>Ga0209398_1000108_pt1 | contig 63777 bp, 45 predicted proteins | sample AshMeaBigSpring_FD_184125 | JGI IMG/M metagenome (GOLD analysis project Ga0209398, IMG submission 184125) | Groundwater microbial communities from Big Spring, Nevada to study Microbial Dark Matter (Phase II) - Ash Meadows Big Spring (SPAdes)... | ecosystem: Environmental > Aquatic > Deep...
AAGGTGTGTCTTAATCCTTATTATTCTGGAACTTACACTCTGATAGATCTTTGATTTGTTGTAAATTGTATTTTTGTCGTGTCTTAATCCTTATTATTCTGGAACTTACACTCTGATTTCAATTCATTTGGGAACAGATTGGTCAAATGAAGTCTTAATCCTTATTATTCTGGAACTTACACTCTGACCTTGATGCAGAGCATGAGCCTCTGAGTTTTGCAGAGCGTCTTAATCCTTATTATTCTGGAACTTACACTCTGACGAATTTAATGAGATTATAAAGCAATTTGCTCGAGTGGTCTTAATCCTTATTATTCTGGAACTTACACTCTGACCCTCAATGGAAAGGAGGAAGACTTCTATGAGGCATAGTCTTAATCCTTATTATTCTGGAACTTACACTCTGACTATCGTCTTTTGATAAGGACGGGAAACAAATTAAATTGTCTTAATCCTTATTATTCTGGAACTTACACTCTGATGCTAAAAAACCAATTCCTTTCAACACATTGGAAGAGTCTTAATCCTTATTATTCTGGAACTTACACTCTGATTCTAAACCGAAATTATGAAACGAACGAGACAGGTGGTCTTAATCCTTATTATTCTGGAACTTACACTCTGATTGTTTAAATTCACCGGGGTTGAGATAGGGTCGAAAGAGTCTTAATCCTTATTATTCTGGAACTTACACTCTGATGATGACTATGCAAAAGGTTACACCCTGAAAGGTGTGTCTTAATCCTTATTATTCTGGAACTTACACTCTGATAGATCTTTGATTTGTTGTAAATTGTATTTTTGTCGTGTCTTAATCCTTATTATTCTGGAACTTACACTCTGATTCTAGAGGAATTATATTCCCTAGATTTTGGGAATTTGAAGTCTTAATCCTTATTATTCTGGAACTTACACTCTGATTGTGGTTTCTCTTACCATTGGAGTCATTTGTTACAGTCTTAATCCTTATTATTCTGGAACTTACACTCTGATCCCCTTTTAAAGATGGCAAACCTATTCCTTATGAGGAGTCTTAATCCTTATTATTCTGGAACTTACACTCTGATTGCTGCTGGAGTAAAGGATAAACAAGGATTCGACGGGTCTTAATCCTTATTATTCTGGAACTTACACTCTGATGGAGATAATCAAGCGAATTGTAGCTTATCTGCAATGTCTTAATCCTTATTATTCTGGAACTTACACTCTGATTATCATCTATTACCAGGATGATTTCGATTGGAGATGGTCTTAATCCTTATTATTCTGGAACTTACACTCTGATAGATTTAATTTCCGGGGTGAATTCTATGAATATATAGTCTTAATCCTTATTATTCTGGAACTTACACTCTGATATGACCAAACGGTCGACCAAGAATTGACACCGTTTGAGTCTTAATCCTTATTATTCTGGAACTTACACTCTGACTACATTTGAACAATCCAAAAAGAGGGCAAAAGCACAGTCTTAATCCTTATTATTCTGGAACTTACACTCTGACATGAGGATATCCAGACTGAAATAGACGAAATAAAAAGGTCTTAATCCTTATTATTCTGGAACTTACACTCTGACTAGTTAAAAAGACGCTATCCAAAACAGAGATCAAGTCTTAATCCTTATTATTCTGGAACTTACACTCTGACAAGCTCAAAAAGAGCTTAGCGATTTGGGATACACAGTCTTAATCCTTATTATTCTGGAACTTACACTCTGACACCGTTTGAGAAAACGGTGTCAGAAATCCAAGCCGCAGTCTTAATCCTTATTATTCTGGAACTTACACTCTGACGCCAACAATTACGCTGAACAGCATAGGCTTATGTTGTCTTAATCCTTATTATTCTGGAACTTACACTCTGACGCTTGGTTTTAGATAGTACTTTTGGTACTAACAAAGTGTCTTAATCCTTATTATTCTGGAACTTACACTCTGACAACCGGTTGTAGTTTATCAATATTAACTAGAATGCTTGTCTTAATCCTTATTATTCTGGAACTTACACTCTGACGAAACTATTAATGCAGCTACAGAAATGTAAGAGTTGTCTTAATCCTTATTATTCTGGAACTTACACTCTGACGATATATTCAATGCACGAAAGAAAACAGCCTCGTGTGTCTTAATCCTTATTATTCTGGAACTTACACTCTGACGTGGAGGAACTTCGGGACAATGTTTGATGTGCTCGTCTTAATCCTTATTATTCTGGAACTTACACTCTGACCTGATAAAAAACCAATTCCGTTTCACACTTTAGGGGGTCTTAATCCTTATTATTCTGGAACTTACACTCTGACACTCAAAAGGGTTTACCCTGAAAGGGGTAAAAAACGGTCTTAATCCTTATTATTCTGGAACTTACACTCTGACAGGTAAGTTTAAATTCACTAGTGTTGAAATAGGGTCGTCTTAATCCTTATTATTCTGGAACTTACACTCTGACTGCCGGAATTCGATAAGGAGTTGGTGAGTGTGTGCTGTCTTAATCCTTATTATTCTGGAACTTACACTCTGACGACCAAGATGGTCAACAAACAAAGACAATCTACTGGTCTTAATCCTTATTATTCTGGAACTTACACTCTGACGCTCGCAAAGAGTTCAAGATATCCTCGGAGTCAGAGGTCTTAATCCTTATTATTCTGGAACTTACACTCTGACTAAGCTAAATAGCTGATAATGTGATAGATTGGTGGATGTCTTAATCCTTATTATTCTGGAACTTACACTCTGACAAAATTTCAGGTGAATGAAGGTAAAAAAAGATACACGTCTTAATCCTTATTATTCTGGAACTTACACTCTGACGGTAAAAAACCATTCACCCACATTAGGGTGAAGGGTGGTCTTAATCCTTATTATTCTGGAACTTACACTCTGACATTAAAGAATTGAGAGAGTCGCTTCAATCGAATTATGTCTTAATCCTTATTATTCTGGAACTTACACTCTGACTTGACGAAAGCCAACGCTGACCCGATATACGATTTGCGGTCTTAATCCTTATTATTCTGGAACTTACACTCTGACGAGAAGAAATATATTTCTTCTTTCATTGTTCAGCTAGTCTTAATCCTTATTATTCTGGAACTTACACTCTGACTTGCAGCGATTGCAGTAATTGCAGTAATTGCAGTGTCTTAATCCTTATTATTCTGGAACTTACACTCTGACACACGCCCAAATCGAGAAAACCATTTTTTTCAACGTCTTAATCCTTATTATTCTGGAACTTACACTCTGACCAAATATTCTTAATTCGAATATCGATGAGTCTGGCGGTCTTAATCCTTATTATTCTGGAACTTACACTCTGACACAGAAAACATCAAGGTCATTCAATGGGTGTTACAGTCTTAATCCTTATTATTCTGGAACTTACACTCTGACTTGCCGTATTCAACCACATTGATATTGAGGTGGAGAAAGTCTTAATCCTTATTATTCTGGAACTTACACTCTGACTTAATTGGCTATAACGTATCGCTATGCGAACAAAAGTCTTAATCCTTATTATTCTGGAACTTACACTCTGACAGTTTGAGTTTACAGATGTTGAGATTGTCTCAAAGGGGGTCTTAATCCTTATTATTCTGGAACTTACACTCTGACCGGCGAACGCACACGTTTATAATGGGGATAATGACTGTCTTAATCCTTATTATTCTGGAACTTACACTCTGACTATGGACGCTAAAGAGAAACTCAGAATTGAATACCTGTCTTAATCCTTATTATTCTGGAACTTACACTCTGACCCGAAAAAAACATAACCAGAGCTGATATCTCAAAAAGTCTTAATCCTTATTATTCTGGAACTTACACTCTGACGATTAACAAAAGGCTACAAGAGATAGCGAAAGCCCTGTCTTAATCCTTATTATTCTGGAACTTACACTCTGACCCAAGTTGAAGAGATGGAAGGGTTCATGATTAACGCGTCTTAATCCTTATTATTCTGGAACTTACACTCTGACGTTTTACATTTACCGGCTACGAAATAGCCGGTAAAAGTCTTAATCCTTATTATTCTGGAACTTACACTCTGACATTTAATAAATTTAAATATGAAAAAAGACCAAATGGTGTCTTAATCCTTATTATTCTGGAACTTACACTCTGACCCAAAGGATTCACCCTGAAAGGGGTGAATAATAGTAGTCTTAATCCTTATTATTCTGGAACTTACACTCTGACTTCCCTTATGAGTTGTATATGCAACTCTCCTATGGTCTTAATCCTTATTATTCTGGAACTTACACTCTGACAATGCTTAAAAAACACTTAGACGGTACTATGACTGGTCTTAATCCTTATTATTCTGGAACTTACACTCTGACTGAGTTTGAAGGGTGGAAAGAAGATGATTTTTTTGGTCTTAATCCTTATTATTCTGGAACTTACACTCTGACCAGAAGGTACGTACAAGAACGCAACTTGGCACGACTGTCTTAATCCTTATTATTCTGGAACTTACACTCTGACATATCAAACTGTTCGTTAAAGCTAAGCGCACACAAGTCTTAATCCTTATTATTCTGGAACTTACACTCTGACTCCTTCCAGAGGGTAGGTTTACCTTTACCGGCTATGAGTCTTAATCCTTATTATTCTGGAACTTACACTCTGACAAAAGATTGCCTACCTTATAGGTAGGCAATTCACTGGTCTTAATCCTTATTATTCTGGAACTTACACTCTGACAAGGCTATTTAGCCCCAAGTTTCTTTTACTCTTTGACTGTCTTAATCCTTATTATTCTGGAACTTACACTCTGACCTTTACTCGAAATAGGTACAAATACATTAGAAAGTGTCTTAATCCTTATTATTCTGGAACTTACACTCTGACTTTCATTTGTATCTGAATTTAATCCAGATGCATGCACGTCTTAATCCTTATTATTCTGGAACTTACACTCTGACGATTTGGCTAAATGCCATGTTAGCAACGGCCCAAAGGGTCTTAATCCTTATTATTCTGGAACTTACACTCTGACGGAGACGCTTCCGGAATGTTAAAAGTTGAAAAAGACAGTCTTAATCCTTATTATTCTGGAACTTACACTCTGACGTTAGGAATCAAGATGAAAGCAGGGGATACTGGAGGTCTTAATCCTTATTATTCTGGAACTTACACTCTGACATCCCTACCTGAGTTCAACGATGATATTGTTCATTGTCTTAATCCTTATTATTCTGGAACTTACACTCTGACTCCAATGAATTGCTATTGATACTAATAGAGAGGGAGAGTCTTAATCCTTATTATTCTGGAACTTACACTCTGACGATGATTAGCGTTGGAGATTTGGCAAAGTGCCATATTGTCTTAATCCTTATTATTCTGGAACTTACACTCTGACTGCTATCATAAATCACGAGATGAAAACTTTTTGTTTGTCTTAATCCTTATTATTCTGGAACTTACACTCTGACGGTTTTAGATAGTACTTTTGATAGTACTACTAAAAAGTCTTAATCCTTATTATTCTGGAACTTACACTCTGACTAAGTTTAAATTCACAGGGATTGAAATTGGTTCTGGTCTTAATCCTTATTATTCTGGAACTTACACTCTGACGATAATGGAGCTAATTGCTCATTATCCGCGATTACGTCTTAATCCTTATTATTCTGGAACTTACACTCTGACACCCTTCACCCACATTCGTTTGGTAGGTGATAATGGAGTCTTAATCCTTATTATTCTGGAACTTACACTCTGACCTCTGCATTGGCGTTCCTATGCGCCAATCTCTATGTCTTAATCCTTATTATTCTGGAACTTACACTCTGACCCAACTTAAGTTGGCTGCAAATGGAGGTATCAAACTGTCTTAATCCTTATTATTCTGGAACTTACACTCTGACTACATTTGAATTCAATATAAATAGATGTATATTTATAGTCTTAATCCTTATTATTCTGGAACTTACACTCTGACCGATAATACATTAACTGAGCCCGAGGATATTAAGATGTCTTAATCCTTATTATTCTGGAACTTACACTCTGACAGTGTGAAAAAGTAAGCCAAACAGACTGTGCAAGGTGTCTTAATCCTTATTATTCTGGAACTTACACTCTGACAGCAAAAAATACAACTATCTGAAAAACAAATACTTTTCACCCCAAAATCGCACTAGAGTGCCAAAAACAACACCAAAAAAGGAGTGAATTTTGGGAGTGCAAAGATACAACAATATTCGATGAACAATGCCCAATAAGCGTTCAAAAATATTAAATACGTCAATGAACTATTTGTGTGTTGATAATCAGAAGAATAGCGTGTTGGGTGGGTCCATCACCACCTCCAGGTCGATATTTTTACCCACAATCTTCAGGTTATTCATCACATCTTCGCCAATTGGCAAAAAGAAGATACTATCGCAATTGTCGTACATCGCATTTACTTCGGCTATGGTCTGGCTAATCTCGAGGTACATCTTTCGTGTGATATTGGCCACAAAAACAGACTTTTGCACACGTATGCATCCCTGTTTAATCAGATATTTTGAGATATAATTTCTGATTTTATCGTTTTCTATGTCGTACATTACAAAGCAATACATATCTTCAATTCTTTTTTCCTTTATACGTTTCAAAAAATCTACCACACGTTGCACTTTCTCGTCAATGGTGAGCCTCTCGTCGGGATCGTCAATAAATTGCGCATGACGGTGTCTCAGACCAGCAGCTTTAATGCGCTTGATCGTTTCATAAAAAGTCAGCTCTTTTCGTTTCGGTCGCAATGCTTTAGCCATAATCAGAATTCTGTTTCGTTTCTTACTATGGGTTCGTCTGTGTACAATATCTGATTGATTAGCGAAAAGCCCACCTCCAACAGGGTTGTGTTGCTCCCCGTTTTGGCCGACTTAACCACCGTAAAACCCTTCCGACCATAAAATACCACAACTTCTGCCTGGTGCAAATGATGCTGAAAGAGAAACTTCTTTCCGTAATTTATATCAATAATTTCGGTTACATCTATCCCCAGTGCATGAGCTCCTTGTCGGATAGGTTCCACTATCTGGCTCAGCATCTCGGGTACTATTACCGGTGCTTTGGCTGGTTTCACGGCATCCGGATTCAGTCTTTTCAAAATATCTTTGTATTGGATACTTTCCGCCTCCTCGTTTTCTTTTCCGCCATTAGGTGGCGTAGTATCACCGGGCACGGGTTGTTGCTGTTGTTGTTTCTCCGCTTTTTTTCGGGCATCTAACTCTTCAAACAGCGTCATTCCTCCAATATAATCGGTATGTATTACCGGCACTGCCCGCTGATTGAAGTAGGCTGAACGGTCGGCAGACAAAAAACTGACGCGGGTAACATCGCTCGTTTTTAGGTCAACGAAACTTTGCACCCCATATTTGTCGCCAAAACGTACAGCGAAGGCCTTGTAAAAGTCGCTGAATTGCTTCGTATTTGTCAATGGTTCCGAAAGCCGAAACAAGAGTTTCAGCCCCGTCTGTCCGGGCGAAACAAACCCCATCAATACAGAACTGTCTGCAAAGAGTCGCTGCTTTATCGCGTCCAACTCCACCGCTGAACTGCTCACATTGTCCAAATCGATTGTAAAATGCGTAATGCTTTTGAAATTCACCGAGTTTCTTATCTGCTGCTCAAACTCTGAACAACAAAAGTAGGGGAGTTGCTTTTTCATACTGTCATATTGCGCCTTCGATATTAGCTTGGTTTTGTTCAACATCGCAATCAACGACGATAAACCCTCTCCGGGCTCAGAAACCAGTTTATACAACTCCATTTCAGTTACAGGTTGCAATTTGTCCTCTCTGCTGTTGGTAATGTTTTTTCCTATGCAAATCATGAGTTCCAAATTTTAAATAGGTTAATTATTTCGTTTCAGTTATCTTTCTCTTTTTCATCTCCTGTGCAAAATCCTGCGCACACAGAAATATGTGAGTTTCGCGGCTTCTTTCTACCCCTTTTATGGGTACAATCTCGGTCAGATAGTCGTTGAAGGCCAATATCAGGATACGTTTCCCGTTTTCATTCAAATACATAGCTCCCTGCTCGTAATCGAAAAACTCGCGAAATATTACCTCCTGTACGCATAAAAAAACCACCACATAGTCGGCCCATATTCGGTAATATTCTATAAAATCGTAACTCAATACCGGTTTGTTGTACTCATCCCGGTGCATCATGCCCACGTAGGGGTCGAGTCCCGCGCGTATCAGTGCCCCCTCTACTTTTCCGTATAGCATACCGTAGGCATAATTCAGCAGACAGTTAAACATATCCTGCGCCGGATGTTGCGTGCGCTCTGTAAACTGAAAATGAAAGGGCAAAAAAAGGTTGATTGCCTCAAAGTAGTATCTCGAGCAAACACCCTCTACGCCTCTCAATCGTTTATAAAACTGATCATTGCTCTCGTCCTCTTTCATTTTAAACCGATTCAAGGTTCGCTCAATGTCACTGATATACCTGTTTACAGCCTGCTGCTGCGAGGCATCAAACCCGCAAATAGTGAACAGCAGGGCCGTTTGGTTGCTTATCTTTTGCCGTATCAGCTCAAATACCCATACTTTGGCATCGTCGCACTGCGAAAAGGCAAGTTGCTGTTTCCGGATTGTCGATATAGAACCGTACTTGTTGCTCCATATCTTTCCAACCGGATGCCCGCTTCTTCCCACCAACGATACATCTATTTCGTTTTCCACGGCCAGCATCAGTGCATCGGTCGATACTCTTACCCCCTTGCTCAAAACAATGGAGTTGACTTTACTCACCGCAAAGCTGTGGCTTTCATCTTCGCTCTTTACCACAAACAATCCATCCTTCAGGGTGAGTGAGCTTCCGAATTTGTTGATAACGATTTGCATATTTATTCAGCTATTATATCGGTGGCCACATCCCCCTTGCCATTGCGCGCGGGTTGCTCTACAAACGACACCCGCAGTCCCGATATCAGTTTATCATACAACCTGTGCTCTTTTTTCAGATAGAAAAACAGATCACCACCCGTTTCTTTGGTAATAAATCCGGCTCTGCCATCTTCTGTCGGCTGAAGCAGTTTCTTCACCTTTCCCATTATTCTGGTCTTCGGTTTCGATGTTGTTGCTGCATTTCCGGTGGGCGATTCCCGGTTCCAAACGGCTTTTAAAGCTTGCAGCAATCCCGGTTTGTCGGATTGCCTGTATTCGGGCATTCCCTCAAACGATCGAAGCTTCGTCAATAGATTCTCCGGTATCCGCCATTTCTCCTCTTCCCGTATCAGATACACCAGCATATAGTGCTGATAGGCTGTTTTTTCTTCCCCTTTGTGTTTGAATAGGTCGCCCGTCATTTCTATAAGCTCTACCTTATACTCCAAATCGCCAAACGCGGCCATTCCCGCTATCGCTTGTTTAAATGCCTTCTCATATTCGCCTTGCTCCACATACATTCCCGCCAGCTCTTTGCGGATAAACCAATCCCGCTTCTTCTTTAGTATGGCCTCCAATTCGGCTATCGCCTCCAGGGGTTTGCCCATCTCCCGTTTGCAAAGGGCTATTCGTCGGGCAAACCAAATATCGTAGTTGTAATGAAATTGACCGAAAAGCTCTAAAGCATGTTTCGATACTGCAAAACAACGTTCGTATTGTTCCGTTTCATACAGGGCCTTGCTCATAAATGCAAACCACTCTTCGCGCGCCGATGCCAGCTCCATCTCCTTGCGCTCTCCTTTTCGCACTACCTCTATAGTACTACAATGGGTCGTCAGTTTGTCCGGATCAATTTTGTCGCAAAACTCAGCCACAAAACTCCAGGCAGGGCGTGGACGTTTCTTCTCTGTTCGCATCACCTGCTTAAATAAGAACTCCAGCACGTTGGTCGAAAATGCAGAATCGAAATTCTGTAGCAATACCACACACGCTTCTATCTTTTGCTGAAGCTCTGTTTTTGTATGTATCATTTCGCTCTTCGCATCGGTTGCCTCTTCTTCAAATAAAAAGTCATCCGGGTGGTCGTGTGGGTGTTCCGTCTCATTCTCAGCTTTGTATTTATCGTATAGCAACCAGCCATAAGCCGATAGCACACGCTCCGGCAGTGCTTCATCTACCACCACTCCATACAAATGTAAAAACTGAAATGCCGCATCGTAATGCTCCCGCTGACGCAAACAGGTCAGAATGTCGCTCACTACATAGGAGTTTTCTCCTATCTCTTTTTTCTCATAGTCTCCTTTGTGCGTCTTGAAGTACTGCAAGGCTTCATCGTACTTTTTCTCCTTTCGCAACTGTTGTATCGTGTGACCAAAATCATAAAAGGCATTCATGGCATTTCAGTTTTTATTTTTATATTACAGATTCATAAACAGATAACGCTGCTTTTCGTCATATACAATCACATCTCTGAAACAGCGGATAATGTATTCGTAGCTTCTCGAATCGTAGTTTTCGGGGCGCAAATCAAACAAAGCGCAGTCGCTCAAATTCATGTTTTGCAAAGACCCTATACCCAGATTCACCATCTCCCACGGTGTATCGGTGGTGTACTTGGTGATTACCCTGCACGTTGTACCCGGAAACTCTTTCTCGCACCGGGCTTGCAGGGCCGGGTTCCCATCGTTTTCTTCAGGCCTTTTTGTAGCCTGTGCTTCGCGTTCAAACAGATTGTGCTGTCTCTTCTTTCCTTTGGGGGGTATCTGTTCTTCCCGGCGTGTCCAATCCGATGTGCCTACACCATAATTCCGGTACTCTGCTGCCGAAGCAAAATTAAATACAGTAATGCTATCCGGCTTCACCGACAAAAACAGCTGCTGCAAACTAAACAGATGCAGGTGAGTGATTTTGTAGTTTTCTGTTATCAGAATCCAGTGTTTTTGATTGGTTTGTACCACCAGTTCTTCTGTATGGATACTCTGCCTGAATACCCTGCGAATCCATCTCCCCAGTTGCGCACAGGTTGCAACAATAGGCAAAGTGCATTTAAAATTATTTATATTGGAAAATATTTTTCCCTCTTTGGTACGCAATACAGTCGGATACTTCTTTCTGCTCAACTCCTGATGCAGGTAAAAATTGTCGGTTACACAAAGCCGGTCCTTGTACAAATCATCAAATCGAACTACCGGCTGATGCGCTGCCAAAAAACAACCAATCTCATTCGGCCTCAATACGGCTACCGATTCAGGATAACTCATCTCTTCGGGGGAGCCGTATTCAAACCAGCTTTTGTCCGATATAGCGGGATTTTTCAGTTGATAGTATTTCACACAATTGGGTATCGGGTTCAGTATGGCATCGCTTATCTGCTTGTAATCGGGCGAAAATACCACACCCTCAGCTCCTTCAAATGCTATCCGATAGGCAAAAGACTCAATGTCTGAAAACAGAGTACCGGCAGAGGCTGCCATAAAATACAGGTCTGCTTTCGATTCGAATAATCCCATAAAAAACAGCGCGGAAAAAATGGTCGCGAATTTTATCTCCGGAGTTTCAAACGAAAACTTAGCGATCTTTTGAAGTACAAAACTAACATTTTTTTTGCCTTCATTCGATGCCTTCAGCGCAATCATATAGCCAATTATCAGATGCTGAATGGGCGCAAACAGGGGCGGGGGGGAGTCTGTTTTTGCTTCCCTCACACCATACAGCCAGTTCCGGTGTTCTGTATCCATCTTTCCTTCCTCCGGAAAAAAATGATCACGCAGAAACATGCCCAAAGCTAGAAACTGAAAATCAAATTTCGTATCTTCGATATTCAACTTTTGTGGTTTACTCTCCGGAAATCGATTCTGCTCAACCAATACCTCAACCCACGCCCGCAAAAAACTCAGTTGCCCGGGCTGTAGCAACATCTCTATTCCGCTCTTTACCTGCGACATCTCAAACTCTTTTATCCCCCACACGTGCGCAAACAACAGCGCCCTCCGCATATAGAGATAGAGATAATCACCCCCCGTCATCTCTGCCGCTTTTACGGCAGGCAGACGCTTCGCATCTACGGGCTCGGTGACAATCAATCCCGGGGGGATGCCATACAGCGTTTTCAATACCGGTATGCGGCCGGCATCGGGTATCGTTATTTTATGGACAAGCGATGTTAGTAGTAGCCATTTCCGCCCCTGTTTCTCAAGTCGTTCTACCTCAATCTTGTACAAATAGGTGCTTTTGGGCTTCGATTTTCCGACTATTGCATATCGCTTTTCCAGAAATTGCTCAAATTCGCTCAATGTTAAATATATTGTTTCCATGCTTTAGTTCCGGTTTTTAAAATTCATCGATTGTTGCTTTCTTTATTCTCTGCGTATCCATATCTACCAAGCCCTGCATATTGCGTAGCAATGGGTGAGTGCCCGGCTGATCTATCAGGTAGAGCTCGTTGGAGGTACGGGTCAAACTGACATAGATAATTTGCTTCTGTTTATCCTTATAAAAACCCCAATCAAGCAAACTATCATACCCATACAGAATGACACAGTCAAACTCCATCCCTTTGGCACTAAAGGGGGTAATCAGTATGGGCTCTGAGGTGTCAAAGTTATAATCTCTCATCCCCATATTATTCTCGGCATAGAAGCAGCTTTGGCCCCGGCTCTGAAGTGCCATCTTCAATGTTTTTAGCTTACTTACCGACAGCGTGAAAATACCGACAGTCATATCGGTCGATTTCTTGGCTTCCAATATCCGGCATATTTTATCCACACCATCCTGATCATTATTGGCGCGCACCCGATATACATCTGTGTCGTTGGTTATCGAAACCTGATTCTCCAGATTGTTGCCCGAGTCTGAAAACGCTTGTGCAATGCGGGCTATCTTCTTCCCATAGCGGTATATGGTACTCAGTTTTTTGTTGTCGATTGTCCGAAAGTACGAACTCGGAGCATTCGAATAGACCTTCTGATCCAAATCGCCAACCGCTATTATTTTGGGGGTCATCTTTCTCAATATACTTATTTCATCGTCCGAAAAATCCTGACACTCATCGATTACAATGATATCATAACGATCAAAATCACTCTTTTTGAGCAGATAACTAATGCGTTGCGAATAGCTCGTTTCATAATCACATCCCGATTCTCCCGACAGGGAGTAACCTTTACTCCGGGCTACTTTGGTGAAAAAGATATCCTTCGTATTGATGTCCACACTCGTTTTCAAATTCATTTTGTTAAACACTGAGCGCAGAAAACCATACATAGAGTGGTTATACAGCAGAAACAGCACATTGGTGTAGCCATTGTTTAGCAATACATTCAGACGAAGTATAGCCACATGTGTTTTTCCCGACCCCGGAGGGCCGTTCACAAACATAGAATCATCATACGGTATGTGCTTCACTACGGCACGCTGACTATCGTCAAGATCGGTAATTGTAGGTGCTTTAATCGGCATAATTATTTCTTTTATTAGTTAATTCTCTATTTATCAGTGGGTAATCCTGCATTCACCCGCAGCAACTGCCCCGTGTCAAATTCCGCTTTTTTACGCTTGATTTGTTCTTTCTTTTCCGAATATTCTACATCAAACTTTTTCAATATTTTTCGCAACAATCCTTCATCAAAATTACTCAGATAGCGATAACTGCCTTCCTGATACTCCCCGGCTATCTTTTGCGCTTTCTCTTCCTGGCCGGTGGCCAACTCCAACAAGGCAATTCTGAATTTGATACTGGTGTCTGATTGTAAATTTTCGGGTAAATCAGTCAGATATTTCAGTGCAGCCGGTGTGCCGCTGTTCCTTTCTACCTGCAATGATTTGTTGTACTGCATCGCCTGATGATTGGGGGAGTATTTCAACCCCTGATCGAGTATCTCTTCGCTTTTTCTTCGTTGCCCAAGTGCGTTATACGAACAGTAAACATAGTTGTGTACATTACCATCCGTCAGCGTAAACTTGCTCAACCACTCTTCGCCAAGGGCAGCTGCCCGTGTGTAGTTGCCCAATTCGTAATACTCCTTCATCAAATTATACAGCGCTTGTCGCTCTTCGTTGCGATTGCTCTGTGCGCGGGCCCGGGTCAGCCGTTCTATACTCTCCGACAATTCCCGCTCTTCATCACTGATGTTGGCCAACACAAACGGATTCTTTAGTTCCGCTTCTGCTACTACTTTATCGTTGATGCGTACCTCTGCTGTCAGTATTTTATCTACAGACAATATCGCCTTTATGCTGATCCCGGTATCTGTCATTACCAGGCCCGGTACATCAAAACTCAGCGTTTTTACCACTTTAGAGGCATCGCCTATACAAAACGGTATACTTACCTTCTTCTGGTTCATACTTTGTAGCCTGAAGGTGGGTAAATCAACCTCAGCCGGAAGTCCTGTACCGGCCTCTATCAGCGGATAAAAGGGTGCATTCTGCATCGTAACGCCTATCGTATCGCTGCAAATAGGCCGAAGCAGCTCTATCCCCAATGCATTGCGGTAGAAGCTATATACTGCCGCGCCTTGCGCTACCAGCGTATCGGGCCGCCGGGGCAACAGGGTTTCGGCATTCGGAAAAAGGGCGGCTGTCTCTTTTACAAACAACAGATTCTGAACACTACCACCCGCATAGAGCACATAGTCGATCTCCGATTTTAGCAGATTCGATTTCTTCAATATGTCGTCTATCACACAGGGTACCGATTGTATCACTTTGTCAACTACCTTTAGTGCATATTCTTTGTCGGTAAACAGATAACTCACTACAGCTGTTAGCTGGCTTAGGGTTAGTGTGACCGTACCCGTACTCCAATCCTTACCCCTCAGGCGCAGGGTTTGATTCTCCAGGTTCGATTGCAAAGGTTCCTCTTGTCCGTCTATCCGGCTAATTTCCTGAAATCGGGCTGAGATTGTGCGGGATAAGTCTATTTTCAACTTCTCGGCCATCACTGCCAGCTGGGGTATTATCACTTTCTCTAACTCTTCCGGCGTGAAATTTTCCGACCCCGACTGTTCCATAAAACAGGGCAATAAATAACTCTCGGCTATCATCAAATCCAAATCCTGACCACCCAAATCATTGTATCTGGATATCGCCAAATTGGCAATCTTTAGCTCCAAACCTGCTACTGAGTCGGTTTTTAGTATCGATAAGTCGCACGTACCTCCCCCAAAATCAATCACCAATATATGCTTTGCTCCGCAGTGTAGCAGTTCTTGCTTCTCTACCGGCGTCAGCTGATTCAAATAGCCGATAAAGGCGGCATTGGGCTCATCTATCAGCATATTGGGTTCTTGTTTAATGCGGGAGTAGGCTATGGCATTCATCACATCGTTGCGCTGATTGGCCTGAAACGAGGCGGGGACTGTTACAATTACATCATTCCATTCTCTATCTTTTCCCACCACCTGCAATCGGCAATAGTTCAGTATTTTTCCCGCTACCTTAGCCGCATCGTCCAGGTCGGCACGTACTGCATCTTTATACAGTGGCTTTTTGCTGATACCCAAATCCAGTTTCCAGTGGTAAAACAGATTCTTATCTTTCCCAAAGGCCGGATGTCCTTTCAGCCGGTAGAGCTTATTGCCAACATACATCCGACCATTTGCATCTACTCCAAGCACCGATGCTACCATATCCGACCTATCAGATCCATCCATCTCTAAGGGCGAATGCTGCTCAATGGTGATTAATTTTACCGGTAACCGGCTGCTTCCCGGCTCTTTTTCACTCAAATCGATGCGGGCTACTACGGTGTAAGTGGTTCCAAGGTCTATTCCGTAGTATGTGCCGGAACTGTATTTTGCAATTTTTTCGTTGTATATCGGTAACATAGGGTAGGGGTTATTAATATTTTCGAAACTGTCCGAAGGTGAATCGGGAACTCTTTACTCCATTCTCTTCTGTCGATTCGCGCGTGGTGGTCGAGGCCACACAGACAATTCCCCGGCCTTTTAATAGCTGCACTATCGCATATACCAACGTCGGTTCGCCCATCACATGGGCATACCGTTCACCGGCCTCTGCGTCGTATCTGCTCATTATTTCGTCGCTGCACCGCTCAGCCAGTTCTTTTATCTCCAGCTCTGTGGCATTCGGCGATACTTCCGGAAATGGAATATCTACAATCTTTCCATAAGCAAGCCCCGCCTCCAATTGCGATTCAGGCCACTTCGTGCTCGGATGATTACTGAAATTAATAAGCATGGGGCTAATATAATAATTGTTTAAATTCTGTATTTGTAATAAGATCTTTATCCGCAATTCTTATTTTTGAAAGCGAAGCACGGTTTAAATTATCAACCATTTGTTTAATTCTATTTTTCCTGATTCCGGCATCTTTCTGATTTGAATATTCAGCAAAACTAGTTAAGGTAAATATAAATGAATTTGCATAAAGACCAAACTTATTACGAAGTGAATCAACTTTATAAATAGTTTCTCCTAATATATTTATCTCCTTTTGTTTTGTGACTGTAACACCTTTTTCGCTAACTGTGAAATCTTTTAAATCAATTATTGCTGTTTTACATTCTACTGTATAAAATTTCCCATTCAAAATAAACATGACATCAATCTCATTATCGGGATATTTTAAAACACTCATCGCTTCATCTCCCAGTAAATTCTTAACTGAATATATTTCATCTCTTTCTTCTACCTCTTTCCTTAATACTGCTCCAATTAATAATTCATTTTCGGTTAACGAAAACGTATTTTTTATTGTTGCTCCAATGTATTCTTCAAACCATTCCCCTGTTAAATATTTGGTTTCTATTGCATTTAATGCACTTACAGATTCAGCTTTAAATTTAATTGTTTGAAGAAAATCTGTCAATAAAGGTATTTTTTCAAAGTCACTTGATCGAACTCCCTTGTTTCTGTATTTTCGTAAAGCATTAATTGTTTCGGTATATTTTGCCAATTCGCCTTCACAATACAAATTGAAAATATTCTGCGTATAATCGTTGTTTATTCCACTTTGCTTAGACATTTCAATTTCAAAACCATAGGCTGTGAGATAATTCGAGACAGTTATTTTTGAATGAATAGAGAACTCAATATCTTTTTTTTCAGGATACAATTTTAAATATTTATTTTCGCTTCCTGTAACATATAAAATTTCAGCATTTTTCTCCTTGAAATAATCATGTGCAGCAATGGTCATTATTTTTGTACCGCCTGTTAGATTTACAACTAATCTGTCAAATTGAGAAAAATCAAAACCATTTAACTTTGATATAATATCACTAAAAGAAAATTGATCAACAATTAATGGAGGAAGACTAATTATGTTTGTTGTCTTTTCAATCCATCTCCTACATCCTTTTTTTTCCATTCCTTTAGTGGAAATAAATAGATATTCAGTTATTTCATCCCCGAGTTCTTTAATTATTTGAATGTTGGGTAACGTTTGGTCACTGACTAAACTGACTAATAATGTTTTCATACTCTTATCTGGCATTAATATTAAATAACTCCTTTTCTAACATTAGAAACAACATCGCTTCTGCGGATAAACCTAATTGCTTGTCTTGAAGGCTAAATGTCATGATTCCATTATCCTCACACTTTTCCTTTGCTTTGTCTCTCATGGGGGCATCAGTTATAAATAATGATTTACTACTCAGTCCACCATAATTCTTTACCGCTGAAGAGAATTTGTCAATATCTGTCTCGTTTTGTATCTGAGTTTTACATTCTACAAAGAGAAGTTTTGAACCCGTATTGATAATAATGTCTATCTCATTCTTGGGAGATCCTTCTCTGGCTGGAAAAATGCAATTCATCCGTATTTCTTTTGAATATGTCCATTTTGATAAAAGCATCGCTATTTCATATTCAAACCAGCCACTTTTTAATAGCATAGTTTGAATATGTGGCGACTTTAACACATAATTACTAGTACGACCGCTTTTATTTTTCATCATACAATTGAACTGCATATTTGATTCATCCCACTCAATTTGAGATCCATTCTGCCCAATAAAAAAATTTGAGTTGGGATTATTGGATAAATAACGAGTCATACCATTGAAATCATTGAAATTAAATGATCTCATTTTACGTATATTTAATGCTGATTGTTTGTCTTCAAATGTATAATCATCCAATAGCTCGTATTTCATTAGAGGGTTTCCATATAGCCGAAATTGAATATCTATGTCAAAGTTTACTAAATGACTCTCTTGATTCTTTAAGTCCCACATTCTATTGTTTTGGTCAATATACAGTAAACGAACCTGTTTTAAACTCTCAAATACAGCGTAAAAAGCTAAAGCCCAAGGCTTTGTGCCACCCGCAATATGAAGCGTGATTTCTGATGCTTTTTCGTAGTCTTTTCGGCATTTCTCTGCTTTTGACAAAATTTCTGTCAAATCAACTGGTGGATATCGTCGGATTTCACATTCAATATTTATTTCATTGTATATACGATTGGCCTCTTCCAAGGTTTGATCTGAACAAATTAATACAACTTTATCCGGATTCGTATCCACGATTCCCATATAAACAGGGGCGGCTTGACTTCCAACTAATGTAATGTGTATTTTAGACATTCTTATAAATTAATTATTATTTTATCAATTCTTCATGCCAGTTTCTCGCCATCTCCTCACCAATCCAGGAAATTATTGATCTCCATATATTCGATCCGTCAAAAATTTTCCATTCTTTAAGCTCATTTGATTTTGACGTTTTGAATAATCTGGCTAAAGCATTTTTCAAGGCAAGTTTATCCGTTTCACCGAGTGAATCTATACCTGATTTCTTTAACAACTGATCAATTCGGCTTTTAGCTCCCTTGAAATCTTTTACTTTGAAACTGCCGTTTATATCAGTTTCTTCCAAGAAAGAAAGTCCTCTTTCTAATTTTTTAATTAGTCTTTGTTTTTGTTCCTCTTCGATATTCTTTTTTTCTATTAACTCCTGTTGTTTTATTTGCATTTGAAGCTCTGCAATCTTATATTCTATATCATTTGATTCAAATCCGGATAACTGAATTAGAATATCTCTATAAATATTAATTGATTCATAAAAAAGACCTTCTTTTTCAAATTGTTCTGCTTTCTTGAATTCAGATACTAGCTTTTCTCGAATTTGAGCTTCTTGGTATTTGATAAAATTGATTTTTGAAGTAATACCAATATTTTTTTCTTTTAAATTATCAAAGTTATTATTTGTTTTATACTTTTTGTAATCTTCCAGACTCATTATCCTTAAATCATCATCTTCGTGTACTTGCGCAATATTAAATAATGCTGTTATCTGTTCTGATTCGTACCAGTTTGTGTTACATTGCTTGAGTGTGAAATGATTTATCTCTTCTTCAAACACTCTCATGTAATAATCTTTATTATTAGCCAAGCCAAGTAGATTCGTAATATTACATTTAATTTTTCCAAATCCATATCCTTTTGCTAACCCAATATTATGAAAACAGGACTCGTGATCATGAAATGTAATAGCAGAAATAATTGCTCCGATTTCAATTGGTTTTAGATTATGGATATTTATCCTTAGTTTGAATTGCAAGTCAGAAGGTAAAGGTTTGAATGAACTTATTACTTTTTCGTTATCATTGCCTTGGGGTAAAGATGTTGTTGTTTTTCCTTTATGAATTCTATATCTTTTCCTACCCGCAATTATAATACCCTTATTATCATAAGTATTATACCTATTACTATCATGCTTTAAATACAAAGGATAATATGACGCTTTCGGATTGCCTAATACGCCTTTAACCTCTGGCAGTAATTCGTTTTCATTAATTGTTTTTTTGCAAAATGCGTGTCCGAATTGCACCCGACCTTTCAACAGATTATCATTCTCTGTAAATCCAAAGATAGTTTTGCATAAATCATTTCCGATAATAGTATCTTGCTTCACACAATCAGATACACAATTATTATAGGGTTTTCTTATCATTCTGGTTAGTCCAATGCAATTGATTGTGTTGTCTTTATTTGCTATATAAAAGACGGGAATTGAATCTCCTTTTTTGATCTTCTTTATCCAATATGTTTCGAATAGAGGTGTTGGTTTATGTGTAGTTAGAAATGCTTGTTTTACTTCATTTGAGACTTTTATTCCTCCTAAATTATTAACAGGGAAAAGATATTCATGTTTTTTATTAAAGATAGCTCCCGTGCAAACAAGTTTGTATCCATTTCTTACTTCCGGATATAATTGACCATTCTGACAGACAGTTTTTTGTTTATTATCAGCAGAATCAGTTGGTTTAAAATTCTTTGAAATACTGTTCTTTATTTCGGAGTGTGAAATCTTCTGATATTCGCCATCACATGGATATATATATAAATCATTCTCTTTCTTAATTAGCCATCCGCATCTAATTTTTTGCATCTGTTCTATATATGCTTTGCCATCTGGTAATTTTGTATCGAAATTTCTATATGCGAAATAATCGTTATTGAATTTTTCCATTTTTGAAAATGTCATCACTTCCATTATGTTCTGGAACATTCCCTTTATTGATGTTGCAGGTATAAAATATCGTTTTTCTCCATTAATCTCAATATGAGAAGAATAGATATCTTTGTGATCATTGTTTTGAGTGTTACTGTCCCTTGTGAAAATTGGCGATAAATTATTTATTAATACTTCGATGCTGCCGCTTTCTCCATCTTCAAATGGTATGTCATGGGATACCATATCCCACCATTTCGGAACATAAACTTTATCGTTTAGCGGGACAAAATTATAAGGTGCTTTTATCATGGCTTAAATCTCCTCTTTTTTATGTTTGATACCATTAAAATATTGAAATGTAGGACGTAATACTTTCATTCCTACGCAAAGTTTATCATCTTCAGGTTCCCATATCTGGACAAAACAGATTTTTCCTTTTTGTTTGTGAATAATATATTCGATTCTTGTTTTCACAGATTCGGGTAGTGGTTCTATCTCTTGCAGATTGAAAACAGTGATGATATATCCCGTACCAATATGTTTTATACTCACACTGGACGTTCCATCTTTTGCCAGTAGATTTCCTTCAACGATAAACGGGTTTTGCTTAAACTGTGCAAATTCAATCAACCCATCTATATATTCCGGTTCGCTTTGGTCCGAAAGCCAAAGGTATCCGCTATATTCTTTATTTTCAATTGCCGATATTTCGGTGCAAGTTTGATAATATGTATTCATTATATTTGCTCTCCATTCTTTAATAATTTACCTTCAAAACAGCCATGCCCCCGCATGGTTCCTCCACCCAGTGGCAATTGTCCTTTTGATAGATCTTTCAGCGTCTGCTCAAAAGCTCTTTTTATATTGTTGCTTTCAAGTACATCATTTTCCACCCAAAGATTCAGCTCAAATTCTTTTTCAGAGTAGGCAACCTCTTCGTTAAACAATGCACCATCTATTGCACCACCTGTAAAACGATCAATAGAGACGTGGTTGAGCTGCTTGAACGTGAATGAACTCTTTTTTTCGAGTATATCCGAGAAAATTACTTTCCCACGGGCTTTCCCTTTTACTTTCGTTCCGCAATCTGTTAATGTGGTGCATTGGCTCTGTTTATCTACTGAGAAGCCAAATAATGCAACAACTGCCGGATTGTATATTGTTGCCAGTTTTAGAATATCATCCTTCTTTGAACTATCACATTTGTTCATTTCAGTAATGTGATATCCTTTGTTTATTAACTCCAATATGGCATCTTTCCGGGTCAATAATTCTGCTGTAACACCATTTAGCTTGTTGTAATGAAAGGCCACCCGATGCGAAATTGCTCCCTTAACCGAAGTTGCAGGTATAAGTATCGCGTCTTTTACAACTGTCGGTTTGTTATCATCCCACTCAATGTAATTCTCAAACGTAGGTGTCATATCTGCATTTTCCGAACCAATACCTGAGCTAAATAGGAAAAAATCTACCGGTTTTAATCTCAATTGATACCGGGTAAATTGGGGTTCTTGCTTGTTGTGGGTAAATCCCAATCCATTGAATGGTTTTGACAGAGAGGATGATTTCTCAAAATAGTACTCAAGCTGTTTTGTATTATTCAAATCGTAGCAATGTTGCACTATCTTCACTACCTTTATTTCGCCAAACCCTTTTCGGGTACCACTACCCAAACGAAACAAAGGTGACGACAGTTCCGATAACATATCCCCCCAGCTATCTTTGTCGTCTTCATTTCCTACCAATTCAAGTTCGAATGTAAAGCGTGTTCCTTTGATTACAACTTCTTCATCAAATTTACCTTTGTCTTCTGCGGTTCCTTTATGATTAATTTTCACGTGGTCGCGTACTGGCAAAGCCTTGTACTGCGCATAAAATTCATCAGTCCAATCCGGCATCTCTATTCCTTCATACACTTTTCCTCCTTTTCCGGTAAAATGTGCAGATGAAATGATCAGCCGAGATCCTTGTCCTTCGTCGTTCTTATTTTGTTTCTGATATCCGAATATTTTATCCCACTCTGTTGCTTCTTCGCTATTTTTTGATAATTTCGATCTGAATGCACTGCGCAATACTCCGGCCAATGATGTACCGGGTATGAAGGGTAATCCGTTGATGTCGCGGGCAACTAATTTGTCTGTTACCAAACTCTTTTCTCCGGAACTTAACGACAACGGTGTCGTGTTTTCTATTAACACGCGGGCTATATATCTATATTTCATCGTTTTCATTGTTTATTTTCATTAGATTTATACTTCTTTGCCATGGCTGATGCTAAGAGCGCTGTGAAGATTGTAATGTCAAATTTATCTTTATTTTTCTTTAGGGTATCTTTCAGTATTTCCAATCGGCCTTGCTCTTCCCACTCTTCTTTTGCTATTCCATGTGTCAGGTATCCCTGGCTGATGTTTTTTTCATTTGATTGCTCCATTTCATGGAACAATTGTCTGTCTAATTCTTCGTAATTCTTAGATCGACTGGCAATTTTGCGTATGCTGCCCCATTGGCTCGGTTTTATTTTCTTGTATCGGGCACCTTCTTTCTTTACGAATTCATCTACCTTTTTAAGAATTAGTTGTTCTTTCTGTTCTGCTTCATAACAGTTATACAGATAGGTATATACAGGATGTTGTAATAGTTCGGATGCTCTTGTAATCGCCGTATTTTTATTGTTTGTTTCTACCGATGAGCATGTCTCCTGTTTTTTTATCACAAATTTCGCTCTACCGTCTTCGTCCGCATTCAAAAATGAAGGATTAATCACTACTTTTCCATAACCCTCATTGGTGTAGCAACCCAACCCTTTTTTTATAAGCGATTGATCAATCTGACTGATGCCCTCAACTATTATTACAGAGCCTTTGTCAATACAAACACGGTCTGCTTCGCGCACTTTGCGTTTATTGTTCCAGGGCGAATATATTCGTGTCACTATTTGCGATTTTTCCCAATTAACGGATGCTGTTCCCGGAAATCCTAAATCGGCTGCTTCGGGTTGTAATGTTGGCTGTCCTATTTTATCTACAAAAGACAAACAGGATTCGACATACAATGTTATTGTTCCTGATTCTTGTTGGGTGGTTATTTCAGAATTTCTTTCTTCCAAAAATTCAATCTCTACCAATCCATACTCTGCCGTCTTACTTCTTCCGATTCTGCGTGTGCCTATCAAACTCTGTTTAATTTTATCCAGCAAATGAAAGGTTTCATTTTCTATCTCAACATCAAAGATCCACTCCGTTCCAGTTGCTAATGATTCATATCCATATATTTGTCCTTCTTTTGATTTTCTTGACTGTACATCATGAGCCGATTTCAAAGAAAATGATTTATCTATTTTCAGTTGAACTATGTTGTTTCCATCAACCACAAAATAGCCGGTTCTTATCTGTTTTAACTGTTTTCCAAGTCTTCGGTTTTCTTCTCTTATATTGTCACTTATTTTGTGGTGTATATACAAAGATGCATTCTGATCAGTTATTTCCATTCCTTTTTCAAGAAAAAACGATACCGGCATCTTGAAACTTCTCAGGCCATTATAAGAAATGTGCGCATCTCCAAATCGTACTAATCCACTATGAAATACAGTGTATGCATCCTCTTTGTATTCATTGTATTGCTGCGCTGTGATTCCCAAAAAATTTGCTCCGGGTATATAATCCAATGTCGTGTTGTTTCCTTCTGTTGCAGCCGTTGTATTCAGTACAACATCGGTAAGAAAAGTACACTTAAATCTCAATTGTTTCATTTTTCATCTCCTTTCTTTTCAATAATTTCCAGAGTACATCGTCCCAATCCCCGATTTCTACCTACACCAAGTCGTTTAATCATGGTCAATGCATTCTTTATAAATGGATAATATTCCGCTTTTACGTCTGTTATTTCTCCTTCCAATTCGAGCGGAATGGTCACTTCCATTGTGCGTAGCGAATGATCTACAGCAACACCACTTTCACTATCAATAGCTGTTGATGCTACTTTCTTGTACAATTGGTTAATTAGTAGTGGTTGGCTTACCAATCCATCGTAGAGTGGATTCTGTATGGTTGCATTCTTGAAAAAGCATTCCCCTGTTTCGCTTTTCTCATTCGCATTTGTGCTTTCTTTCCCAAATATTTTCCAACTTACTTTCGATTCTGGCTTTTCTATCATTACGTCATATATTTCATCATATCCGTATCGAATAAGTCCCTTCATGGTTTTGCCGGGGATGTAGGGTAGTCCATTTTTATCTTTTATGACCAGAGCATCAAGATCTGCTCCTTTTGATTCGCCTGATCCGCAATGCCAGGCCGAGTGAAAAGTTACTTTATATCTAATATCCATCTTCTTATCTTTTATCTTTCTTAATTAATGAAGCTATTGTTCCCAAATCATATATTTCACATTTAGTTTTTCCTTCCAGTTCTGATAATCGATCTAATCCAAAGGAGTCTATATATTTTGTGTTTTTTCTCGATTTTAAAACCTGAATTGTCCTCTCCATCAACATGTCGGCCGAACTTTTGCTTATGTATCTATCTGTCAACCACCTGCGTATTTGTGATGCGGGGGCCTCATCTTCTAGTAGTTCTTTAGCCTTATCTATAAGTTTTTTTATATTTGGCTTTCCTTCATATTCATCTAAATAGTATGGGCCGTTTGCAAAACTTAATCCGTCATAGCAGGTCATTTCTCCGTGTATTAGTTCGTCTAATCGCGTGATGAAACTTGACTGAACTTTATAGAACATAATACTGGAGGGCGCACTATCTTCTTGTATGGCTCTTGACTCTTTTTTTGCTCTAGAACAAAGCATCTCTGCTAATTCATAACCATAATAAAATGGATATGACGATTTTATGAAGCTAACTCCGGCACATACAGTAAGTTTCGTTCCTAAATTTTTAAATGTTTCTTCTTCGAATGTATTAAGATATACATCTAAGAATTTCAGGGCGTCTTCTGCTCGTGTTATTATTGTCAGGTCATCACCTCCCAATACAATAGGGCGGAATGGAAGAATTTTACGTTTTCCTTTTGTCGCTTTTTCAACTTTTATCGTCTTTGCTATGGCTATGTTTGTTGCGTCTATTGTCGATTTCTCCAACGCTTTTGAAAAGTTGCGAAACGAATCAATCAATTCTTTCTCACTTTTATTGGCTGATTCGGCTCCCATTTTTTGCAGTATCTTACCCAATCCGTTTCCATCGGCATGTATTACTGCCAGCCAATTTTTATTTGCATGAGCAGATAGCTCCTCAAAATCATACGGCAGGTGGGTATCTGAGGGAACTTCTATTTTTTTGTCTAATCCGGTCGTTTTTTGTTTGGACGTTTCTATTTTTTTGTAGGTTCCCAAATCAATGACCTCATTATCTATGAATTGATATCCGGGCATACCCGTCCTTCTCGATCGTTCAGAAATCATCATTCCTCTGCAAACAGGTACTGGTTGAATATTTCTTTGCTTTTTTAGATTATCTTCAATTTTATTAAAATGACTTGATCTCAACTCTCCATCAATCGGTTCTACAACCTGACTTATTGTAATTCCGGGTGCAAATTCCATTACTTTTTTGGGAAACTGAAGGTAAACATTTTTACATTCATCTTCATTTTCTATTATGTACTTGATGTTTCCTGCTGCCCCAATTATCAGGTTTTGGGGCTTGAACCGTCCTCCACATTCATTTATGGATTGTTCAAATAAAGTAGTACATATTTGCTCTACCATTTCACTGGCTCCAACTATTTCCTTTAATTTATCCGTTTGAAAGATAAATTTCTGGATACCTTGTACTGCAGCTGCATAAAAAAATTTCTTTTTCATACTCTTCTATTTTATAGATTTATTATCATTACTTCTCACCGTCCCAAACCCATGGCTGGCACCTTTTCCCAATCCTATATAATTAGGTAGAAACACGTTGCTCGAAAATTCTGTATCGAAAGCCAGCAGGTGTGCATCTTTGTATCTTACCGGGGTGGGGGTGGAGCAGGAGTGGATTTTGATTTTGATTTCCCGTTCTACCTGCAGTTCTATTCCCTTGGCAAACGAGAGGATATTGCCGGTGAGCATACGTTCCAGAAAAGCAATACGATCTTCTTCACTCTCCAATTGAGTATATAGCCTGTGGTTATCCTGGTTGAGCGGAAACCAACGGTAGATGCTGTATCGAAAGCTCTTGTCCCACACCGAAATAGTAAACTGGTTCGCATTCAGTCGGTTCAGTACCAGTTCTATTTCCCGATTGCCCAGTTTTACTATCTTATCGTTCATACTAAACAGCTCATGTACACTCTCGGCACCTTTGTCTATACAAATGATGGCAGCACATTTACCGATTTTCTTGTATTGAATCAGTGGATAGCTGTATCTGTAAGTATTATCGCCGGTATGATTGTGGAATAGTAGGTTGTCACTGTTGAGTTTATCGATAATAGCTCCCCTGAATTTGGGAATCTCGTATGGAAGTATCTCATTATCAAACTGAATGGTTAATATCTTAATTCTTTTCATCCTTTATTTTCTTTTGATTTGAATTTAATCTTCAAAATTAAATAAAATACAAATATCTAAATAGGAATTGTTTATGTTATTGAACACAATTTGTGTTTTTCTGAAAAAGAATCGTCAACAATTACTATATATCATCTCTGTCTAATTACTCCCCATCACCTCTTCCTCCCAAAAATAGCCTTCAGTATTGCGCCACCAATCTTTCTTTCCAGTCCGCTGCGGCTGGTGGGAATACCCGTTTGGCGGGCAAACTGTTGTTTTGCGCTGGTGATGCCCAGCAAACGTTTCCACGAAAAGCTAAATCCTAACATAGTAGTATCGTATTAAATGGTTAATATATTACAGTATCGCATTGGTTCGCAACAACGGCAACTCGCTGCCCGCAAACCAACCGGGGCTCGGGTCAACTACACAATCAATCATGTCACAAACAATCGAATTCCCCTCACAGGAAGGATATACTATCTTTCGCACGTCGTAGCCACAAGAGGGGGTTTGTGCTACAGGCGGTTTCAGGCTTCAAATGTAGAAAATATTTTTTACATTATTTCGAATTAAAGTGCTTTTTTTATTCAATCTGATTATTTTTTGTTTTTGCGTTGGATATGATACCACAGAAAGATGATGTACCGTTGGCGGTATTCCAATTAGCTACACTCACCGATGGTTCCCGCTAACGGAACAACACCATTTCACGGTATATCCGGGGCGTTGCCCATGGGTTGAAGATATATAAGGCTTTCAGCCAACCAGATGCAGCAACGCCACGAAGTGGCAATATATAATAGCCTTTTCCCTTCCTCCAGCTAAAGCTGGAGGCAATTCAAAAGCTGGAGGCAATTCAAAAAGAGATCTCCGGCAGCGCAACACCAATATTCCCGTAAAGTATTCAATTGAGTTAGGCTTGTTGAAAAGTCATTTGTGTAAATCCGCCTCACTCTACCCTGAGGCTACCCTGAGGCTACCCTGAGGCTACCCTCAGGGCAACCTTAGGGAGCAAAAATCGGTGAAATAGCCGCACTTTTAGTCGGATTTCAGACTCTGAACCCTTCGATGTATCTGGCCGGGATTGTTCTTTTACCCCTTGATGCCATCAAAGGGCAACATATAATCAACCCAATGTCATCGCCCTGGGGATAAATGCCGAAAAAAAAGGCCGACTACGAAAGCCGGCCTTTTGAATGAATGGTGACCACGACAGGATTCAAACCTGTAACCTTCTGATCCGTAGTCAGATGCTCTATTCAGTTGAGCTACGTAGCCATTCAATAAATGCAAGAAGAAAAAAAGTGACCCCGACAGGATTCAAACCTGTAACCTTCTGATCCGTAGTCAGATACTCTATTCAGTTGAGCTACGGAGCCGTTGATTTCTCATTTGCGAGTGCAAAGATAATGCATTTTTCTGAAATGCAAAAGTAAACTGTTATTTTTTTTACTCAATTAATTTTGCGTTGTAAAGCAGGAATCCAATATTGATGCCCCAGTTCCAGTTGTTGGAGGGGAAGCTGTATCGGTTTCCGAAGACTCCGATAGAGGCGATGGGCAGATTATAAACCAGCGAAATTTCGCCTAAGTAGCTGAAAGAGTTGAGTTTCTTTCCCAGTATAGCTTTGTTGTCGGAATCTTTTTGAATCTCCTGATAGGGTAAAAAGCCATAGAACTCGGTACGAATCTGAAATCCGCTCTCGGTGCTCCAGAGAGGCATAAGTCCCACCGCAACATAATTTAAAGCCCTCAATTTTTCGTTGAAAACAATCTTACTGTGGGGTGTGGGCGAAAAAGCGGGCGCCTGGAGCAGGGTAGAGGGGTAGTTTTTGAACACCTTTTTGTTCGAAGCCGTCACATCCAGAAGTGTACCCAGAGAGAATCCGTTTTTGTTGGCAATGTATTTTTTCATACAAAAGCTCGATTGTCCCCAGTAATGCTGCTCTGTACCGGAGGAGACCAGGTGTCCGGATTCGTTTTTGAAATACTCCTCTTTGCCACTGAAGGCCTGATTGAGCAAATAGACATTTATTCCCCGGGATGGGTACATGACGGAGTTGAGCGTATTCTTCTCGAAGCGGAGAGAGGCTCCCAGCAAAGTATGGTCTGTCTCGTCGAGCAAAACCTCGCTGCCGGAGTTGCTGCTTGCCGAATATTCGTCGGACTGAATTCCGTAAGTAAGCCCGAGAATAGCCCGACCAGTCGTCTTGTAGGGGGTACCAAAACTCACCCGACAGAACGTTTCGCTCTGATTGAGAAACGATGCAGCCGATTCGCGGATGAAGAGGCGTTTGCTTTCGAAATACTTTTTGGAAGAGGTGCCCACCAATGTTTTCATGTAGAGAGGTATCACAGAGGGTATCTCTATCCGGGCCGAGAGTTGAAAAGCGTTGTAGGTATCCCCAATCTGAGCATCGGCATTCAGGTCTAAGCTATAGAAGCGCAGAGTTTGGTATTTCAGGCCCAGGTAGGCCTGGTTTGAGCTGATGGACGAAATAAGCCCGCCGATGGCCACACTCAGGTTTTCGTTGAGTTTTACCTTAAGATTCATGTTGAAGTATCCCGATTCGTGGTCGTAGGTAATCTCCGGATTTATCTCCTCTATTTTTTTGTCGGACAGTAGCTTAAAATAGATTTTCCGGAAATCTTTGAAGCTGATTTCCCCGCGTTCATTTTTCTTGATCTGGCTCAGGATATATGCCTCCTGGCTTTTGGACACCCCACTCACGGACACTTTTCTGAAAACAAGATCGGGCTGTTTGCTTTTGAACAGAATGCGCCGCAGCGCCATATTCCGGGGGGTGAGCCGTCTGTTGATCTTCTCTTTTAACTCTTTCACATAATCCAGCCCCTTTTTATACCCGAGTTCGTAGAGGTAATCTACCTTATCGAAGTCGAGCAGCCCCACATCATCCAGCTTAAACTGAATGGTGATACCCCGGTTTCTTTCGATGTTGTAGTTGGTTTTCTGCATCACCATATTCTCCATCTGGCTCATAATGTCGTTCTCTCTCGGCTTGTTGGGATTTTCGACCACCACACTGCCAATCATATAGTCGGGGTTGAAATCGCTCAGCAGCACATCTGCCGGAAAATTATTGTATATCCCGCCATCGTAGAGCAGATTCCCATCTATCTCTATGGGCTTGAATACAAAGGGAATAGTCATGGAGGCCCGCACAGAGTTGCCCAGGTTGCCTTTGCGGAATACCACCGCCTGCTTGTTGTACACATCCGATGCCACACAGCGGAAAGGCACCATCAGCCGGTCGAAATCGCCACCACACAATGCCGTAGGTTTTGCAAACAATTCGATAAATCCCAGATTCATCTGTATCGGATTCACCAGACTGACCGGCAGAAAAGTAGTCTTCGCCTTTGCCGTATCTTTTACATCAATCTTAAAGTGTCCGAACTCCGGTGTGGGATCGTATTGTTTGAAGTAAAACATATCCCGGGCATCTACTTTGCCCGTTTGCCACGCCTTAAAATTGTCTGATTTGATTAGCTCTATCATCTCATCGGGCGACATACCAATGGCATACAACGCGCTTACGATGGCACCCATAGAGGTTCCGGCTACGTAATCTATCGGTATTTCGTTCTCTTCCAGAGCCTTTATTAGTCCGATGTGTGCGATACCCTTGGCACCACCACCACTGAGCACCAATCCTACGGACTGAGCAATCAACGATTCTGAAATTAGCGTAGCCAGGATGATAAACAATAAAATTCTCTTCATGTTGCAGAATATCTGGAAAAGATGGTCATTAATACCTGATGAAATATTCATCAATGAATCTGCAAATATACAAAGAATTTATTTAGTAAGATTTATGTACCCCTTTATATGCAACTTATAACCTACAACCTGTACCTACAACCTATAACCTACAACCTGTAACCTGTAACTTGTAACCCGTAACTAACAAAGCAACTCTTTCCGGTACTCCTTCGGCGTTTTTCCGATATGTTTTTGCAAAAAGCGGTTGAAAGAATTTTGCACATCAAAGCCCAGAATTTCGGAGACTTCCGAAATCTGTATTTGCGGTTGCATCAGCAGCAGACGGGCACCCTCGAGCCGGATTTCGTCCACCAGCTGCCGAAAGGTAAAGCCCTCCTCTTTGAGATGTCTCTGGAGGTTACGCGGCGAAATATTCATCAGCGAAGCAATGTGTGGAAGGCTGGGGGAGGTCAGTTTAAGTTGTTGAAAAACATGCTGTTTCGTGTGTTCGGCCCAAACATTTCTTTTGCCCTTCATCCGGTTGATGTAGGCCTCATACATCTCCAGCGCATACGGGTTGGAGGTGGGAATCTTCCACTCCAGCATCTCGGTGGGCAACACAATACACAAAGATTCGGCGTCAAACTCGAGTGGGCAACTGAAATAGGATTCGAGCAAATCTGTTTCGCCCTCTTTGGCAAAAGGTAAGATAATCTTCACCGGCTTTATCTCCCGACCCAGAAATTCGCGCCGGCTGCGCAACGACAAACCGATGTGATGCTCCGTCATTTGTCGCGCTGCCACCGGGTAGAGGCGCGCCCATTCGGGGTGTATCTTTATATAATGGTAGATGCCATCCGGCTTTATTTCGAAGTCGTAACTATTGATGGAATCAATCAGCCCGATGTGTTTCTTCATGTTGATTAACGCATCGGAGTAGTTACTGCAACTTTGGTATATTTGCCCCAGCATGCCCAGGGTGGAGAATGGAGATTGAAACCCGATTTTCAGTCCGATACGGTGGTCGTTGAGTTTTCTGACTGTATTTTCGAGAAATACCCCCAGCTGTATGGGTGTAATGGTAACTTCGGTGTCGAATAAATCATCCTTTGTAAGCGATATACTTTTCAGAATATCCTGAAAATCATGCCCCGTATTCTCGAGGCAGAAGACTATATTTCGCAGTGCAATTCCTTGTATCATTATTCATTTATTACGTTTGTTTGTCGCAATCGGATAAAAGTAATACATTTTTTGCTAATACAAATCACTTTATTTGAAATAATTTTGCACTGCTATTTTTACAGAAAAAAAATATTATCTACTTTTGTTGCTTTTTTACTATATTTAAATATGATTGTTTATTAAACGGTTTTATTACTAAAGAATGAAAAGAAATGTTTTAAGTGCAATCTCTCTGTTTTGCTTTGCCTCTGCTTTTTCGCAACAGTTTTACACACTCGATGCCTGCCGGCAGATGGCTATAGAAAACAACAAAGAGTTGAAGATTTCGGAAGAGAAAATTGAGGAGGAGAAATACAAACGTAAAGCAGCTTTTACCAAGTATCTCCCCGACTTCTCATTTACAGGTGCATATATGCACAATAGCAAAAATCTCTCTCTGCTGAGCGAAGATGCTCATTTACCCGTCGGGACTGTCACCTCGGCGGGTAATTTTACCTTCCGCCCCGACCAGCTGGGAAATAGCTGGACAACTGTGAATGGCGTTTCAGTTCCTTTAGATGCCAACAATGTGCCGTTCAACCCCGCTACAAATCCCGAGAAACTGATTATCAAAGATTATGCGCTTATCCCCAAAGAGGCATTTGAGGTGGATATGAAGAATGTTTTTGTGGGTACAGTGACGGTGGCTCAACCTATTTATATGGGTGGCAAAATCAGGGCATACAACCAGATTACCCGTTTTGCCGAGGAGCTGGCCAAAACCAAACACAACACCGGACTGCAGGAAATTATCCTGAAAACAGACGAGATGTATTGGCAGGTGGTGTCGCTCACCAACAAAAAGAAACTGGCCGAAGGCTACGTCGGTCTGCTGAAAAAGCTCAACCAGGATGTGGAGAATCTGATGCTGGCAGGTGTGGCTACCAAAGCCGAAGGTTTGACCGTGAAGGTAAAACTCAACGAAGCCGAAATGACTCTGAGTAAGGTGGAGAACGGATTGAGTCTGTCGAAAATGGCTTTGTGTCAGTTGTGTGGCATTGCCTTGCACACTGAGTTTTCTTTGCAGGACGAAAAAGCAGAAAGCACGGTGCCCGAAATGGTTTTGCCTTCGGCAGATATGGGGGCTGTATATGCGCAACGTCCCGAACTGAAATCGCTGGCCCTGGCCGACAAAATATACAGAAAGAAGGAGCGTGTGGTGATGGCCGATATGCTTCCGCAGGTTTTGCTTACGGGCAATTATCTGGTTTCGAATCCCAATGCATACAACGGTATTGAGAATAAATTTGCCGGTATGTGGAATGTGGGTGTAGCGGTGAAAGTACCGGTCTTCCACTGGGGCGAACAGCTGCATTTGCTCAAAGCAGCCAAAAGCGAATCGAAGGTCATCCGTTTGCAGTTCGAAGAGGCCAAAGAGAAAATAGAGTTGCAGGTAAATCAATCGATGTACAAGGTCAACGAATCGGCTAAGCGGCTGAAAACCTCACAATCAAACATGGAGAAGGCCGAAGAGAATCTGCGGTATGCCAATATCGGTTTTGCATCGGGCGTAATCTCATCTACCGGAGTGCTCGAGGCTCAAACAGCCTGGTTATCTGCCTATTCAGAGAAGATTGATGCAGAGATTGATGTCCGTCTGAGTCGGGTTTATCTCTCGAAATCGATGGGTCAACTCCGGGCTTCGGAGAAATAAAAGAGAAAAAGAAATAAAGTAGTTATTGAAATAAACGATATAAAATAGTGAGAATATGAATACAAATGCATCAAGCAAAAAGAACAGATTGTTTTGGGTTTTTCTGACTACATTGGCTCTGCTTATTGTGGTAATTGTGGCCGGTTTCTGGTTGATAAAACCACAGCAGGAGATGATTCAGGGACAGGTAGAGGCCACCGAAGTGCGTGTGTCGGGCAAATTGCCGGGACGCATATTGCGCTATGCTTTTGCCGAAGGCGACCCTGTGAAAAAGGGTGATACGCTGGTATTTCTCGATTCGCCCGAGGTGTATGCCAAAATGGCTCAGGCCGAGGCAGCCAAAGAGGCGGCCGATGCGCAAAACCTGAAGGCGATAAAGGGAGCACGTTCCGAAATGATTAACACCGCCTACGAGATGTGGCAAAAGGCAATTGCCGGCAAAGAGATTGCCAAAAAATCGTACGACCGTGTGCAGGAGTTGTTTGATAAAGGGGTGGTGGCTGCTCAAAAGCGCGACGAAGCCGAGGCCAACTACAAAGCAATGGTGGCCACAGAACGGGCTGCAAAAGCACAATACGACATGGCGAAGAACGGGGCAGAGCGCGAAGATAAAATGGCGGCTCAGGCATTGGTAAACAGAGCCAAAGGTGCTGTGGATGAAGTGCAGTCGTACATGAACGAAACGGCGCTCATATCGCCGGTAGATGCCGAAATTACCGATTTGTTTCCCAAAGTAGGGGAGTTGGTGGGTTCGGGTGCTCCCATCATCAATCTCGTCAATTTGTCGGATTGCTGGGTGACATTTAATGTACGCGAAGATATGCTGAAAAACCTGACTATGGGTGCCAAAGTGAAAGCGAAAGTGCCTGCACTCGACAACAAAGAGATTGAGCTCACTGTCACCTATATCAAGGATATGGGTAGCTATGCAGCCTGGAAATCGACCAAAACCACCGGTCAGTTTGATGCCCGCACATTCGAGGTAAGGGCTCGTCCGGCTACTCCGGTAGAGCATTTACGTCCGGGAATGTCTGTTTTGTTGGTAAGATAATATAATCAGTAACAAGAGTTATAATGAGTATTAAAAACAAAGGCAAAGGAGTAAAAGCGGTTGCCTGGCGCGAAGTTAAAAGATTATCATCCAGACCGATATATCTCTTCTCGATGGTGTTGGCGCCGCTGTTTTGCTATTTCTTCTTTGTCTCTCTGATGCAAAGCGGATTGCCTACCGAATTGCCTGTGGCGGTGGTCGATCTCGATGGTACATCTGTTTCCCGTAACGTCATTCGTCAGCTCGATGTCTTTTCTCAATCGAAAGTGGTGTTGCGGGCTGCCAACTTTGCCGAAGCCAGAGCCGATATGCAGAGGGGAAAGGTGTATGGTATATTTGTTATTCCGCCGCATTTTCGCCACAATCTGGTCAACCGCAATCAGCCGAAAGTGACATTCTACACCAATTACAGCTATCTGGTGGCCGGTTCGCTGGTTTTCAGAGATATGAAGTCCACCGGTGTATTGGTTTCTGGCTCGGCCAACCGTCAGGTGCAGCTGGCAAAAGGGGAGAACCCACGGCAGGTAATGACCAATCTGCAGCCCATTATTATCGACACGCACCCCCTGGGCAATCCGTGGATGAGTTATGCCATTTATCTCAACAACATTCTGTTGCCGGGTATCCTGCAGCTGATGATTTTGATGATAACCGTATTTTCGATAGGGGTGGAGATTAAAGAGAAGACGGCCAAACAGTGGCTGGCTACCGGTGGCGATTCTATGACGGCCTCTCTGCTTGGGAAACTACTGCCTCACACCCTTATTTTTTCGGTCATGGGTATATTGTTTCAGGTAATCCTCTACAGGTACATGAATTTTCCTCTCAAAAGTGGCATTGCGCCCATGGCTCTGGCTATGATGTTGCTCGTGCTTTCGTCGCAGGCGCTGGGCGTGTTTATGATCAGTCTGCTGCCCGTGCTGCGGTTGGGGCTTAGTTCGGCCAGTCTGATGGGGGTGATTTCATTTTCCATTACCGGATTCTCATTTCCGGTCTATTCCATGCATCCGGTTTTGCAGGTCATCACAAAGGCATTTCCCCTGCGTCATTACTTCCTGATTTATGTCGATCAGGCGTTAAACGGCATCAGCATGTACTATTCGAGGTATGATTATCTGGCTTTGATGTTTTTCCTTTTGTTGCCGCTTCCCCTGTTGTCGCGATTGAAGCAGGCCCTGAAGTATAAAGAGTATAAAATGTAGATATGATGGTTGTGGATAAATTAAATAGTTTTGTAAAAACCATTATCGGAGATATCTTCACGGTGTGGTACAGCGAACTGAAGAATGTGTTTCGGGACAAGGGAGTCGTTATTTTCTTCTTTGTTGTCCCCTTTGCCTATCCGCTGTTGTATGCATTTATGTACAACAGCGAGGTGGTGCGCGAAGTACCTTTGCTTATTGTCGATAACGACCGCTCTGCTTCGAGTCGGGAGTTTGTTCGCCGCATGGATGCTGCTGCCGAGGTGCAGATAGCTGCCTATTGTGCCGATATGGAAGAGGCCAAAGAGCTTATTCGCCAGCACAAGGCCTACGGCATTTTGCTGGTTCCCGAAAATTTCAGCCGGCAGATTGCGTTGGGGAAACAGGCGCATATATCTCTCTACAGCGATATGAGCAGTATGCTTTTCTACAAAGCTTACCTGATGACGGCCACTGAGGTGTCGATGCAGATGAGTCGTAAAATTCAGATTCGCAAGCTCGATAATCAAACCGCGGAGCAGGTCAGCCGTAGCCTGGCACCGGTCAATGCTCAGTCTGTGTCGATATTCAATCCGCAAAGCGGTTTTGCCTCGTTTCTGGTTCCGGCCATTTTGGTGCTGTTGCTGCAGCAGACCTTGCTGCTGGGCGTGGGAATGCTCACCGGTACCAACCGCGAGAATATGAATAGCCACTTTACCCTGCAATTTCACAACCGCCGCTTTTTGGGCACGTTTCGCATTGTAGCGGGCAAAGCGCTCTGTTATTTTATGATTTATCTGTTTGTATCGGTGTGGGTACTGCGGGGTGTGCCCGAACTTTTCGACTTCCCCACCATTGGTTTTCCTACCGATATTGTGTTGTTTATTATTCCGTATTTGCTTTCTGCCGTGTTTCTGGCTATTACCTTATCGGGCATAGTGAGAGACCGCGAAACGCCCATGTTGCTGTTTGTCTTCACCTCCATGCCACTCCTGTTTATGTCGGGGGTATCGTGGCCTCAGGCTTCTATTCCGGAGGGATGGCGTTGGTTTTCGTACCTCTTCCCATCCACATTCGGCATACAGGGCTTTCTCAAAATCAATACGATGGGGGCTGGTTTACATCAGGTGCGTACAGAGTATATGGCCCTCTGGGTGCATACATTGGTTTACTTTACCACCGCTTGTTTCTCGTATCATTACCTGATTACCGATAAAAAAAAACAATAGCGTGATGGTTTAGCAATTAGAGAAAAGTGTATGTTTGTTTCATCTGGTCATTCGTTTTGGTTTGAGAATGTAATGACAAAAAAAAGGAGGCTGTTTCTTGTGAACATCCTCTTTTTTTTGTGTGGCGACCTCCGCCATTCCGATTTCCCAATTATGCATTATAAATCCTATTGCCTTGTAAAAACATCATTTTGCTCCAATTATTGCCTTGTAAAAATGTAATTTTACTGCGATTATTGCCTTGTAAAAAAAACAAAACGATTATCTTTGTTGTTTGAAATAAAAAAAGAATAGTAAAATGGCATATTATAAGCGTGATATTGAAGACGAATTGATTCGCTGGAAGAATGACAAAGAAAAGCAACCGCTTTTAATAAGAGGGGCCAGGCAAGTGGGAAAATCATCGCTGGTTCGTCATTTTAGCAATCAGTTTAATAGTTATGTGGAAGTAAACTTCGAACAGGATAGTGAGGTAAGACGAATTTTTGAAGGGAATTTGCGTCCCAAGGCTATTTGTGAGCAATTATCGGTTCTTTATGAGACAGCAATAATACCCGGTGAAACTCTTTTGTTTTTCGACGAGATTCAGAGTTGCTTACCAGCCATCTCTTCCCTTCGTTTTTTTTATGAACAATACCCCGAATTGCATGTGATTGCAGCTGGTTCGTTGTTGGAGTTTGCACTGTCCGAATTGCCCTCTTTCGGTGTGGGACGTGTAAGCTCGTTGTTTCTTTATCCTTTTTCGTTTGGCGAGTTTCTTCGGGCCGCAGATGCTGAATTGCTTCGCAAATCCATTGAAGAGGCTTCTCCTCAAAAGCCTTTATCTGAAATAATTCACACAAAAGCTTTGGGGTATTATAAGCAATTTCTGATTTTGGGGGGGATGCCAAAAGTGATTTCCGGTTATTTTGATGGCGGAGACATATTATCCTGCCAGCGGGTTCTCGATGGATTGATTTCTGCTTATGATGACGATTTCGCCAAATATAAAAAACGGGTTTCCCCCTCTCTTATTCGTAGGGTTTTTCAATCAGTAGTGGAACAAAACGGACATAAATTTGTCTATAACAAAGCATTACCCGATGCAAGTCTTTTGCAGGTGAAAGATGCACTGGAACTATTGACGATGGCCGGTATGATATTGCCTGTCACTCATAGCGCGGCAAATGGAGTGCCTTTAGGAGCAGAAATAAATCCCAAAATGCGGAAATTTATTGTTTTCGATTCCGGAATATTTCAGCGTATTTTGGGGTTGAAACTTTCGGATGTATTGCTTCAAAATGATTTTGAAGCTATCAATAAAGGTGCTCTTGCTGAATTGAATGTAGGCCTGGAGTTGATAAAATCAGCATCTTGTTATCAACGACAAAATCTTTATTACTGGCACCGCGAAGCAAAAAGCAGCAATGCTGAAGTTGATTATTTAATTCAGCAAGAGGCACAAATAGTGCCTATAGAGGTTAAATCGGGAACAAAAGGAAGCATGCAGAGTCTCAAACTATTTATGGAGTTGAAAAACTCAGAAAAAGGTATCCGCATATCTCAGGAAAATTTTTCATTCTATCAAAACATAGAGGTCTATCCGCTCTATGCAGTTGCAAATCTGCAAAAAAAACAATAAAAAAAGGAGGTTGTTCACGAGTAACAACCTCCCTTATTGATTCTAAACTATTGTTTTACTTTACTTCTTCGAAATCTACATCAGTCACATCATCTTTGCCATTTTTGGGCTGAGCCTCTTGTTGCTGTTGTGCGCCACCTGCTTGTTGCTGAGCGTTGTACATTTCCTGACTTACAGCATGGAAAGCATCGTTCAACTCTTTGGTAGCAGCATCAATACCCGCCAAATCCTGTGCTTTGTGAGCCTCTTTCAATTTGCTCAGAGCAGCCTCAATCGGGGCTTTCTTGTCTGCAGGAATTTTATCGCCCAGGTCAGCCAGTTGTTTTTCAGTCTGGAAAATCATCGAGTCAGCCTGATTCAGTTTATCGATTTTTTCTTTTTCAGCTCTGTCTGATTCGGCATTGGCAGCAGCTTCGTCTTTCATCCGTTTGATGTCTGCATCAGACAATCCGCTGGATGCTTCGATGCGGATGCTTTGTTGTTTGCCTGTTCCTTTGTCGGTGGCCGAAACGTGAAGAATACCGTTGGCATCGATGTCGAAGGTAACTTCGATTTGTGGCACACCACGTTGAGCCGAAGGAATTCCGTCGAGGTGGAAGCGTCCGATAGATTTGTTGTCTTTGGCCATAGGGCGCTCTCCCTGGAGGATATGGATTTCAACCGAAGGCTGATTATCAACCGCCGTAGAGAAGACTTCCGATTTTTTGGTTGGAATAGTTGTATTCGACTCAATCAGTTTAGTCATAACGCCACCGAGAGTTTCGATACCCAACGAAAGCGGAGTAACATCGAGCAACAATACATCTTTTACCTCACCGGTAAGTACACCACCCTGAATAGCAGCACCGATAGCCACCACTTCATCGGGGTTTACACCTTTAGAGGGAGCTTTGCCAAAGAATTTCTCCACGATATCCACAATAGCCGGGATACGGGTAGAACCACCCACCAGAATAACTTCGTCGATATCGGATGTTCTCAGACCGGCATCAGCCAGCGCCTTGCGGCAAGGCTCTACAGTGGCCTGAATCAATCTGTCGGCTAATTGTTCGAATTTAGCACGGGTAAGTGTTTTCACCAGGTGCTTGGGTATTCCGTTTACCGGCATGATGTATGGCAGGTTGATTTCGGTAGAGTTGGTGCTCGAAAGCTCGATTTTTGCTTTTTCGGCAGCCTCTTTCAAACGTTGAAGAGCCATTGGATCTTTTCTCAGGTCGATGGCTTCGTCTTTCAAAAACTCATCAGCCAACCAGTCGATAATCACGTGGTCAAAGTCATCACCACCGAGGTGTGTATCACCGTTGGTCGATTTTACTTCGAAAACGCCATCGCCCAGCTCGAGGATAGAGATATCGAAAGTACCACCACCAAGGTCAAACACGGCAATCTTCATATCTTTGTGCGCCTTGTCGAGACCGTAAGCCAACGATGCAGCTGTCGGTTCGTTCACGATACGTTTTACATTCAGACCGGCAATTTCTCCGGCCTCTTTGGTAGCCTGACGTTGTGCGTCGTTGAAGTAAGCCGGAACTGTGATGACAGCATCAGTTACTTCCTGACCCAGATAATCCTCTGCGGTTTTCTTCATTTTCTGAAGCACCATGGCCGAAATTTCCTGTGGCGTGTAAAGGCGTCCGTTGATATCCACACGTGGTGTATTGTTATCGCCTCTTACCACATTGTATGGTACGCGCGGAATTTCTCTCTCTACCTGAGCAAAAGTTTCGCCCATGAAACGCTTGATAGAAGCAATGGTGTTAGTCGGGTTGGTGATAGCCTGACGTTTAGCGGGGTCACCCACTTTGCGTTCGCCACCTTCGATAAATGCTACAATAGAAGGAGTAGTGCGACGACCTTCGCTGTTGGCGATAACAACAGGCTCGTTACCTTCTAAAACCGCTACGCATGAATTGGTAGTACCTAAGTCAATTCCAATAATCTTTCCCATAATTGATTTGAGTTTATTTTTGATTATACATTATTTTTCTTCTTCCTGTGATAATGAAGATGTCGGTAATTGCCGACATTAAAGTAATCTCAAAAAGCGTGCCAAAACAATTTGGTGTGTAAATCGGGTTATTTTGTCAGATATATCGGGATAGGAGGTGCAATTTTTGTCAGTTTCCTGCCAAAAGAGAACAAAATATGTCTGTTTACCCGGGGAGAAAAAAAAAGAGCCATTTGCCCATTTGCAGATGACTCGTTTACCTGTAATGAATAACAGGATTATGCGCTTCGTTCGTTCAGATAAGCTTTTACGCACTCTACATAAAGCATATCCGTTTTGGATACATGCGTGAGCAACCATTTTCGGATAAATAGCAGCAGCTGATTGGCCAATTGCGGGTTTTTGTACTCCAGACCAAAGCTAAAGCTATCTATTTTTTCTACAAACATCTGATGTTCGCGAATGTGATCCTCCAAACCATCAAATCCGGCTTTTCTCATCAACTCCTCTTCGGCGCGGAAGTGAGTACGTATGTAATACTTCAGTTTATTGATGGTGTACACCAGCTGATCGAAATTGCTATCGTCGGACGACAATTCGGCAATCTGTTTGTAAATATCGAAAAACACCTTATGCTGCTGGTCCATGGCCGGAATTCCAACAATGAAATCATCTTCCAGTGCAAACGACTTTGCTGTAGAAACCGGAGCTTCTGCCGGTTTTACTACTGCAGAAAATTCTTCATTCTCAGCCACAACAGGCTCTACGGCTTCTGCAATTTCCGGTTCGGGCTCCGGTAGCGGATTTTGAGCAACCACCGGCTCAATGGCTTTGGGGGCAGGGGTGTACTCTGTATATGAAACGGCTTCTTCTGCTTCAGCTTTAGCTTCTGCTTCGTCTGTTTCTACCCTGGCTTTTACCGGAGAAGAGACCTCTTCGATAATCCAACTGCTTAATTGATAATTGGTTTTGACATATTCAAATATCAGCGCATTTGTGGGACCTGAAATATATAAATCGAGATTGACCGCTTGCAAACGGGTCTCCGGACTCACAAATGTGATCACACGAATTGTATCTAAACTAAAGGGGCGGACGAGGGAGGGTACGCGATCGAATTTTTCTTCAAAAACAAATTCGAAACGGAGATGATAATGGCTTTCGCACATTTCGCGAATATCCTGAAACGACAGTCGGGAAAAGGCATTCATCAATATTCCGCTTTTTCGGCCTGCCTCTTTCTGATTCGTGGATAAATTGTAGACAAATAAAGTAACACATCCATGCTGATCTATTGTTACAAAATCAACCTGAATGCCACCGGGTAATTGATAATTTTGGCTTAGAGTCAAAAAAACGAGACCGGAATATGAAACTATCTTTCCTGAGCTGTTACCCATTTTTTTTGTCTTTCTTATTGCATTCTCATGCATTTCAACTGCAAAGGTAATGCATATTTTCCCCTATTATACAATTATTAGATTATTTTGTTCGCAATCGATTCAAAAAAACACAGTTTATGTCGTTTTTTTCTGACTAAAACCGGTTCTGGTCATGTTTCCCCAACTATGTTTGTTTTTGGCAAAGAAATAATCGATATTGCCCTGAATAGAGAAAAGTACATTGCAGGGGTGATAGACAAACATTTCGAGGATAGCGTACCATACAACCTTTCGCAGATAGCTACTACCTGTATACCGGGCAAATGTATAGGCCTCTATGTATATAGAGTATAACGAAAACAGAAACGAAAACAGAAATACAAACAGGAGTATGAAGAGAAAAAAGTAGATATTGATCAATCCAAACAACCCGAGTGTGAGAAAGTAAATCAATCCGATTGCCTCCAACATGGGGGCCAGCCACTCAAAAAAGACCCAATAGGGAAAACTAACCATACCCATCAGCCCGTATCGCGGATTGAAAAACAGGTTTCTGTGTTTTTTTATCGTGTCTATTGCCCCCCGGGTCCACCGGTTTCTCTGACGCGACATAATCTGATACGTTACAGGGACTTCTGTCCAGCAAAGCGGGTCGGGTATAAAGGCCACCTTGTATTTTCTCTTTTCCACTTCGTGCATATATCTGCGCATACGCACCACCAGCTCCAAATCTTCGCCTACCGTAGTTGTATCGTATCCGCCCACCTTACTCACCAATGCCCGGTCGAAAAGCCCGAATGCTCCCGAAATAATAAGCAGCCCGTTGATACGACTCCAGGCCATACGCCCCAGTGTGAAGGCTCTGAAATATTCCAGAACCTGAAAGCGCGCCCAGAAATTCTCGGGATAGTTGACTTTCACGATTTTACCATCCTCTATTTCGCAGGAGTTGGCCACCCGAATCACTCCACCGGAAGCTATCACCGTACTTTCGTTTTCTTCTTCGAGAAAAGGTTTTACCATTCTCAGAATGGCATCAGGCTCAATAATGCAATCGACATCGACTCCCAGAAACAGACGGCTCCTGCAGGTGTTGATGCCGGCATTGAGTGCATCCCCCTTGCCACCATTCTCTTTGTCCACCACAATCAGGTTGGAGTAGGAGGGGTTCGATGATTTATAGATTCCCCGGATGGGTTTTGTCTGAATAGCTGTATCCACCGCCAAATCTACCTTATTTAAATGGAAATGCTCGATAATTTTCGCCATACTGTTGTCTTTGCTGCCATCGTTTACGATGATAATTTCTAGCATCGGGTAATAGATAGATAGCAGACAGCGGATATTGTCTACAATAGTTTGCTCTTCGTTGTAGGCCGGTGCAATGATAGATACAGAGGGCAGTCTTTCGAGTGCCAGCATGGTTTTGTATTCTGTGTTGATGTTTTTGCTTAAATGTTTTCTCAGCTCCAGGGTCGAAAGTATAGCAATGAAGATATAGAGGCAAAACAGAATGCTGCCGTATATCAGGAAAAAATTATTAAACAGATCTATGATATCAAAATTGTTGTTGCCCATAGTTTAGTTGAGATTTAAATCAGAAATTTCGGCGTGCGCCTTTCTTACCAATAGATCTTCGGCATGGAGATAGGAGTTTACCATGTTGAGATCGAGTACCGCCAGCTGCTTCATTGCCTCTACCTTTAGCATCACCGATTCGTTCTCGATTACGCGGGCCAGAAAGTATTTGGCAAATATCATGTCGGGGCACTCCACAAAACTCTTTGTAATCAGCCGCTTCACTTTCTCCGATTGATTATCAAATTTTTCGGCCAGGGTAAGAAAATCTTTTTCCGACGTCATCATGGTGATAAAGGCAGAGTAGGCCTGCTCATTGAGCCAGATATCTTTTGAACCGAGTTTTTTTCGTATCATATCGCGAAACTCTATTTTCCGGTGTTTGTTGGCCAACAGAATACCCAGTGCCGAGATACGCGGATTGCTGCTTTGTATAAGCTCCCCGTAATTGAGGGTGAATATTTCGTAATAATCGGTGGTGCGCAGTATCACATTCATATCCCAGAGAGAGAGGTGGTATTTGTAGTCGGTCAGAAACCACAATCCGTTGTCGGGATTGAGTCGCAACAGAGCAATGATTGTTTCGCTGCGCAAAATGGAGTTTCGGTTATTTATCCATTTCAGAATGTAGGGCTCGTAGTGGCTATACCGGAATTCGGCCACTATACGCAATCCGAAAATCTTGTCTTGCAAATAGGGAGAGCCCAGGTATTTCCGGATGTAATCCTCAATTTCGAGCCTCTTAATCAGCTCTTCGCATTTCTCGCGAATAATACCCTTTGTCTGGTGATGTATTTTCAGTAAAATGGAAATCAATCCAACTTGTCGGGGTCTGTCGGGTGCCAGGAGTGTGAGCTCGTCGATAAAAGTCTGCCACTCTTCTTCAGATAAGGCGTGAGGAATAAAGAGCAGACTCATCACCTTATCCTCGATGGGATGATTGTTGCTGAAACTATCCTCCCGGTATGGCTTTTTGTAGATACGGGCGTAGAGAAGGAGCAACAGGAGCAAGACAATATTAATAAGAAAAACGAGTTCGAAATAGCCAATTAAATAGTTTTTGTCGTTGATAGATTTCGTAAAATGGTAAAATGGATTTGCTACAAAAGTATCACCCACAGAGAGGCCCGGTGAGCGCAGAAAGAAGAAGCTATATCCCAATGCAATAAAAAAGAGGCATAATAGCGTTCGTATGCTGTAGTATCGTATGTATCTGTTTCTGTCCTTCATTTCAAATGATTCAACTTTTTTCTGTTTCAGTTTTTACATATTCAGGGCTTGTCGGATATACTCTTTCATCTCATAAGGATCGAAAGGTTTCTCGAAAAAATCGTTGACGCCCACTTCGAATGCTTTCAGCTGGAAAGAGTGTACACGCACTTCGCTGACAAAAAAGATGGGCATTTTCAGTTTCTTTTCGATACGCAGGTAGTTTACAATCTCGAAACTGGCCACGCCCGACATTACCCCGTGAGAGATAATGAGGTCCGGTATCCTGTTTTTTATGCACATCTGTACTTCGGCAAACGACGAACAGCCATTGACGTGGCAATCCGGAAACTCCAGTTTGAAAAACTGATTCAGGATTGCATAAAAGATGTAATCTTCAGATATTATGGATACCAGTTTCATTCTCTGTGGGCTATCTTTTCGTTGTAATAACTGTTCATAATCTCTTTCATCATCGGGCGGTAATAGTCCCAAAAGAAACTCTCTCTCTCCTGCGCGTCGCGGGTGTATGTGTATTGGCTAACGTAATGTATGCCTTTGAAGAAAGAGGTATAGTAGCCAATGGGGTTGTCGCAAAAATCGCCGGCAAAGTAGTGAAACCGGTAATCGGCACCATTGTGTTCAATCACTGCCGGAAACTGTTCCGGTATTCTCCAGGCCTTCAGCAGTCGGCTACCCCGGCTGTTGGGATATAGCTGATAGGTGGCCACCACATCGTTGCGCTTTCCGGTGCCGATGATATCGAACCAGAAAGAATATTTCATCTCCCGGGGCAGCTTGTATCTCAACTGATATTTTTCGGGCGTCAGTATCACCGGAACCTCTTTCAGCAGGTCTGTTTCGTTTTCGAGTATCTCAATTCGATCATCCACCCGCACAAATACGATGCCCGATTTGTGAAATGGCCACCGGTTGTTGTGCTGTGCCAGGTAATTGCGTTTGAGCCACAGGGGCAACTCTTTGTTGATGGCAGTATCGAGTGTTTCGTAATACCGGCCTACCCAGCCGCTCCAGCGCATGTCGAACTCTTTTTCGAAATCGCGCCTTACCCGCCATGGGGTGGGGGTGGCAATTGTATTGAATTCGGCAACTATCAGCTTATTCTGCGCCTTCATATTCTTCAGGATATCGAGCTCAAAAGCAGTCATTCCGCCATAAATCCGGCGGGTTCTCTCCATCGAAAGGTCGGTATGTCCTTTTTCACCGGGCAGTTTCGGAAAATATTCATCTTCCCATTCGCCCCGGTATACACCGTACATATCGGTGTAATAGACCATATCGTATTGGTTGGCAACCAGAGCCGCCTTATCTGCGGTAAGCTGATTGTAATCATCTATCCTGTAGTCGCCTTTGCCATCGGGAAAGAATCCTTTGTAATCTGTTTTCCGGTCGTATCTGCTGCCGTTGGCCGGATTGATGTATTTGTCGTAATTCAGAAGCCAGCTGAATGAAATATGCTCCTGTGTTTTCCGGGTCAAAACAGTTTTGTCGTACACCAATACCCGCATGGGCTTCTCTGCCCGGAAGTACCAGAAGAGAAACGACCAGAGGGGAGTGAGTAAAAACAAAACCAGAATCAACCGGACCAATTTGTTCATTTGCAGGGTTATTGGGGTTATTACATTTCATTCATCTGAATAAGAATAAAACATCTCAAACAGAAATGTGTTTTATAACACTTCAAAAATACAATTATTTAGTGAATTATCCGCTCTTTCATTTCTCTTCTTTTCGAAAATGGGGTAGAATAGGCTATTCAGCTCTTTTATTATGAAAAAATGTTGTACTTTTGCAAATAAATAACATACCGGTATGATTTCGAAAATAATTGATGAAAGCAAAATACAGCAAGCCAAAAAGCTGGTAGAAAAATACGATAAAATAGTTATTGTTACACATGTTTCGCCCGATGGCGACGCGATTGGTTCGTCGCTGGGCCTTTTCCATTTTCTACAGGAGTGTGAAAAGGAGGTTTCGCTTATCGTCCCCAACGAATTTCCTCAGTTTCTGGATTGGATGACCGGTTCGAAAGATATTATCGACTATTCGAAATACAAAGCCGATGCCGATGCTGTTATTGGTCGGGCTGAATTGATTTTCTGTCTCGACTTCAACGATCTGAAGCGGTTGGGCGAACTGGAAGGTGCTATCACCCATTCGAAAGCCAAAAAGGTGATGATTGATCACCATCCGCATCCGGCCGATTTTTGCGACGTCACTATTTCATATCCCCAAATATGCTCTACCGGAGAGCTTATTTTCCGCTTTATCTGCCGGATGGGGCAATTCGGAAAGATTAATCTGCCTTGTGCCGAAGCCATTTACGTGGCCATGATGACCGACACCGGAGCGTTTACCTACAACTCCGAAAGCCCCGAGATTTACATTATTGTAGCCGAATTGATTAAACTGGGTGTCAAGAAAGATTTGATTTACCAAAAGGTTTTTCACACCAATACGGTGAACCGCATGAAGCTGATGGGCTATGCCATGTCGGAGAAACTCCATGTATATCCTCAGTTTCAGGCAGCTACGATTGTTCTTACACAGGACGAGCTGAAACGCTTCGAGTCGACCAAGGGAGATACCGAGGGGCTTGTGAATATGCCTCTTTCTATTACCGGCATTAAGTGTTCCGTCTTTTTCAGGCAAGAGGCAGAGCGCATTAAACTCTCGTTTCGGAGCAAGGGCGAACTGGCTGTAAATCGCATTGCCGGAGATTATTTCAGTGGTGGCGGGCACAAAAACGCGGCTGGTGGTGAGTTTTACGGCACCATGGAGGAGGCTGTTGCTTTGCTCGAAAAAGTAATGCCTCACTATCTGGCACTGAGCCATTAACTAAAATCAGCAACCGGTTTTTGGTGCGCCTTATGGGTCTGGTTTTTCTGCTTTAATGATTTTTAAAGTTTTCGGTTGGGTTAGTTTATATAACTTTGACCGATTATTCAGTTTATAGATGTGGTAACACGTTTTTTTGAAAGATAATTAAATAACAACGCATGAAAAAGATTTTTATTTTTGTTCAATTTGTAGTATTGCTTACCGCTGTTTTTTCTTCCTGTAGCGATTCAAAAACCTACGCAGAACTTTTATCAGAAGAGAAAGATGCCATATCCAAATTTATTGCAGACAGCGGGTATGTGGTCATCAACAATTTCGAAGGAGACAGCCTCTACAACCCGGCCACCAAGAAACTGGTGAGAATGTCGAATGGCATGTATCTGGCCATTATCAACAAGGGTAGCAAAACGGATACTGCAGTTCCCTACGTCACAAAGGTTACTTACCGCTTCAAGCTGGCCAAAGTGCTCACCGGTAGCGATACTTCGTATATTTCGAATTACTACAACTTCAGAGATGCTTACCCCAATCAGTTTATTTACAAGGCACAGGCTACTACTCAATCTTACCACTATACCTCCGGTACAACGATGTTGTGCGAAGCTATTCAGTTGCCGATAACCTTTCTCGGAAACGGAGCTATCGTGAAGATGATTATTCCTTCGAAAATCAGTTTTACCGATTATCAATCGTCGGTGAAACCGCTGTACATCAGCGAATTGAAATACACTTTTTCGAAACAGGATTAATCGTTTATTCGTAAATAATCCTGTACATATCAGAAATAAAAAACAAATGAAAACGGTGCTTGTAGCTCATACTTGTTCCGTTTTTTTTGTCAATAAATAACCCGTTAAATTCATTTCAATGACACTTATTAAATCTATATCAGGCATTCGGGGCACTATTGGTGGAAAGCCCGGCATCGGATTGAATCCGCTCGACATCGTGAAGTTTACGGCTGCTTATGCCACGTTTATTCGCAGCAAAGGCCAGGGCAATAACTCTATTGTGGTGGGTCGCGATGCCCGCATCTCGGGCGAAATGGTCAATCATGTGGTTATCGGAACTCTTACCGGTATGGGCTTTGATGTGCTGAATATCGGATTGGCTACCACGCCCACTACGGAGCTGGCTGTTACCATGTCGGGGGCAAGCGGTGGTATTATCCTCACTGCCAGCCACAATCCCAAACAATGGAACGCGCTCAAGTTGCTCAACCACAAAGGTGAGTTTCTGAATGGGGCCGAAGGACAACAGATTTTGCAGATTGCAGAGGAGGAGTCTTTTGTTTTTGCCGAAGTAGATCAATTGGGAAAAGTAACGGTAGACGAATCTTATACCCAAAAACACATTGATGCTGTACTGAATCTCAAACTGGTAGATGTAGAGGCCATTCGCCAAAGCAAATTCCGCGTAGCGATAGATTGTGTTAACTCTGTGGGGGGTGTTGCTTTACCCGGGCTTCTTTCTGCTTTGGGCGTGGAGCAGGTAGAGAAACTCTACTGCGAGCCCAACGGACAGTTTCCTCACAATCCGGAACCATTGCCTGAGCATCTGACGGCCATTGCCGATGTGATGAAGGCGGGCAGGGCTGATGTCGGTTTTGTGGTAGATCCGGATGTGGACAGACTGGCTATTATCTGCGAAAACGGGGATATGTTTGGCGAAGAATATACATTGGTTTCGGTGGCCGATTTTGTGTTAAGTCAAACGCCGGGCAATACGGTATCGAATCTGAGCTCTACACGGGCTTTGCGCGATGTAACCCGCACCCACGGACAAAGTTATCAGGCTGCTGCCGTAGGTGAGGTAAATGTGGTTGAAAAAATGAAAGCCACTTCAGCCGTTATCGGAGGAGAAGGCAATGGCGGTATCATTTATCCCGAAAGTCACTACGGACGCGATGCTTTGGTGGGTATTGCTCTGTTCCTGACTCAACTGGCCAAATCGGGCAAAACGGTGAGTGAGCTCCGCGCTTCGTATCCCGAATATTATATTGCCAAGCAAAAGGTGGAACTGACTGCCGGTATCGATGTGGATGCAATACTTGAACAGGTGAAGGTTAAATATGCTGCTTTTGAGGTGAATACCATAGATGGTGTGAAGATTGATTTCCCCGAAGAGTGGGTGCATCTGCGCAAATCAAATACAGAACCCATTGTGCGTATCTATGCCGAAGCCCGCTCTATGGAGGCTGCCGAAGCATTGGCTGCTCAGATTATGGAAGTTATTAAATCATTCGCATAAAATCAGATTCACATGGCTAAAACCAAAACAATGTATGTGTGCAACCAATGTGGTGCAGACTCTCCCAAATGGGTGGGCAAATGCCCCTCTTGTGGCAGTTGGAACAGCTATGTGGAAGAAATAGTCAGCAAGGCGCCGGTAGTACAACGCAGCTACACCGGCGCCGAAACGCTCAAATCAAAACCGCAGCTTCTCAACGAAATAGAGACATCGGGAGAAGAGCGGCTGGATATGCGGGACGAAGAGTTGAACCGGGTGCTGGGCGGTGGTATGGTAAATGGCTCGCTCGTTTTACTGGGCGGTGAGCCGGGTATCGGCAAATCGACGCTGTTGCTTCAGACGGTGCTCAACATTACCGAACACACCATATTGTATGTGTCGGGGGAGGAGAGTGCCCGACAACTCAAAATGAGGGCCGAAAGACTGGGGAACGACAACCGCGCCAATATCTTTATTGTCTGCGAAACTTCGCTCGAAGAGATTTTTGTGCATGTGCAGAACATTCAACCCAAATTGTTGATTATCGATTCTATCCAGACCATTTCTACGGAATTGGTGGAGTCGTCTCCCGGTAGCGTATCGCAGGTGAGGGAGTGCGCTGCCTCGCTGCTGAAATTTGCCAAAGAGAGCGGAACGCCTACACTGCTAATCGGGCATATTAATAAAGAGGGAACGATTGCCGGTCCTAAAGTGCTGGAGCACATCGTGGATGCTGTTTTGCAGTTTGAAGGTGACCAACATTATATGTATAGAATTTTACGTTCTATCAAAAACCGCTTCGGAAGCACCTCCGAATTAGGAATTTACGAGATGCGCCAAAACGGCCTGCGCGAAGTAAACAATCCGTCCGAACTATTGCTCACTCAAAATCACGAAGGGCTGAGCGGCGTTTCCATTGCCGCTGCAATAGAGGGAGTCAGGCCTTTCTTGATTGAAACGCAGGCGCTTGTCAGTACAGCGGTATACGGCACTCCGCAACGTTCTGCCACCGGATTCGATCTGCGACGCATGAATATGCTGCTGGCTGTACTCGAAAAACGAGCCGGTTTTAAACTGGTACAGAAAGATGTTTTCCTCAATATTGCCGGCGGACTCAAAGTAAACGATCCCGCCATCGACTTGTCTGTCATTTCTGCCATCTTATCTTCCAATCTCGATGTCCCGGTCGAAAGACAGGTCTGTGTGACCGGAGAGGTGGGCCTTTCGGGCGAAATACGCCCCGTCAACCGCATAGAACAACGAATATTAGAGGCCGAAAAACTGGGCTTCAAACGCATTATAGTTCCCTCCGACAATACCAAAGGGCTCGACCTGCGCAAATTTGCTATCGAAACAGTGCCTGTGCGCAAAGTAGAAGAGGCCTTTCGGGCATTGTTTGGGTAATCTGAACCAGCCGGATGCAAATCGGGTGGGGAGGAAGGATGCCCCCGAATATTATTTCATAAAATGCAATTCCGGCAAAATAATTTTAATCTCTTGTTCCCGGTCTTCTTTTTTCCAATACACAATAAAGTTGACTTCACCTCTTTTCAACAGGTATCCCCGTGATTTTATCTCTTCTGTTTTTTGCAAAAATAGCTTCGAAAACTTCAATACAGGTTGTCCGTCAAAGCTAAGTCCTTTATCTTCATCTACATGGAGCTCATCCCCGCTTTTTAGTTTTGAAATGATAGATTGTCTGTTTATGAAATAATCCAGCCAGATATCCTTGTGGGTCAATTGCATAATTATTTCTTTGGGTTCTTCGTATTGGTTTGGATCCCGGTATTTTGTCTGATTTCTGACAGAGCGGATGGTTTCAAATTGAGTTGAATTGTTGTGAATAATAAGATTCTGTTTGGCGCGGGTCATGGCAACATAAAGCAATCGGTTACAGTCTGATCTGAAATTATTGTCTTCGAGCAGAAGGAATACATTATCAAACTCCCGGCCTTTGGATTTGTGTATGGTTGAAACGAAGATCGTATCCCCGGTTTGACTGTAAAAATCCTCCAGCTTTGATTCTCTGATGAAAACCTCAAAATCAGACTTATACTTATGTTTTGGGTTTGTCTTTTCAAATGTTCCAATCAAAAGGCTCAATATTTCAAGCTTATTACTTTTGCGAAAAGCGTTTAGCAATCCCTTTTTTGCATTTTCCCAAACCTCATCATTTATTATATAAACATCATCCTTCAGATTTAGTGACTGTATAAAATACCTCACTTCGAGCAAATTATACATATTAAATCCTTCATTGCTTTGTATCAATCTGGCACATATTCTGTTTTTCACCAATTGACCGGCAATTTGTAACGCTTCTTCATTCGTTTTGGTTAATACACCGGTAGATCCGATAAGATTAGTAGCCAGAATATCATTAACCGCCGGAGTAATCAGATGATTACTTTCATACTGAACAATCTTTACAATTCCGTCATCTTTCTGTTTGGCTATAATTTCATTGCATTTCAAACGGTTCTGAATTCGTTTTGCATACTGGTTTGTAAATTCAACCAAATTATTCTTACTCCGGTAATTCTCAATAAGTTCGAATTTTACCGCACCCGGCAAATGCAACAATTGACTTAAGTATTTTGAGTCAGATCCTCTGAATTCGAATATATTCTGATCATCATCTCCAACGGCAATCACCCGCATCTCCTCATTTTGCTCCATCAGCACCTTTATCAGATTGAATTCATCTTCATCCATATCCTGGGCTTCGTCTATCACCAAAACTGTTTTGGTAATCCTATTAACCTCGACATCTCCGTTTTTAATTTTCTCTATTGTTTTTCGGATTATACCATCCGATTTCTCCAGATTTCCGATTTTTCCTAAAAGATCAAAGCAATAGGCATGGAATGTTTTTATTTCAATAAAAAACGAAGCATTTCCAATCAGTTTATTTAGTCGTGTTTTGAATTCTGTAACCGCTGCACGGGAGAATGTAAGCATGAGCATTTGTTCATGTTTTACATCTTCCATCATGTACAATGAGGCCAGTTTATGAACCAATATACGCGTTTTTCCGCTACCGGGCCCAGCCGCTACAACCATGTACTTCGATTCGTTGTCGTTGATAATTTTCAGCTGTGCAGGAGATAACTCGCCAAAGAGCTGCCTGAATTTAGCCGGGGTTATTCTGAGTTTCAAATCGTTGGCTTTGCTCCCCGGAAAATATTTGAATAAAAATGAGCTGTAGTTTAGTTTGAAATAATCGTCGACAAACTGCAATGCATCCTTGTAGTCGTTTATCATTTTTCGGGCATATTCGCCCACAATATGAATTTGCTGTACTTTGTTTTCGTAAAACTGATTCAGCTTCTCATAATTATCTTTGGTGTACTGTTTCCGTGGCCCTTTTTCTAATCGCTCTATGGTGAGGCGATTATACACAACCAGAAAACCACCCTCAATTTTAATTGCTTCAATTCGTGACAGATAGAACAATGTATCCTCAACATCGTCAAGCGTTATATTCAGTTTAAACAGATTGCTGCTTGTTTCATACGCTTCTTTCAATTCGTGCACCGAAAACTCAACCAGCACTTCTTCCTTTTCAGAATTGCCGGCCATTAAATTGTTATCGCTTTTCCTGAAAAGATATTCAACAACAAAGCGTCCCAGTTCGTGGCGTTTTTCAAGTTTCACCTTTAATGCCTGCATGGGTTGCAGAAGAAGAGCCGCAAAATGACTTTTGGAATAATCAGTATTCTGACTCTTGAGCCAATTTTTTATTGACCAAAAGTTGATGATGGTTCTGATTTTATGAATACAGACATCGGTGCATCCGGAAAGCTCTGCATCTTCATTCAGTTTTTTAAATTGAAATATCTTTTCCTGTTCCTCAAAAAGTGGCAGAAGGAATTGCTCTATTCTGATATAGTTTTCTATGATATTGAGAGAACGGTTTTTATTTTCGGTTTTTCTGATGTACGCAGTCAGGTCTTTGGTGTCGGCCAATATTTGCTCCTCCCGCAATAATCTGATAATTTTCAGAACCTCCTCCTTTACTATCCCCAAATGGTCGCTGATGTAATCGACTCTCGATTCTGCCGGTTCATCGGTATTATGCTTCCTGTTTTTACTGGATAAAAGTTTTTTGATTATCCGGATTCCTTTTTCTTTCTGATTATTCTGAAACTTATCCGATGCATTAATCTTTTCAATTGCTTCCTGAGCATTCCTGCACAGAATACTGTTGGCCAACACCAGTGGCATATTCTGCCCCCGTTTGAGGTAACCGGCATCTTCCAGTGCTGCAATGGCTGTGGTTACTCTTGTTTCTATATCCTGTATATTGTCGTCCCAACCGGCCTTTCGGGCAATTTCGAGTGCCGAATTTGAAATGGTTGTTTTGAATTTTGTAATATCCTTTATTGCTTTCCATATCTGCTGAATCTCTTTGATAGAGAGCTTGGTCTGATTCAGCAAAATGAGATGTTTGCTCAAATCCTCCTCGTTGTATAGCACAAAACAATCTGCCTGAATATTTTCATCCCGTCCTGCCCGTCCTGCTTCCTGTATATAGTTCTCCAGCGAATCGGAGATTTCATAGTGCAAAACCAGCCCTACATCTTTCTTATCCACACCCATCCCAAACGCAGATGTGGCAACCATGATCTGAACTTTACCTTCTATGAATTCATTTTGATTGGCCGATTTTTCGGTTACATCCATTTTCCCATGATACGGCCTGGCATTGAATCCATCTTTTGTTAATCTTTCGGCCAGCGTATAGGCTTTGTGTGTTCGCGATACATAAACGATAGTGGGACAATTCTTCTCCTCAATCAAAAATCTCAACTTTTGATATTTTCCCTCTTCCTCAGTCTCTTCATATACTTTGTATTGGAGGTTTGTTCTCGAAATTTTTGAGGTAAACAGCTCCAGATCCAGGGATAATTTGTCCCGAAAATAGGAGACAATATCCTCAATCACCTTTTGTTTGGCCGTTGCGGTAAAACAGGAAACCGGAATAGCATCCTGCAACTGTTTTTTCTCCCGAATATTTCTGATAAAATCTCCGATATACAAATAATCAACCCTGAAATCCTGCCCCCAGGATGAAAAACAATGGGCCTCGTCTATCACAAACCGGGCAACATTTCTCCCAAGTATTAAGCGCTCTATCGATTTCGACCGCAATGATTCCGGCGAAATATAGAGAATTGAAGCTGATCCATCCTCTATTCGTTCAAACGATTTGGCTTTTTCAATCGGATCCAGCAAACCATTGATCGTGACTGCCTGCGTAATCCCGATTCGTTCCAGATTATCCACCTGATCCTTCATCAAAGATTGCAGGGGAGATATGACGATTGTGAGGCCTTTCGAACAATCGGCGCTCATTAACGCCGGTACCTGAAAGGTAATGGATTTTCCACCACCTGTGGGGAAAACAGCAAGCAGGGATTTATTATCAACGGCTGCTTTTACCGCTTTAGCTTGCAGGGGTTCATCTCCGTAAAGCCTGTATGTGTCGAATCCGAAATAGCGTTTCAGTCCAATGTGAATATCCAGAAAATGATTGCAATAGGCACAGCCCGTAATACAGGGCTTATTTCTGAGCTTAAACAACAATCGCTCAACATCCGGATAGTGCTTCAATACCCAGGGTGGGGTAATGGAGTGTATCTTCTTGTATTGAATAAAGGAATTAATGAGCGATAGGCAATAGGCAAGTTCAACCGGTGTTTCGTCAATAATTCTCTTCAAATCAACATGTTCGCAAATCTCATTCCTGAACCTTCTCACAATGAGCTCATCCGGAGAGATATTGTTTTGAGGTTGATATGAAATAAACCTGAAAAATGCCCTGAATTCCCGTTTGTCGTGTAGCAGATAATAGTAAATCTGTTGTAAATCGTTGTCAATAAATTTAAAAGCCGCAAGCTCGTCGTAGAACAAATCCTTCGCTTTTGTGGCATCATTTAGCGGATTATTTAGTTCATCGGTTTGTAACTTATCGTCTTTTAACAGCGCATGATACGGTTTGGTGGGGAATAACAACGGCGACAAATAGAGTGTGTCTATGGCGGCGGTAATTCCTGCCTCAGCCAATGTTTTGCCAATATACTTAATATCATGATGCAATATGTTGTGGCCACAAATATAGCTTGTGCCCTCTACAAACACCGAAAGTCCGGCAATAGAATTCTTATGAAAAATACTCCCATCTTGCTTTAAACAGCCAATATCGAGTATTCGTCCGCTACTGCAATCAATTTCAGTATCAATAAATGCGATATTGTTATTCGGCATGAATATACAGTTTGGCTAACCACATGGCCCCGGCTGCTACCATTGAGCTACATAGTTGTCGTTGTTTTTACAAAGTTAGGATTATTTCTAATATATACGGTGATACATTCTACATTTTGTAGGTAGTTATAATTTTCTTGATGCCACTACCTCACGAATCTATATAACCGTCTCGAAAACAGGCTTCGGGAAGTACCGGATTGCAGTTTCACCGGAATAAACAGTCTGTTATATTTTTTTGAATTTGGTAGCATATCTGGGGTAATAGAAACTTGTATTCGATTTCTCATTATTTTTAGATTCAATAATTTCAATTTTATCTCCTATTTTATAATTATTCAGCGTGTAATTATAGTTCAGAATAAATTCGTTGCAATAAAAATTACCTTGATTATCTTGTTCTATAATCCCAATATTCTTTTTTGCTTCTAAATTGTTCACTTCACTAATCACAACTCTTTGAATTCCCATTTCTTTCCAATATAATTTATTTTGTTTAATGTCTGAATTAAGCCCCACATACTCTTTAAACCAAACCAATACATCCATTAACTGAAATGTTAAGCTATATAGCAAATAGGGAGTTCTTATAATACTCCTATATTGAGATAAATTGATGTTGTTTTTAATTTCAGGATCAGTTGTATGTGATGCGGCTCCGGTAATAAATAAAATAGATTGTACGGAATCAGCTATTAATTTGGGGAAATGGCTAATTGCACATTTCACATTTAAATGCTTGGTTTCTAAACCCGCTAGAAAAAGACTAGATTCTGTCAAATTTACTTTACCATCTTTTGTAATACAAGCATCATGTAGCAGCCCAAATCTGTTTGCTGCCCTAAACATAGCTTCTATAATAATCCTAATCTGTGTAAAATACAAATTATCATCAAATACAGCAGATGGATTTTTGACACTCGTTAAAATATCTAATAAATATTTTTGGCTTTCAATCCCAATATATTTTTCTGAACACACTTCAAATGCCCGATGAAATTCTTGTTTAATTTTATATTTTGGGATATCTTCAACGGATTTTTTTATTTCTATCCACAAAAGTAATTCTTCTCTATTTTTCTTATCAAAGACTTTACCTGATGCATAATCCTTATCAGCCATAGTCTCAACCATGGAATTCGCATCTTTCGTAAAGTGCGTTTTACCAGAAAGAATAAACCAGGGGAGAATAATTTCCTTTTCTTTAAGAGCCCGTAACTTCATAGCGACCTTGCCAAAAGCAGTGTCTTTTGACGGTGTACCTTTTTCGGAATTATCGAGATAGAATAACCCATCTAAAACAACAGCATCATATTTATCGGGCCGTTCAAGTTCTCGGAGAGCATCTTCAGCGCTTTTAATGCCAATCAATTCAATGTCATTTTCTGCAGCGCTCTCGTTAATAATTTCCAGAGTGTCAAATTCATCATCAATCCAAAGAACTTTCATAATCTATTTATTTTCAATATTTTTAATAGGCAATTCAACGATAAAGGTTGTTACCAATTCATTTCCGGGTAAATATTTAGCATCATTAGACACAGTTAAATGCCCATTATGATTGGTGATAATTTTATTAATAAGATAACCTCCATGTCCATCTCCATTGGTTTTGTCTGATGTTATCCCATTTCTAATAAAATCCTCCTTGGAAAAATCTTTATGCAATGGATTCCCCGAATTCGATAATCTGATTTTAAGAAGCATCTTATCCTTATCTATATCACATATAATATTCAACTTATTCTTGTCAAAGGATTGATCCCTAAATCCATGCTTAACAGCGTTATCTACAACATTGTCTAACATTGATTTTAAGTCTGTTTCATCTCCTCGTACAACTATTCTCTTAATATTTTCGCTTTCGAGAGATTTTTCATCAAAAATTTTTGACGAAGGGGTCATTATTTCATACTTCACTGATCCGGTTGCAGCAATATTGCCTAATTCGTCGACATAATCTCTCAGGAATTTAATAGCATCAAAATCCCTGAAACCAGAATCATTCTTCACAATATAATCTTTAGCTGTAATATCCTTTATAATCGAAATATCTCTCTTCAAGATATCCAAATATTTACCAAAAGTGAGAGATGATTTAGCTGACTTCTTATATTCATAGACATCAGGTATAGACCTTATAACTTGTGAGGATATAATTTCTATTAATCCATCTATTGCACCAGATAAATTATTTATTCTTCCAGCAATTTGATGACGTAGCACACTGTTTTCATCGTCTACCGTTGAATCAAATTCTTGTTTAAGCTGTTTCATTAGATTTTGCTCAAGACGAATAAGTGTAAGCTTATCGTTAATAACCTTTGCCTTTTGCTCCTCTAATGACGGCAACTTTACAACAACTTTTAATAAATCATCCTTGCTTATAAAAGGAATAAATTCTCCCTTTTGGTATGACACAATTTGTTTAACAACATAATCAGCATGCAGCTCATTGATTAAGTAGGCAATATCAACAATTGTATCATCAATTTTGAATGCAAGAATATCCTGATTTCTATAAACAGGCACCTCATTGAAATCAAAATAGGTTGGTTTCAATGAGCTCCAACGCATTGCCAGTAGCAAGCACGATTCTGAAACTACATAAATTCCAGTTCGTTTCAGCTCTGCTTCTTGCAGCATAGTTATATCGAGTGTAGAGTCTATTTTATCGTCTTTCAAATCCCGAATTCGGATAAACTTACCGGTTTTGGGTAGATTAACTCTTTGATTAGGTAGCGGCATTAATATACTTCCCAGATTGACACCATCTATCTGTTTTTGAAAATATCGACCTACACTTAAGTTGTAATCATTGGATTTGATATCGCTATTATCAACAATTTTGATAACATCTTCATCCTGTGGAGCGTTAGCCAAAAAGCGACTCAATGCAATATCATTAAGCTTTTTACCACCAGATTGACCTGCTTCCACAAATTTTTCTGCTAATACGAGTCGAACTTTACCAGGATTTTTCTTTTTCCTATTGACAAAAAGAATGGCTAAAGGCATTCCTGTTCCAGATAACAACCCACCCGGCAAAGAAACTATGGTATCAATCAGATCCTCATTTACAAGAATTTGTCTTGTCTTTTGCTCCTGGTCTCTAAATAGAAAAACCTGAGGCAATAGTGCGATAAGTTTCCCATCATCAGAGAGCGAACTTACTCCTTTTACAAAAAGAAATTGTTCCGATGTTCTGATGCCAGGCTCAATTTGTTTGTATAAATTGTCTAATCTGATGCCATAAGGTGGATTAGACACAATTAAATCAAATTTTTCAGATTTGTCCGGCCAATTTAATATTGAATCCTCACACACAAACCTTGCCTCATTTGCTCTTTGGTAGGCTTTCAATCGTAAGGCTCCCATGGCCCAGTTTTTTTGATTAATCTCTTGCCCAAAATATTCATTGACCTGATTCAGAAAAACACCAAAAGAGGCAAGTCCGGCAAAAGGATTATAGACTTTAGCATCTGATTTTAATTCCGCTAAATTGCAGATAAAACGGGTTAATTCTACTGGCTGTATAAACTCGCCGGATAATCGAGCTTGTGAAATGGACAGTTGATAAATTACCCTATCAAATATTTGAGTAAAATTCTTGTTTAAAAAATCATATTTCAATTTGAGCAATACCAAAGATAATTGCTCAAAAACCTGATTGTTTATTTTTGAAAATTCGAACTCCAGCAACTGAGATAATGCTTTATATGCATCATTATCATTTTTTTTTATATTGGTATATTCACCTTCCGGCTCCTGAAGCAAAGTGGGATTAGCAAAAAAATCTTTCGTAATTACACCATCCTTATACATCGATAATAAAAGCAAAGCGACTTCTGCCTGTTCCATAACCGAAGGATACATGCCACTTTTTTTGAGTATATCAAAGATTGCCCATACCTGAGACATAGTTTGCTCCATCGAATCATTATCTGCTATTTCATCCATATTCTTCATTCAATTATATTTTTTTGATTATAAAGCAAAGGTCAAATGCAATAGTGCATCACAACTGCACTGTTCTAAACATAATTATTCAAAACCAACTGAACTCTGTTTTTAATCTTATTTCGAAGAGATTCCGGCGATAAAACTTCTATGCCCTCGCCATACGAAAGAATCAGAGATTCCAGTTCGTAGTTGGGTATCAGGTTTAGTTCAATCAGCGCAAATTCATTCGTTTCCGCCTTTATTTTCTGCGATCCATGCAACGGCTTGGTTTGGATGTAGGGAAACAGGGTTGTTGTTATCTTCAACAGAATTGTTTCGGTTTGCCCGTTCTTATCCACCGTTACGCCAATCACATCATCGAAATATTCGCTAAAGTCAATGGTGTTAGCCCTGTATTTGTTTTTACTCTCTTCGATATCCACTATCCTGTCTAAAGCCAGATTGGTCAGGAGCTGTAGCTCTTCATTGTGTCCGAAAACAAACCATCGGCTTTTATACTGCTTCAGGTAGTACGGATGAAAAGAGATGGTTTGAGTACTTTCCCGCTTAAAACTGCGGTAAGACACCGTCAGCGCTTGCTCATACAATATCGCATTGTACAACCGGGAAATATGCTCAAGGCCCTTCAAAAAATCGTTTTGCTCAAATTCAATGATTTGCCGGTTGCTCTTCGATAGACCCAGTCCCGAGTCGAGCCTTGCCGTTATTTCATTCACCCACTCAAACTGCGGCATCCCCCTGAAGCGGGAAAGAGTCAACAGAGCCTCTTTGAGTTGGATTTCTTCCGTTTCATTCAGGGGTTGGTTGTTGATGGAGAAACTCATGTCTTCGTAGCGGTAATATACCTTATGACCATCCCTGATGTGCTCCAGCGGTATGCTCCATCCCTGTTCGCTCTCCATAAATTGAATATCCTCGAGCACCTGTCGGCGTTTCACCCCATTCTCTATACCGGAATATTCATATATAGCCACATTGCATGCCTCGATCAAATCATCGATATAATAGCGTCTTCCCGGATTCCGGAAGCACTTATCCAGTGTTTGATAACGAATGATTGCGTGTTTATGTGTGGCCATTTCATCTCTTTATTATGAATCCCCAAAAGTACAAAGAATATTTTTATTATCATAATTTGTTTTTTCTTCTGTTGCTAATTGTAAATGGTACTGTTTGGTCCGGAATATACAGTAAGCGCCACCCTCAAGCAATGGTAAAAGGAAGTCGCATTGCCCTTTGGTGTCAATGATAACTACCCGATTACGAAGCTGTAATTGGTGGTCTATGTCTTGGAGAAACCATTTGTCTGTCATATTTATTCAATTACGAATTTTTAATTACGAATTAGGAATGGGAAAGCTTACTTCAAATTGCCAGTTCAATGCCTGAAGTTGCACTCTCAATGTGCTCAAATTTTCTATCAAGTCTGCAAAAGTTGGTTTATTCTCATCGTAAATCATATCTTCCAACATTTTAGCATAATCATCCTTCCACTCATCTATTATTTCGGGCGGTGGAATGGGATTAAGTGTTTTTGGATTGTGATTGTTGTAGTTCACACCACCCCATTTTGAGAACTTATACCTGTGAGATACAATAGTTTCGTACAATTCTTTGTTGTTGATAGCCTTATCGGCAACACCTGCCTTAGTAAGCTGATACACATCGTATAAATGACGGCTTAGTCTGTCTACTCTCTTTTTTTCGGCAGGCCTGTGGAACTCTTCGTGAAGGAGAAATATCTTTTCTAAAATAGTACGTTCCGGATTTACTGTTGGAACTTCAAACAGCGATTCCACAAAATCCATTCCTGCATATACCTCATCCACCAACGCCCCAAAAGTTTGAATGGAGAATGGCTCTCGCAACGAACGGCAACCAATTTCGACCTGTACACGTGGCAATATATATTCCGAAGGTTGAGCTATGATATTGGGATAGTAGATTTCAATAATACGCGGGTCCTGGTCACTGTCTTTTGCTTCAATTACTTTAAATTCAAGTCCGTTGAAACCTCTTTTCGTAAACTCCTCTTTCAAATCTTCAAAGAATTCACCTGTTGAAAAAATCCCCGCCTGTTTGCGTACTTCGGTTATCTCTTTTTTTGCCCAATTTTTTTGGGGCTCAAAAAAGAACTCCCTATCAATAGCCAAATCAATATCTTCCGAAAATCTGTTTATGAGTTTCCATGCTTTGCTCAGTGAAGTACCACCTTTGAAAACCAAATGTTTGGCAATATCCATTTGAAAAATAATTTCGAGCGTTCGGCTTACCCACCAGTCTTTTTCCACTGCAAATGGCTTCATACCTTTTTCAGCCGCTATTGCTTGAAAAATGGCTGTTTTCTCCTCGTTCTCTATGTTGTAAAAATCAATTTTCGCCATCGTTCAATGCTTTTTTCATTATTTTTTGTATCCAAACCGGTGCAAAGGCTATGTCGTGTTTTAAGTCTTTTATATCTTCTTTTCTCAGCAAATCGATAATTTTTTTTTCTTCATCTTCATGAAGTTTTCCATTGCCAATTTCTTTTAATGCCTGTATTGCCAGTCGACTTATTTTACCCTTTGCCATCAGGTTTTTAGGAGTGGTTTTTTTGAACTTAATTTTCCTTTTTCCAACTTTAATTTCGCGGGGTGAACCATCCGTGAGCAACACGATATTCATGGGAACTTGCGTACTCAGCCCCAAAGCGTTTAATGCATAGCTTCCGGTCGGGAGTGTTCGTATGTGGTCGCGCTTTGCAATTGCGTCGGCAACTTCTTCGGCAGAGGGAAGAAGTTTGCCTATTAAAGTACTTTCTTTCGGTCGAACGTATATGCCTTGTGCAACTCTGGTAATTACACCTTCTTTTTCTAATCTGAACAAAGATATTCTCACTGCCTCTGACGACCCCAAGTCATTGAAATCGGCTGGTAGAAACAATTCTCCTTTGGGAAGTGCTTCAATTTGCGCTAATATTTTATCTTCTACACTCATAGCCTTTATTTTTGTAACAAAAGTAGCATAAATTTGTTACAGTACAAAATTATTTTGTAACAAAAATAGTAGATATTTGTTACAGACCGACTATTGTTTTATCACAAATCTTGTCGAAATTTGTGACAGAATACGAATTTTTACTTCTTACACAGAGCTACACGGAGGAGGCACAGAGAGCCACAGAGGTTTACCAATTAGCATGCAAGTATTTTTCCAGCTGCGATTTGGCACCGCCGGTGGTTTTGAGCACTTCGGCTTTGAGCATTCCTTTTTTCTGAAGGGGTGCTATGTTTTTGCCAACGCCATCATCGAGTATCGGATTATAGCCTTCGGCAATGAGTTCGTCTATTTTGGCGGTGAATTGTTCTATTTCGCGCAATTGCAGGCGAATGGTTTCTTTCTCATTTTGTGCCGCAGCGGTTTCTACACCTTGTAAATTTATAAGGCGATAATCTAAACTTTCTACTCTATCACGTAGGTATTGGGATTTAATCTTGAACAGACTGTCTCTGTTCCATTTATATATAATTATGTACTTCGAAGCCCTGATTAGTACCGCTGCTTAAATGCCAGATAAAAGGTGTTTTGGGCAGGTACATAAACAGATTCAAATGGTCGAATAGATTTTTGAAGAAATAGTGCTCAATGTATTCATTTACGGGGCGACCGAGCAAGCTATCAAACTGCATAAACTGTGCAGAAGTGAAACCGGTGGCAAGGCAATGCTGATCCACCTATCGGGTATATTCAGAAAAGTGTGTCAGGCAGTATTGCTTCTTTGCAGAGCATAGCCTTTCTGCCCGGGCAGAAAGGCTATGCTCTGCAAAGATATTCTTTTTAGCCCAAAAATCTGGCATATCG
>Ga0209398_1000109_pt1 | contig 62427 bp, 53 predicted proteins | sample AshMeaBigSpring_FD_184125 | JGI IMG/M metagenome (GOLD analysis project Ga0209398, IMG submission 184125) | Groundwater microbial communities from Big Spring, Nevada to study Microbial Dark Matter (Phase II) - Ash Meadows Big Spring (SPAdes)... | ecosystem: Environmental > Aquatic > Deep...
GGGGAGCGGGAATCCATTTTACAACAGGGGTAACGCAATGGTTTGAGGCAGCGTTGCTTCCGTCAAAAACCGTTATGCTTTAGAGCATTTTCCGATCAAGTGGTTGCCGGTTGATCGAAGAAAATGCTGTAAAAACAATAAGATAGAGCGGCCGACCTGATTCAATCAGGTCGGAAACCGCTCTAGCGCACGCGCCAGCGCTGCATCCGGGCAAACACCACCCTGTCCAGCAGCACCTGCAACGCTTTCGCGCAAATGGCGGTGAGAACGATCATCGTCGCCATGGCGGCGGCGGCAGCGGTCGCGCCCGCTTCATCCATATGCACGATGGCGATGGAGGCGAGCTTGGTGGAGGCGCCGTAAAGAAAAATCACCGAGGAGATGGTGGTGAGCGCGTTCACGAAGAGATAAACCGCGATATCAAGAATGGCGGGCAGCGAAATCGGCGCCGTGACGCGCAGAAACGTTTTCCAGAACGGCACCTTGAGCGAGGCGGAAACGGCCTCGAATTCCGGGTCGATCTGCTTCAAAGCCGTCATCGCGGTGATATGCGCCACGGTATAGACATGCGCGATGGTGTTGAGCACCAGAAGGCTCAAGGTTCCGTAAAGGAAGCCGAAAACGCTGCCCTTGGCATTGATGAAAAACACATAGCCAAGCCCCAGAACCAACCCCGGCACCGCCATAGGCAGCATGGCAAGCCCATGGGCAAGGCGGCGCAAGGGGCTAACGCCCTTTGTCTTTTCAATGAGATACGCGCCGGAAAACACAAGCGCGGTGCCGAACAGCGCTGCAAGCCCGGCCATTTTGAGGGAGGTGATATAGGGCCCCCAGCCGCCGGGTTCGAAATTTTCAAACGCGTAATTGGCGAAGGTGAGCGAGAGATTATAGGGCCAATAGCGGATGAAGGAGGCCCAGATGGCCACCCCCAGCATCGCCAGCAAAATACCGCCGATGAGAAGGCAATAGCAGAACAAAGCCCTGTCCCGCGCCTTGTTCGGCTTTGCCACATAAGGCACCGCACGGGCGGAAAGCTGCGCCACCTGCCGCTTCTGCACCTGCTGATCAACAACAAAGGCAAGAAGCGCGGGGATCAGGAGAATAAGCCCCACCACCGCGCCCATTTCAAAATTCTGCTGGCCGACAATCTGCTTATAGGCATCGGTGGCGAGCACGTTGAACTGCCCGCCGATCACCTTGGGGATGCCGAAATCCGTGATCACCAGCGTAAACACCACGAAGGCGGCGCTGATGAGGCCATAGCGCGCACCGGGCAGGGTGATGGTGAAAAACACCCGGCGTTTTGAGGTGCCAAGCGCCTCCGCCACCTCGTAAAGCCGCCCATCGGCGAGGCGCAAAGCGGTGGCGATGATCATCACCGCATGAGGAAAACAAGAGCAAACCTGCGAGAGGATGATGCCGAGCGGGCCATAAATGCTGCCCCCCATCAGCCAGGATTTGAAAAAACCCTGATTGCCGAAAAGATAGATCATCGAAATCGCGGCAAGAAGCGAGGGCGCGAAAATCGGCAACAAAGCCAGAGCCATGAACAGGTTGCGCAGGGGCATCCGGCTGCGCGTCAGGCCATAGGCATAAACGAAAGCGAGCGGCACGACGATGGCGGTGGAAAGCGCCGAGACGAAAAGCGAATTATAAAGCGCGGCCACGAGGGCGGGGGTTGAAAAATACTGTGCGAAATTGGCAAGCCCGATAAATTCCCCGGCGTGATTCTCGACGCTTTTCGACAGCAACGCCCAAAGCGGCAAGCCGATGATGAGCACAAGGATGCCTATAAGCCCGAGAACCAGCAGGCCCGCGATCCGCGCTTCGGAAAAAAGCCGGGGCTTTGCCGCTAAAGGCGAAGAAAGCGCCCCGGCGCTCACGCGTGCTCTCCCCGCGCCGGGAAAATCCGCAAGGCTTCCGCAGGGAGCAGAACCGGCAGGCGCGTGCCTTCTCCAATCGCGCAATCGCGCATCAAATTGGCCGAGAAATCCGCCAGAAACGTGATGCCGGGCGTGGTGAGCGTCGCGCGGCAGAAGGAGCCGAGAAATTCCAGCGCCTCCACCTCAACCATCAGCGCATTCGGCGCATGGGCATCGACCCCGCGCACCTGCACGGCTTCGGGGCGCAAACCGGCTTCAACACGTGTGCCGGGGGCAAGCCCGGCTTCATCCGTGCAGTCAAACACCTGCCCTGCCAGCATCACACGGTTTTTGCCCTGCATTTCGCCATCAAGAAAGCTCATGCGGCCGACAAAATCCGCGACAAAAGCCGTTTTCGGCTGGCGATACACCATTTCCGGCGTGCCGATCTGCTCGATGACGCCGTGGTTCATCACCACGATGCGCTCCGCCATCGAGAGCGCCTCTTCCTGATCATGCGTCACCATGATGGTGGTGACGCCAAGGCGGCGTTGCAGTGCGCGGATTTCCTCGCGCAGGCGCAGGCGCACCCGTGCATCAAGCGCGGATAAAGGCTCATCGAGCAGAAGCAGGCCGGGGGAAGTGGCGAGCGCGCGGGCCAGCGCGACGCGCTGCTGCTGCCCGCCGGAAAGCTGCACCGGGTATTTCATCCCCTGATCGGAAAGGCCAACCAAAGCCAGCAATTCTGCAACCCGCGCCGCAATCACGGCTTTTGCAGCTTTGCGGTTCACAAGGCCATAGCCGATATTTTCCGCAATCGTCAGGTTCGGGAACAAGGCATAGGATTGAAACACGATGCCGAAATCGCGCGCCGAGGGCGGGGCTGCCGAAACATCGCGGCCATCCAGCGTGATGGAGCCGGCATTTTGCGGGTCAAGCCCGGCAATGGCGCGTAAAAGCGTGGTTTTACCGCAGCCCGAGGGGCCAAGAAAGCAGATGAATTCACCGCGCGCGACGTCAAGATCAATCGCTTTTAACGCCTGGAACGCGCCGAAATGCTTGGAAAGGCCGCGAACCGATAAAAACGGCGCTGCCGTGCTGGCGCTTTCAGCCTCTTGAGCACCTTTGGTTTTGATGCTAACAAAACCGTGCTCCAGATCTATGTTCTGTCGCATGTTTTTGCGATGAACCGGTTCCCACTTCATCGAAACATGCTCCAAGCGCATCATCGCCCCCACCGCATTCACTAAAACACAAAAAGGGGCTGGCATGGCCAGCCCCCGTTACAGGTTGTGCCAGTGCCTTATTTCGGCGCGGCTTTGCCATCATAGCGCTTCGTCCATTCGGCAAGAACACGCTCGCGGTTTTCCGCCATCCAGGAGAAGTCGTTTTTCGCCATTTTCGCCTCGGCATCAGCCGGGTAATTCGGCGGCGTGTTCTTCACCTCCGGGTGGGCGACAAGCGCGTAATATTTCGAATAAAGCTCGTTCGCTTTTTTGCCCGCGCTCCAATCAGCGAGTTTCTTTGCCGCCTCAAGGTTTTTCGTGCCCTTGACGATGGCAGTGGCTTCCATATCCCAGCCCGCGCCTTCCTTGGGGATGATGAGGTCAATCGGCGCGCCCTTGGTTTTCTCGCTCGCGCCGCGCATATCAAAACCGATGCCGAGAAGCCGCTCGCCCTTCGCCGCCTGCACGCAAGGCGCGGAGCCGGAATGGGTGTAAACCGCGATATTCTCATGGAGCTTGTCCATGAACGCCCAGCCCGCCTGCTCGCCCATGATCTGGAGCCAGGCCGCGACGGTGAGATAGCCCGTGCCGGAGGAGGCCGGGTGCGGCATCACGATCCTGCCCTTGAATTCGGGCTTTGTCAGATCCTGCCATGAAACGGGGGCAGCAACTTTATCCTTCGCCGCTTCGGCGGTGTTGAAACAGGCAACCGCGAGAAACGCATCCATCCCCGTCCAGCTATAAGGGCCAGCGGTGTCGCGGAAGGCAGGCTTCAGCGCATCCGACCCCTTGGGCTTGTATTCTTCCAGCAGGCCCTGCTTTTCAAACAGAAGCAGGCTGGTGGCGGCAAGCCCCAGCACCACATCGGCGCGCGGGGTTTCCTTTTCCGCAAGGAAGCGCGCGGTAATCACGCCGGTGGAATCCCGCACCCAGACGATATCGAGATCGGGCACATCGGCCTCGATCGCGGTTTTGAACGGCGCGAGCTGGTCATTTTCCAGCGCGGTGTAAACCGTGAGCCTGGTTTTGCCTTGCGCGAAAGCCGGAACAAGGCTGGTGGCGAAGAGCGCCGCAACAGCCAGACTGGTGAGAAGCGTTTTTTTCATGCTATGCCCCTTTGTGACGATAAAACAGCGCTTAGGCGTCTTCCTTGACAATTCGATGACATGGGTTTCGCGTCAACCCGGCCAGGGCAGCGAATAGGTGCGCAGATTGGTAAAGCTTTTCATCGCCTCCTGCACGCCTTCCTTATAGCCAAGCCCGGAATCCTTGATGCCGCCGAAGGGTGACATCTCGATGCGGTAGCCCGGCACCTCCCAGATATTCACCGTGCCGACATCGAGCTCCTGAATAAACCGCGTGATGCAATCGAGCCGGTTGGTGCAGACGCCCGAAGATAACCCATAGGCGGTGGAATTCGAAATACGGATCACCTCCCTGATATCATCCGGCACGCGGATGATGGGGATGATGGGGCCAAAACTCTCCTCATGCACCATCTCGCAGGTGTAAGGCACATGATCGACCACGGTTGGCGGGAAGAGCGCGCCCTCGCGCGGCGCGCCATAGAGAACCACCGCGCCCTTCGCTACCGCATCCTTCACCCGCGCTTCGAAAAGCTTCGCCGCGCCTTCATTGATCACGGTGCCGATATCGGTTTTCGGGTCCATCGGGTCGCCGCAGACGAGCTTTTTCGCCTTTTCAAGCACCAGCTTGGAAAACGCCTCCGCCACAGATTCCACCACGAGAATGCGCTTCACCGCTGTGCAGCGCTGGCCGGAATTTTTCGTCGCGCCCTGCACCGCAAGCTCGGCGGCTTTATCCAAGTCGGCGTCTTCCATGACGATGAGGGGGTCATTGCCGCCAAGCTCAAGCACGATGCGGCGATAGCCCGCCTTTTCCGCGATGTATTTCCCCACCTTCACCGAACCCGTGAAGGTGATGAGGTCGGCATCCGGGTCGGTGATCATCGCGTCGCCCATGGTGCGCGGATTGCCGGTGACAACCGAGAGCATTTCCGGCGGCAACCCCGCTTCATAAAGCACATCCGCCAAGAGAAGCGCGGTGAGGGGGGTCAATTCAGTGGGTTTGAGAACCACGCGATTATTCGTGGCGATCGCGGGGGCGATTTTATGGCTCACCATATTGAGCGGGTGGTTGAAGGGCGTGATCGCCGAAATCACCCCCATCAAAGGCACGCGGGTGGTGAAAATCTTCCGCGCCTTGCCATTGGGGGAGATATCGCAGGCGAAGGTTTCGCCGTCATCCTTGATGCAAAGTTGGCCGGCAAAGGAATAAACGTCATAAGCGCGGGTCGCTTCATAGAGCGAGTCTTTCCAGCACAGGCCCGATTCCGCCGTGATCAAACGCGCGATCTCCTCACGCCGCGCTGCCAGAAGATCAGCGGTTTTGAGCAGAATCTGCTGGCGCTCATAGCGCGAGAGCTTCGGCTTGAAGGCGCGGGCCTTGGCGAAAGCCTCGCGCACATGCTCCGGCCTCGCCGCAGGCACGGTGCCGACAACGGAATTGTCATAGGGGTTGAAAACCTCGATCACCTCATCCGTGGTCACGGGTTTTCCGGCGATGCGCATGGTTTCATGCCGGAAGGGCAGTTTGGGGTAAAGCGCGCTCATCTCATGCCCTCACTCAATATGGTTGAGCGCAACGCCGAACACATCAAAATTGCGCAAGGCATGGCCGGGAGGGAGTTCAACCTTGCGGTTCGCGATCATCGGCACGTTCTGCTCGAAGAGCCCGCCATGCGAACGCAACGGCTCGGTGAGGCCGGAAAGGTCGTGCTTTTCCGGCGCGGTGCCAAGCGTTTTATGCCGGGTCGCGGTAATCACGATATCGCCGATCCTGTCCGGCGGCAATTCGAAGCGGGCGCAGGCTTCTGCACGCGTCAAGGCAAGGTCAATGCCGCTAACGGGTTTCAGTTTTTCGATCAACGGCGCGACATCCGTCCCCTCCGGCACATAAACCGTGGCAAAAGAGCCAAGCGCGCCGTGATGCACGACATAAGGATCGGTAATCGGCAAAATAACCCGCGCCTTGCCTTTATCCTTGCCTTGGCCCAGCCATGCGTCAAACAGCGGATCAAGGTAGAGCACATCAGGCGCCCCATCGGCATGGTGCTTGTCATTCATACCGTGATCTGCCGTGGCGACGATGATCGCACCCATCGCGTCCAACTGCCCGAGATAGCCATCGACCATCGCATAAAAATCATTGGCGATGGCAGAACCGGGGGCCACCTTGTGCTGGATGTAATCGGTGGTCGAAAGATACATCAGGTCTGGCCGGTCGCGTTCCATCAGTTTGACGCCCGCCGCAAAAACAAACTCGGAAAGCCCCGCCGAATAAACATCCGGCACGCCCATGCCGACAAAATCACAAACGTTCTCGATGCCATTTTCCGCTAAAGTCGCCTTGTCCGCCTTCTCGGAGGAGAAGGCGATGGCGCGGCCCGAAGCATAATCAAGCCCGTTCGAAAGCAGCAGCCGCAGCTTGTCCTTCGCCGTCACCATCGCGACCTTGAACCCGGCATCGTGAAACCCGGCGAGAATGTTCGGCGCGCGCAGGAATTTCGGGTCATTCATCATCACTTCCACCCCGGTGGCGGGGTCGTAAAAGAAGTTCCCGGCAATGCCATGCACGCTCGGCGGGCGGCCGGTGATGATCGAGAGATTGTTCGGGTTGGTGAAGCTGGGGATGACGCAGTTGGCAATGAGGTTCGCGCCCGTCGCCATGAAGCGCTCGAGGTTCGGCGCGCGGCCCGCTTTAATCGCCGCCTCGATATAGCCCGGCTCCGAACCATCAAGGCAGATCACCACGGTTGGCGCTTTGGGCGTGTGATAGGCACGCCCGTTGACGATGATCTCACGCATCAGATTTCCCTTATTGAACAGGCGTTTTTACGTTCATCTCGCCTAAAACATCGCGGATGGCGGCAAGAACGCCCTCCATATCCTTTTCATAAAGCCGCCCGATGCAGCCGATGCGGAAACTCTCCGCCACCGTCAATTTACCGGGATAGATGACATAGCCCCTGTCCTTCAAGGCGTCATAAAAGGCCTGAAACACGAAGTTCGGGTCTTTGGGCATGTGAAAGGTCATGATGATGGGCGCTTGCAGATGCTTTGCCAGCAAAGGTTTGAAGCCAAGCGCCTGCATGCCCTCCGTCAGAACGCAGGCGTTTTTTGCATAACGCCCGCCGCGCCCCACCTGCCCGCCTTCGGCAAAAAACTCTATCAGGGCCTGATGGAAGCTTACAATCACGTGGATGGGCGGGGTGAAGCGATATTGCCCGGTTTTCTCGAACGCCGCCCATTGATCCTGAACATCAAGCACCAAGGTCGTCGCATTGCCCTTGAGGCCGGGGAGCAGGCTTTTGCGGGCGATAACAAACCCAAGCCCCGGCACACCCTCGATGCATTTATTGGAGGAGGCGGCGATGGCATCGGCATAAGCGGCATTGGCATCAAGTGGCAGCGCGCCGAACGCGCTCATCGAATCAACGAGATAGCTTTTGCCGTATTGTGCCGCGAGCGCGCCGATCTCCTCCACGGGGTTGAGGATGCCGCTGGTGGTTTCGCAATGCACGGCAAAGACATGGGTGATGCTTTTGCCGCGCTTGAGGATGGCCTCCACCTTTTTCAAATCGGGCGGGGTGTCTTCCGGCGTTTCGTAAACGATGCTTTTGCGCCGCGCGATATCGAGGATGCGTTTCGCGCGATGGCCATAAGCGCCGTTGATGAGAACGAGAACCTTGCCCTTGGGCGGAACGAAGCTCGTCAGCATCGCCTCGACCGCAAAGGTGCCCGAACCCTGGATCGGCACGGTGACATGAGTTGCCGTCGCATTCACCACTTCGGGCAAGCGCGCGAGAACCTCGGCATTGATACGCAAGAACGTGGCATCGCGTGAGCCCCAGTCATGCAGCATCACCTCTTTCACGCTTTTTGCGGTGGTGAGCGGGCCGGGGGTGAGGAGCAGGGCATCGCCGGTTTCAGAAGCGGCACGATTTTGGCGAAGGGCAGGCATGAAGGCTCCGGCTGCAAAGGTTCAGGGTCTTTAGTGCATCTTTCATGACATTATGATCACGCCTCCCATGGAGACAATACGAAAAACCGGTGAAGCCTGAAAAACCTCAGGATGAAAGGCTTTTATGCACCCTCTCGCTTCGCACGCCGCTGCGTGTTATGCGAGGCACAACGGGGCGGGCAAGACCATGCGTGAGAACGATCATTACAAGCGGCTCAAGGGCCCGCTCCATGTCATGGCTTACGGCGTGCATGTGTTCACGGCGCTTGGCGCAGCGCTGGGGTTTCTCGCGCTCAATGCGGCTTTGACCGGTGATCTTCACGCCGCCTTTGCCTGGCTCGGCGCTGCGCTTTTCGTCGATGCGGCCGATGGCCCGCTCGCGCGGCGTCTCAATGTCGGGGAAACCGCCTCGCGCTATGATGGCGCGGTGCTCGACCTTGTGGTGGATTTCATCACCTATGTTTTCGTGCCCGCGACCATCCTGCTGCGCCCCGAGATCATGGAAGCGCCCTATGGTTTGATCGCGGGGCTTTTCATCACCATCGGTTCGGCGCTTTATTTCGCCGATACGACGATGAAAACCGATGATTGGTGGTTTCGCGGCTTTCCGGCGGTGTGGAACGTTATCGCGTTCTACATCGTGGTATTTCGCCCGCCGACTTTGCTCAGTTTTGTGATCATTCTGGCGCTCACGGCCATGATGTTTCTGCCGGTGATTTTCGTTCACCCCATCAGGGTCAGGCGCTGGCGCAGCTTCACGCTTGTCATGCTCGTCATCTGGTGCGCTTCTGCCATCAATGCGCTGTTTTTTGCGCACCTCGCGCCGGATATGCTCACCAAATCGGCGCTTCTGGCCGGAGCGGTTTATTTTTCCGGCCTCGGCCTCCTGCGGCTTTTTCCGGATGACCCCGCCTGACGCGAGAGCATGTTGCGATAAAAATAAGATAAAACAAAAAGACAGGGCCTGTTTCTAGAGCGTTTCCGGCGAAGATTGAATCACCTGAAACGCTCTACTCTCAAGTTTTTACGCAATTCCGGACGCGAAACCGGTTCCCACTTTCGCTGGAATTGCTCTAGCTCCGTCAAAAACAGGCCTTTTTCTCCCTCAAGGGTTCTGCATGCCCAAAGGGAGAAGGGCGTGGGTTCAGGCGCGTTTATCAACCCTTGGGCGTGCTTCCGGCTCTGGTTTGGCTTCGGATTGAGAGGCGCTGGCTTGCGGTTCGGGCTGGCGCGCTGCTGGCCCGCCTTTGGAAACGCCCACCATGGAGGGGCGCAAAACCCGCTCGCCGATGAGATAACCCGGCTGCATCACCTGCATCACCGTGCCGCTGGGCACGCTTTCATCCGGGATTTCAAACACCGCCTGATCCTTGTGCGGGTCGAATTTTTCGCCAATCGGCTCGCGTTTTTTCACGCCATGCCGGTCAAGCGCCTTGAGAAGCTCGCGCTCGGTCAATTCCACGCCGTCAATCAGGGGGCGGAAGGCAGCATGGGCCGCATCATCCCCTTCGCCGTCCGGCTTCGGCAGAAAATCGAGCGCGCGGCGCAGGTTATCGGCACTGCCGATCATATCGCCGGCAAATTTGGTGATGGCGTAGGCGCGTTGATCCTGCACATCACGCTCGGCGCGGCGGCGCAGGTTTTCCATTTCCGCCAGAGCGCGCAAAAGCCGATCCTTGAGGTCGGCATTCTCGCGCTCGAGCTGGGCAAGGCGCTCGGTTTCAAGGTTTGGCGCAGGCGCTGCGGCCTCTGCCGGGTTGGGCGCGCCGCCTGCCAGAGGGTCAGGATGAGACATGATGATTTCCCGCATGAGGTTGAAAAGAATACCCGCGATATCGCGGTTCAGGGCGATAAAATCAAGTCATGCCGGAATTCTGCCGGCCTTGAGTGCGCCATCCCCGGCCAGCGCGGCGAAAAGCCCCTTGCGCAATTTCTGCTGGCGCTGCGGGTTCATCACCTTACCCCCCATAAGATCGGTGATGTAGAACACATCAACCGCCTTCTCGCCATAGGTGACGATGCGGGCGGAATTGATATTGAGGTTCTGTTTGCCAAGCTCGGTGGTGAGTTCGTAAAGCAGGCCCGGCCTGTCAAGCCCCGTTACCTCGATAACGGTGGATTTGGCAGAAAGGTCGTTATCAAGCACGATTTCCGGGGCGACGCTGAACGCCTCGGACAGCGGGGTCTGCGCCCGGCGCGAGGCGACGATATCCGGCAGGCGCACCTCGCCTTTGAGCGTGGCGATGATATGTTTGGCAACCCTCTCCGCGCGGCGCATTTCATCACTATCCTGCGAAAAGGCGCGCGAAATCGTGATGGTATCGAGCGCAAACCCGTCATTGGTGGTGAAAATCTGCGCTTCGACGATATTGGCGCCCGCCGCCGCGCAGGCCCCGAACAGGATCGAGAGCAGGCGCGGGTGGTCGATGGCCATCAAGGTGAGTTCCGTCACGCCGCGAAAGGCATCGGTTGCGGTCTCGATCTGGAACCGGTCGCCTGTTGCATCCGCGCGCTCGACGAGGCGCGCATGGCATTGCTGGATGGCAAGGTCAACCTTCATCCAGTAAGCGGGGTTATGGCGACGGGCATAGGCCTTGAAGCGCGCCTCATCCCAGAGCGGCAGGGCGCGGCGCAGCGCGTTCTGCGCCGCCTCGATCCTGGCGGAACGTTCGGAACCGCCGTAATCCCCCGTGATCATCATTTCCGTTTCACGATAAAGCCCGCGCAGAAGCTGGCCCTTCCAGCCATTCCAGACGCCGGGGCCGACCCCGCGAATATCGCAAACCGTGAGAATGAGGAGCAGGCGCAAGCGTTCGAGCGATTGAACGGCTTCGGCAAAGGTGGTGATGGTGCGCGGGTCGGCAATATCGCGGCTTTGCGCGGTTTGCGACATGACAAGGTGTTTTTCCACCAGCCAGACGACGAGCTCGGTTTCCTGCGGCGTCAGCCCGAGCCTCGGGCAGAGTGTGCGGGCAATGTCTCCGCCCACGATTTCATGCGCCTCGCGCCGCCCCTTGCCGATATCATGCAGGAACAGCGCGACATAAAGCGCGCGCCGGTTTTGCGTTGCCGCCATCAGGTGATGCGAAAGCGGGTGGTCATCGGCGAATTCGCCGTGCTCAAGCCGGGAGAGCAGGCCGATGCAGCGCAGGCTATGCTCATCCACCGTGTAATGATGATACATCGAAAACTGCATCATGGCGCTGATGCGCTTGAAATCCGGGATAAACCGCGCCAGCACTCCCGTTTCATGCATCAGGCGCAACACCGCTTCGGGCGCGATCTTCGAGGTGAGAATATCGAGAAAGAGCGCATTGGCATCGGCATTCCTGCGCAGATCATCGTCAATCAACCCGAGCGAGAGCGTCACGAGGCGGCTCGCATAGGGGTGAATCGCAAGCTGGTGCCGATCCGCATACCAGAAGAGCCGCAACAGGTTGACAGGGTCTTCCCGGAACACATCGGGCGAAGCGACGCTGAGGCGGTTGGTTTCCACCAGGAAGGCCCTGGTGCCGGAGAGCACGCGCGGGCGGCGCTTGAGCCGCCCCATGAAGCGGTCGAGCATCGCCTTGGGCTTTTCCTCGCGCGCCTCAAGCGCCGCGCAGACGATGGCCGAAAGATCGCCAACCTCTTTGGCGATGAGAAAATAATGCTTCATGAAGCGCTCGACCGCGCTTGTCGTGTCGCGGCCATGATAGCCCATGCGCGTGGCAATCAGGCGCTGGACGTCAAAGCTCAGCCGTTCTTCCGCCCGCCCGGTGGCAAAATGCATATGGCAGCGCACGCGCCACAAAAACTCCTCACAGCGGCGGAAAAGCCCCAATTCGCGCGGCGTAAACAGCCCCACCTTGACGAATTCCTGCGGCTCGCTGACGCGATAGGCGAATTTGGCGATCCAGAACAGGGTTTGCAGATCACGGAACCCGCCCTTGCCTTCCTTCACATTCGGCTCGACAAGATAGCGCGATTGCCCGGCGCGGCTCACGCGCTCATCACGCTCGGCGAGTTTCGCCTGCACGAATTCCGCCGCCCGCCCGGCCACGACCTCGCGGTCGAACCGCGCGCGGAACGTCTCGTAAAGCGCCTTGTCACCCGCGATCAGCCGTGATTCCAGCAAGGCCGTGCGCACGGTGAGGTCATCGCGCCCCGCCCTGATGCATTCGTCGAGCGTGCGGGTGGCATGGCCAACCTTCAAGCCCATATCCCACAAGGGATAGAGCATGGCTTCGGCGATGCTCTCGCCCCAGGCGGTGGCAACGGGCAGGAGAAAGAGGATATCCGTATCCGAACCGGGTGCGAGCGTGCCGCGCCCGTAGCCGCCAACCGCGATGATGGCGATGCGCTCGCCCTCGGAGGGGTTCGAGGCTTTGTAAAGCCGCTCTCTGGCAAGCGTGTAAAGGGCGGTGATGACCTTGTCCTGCGCGCTCGAAAGCGCTTCGGCGCAGGCAAAGCCACCTTCTTTCAGCAAAATCGCCTCAGCCTCGATGCTGGCGGCTTTGAGAAAATCACGCCCCTTCGCAACAAAGGCGGCGCGGATCGCCTCGGCGCCGGCACCTTTGGGGATATCGTCGAGCGTGAAGGTGAGGGCGGTGGATTTCGGGCGACGCGCCATGGCTTACCCAAGCCTTTTTTCGATCGCATCCCAGATCGCGACCGCAAGATCAGGCCCGCCAAGCCGTTTGATGGCGCGAATGCCGGTGGGAGAGGTGACGTTGATTTCCGTGAGGAACCCGTCAATCACGTCGATGCCGACGAAAATCAGCCCGCGATCACGCAGAACCGGGCCGATTCTGGCGCAGATTTCGTGTTCGCGCGGCGTGAGTTCTGTGGCGACAGCCCCGCCGCCCCGCACCATATTGGCGCGGATATCCCCCTCCGCCGGAATGCGGTTCACCGCCCCCATCGCGACACCATCCACCAGAATGATGCGTTTGTCGCCCGCCCGCACAGCGGGCAGAAAGCGCTGGATCATCCAGGGTTCGCGCCCGAGCCCGAGGAACAGATCCATGAAGCCGTTGAAATTCTCATCCCCCGCCGCGATTTTGAAAACACCCGCGCCGCCATTGCCGTAAAGCGGCTTCATGACGATATCGCCGTGCTGCGCGCGAAAGGCCTCGATGGCGCTCCTGTCGCGGCTGATCAGGGTGGGCGGCATGAGCTCGGGGAAATCCATGACGAGGATTTTCTCCGGCGCATTGCGCACGGAGGCGGGGTTGTTCACCACGAAGGTTTTGGGGTGGATACGCTCCAGAAGGTGGCTCGCGGTGATATAGGCCATATCAAAGGGCGGGTCTTGCCGCATCAGGATAACATCAAAGGTATCAAGCGCTTGCAGTGCTGGCGCATCCAATGTCACGTGGTCGCCCACGACATCGCGCAGCACCGCGCGCTGCATGGTGGCGGTGAGGCGCGTGCCCTCAAGGCTGAGCGCCTCCGCCCCATAAACATGCAAGTCATGCCCGCGCGCCTGCGCCTCCAGCATCAGGGCGAAGGTTGAATCCCCCGCGATAGTGATGCGGGTGATCGGATCCATCTGCACGCCAACACGCAAGCTCATGCGATTTTCCTATGGTTCGTCGAGCGGCAATTCGCCCACTGCCTTGATATGGCGTGGCCAATGGCCGGGCGCAACAAGGATCGCATCACAGCGGATGCTCTGCGGCATTGCGCCAAGCCGGGGAAGATAGGCGCGCGCGCCACGGGCGATCTGCCGCAACTTGGTGGGCGTGATGCTGATCAAGGCGTCATCGAGCGTGGCGCGCGCCTTCACCTCGACAAAAACGAGGCTGCCGCCGCGCCGGGCGATGAGATCGATCTCGGCCCCGCCCGCTTTGAAGCGACGCTCAAGGATGGAATAAAATTTACAACGCAGCAGAATTTCCGCCCAGAACTCAGCCTCAAGCCCGAGGCGATACGCGTTTTTCCGGTCAGGGCGCATCATCATCCCCTGGCACGCCATCCTGCCGTTGCAGCGCGCGGGCGTAAACCCGGCGCTTGGGAAGGCCGAGTTCCGCCGCAACACGCTGAACCGCATCGCGCTGCGAATGCGTTTCAAGCGCTTCGGCAAGGGCTGCATCAATCGCGGCATCATCGAGCACCGCAGCCGCGCCGGGCGGGGCGACGAGCAGCACGATTTCACCCTTGGGCGGGCCTTCAGCGGTAAAATGCGCCGCAAGCTCCGGCAGCGTGCCGCGCCGCAGGGTTTCGAATTTTTTTGTCAGTTCCCGCGCCATCACGCCCCGGCGCTCACCCAGAACGGCGGCGAGATCAACAAGGGTTTCAGCCAGCCGATGCGGGCCTTCATAAAAAATCAGCGTTGCGGGAATGGCTTCGAGCATGCGGATGCGCCGCCGCCTCTCACCCGATTTTGCGGGCAGGAACCCCTCGAAGAAAAACCGGTCACTCGGCAGGCCGGAAAGCACGAGGCCAGCCAGCAGCGCCGAAGCGCCGGGAAGGGCGGTGAGGGGAATATCCTCCGCAATCACCGCCTCGACCAGCTTGTAACCGGGGTCCGAGATGAGCGGCGTTCCGGCATCCGAGACCAGCGCGAGTTTGGCGCCTGCCTTGAGGCGCTCCAGAATATGCGGCCGCATCGCCTCGGCATTATGCTCGTGATAGGTGGTGATGGGGGTTTTGATGCCGTAATGATTGAGCAGGATTTTTGTCACACGCTTGTCTTCGGCAAGAATGCCATCCGCGCCCGCCAAAGTTGCCAGCGCGCGCAGGGTGATATCACCCAGATTGCCGATGGGCGTTGCCACGATATAAAGGCCGGGGGTAAGCGCCTGCGCCTCGGCGATCTGGCCGAAAAGCGTGAATTGCGATGCCATGGCCTCGACTCCGGTGATGCAGTCTCAAGCGCAATTCCAGCGCGCTGGAACAGGGGCCTGTTCCGGAACAGCCCTCACATGCCGCCCAGATGGTCTGCCACGGTGAAAATATCCTTGTCGCCGCGCCCGCATAAATTCATCACCATCAGATGATCCTGCGGCAGATCAGGCGCGAGGTCGATGACCTTTGCCAGCGCATGCGCCGGTTCAAGCGCGGGGATAATGCCTTCGAGCTTCGAGCAGAGCTGGAAGGCGGAAAGCGCCTCGTCATCGGTGGCGAACAGGTAATTCACCCGGCCGATATCATGCAGCCAGGAGTGTTCCGGCCCGATGCCGGGGTAATCGAGCCCCGCTGAAATCGAATGCGCGTCCGTGATCTGCCCATCCTCATTCATGAGGAGATAGGTGCGGTTGCCATGAAGAACCCCCGGCCGCCCGCCGGTGAGGGAGGCCGCGTGAAGCCCGGTGGAAAGCCCGTGCCCCGCCGCCTCGACGCCGTAAATCGCGACCCCCGGATCATCGAGGAAGGGGTGAAAAAGGCCGATGGCATTGGAGCCGCCGCCAATCGCGGCGATCAGGCTGTCGGGCAGGCGACCCTCGGCCTCAAGCATCTGAACTCTGGTTTCATTGCCGATGACGCATTGAAAATCCCGCACCATCATCGGGTAAGGGTGTGGGCCTGCCGCCGTGCCGATGCAGTAGAAGGTGGTCTCGACATTCGTCACCCAGTCACGCAGGGCGTCATTCATCGCGTCCTTCAGGGTGCGGGTGCCGGACTGGACGGGGATGACCTCCGCGCCGAGCATTTTCATGCGGAACACGTTCGGCTTTTGCCGCTCGACATCCACCGCGCCCATATAAACGATGCATTCAAGGCCATAACGCGCGCAAAGCGTGGCGGTGGCGACCCCGTGCTGGCCCGCGCCGGTTTCGGCAATGATGCGCTTCTTGCCCATGCGGCGCGCGAGCAGAATCTGCCCCAGAACATTGTTCACCTTATGCGCACCGGTATGGTTCAACTCGTCGCGCTTGAAATAAATCTTCGCGCCGCCGCTTTTGCCCGCCGCGCGCGCCTTTTCGCGCAAATAATCGGTCATGCGCTCGGCAAAATACAGCGGCGAGGGGCGCCCCACATAATGCTTGAGCATGAAGGCCATTTCATCGTGAAACGCCGGGTCAGCCTTGGCCTCCTCATAGGCTTTCTGCAAATCGAGGATGAGCGGCATCAGCGTTTCAGCAACAAAACGCCCGCCGAAAATCCCGAAACGACCGTTTTCATCCGGCCCGGAGCGGAAGGAATTGGGGCGATCCTGCATCGTCATGCTGCGTTCCTTGTTGCGTTCTTGGCTGCAGCGATAAAAGCCGCGATTTTTGCCTCATCCTTCAGCCCCGGCGCGGATTCAACCCCGGAGGAAACATCAACACCGGTGAGCGAAAGGCCGGCTTTTTGAAGGGCATGGATCGCGCCGCCGACATTATCTACCGTCAACCCCCCTGATAGCATGAAGGGCAGGCGCGGGGGAAGGGCAGTGAGCAAGGCCCAGTCAAACGGCGCGCCATGCCCGCCGGGGTAAGCCGCGCCCTTGGGCGGTTTGGCATCGAGCAGGATATGGTCGGCAACGCTGCTAAAGCCTTGCGCGCGCTTGAGATCCGCCGCATCTGCCACCCCCACCGCCTTGATGACGGGAAGGCCGAACACCGCGCGCGCATCGCGGATGCGCTCAAAGGTCTCAGCGCCGTGAAACTGCCAGAGATCGGGCTTCACCGGGCTGAGAATGGCGCTGAGCAGCCCGTCATCCGCATCAACCACCAACGCAACGATCTTTGCCCGCCCGCGCGCCTGATCCGCGAGCACACGCGCCGCCTCCAGCGAAACGAAACGCGGGCTTTTGGGGTGAAACACCAAGCCGATGACATCCGCCTTGGCCTGAAGCGCGGCTTCCAGCGTTTCCGGTGTCGATAAGCCGCAGATTTTGACCTGAAGCGCCATCAGAATGCGCTCGCAGCAACCAGCATCGCGGTTGCAAGGTCGAACACCGCGCCCCCGGTCGATTTATACAACGTGATGTCATCCGGCTGACGCATGAAACAACAGGTGCCGCGCGCGAGATCGAACAAATCCGCCTCCAGCTTTTCTGCCATGATCACCCCGTTGGCGATGGGCTGCACGAGATCGCCGCCCTCCTTGAGAACGCCGCCGCGCGTATCGGCGAAAAGCCGGGCGCGCAGAACCGCCTCATCATCGCTCTCGCGCATCAGCGGCGTAAATGCGCCGACAAGATCAAGATGCGCGCCGGGCTTGAGCCATGAACCACGCACGAGCGGCACCTTGGAGAGCGTGGCGGTCGAGATGATATCGGCGTCGCGTGCGGCGGCTTCAAGGTCTGGCGCGGCGTCCACATCGAGCCCTTCGGCACGCAGGGTTTTTGCCAAAGCCTCGGCCTTGGCGTGCGTCTGGTTCCAGATGAGTGTGCGGGTGATGGGCCGGGTCGCGCGATGCGCGCGGATGAAAAACGGCGCAAGCGCCCCTGCCCCCACCATCAGATGCGTTTTGGCCTGCGGCGCAGCAAGATAGCGCGCGGCGAGCGCGGAGGTCGCCGCCGTGCGCCACAAGGTGAGGCGGGCGCCATCCATCACCGCCAGCGGCGCGCCGGTATCCCCATCCATCAAAAGATAGCTGCCCTGAACGCTGGGCAGGGAGCGCGCGCCATTGCCGGGAAAGACATTGACGATCTTGACCCCCAGCGCCCCGCCCGCCCCGGAAGACCAGGCGGGCATGATGAGATGCGTCGCATCCCCATCCGCGCGCGGCAGGGTGTGATGATGGCGCAAAGGCACGGTGATATCCGCGCGCAGGGCAGTATCAATCGCATCCACCAGCGCGGGGAAGGTGAGGGCCGCGTCAATCGCCGCAGCGTCGATCACGCGCATGGGGGTGCAATCCGGGCGATGTTGATGCGCGGCATCAGGGCCGCGAAAGCGTGGCGATGGCGGTGGCGGGCAGAGCGGCCTTGATGCTGTCACGCTCGCGCGACAGGCGTTCGCATTCGCGTTTGAAGGCGCGGCGCTCCTTGCGGTTTTTCCCCTGCGCGAGCCAGCCCGCTCCGTAGCCGATGACAGCGCCGACAGAGAGCGTCACGAAGAACAGCACGAAAAGCGGTAGGGTGATGCTCAAACCTTCCACGCCCACAGCAAAGGGGTCAAGCTGCAACGCAACGGGCTGGCGATTGGCAACCCCCAGCACCACCAGCACAAGAGCGAGAGGGGCAAGAACCAGAAGCTTCAGAAACCCGCGCATCATTCACCCCCCACGGCGTCAGGCCTTGGCCTTTTTAGCCGTTTTTGGCGGGGCGACATTCAAACGCTCGCGCATTTCCTTGCCGCTTTTGAAAAAGGGCACGACCTTCCCGTTCACCGAGACTTTTTCGCCCGTGCGCGGGTTGCGACCCTGGCGGGCATCACGCTCCTTGGTGGAGAAGGTGCCAAAACCACGCAGCTCCACCCTGTCCCCGCGTGAAAGCGCGAGCGTGATCTCATCCAGGATCACATTCACAAGAATTTCGATATCTCTCTGATAGAGATGGGGGTTCATCTCTGAAATGCGCAGCACAAGCTCTGACTTGATCATGGGGTTCTCCTGCCGGCGTTTCGCTGCGAGGTAAGCCCCGCTGCCGGATGACCGAATATGATTTCAATTGCACATAAGCACGTAAAACAATCACGAAAAGCTAAAAGTCACGGCTGCCAGAGAGAAATCATCCCCTCCGGCGCATTGGTTCCAACCATGGCTTTTGCCATATCTTCAACGGCTTGGCCAGTGCCTATAAGTGAACCGGCTGCAAAAAAGCCTGCCCTGACGAGTGCTGTGAACCCGCCAAAGCTTCGGGCTTTATCGCGCGGCTTGTAATCCACGACCGGCGTATCTTTCCGGATGTTTTTTTCAGCTTCGAGCCACAAAAGCGCGTCATCCTCATTGCCCGTTGCATCCACCAGCTTGAGGTCAACCGCCATGCGGCCGGTGAAAATCCGGCCATCCGCCACATGCATCAAGGCAGGGCCTTCAAGCTTGCGCCGCTCACCCACGAGGGCTTTGAACCAGCCATAGGTTTCCAGAATAGTCTCTTCGAGTGCAGCGCGCGCCTCTGGCGGCGTCGGCTCGACCCCGCTCGGCATGGCCTTGAGCGGGGAGGAGCGCACCGCTTCAACCTTCACGCCAAGCGTATCGAGAAGCTTCGAGAAATTGGGAAATTGCGCGATAACGCCGATGGAGCCGACAAGCGCACTGCCATTCGCAAGGATCCGGTCTGCACCAAGTGCCGTCATATACGCGCCTGAAGCACCGATGCCATCGATGACGGCGATGACGGGCTTTTTTTCGGCGATGCGGCGCACGGCGCGGTAAAGCGCCTCGGAACCGGAGGTTGTGCCGCCGCCTGAATTGATTCGCAGGATCAAGGCGCTGGCCCTGGAGTTTTCCACCTCGCGCAGCACATCGAGCGTTTCCTGCTTGCCCGTGATCAACCCCTCGATCTCGACCCGCGCGATATGTGCCTGAACGCTCGACAGGCGTCCGCCACCCAGCATCAGGCCCGCACCCAGCACGGCAGCAAGGGCGACCAGAACCGCAATGACGCGCCAGAAGGTGAGTTGGCGGCGCAGCAGACGACGATCAACAATCAGGTCCGGGGCTGAAAACAGGGTCATGTGTGCCTCTTCATGACGATTGGATATAGAGCAGACGAGAGAAGAAAGGAAACGCTTTTTCCTGCCAGCACCGAAGGAAATTACAGGTTTTCAGGCTTTCCTGCCGCAATGACCAGCGGCTTCATGCCGGAGAACAGCCGCGCCGCCACCCGCTTCGCATCCGCCTGCGAAACCGCCATGATCAGGTCATTGCGTTTGTCGATATAATCGATGCCCATGTCATCCATGCTGATTTCGAGGAGTTCATTGGCGATCTTGCGGGAGCTGTCAAAGCGCAGGGCATAAGAGCCTGCAAGGTAGCTTTTCGCCTTTTCAAGCTCTTCCGTGCCGGGGCCTTCCCCGGCCATGCGGGCGATTTCGGTTTCGATCAATTCAAGCGAGAGCGCGACCCGCTCGTTGCTGGTGGCGGTGCCCGCGAGAAACAGGTTCGCATGGGTTTTCGTGCTGAGCATGCTCCAGACCGAATAGGCGAGCCCGCGTTTTTCGCGCACCTCCGTCCAGAGGCGGGAGGTGAAGACGCCGCCCCCCAGAATGTGATTGACGACAACGCCGGTGATGAAATCCGCATCCTTGCGGGAAAGCCCCGGAAGCGCGAGAAACAGCGTGGATTGGGGAATATCGAGATCGATGATTTCGCGCGTTCCCAGCCCCTGCAACGGCGCAAAATCAAGCGGTTGCAACGCGCCTGTTGCAGGCAGCGGGCCAAAAACCCGCTCGACACCTGCAATCAAGGCGTCGGGCGCAATCGCGCCAACGGCAATCACATGCAGCCCCGCGCGTGTGACAAGCCGGTGATGCTGCGCGAGAAGGCCAGCGCGCGTCAGCTTCGGCAGCGTTTCGAGGGTGCCGTTGACGGGCGCTGCATAGGCATGGCCGCTAAAACCGATGCGATAAAGCGCATCACGCACCAGCACCTGCGGGTCTGATTCGTCCTGTTTGAGGCCGGAGATGGCCTGCGCCCGCACGCGCTCGACCGCGTCTTCGTCAAAGCGCGGGGCCTGCACCGCCATGGCGAGGTAATCAAAGGCGGCGTCGACATGCTCGGCAAGGCTGCGCAGCGACCCATCCAGCCTGTCGCGCCCGGCATCGAAGGAGAGTTCGATCGCCTTGTCCTCCAGCGCCTCCTGAAACGCCTCTGAATCAAGGTTGCCCGCGCCTTCATCGAGCAGGCCCGCCATGAGACGGGTCAGACCGCTCTCTCCCGCCAGGTCTTGCGCCGCCCCGCCCGGAAAGGCGAATTCGAGCGAGAGAACCGGCACGGTATAATCCTCGACATGCCAGATGGTGATGCCGGACGGGGTGGTGAGGGCAGCTACGCGGGTGGAGGAAGCCTGATGCGCCATGAGATCATTTCGTGAAAAGAGGAAAAACGGCAAAAGAGGGTCACAAGAGAGTGTCAGGAAATCACGCAGCGTCTTTCAGAAGATGCCCCGTCACCCCGCGCCCCGGCACAAGGTATCGCCGTGCCACGGCCTGCACGGCCTCCGCCGTCACCGCCCGGATTTTATCCGGCCAGCCGGTGACATCCTCAAGGGTGCCGCCGGTTGTGAGGGCCGCGCCGTAAATCCGCGCAAGATGCGTCTGGCTGTCCTGCGCATAGATCATATCGGCGATCAGGCGGGTTTTGGCGCGGGCGAGGTCCTTGTCATCGACCGGGATGCTGTGCATCTCCCGCAGGATATTGGCGATGGCACCATCGAGCGCCGCGAGCGAAACCCCTTCGGCGGGCACGGCATAAACCCCGAACTGGCCCATATCCAGCGCATCATTCCAATACCAGGAGCCGGCATTGACCGCGATGGCCTGCTCCACCACCAAAGCGCGATAGAGCCTGCTGGTTTGCGATTTGCCGAGGATCTGGTTGAGAACCTCGAGCGCGAAGGCCTCGTCCCCCTCCGCCCTGGCCTGTGCAGGCACGATGAAGGCTTGCTGGGTAAGGGGCTGCTCCACTTTTTTATCATGCAGGCTCACAAGGCGCGCGGCGCGCAAGGGCGGCTCGCCAAGCCGCTTGCGCCTGGGTTTCTCGCTGTCCGGAACCGGCACCGCGCCATAATGTGCTTCGGCCAGCTTTCGCACATCCTCTGCGTTCACATCCCCCGCGACGATGAGAATGGCGTTGTCCGGGCGGTAGAAACGCCTGTAATAGGCAAGCGCATCCTCGCGCTGCAAATCCTCGATCTCATGCGCCCAGCCGATCACCGGCGTGCCGTAAGGATGGTGGACATAGAGCGTTGCCAGCATGGTTTCCTGCAATTCGGCGGAAGGGTCGCTCTCGGTGCGCATCTTGCGCTCCTCGATCACCACGTCGCGCTCGGAGAGAACCTCCGGCCCGGCCAGCATGAGGCCTGTCATGCGGTCGGCCTCCATCGCCATCATCGTGCCAAGATGCGCCTTGGCGACGCGCTGGTAATAGGCCGTATAATCATAGGAGGTGAAGGCGTTTTCCTGCCCGCCAAGCCCGGCGACAGTTTCGGAAAACGCGCCTTTGGGGTTTTTCTCGGTGCCCTTGAACATCAGATGCTCAAGAAAATGCGCGATACCGGATTTGCCCGCAGGGTCATCCGCCGCGCCGTTGCGGTAATACACCATATGCGTGACGACCGGTGCTCGCCTGTCCGGGATGACGACGACCTCAAGCCCGTTTTGCAGAAAAAAATGGGCGATTTCAGGGGCGGCATGCAAGCTCACGGGCGACTCCGGAAGAGGTTCATCAAAGAGGCTTTATGGACGGGATATGTAAATTCATTCTGATACATCACTATGGGGCGGCAAAATGGCAAGGGGCAACCCGTTGCCGGGCGACAAAAATCTGTTGCGGGTTGCCGGTGCTGATGTCAGGCCCGGTGCAGAAGGCTTGCAAAATGGCGCGCTTTGCGGGAAGAACGCTGCCATGACAGCACGCCTCGACACCACTTTCGCCAGAACCGCCACCGAGCGCCGCGCCGCGCTTATCGCCTTCATCACGGCGGGCGACCCCGATCCTGAAACCGGGCTTGCGCTCCTTAAAGCGCTTCCTGATGCGGGCGCCGATATCATCGAGCTTGGCATGCCCTTCTCCGACCCGATGGCGGATGGCCCGGCAATCCAGTGGTCCTCGCTCCGCGCGCTCAAAGCGGGGATGAGCCTGCATAAAACCCTCGCCATGGTGCGGGAATTTCGCGCCGGGAACAGCGTAACCCCCGTCATCCTCATGGGCTATTACAACCCCATCTATATTTACGGGGTCGAGCGCTTCCTGAAAGATGCCATCGCGGCGGGGGTGGATGGTTTGATCGTGGTCGATCTGCCGCCCGAGGAAGATGCCGAGCTTTGCCTCCCTGCGCTTGAAGCGGGGCTGAATTTCATCCGCCTTGCCACGCCAACAACGGATGATGCGCGCCTGCCCGCCGTGCTCGCGCAGACCTCGGGTTTTGTCTATTATGTCTCGATCAAGGGCATTACCGGCACCGCGACACCGGATTTTTCCGATGTCGGGCGGGCGGTGGCGCGCATCAAGCGGCATACATCACTGCCCGTCGCGGTGGGGTTCGGCGTGAAAGCACCTGAACACGCAGCAAGCATCGCCGCCGGGGCGGATGGCGTTGTGGTGGGTTCGGCGCTCGTTGAAGCGATCCGCACCTCGCTGGATGCGGAGGGCAAGGCCACGCAAAACTCCGTTTCGGCGGTGACAACCCTGGTGAAGAGCCTTTCTGACGCTGTTCATGCTGTTACAAAATGAGTGTGGCATGGATACCCGGCTCAAGGCCGGGTATGACAACCAAAGTGGCGAGCCAAAGCCAAGATTCTCCTGCGAGGAGCTGCAAGACATGTCCACCGAAAGCACGATGAACTGGATCACCAATATCGTCCGGCCGAAAATCCGCTCGCTGCTTCGCCGCGAGACGCCGGAAAACCTCTGGATCAAGTGCCCCGATTCCGGGCAGGTGGTGTTCCACAAGGATGTCGAGGATAACCTCAACGTCATTCCCGGCTCCGAGCATCACTTACGCATGGGGGCGAAGGCGCGGCTCGCGCATATGTTCGATGGCGGGGTTTATGAGGCGATTGCCGTGCCGGAAGTGCCGCTCGACCCTTTGAAATTCCGCGATGAAAAGCGCTACACGGACAGATTAAAGGATGCGCGCGCCAAAACCGGCATGCCGGATTCGGTTCTCGTCGGCTTTGGCACGCTCGATGCGCTGCCCGTGACGATTGCGGTGCAGGATTTCGCCTTCATGGGCGGCTCGCTCGGCATGGCGGCGGGCGAGGCGATCATCACCGCGCTGAATACGGCGCTGGAACGCGGCACGGCGCTCATTCTCTTCGTGGCTTCAGGCGGCGCGCGCATGCAGGAAGGCATTCTCTCGCTGATGCAGCTTCCACGCACCACGGTCGCGGTGCAGCGCCTCAAGCGCGCGGGGCTTCCTTATCTCGTCGTCCTCACCAACCCGACGACGGGGGGCGTGACGGCCTCCTACGCCATGCTCGGCGACGTTCATATCGCCGAACCCGGCGCGATGATCGGCTTTGCCGGGCCGCGCGTGATCGAGCAGACCATCCGCGAAAAACTGCCCGAAGGGTTCCAGCGCGCGGAATACCTCTATGACCATGGCATGGTCGATATGGTGCTGCACCGGAGGGAGATCCGCCCGACGCTCTCGCGCCTCACCCGCGTTTTGATGCGCCGCGAGGCCGCCTGATCATGGCGCTTGCAGGCTCGGATGCGTTTCTTGCCCGGTTTGAAACGCTGCACCCGAAGCTGATCGACCTTTCGCTGGGGCGGATGCAGCGCCTGCTTGATAAAATGGGGAACCCGGAGCGGCTTTTGCCGCCGATTATCCACGTCGCGGGCACCAATGGCAAAGGCTCCACCATCGCCTTCATGCGCGCCATGCTGGAAGCGAGCGGGGCGAGGGTGCATGTCTTCACCTCGCCGCATCTCGTGCGGTTTCATGAGCGCATCCGGCTCGCGGGCCAGCTCGTGGCGGAAGAGGCTTTGATCGCGGCCTGCGCCAGGGTTGAGGCGATCAATGGCGATGACCCGATCACGTTTTTTGAAATCACCACCGCCATCGCGTTTGATCTTTTCAGCACCACGCCCGCCGATTATCTGCTGCTCGAAGTGGGGCTTGGCGGGCGGCTCGACAGCACCAATGTCATCCCCGCGCCGCTTGCCACCATCATCACCCCGGTTTCGATGGATCATCGCGAGTTTCTCGGCGAGACGCTCGCATTGATTGCGGCAGAAAAGGCCGGGATTTTGAAGCGCGGCGCACCGCTGATCCTCGCCGATCAGAACCCGGAAGCCGCCGCCGTGGCGCTCAAGGCGGCGGCCCGGCTTGGCATCACAGTGCTGCAAGGCGGGCAGGATTTCAACGCCTATGAAGAGCAGGGGCGGCTGATTTATCAGGAAGAAGGCGTTCTTCTTGATCTGCCTTTGCCGCGCCTTGCCGGGCGGCACCAGCATGGCAATGCCGCGACCGCGATTGCCGCCTTGCGCTGTGTGACGGATGGAAAAATCCCCGTTGCCGCCATCGAGGCCGGGCTTCTTGGCGCAGAATGGCCCGCGCGGTTGCAGCGCCTGACGGGAGCGCTCGGCAAGCTCGCCCCGCGTGATGCCGAATTATGGCTCGATGGCGGGCATAATGGCGATGGCGCGCGCGTTCTTGCCGAGGCGATGAGCGCGATGGAGGAAAAATCCGCCCGGCCCCTCATCCTTCTCATCGGCATGATGGCGCGCAAGGATGCAAGCGAGATCATCACGCCCTTTATCGGCATCGCGCAGGAGGCTTATGCCATCGCCTTCGCCAACGCAGGCGCGCGCGCGCCGGAGGATGTGGCGGCAATCGCGCGCGGGCTTGGCCTGCCTGCCGTCGCTTCCGGCACGGTCGAGGAGAGCTTGCGGTTTCTCGCGGCGCGGGATTGGCCCGTGCCGCCGCGCATTCTCATCACCGGTTCGCTTTATCTCGCGGGCGTGGTGTTGCGCGCGAATGGAACGCTGCCCACCTGAAGCGATCTCACGCCGAGGCGGTGATCCATTTCTGGAGGTCGCTTTTCGAGCCTGCGCCCACTTTCGTTGCGGCCAGTTTGCCATCCTTGAAAATCATCAAAGTGGGGATGGAGCGAATGCCATATTGCGCGGCGATCTCCTGATTATCATCGACATTGACCTTGGCGATGGTGATTTTCCCCGCCATTTCGGTCGCGATTTCATCCAAAGCCGGGGCGATCATGCGACAGGGGCCGCACCAGGGCGCCCAGAAATCCACCACAACCGGGCCGGATGCGCCCAGAACATCAGCCGCGAAGCTTTTATCGGTCACTATCTGCGTATGTTCACCCATATCCATGTTCCTTTGCTCGTTTACCCATACCTATGGAAGGCGAAGCATGGAATCAAGCGCCTCACGCGGCTGTGATGGCAGAAAATGCAGCATCAAGCGCCGCCTCCGGCAGGGTTTCAAACCGGCCAGCCGCGTGCCAGAGCAAGGTGGGGATGATGCTGTGGCGCGGGTAAAGCGCTTTCAGAACCGCGCGATACAGCGCCATTTGCCGCATAATATCGGCGTTTTTTTCGCCCTGAAGCGAAGTTCCGGTTTTGATATCGAGCAGAATAACCGCATCCTCGCGCAGCCATAACCGGTCGAGCCGGGCTGAAACCAGCGTGCGCGCGCCGTTCGGCAAGGTGATCTCACCCTTGATCGCCACTTCGCCGCGTGATCCGGGGCCGAAAACTGGCGCGGATAACGCGGAAAGAACCGGCGCAAGAAGCGCAGCCGCCGCCGCTTCATCCAGCATCGGGGCTGCCTGCATGATGAGGTTGCGGCCCAGATTTTGGCGTATCTCCGGCGGGTGATCCGGCAAAAGCTCGTAAAGCCTGTGGATGAGAATGCCGCGCTGGCGCGCGCCAAAGCCGGTTTCGGCTTCACTGCGGCGTTGACTGGGGCGCAGCGTGATATCGGGCGCAGCTTCCGGCAGAAGCGCGGTGGTGAGCCATGCGGGCAAGGCTTCATCCGTGGCCTCGGGTTTTGCCGCATCCTCATGCGGAGGGGCGGCGGGCAAAGCGCTTTTCCACGCAAGGATGACCCCGCCATCCGCACGTTCGATGCTCTGCACGCGCGGGTTTCCGGCAAAAGCGGCTTCCGCCATGCCATACCAGGAAAGCGCGGTAGGCTCGGCTGCTTTTTTTGCCCCGTCTTTCGGTTTTCGGCCATGGCGATAGGCGGCGATGATCAATTGATCCGCCGCGCGTGTCATGCCGACGTAAAAAAGCCGCCGATATTCCGCGAGGCGCTGCTGATGCGCCACATCACGCGCCGCACGCATCACCTCCGGCTCATCGGATTTTTTACCTGCCCAGACAAGCAGCGGGCCGCCTTGCCCTGCCATGAGAAAGGCCGGAGCCTCCTTGCCACGATTGGGCAGGGCGGCGGCATCGCATAAAAACACGATCCGCGCCTCAAGCCCCTTTGCGGCATGAACCGTCATCACCCGCACCTGCCCGGCACCCTGATCAAGGTCGCGCTTGATATCGGTATCACGGCGCGCCGCCGCCTCCACGAAAGCCAGCAGGGAAGCCGGGTTTTTTTGCGAGAAGGTGAGGCTATCGGCGAGAAACGCGTCAACCGCATCCGCCGCATCAAGCCCCAGCCGTGTGAGAAGCGCCTTTCGCCCCGAAATGCCCGGCGCATGCGGGATGGGCGCGGTGAGGCATTCGGCAAAAAACGTAAAAGGCGCAGCAGAGCGCGCCAGCATTTCCAATATATTAAGCCGCCTATCAATCGTGCTCAATGCCGGGCTTTGCTGCGCAGCGTCCCGGATTGCTGCACGCAAACTGCCTTCGCGATTGCGACACAAGGCTTCGAGCATGGCATCATCAAGCGCGAAAAACGGCGATTTCAGCACGGAAGCCAAGGTCAGATCATCCTCCGGCGGCAGCGCCGCGCGGGCGATGGCGAGAAGATCGTCAATCGCGATCTCCTCGCTCAATTTCAGGCGATCCGCACCGGAAACCGGGATCTTGCGTTGTTTGAGCGCGCGCAACACCGCGTTGAACATGATATTGCGCTGCTGAACGAGGATGAGAATATCCTCCGGCCTGATGCGCGTGCCATCCGCCGCGTGGCGCGCGCCGGTTTGCAGCCAGAGCGCGATCTGGTCGGCGATACGTTCCGCCATGCGCAGGGCCTGATGGCGCGGGCGCGGCGCATCGACCGGCGCATCGGGGTCTGGCTCCTCAAGCTTTTCCGGTGGCTCTTCGAGTGGCCAGAGCGCAACCTCGCCGGGAAAGCGATCGAAAGCGGAATGGTGCTCGGGCTTAGCCCCGCTGAAACTGAGACCCGCCGCATGCTCGGGCGCAGCCAACACATGATCAACCGCATCGAGCACATCCTGGCTGGAGCGGAAGGAATAGAGCAGCCGAACCGGTTTTGAAACCTGATCAACCTCCGGGTTTTTTGCGGCAAAGGGCTTGATGCTTTCAGAAAAATGCCTGCGCGCCGCATCAAAAGCCTGCGGCTCCGCCCCCTGAAATGAGAAGATCGATTGTTTTTCATCCCCCACGACAAAAATCGTGCGCGTGGCCTTTCGCTGTCCTTCGCCGGCAAAAAAATCACCCGCCAGACCGGTGATAATCTCCCACATGGCGGGGGTTGTATCCTGCGCTTCATCCACCAGAATATGGTCGATGGCGGCATCAAGCTTCATCATCACCCAGGCGGCCTTGCCGGATGCGAGCAAAATCCGCAATTTTGTGATGAGATCATCAAAATCAAGCGCACTCCGTGCTTTTTTAGCCGCCTCATAATATGCGAGAACCTGCTGCGTGAAACGCTGCAAGGCGCGGGAGCGGTTGAGCGCATGGAGCGCACGGCGCTGCTCGATATCCGCCGCCACGACCGCCTTGAGATCATCGAGTGCGGCGGCAATATCGGGATGCGCCTTGATGACAGCCGCTTCAAGCATGGCCTTGCGGATCATGCCCCCCTTGGTGAGGCAAAGGGCATGGAGGGCCGCGCGCATATCAGCGACGCCTTGCGCAGCATCCAGCGAGTTGAGTGCATGAAGCGTTGCAGTCGTCGCGCGGCCCGCAACCGGCCCCAAAGCTTCAATCATGCCCGCTGCATCGGGCGCGGCCTTGATCAGGGTGGCATCGAGCGCGGCTTCCTCAAGATCAGGCGGGGTCGCAAAAAGCGCCGCATAAGCGTCATCCGGCATCGCGGCATCGGGGTCGGCGTTGCGCGCAGCGATCAGGGCCCGCAGCCCGCCCTCGATCGCGCGGGCGAACCCATCAAGGCCCGTGGCCGTAACCAGAACGCCAAAGGCCCGGCCAGGCGCGCTATGCGGCGCGAGGCTTGCCGCTTCCAGAACGGCGCGGCGCGCGGCATCCGTCAAGGCGCGGGCGTCTGCCTCCTCCAGAACCGTAAAATCGACCGGAACGCCAGCCTCCAGCGGGAAAAGATGCAAAATCCGCTCGGCAAAGGCGTGGATGGTTTGCAGCTTCAAGCCGCCCGGCGTTTCCACCGCCTCGGCAAACAAAGCCCGCGCGTGGTGAAGATCAACCGCATCCGCCCCCGCAATTTCCGTGATGGCGGCGCGAAGCGCAGCATCATCGAGCCCGACCCAGCGCGATAATTCGGCAAAAATCCGGGTCTGCATCTCGGCTGCTGCCGCGCGCGTGAAGGTGAGGCACAGGATATGATCCGCCGCGACGCCTTTGAGCAGCAACCGGATGACGCGGTTGCGCAAAATCGTGGTCTTGCCCGCCCCGGCATTGGCCTCCACCCAGGCATTGACATGCGGCACGGTGGCAAGATGGCGGATCGCCTCCTCACACCGTGGCAACGGGAGTTTGGCCTTCATGATGCGTCCTCCGCATCCTCATCCGCATCCCCCGCGATGCCCCATTCCCTGAAGCGCGAGAGATGGTCATAGGGCCCGTCATCCCGCGCCTTTTCCACCATCACCCTCGCGCGATAGCCGCGCCGCCCCGTTGCATAAGCGTTGATATCGCTGATGAACCGCTCCCAGTCCCGCGTGATGACGGCGGCAAGGCTTTCATCCTTCGGCTCGATAAAGGCAGGCTCCACCGGCTCTCGCCCGCCCACCGGGAGATAGGCGATGGCATGAACCTTCCTCCCCGCTGGAAGCTCCGAAAACGCCCCCGCCTCGACCAGCGCCGCGCTGATGGTGAGCTGCGGGGATTTGCCGGATAAAACCTGTTTTGCCGAGGCAAAGCCCCCGGTTTTATAATCAAACAATATGATGCCATCCGGCCCGTCTTCGATCCGGTCTGCCTTGCCGGAAAGGCGGACAATTTCCCCCGTTTCAAGGGCAAACCCGGTTCTGGCGCGGGTTTCGAGAAAAAGCGCTGTGCCGGGTTTGTGACGTGCCGCATCAAAAGCGATGAAACCGGGGATGATGGCTTCAAAATCCTGCCACCAGAAGGAAAACAGCTCCGGCTCCCCGGAAAAGGGGCGAAACGCGTCCTGCCCGAGATCACGCAGCCGCTGCATCGCTTCGGCTTCATCGACAGGCGGGGCTTTGGCATAAAGCTCCAGCGCCCTGTGCAGGGCCGTGCCGCGATCACGCGCATCAAGCGGGGCATCAAGCGCATCGAGCGGGTCGAGTGTGAGGATGCGTTTGGCGTAAATCGCGTAAGGGTCGCGCCGCAGGGTTTCGATCTCGGTGATCGAGAGCGCGGCGGGCGCGCGCGGCATGGCGGGGCGAATATCGGGCGCGGCAATCGGGCTATAAGGGCCGGGAGCATCGAGCCGTCGCGCCAAAGCCAGCACGGCCTCGCCGCGCTGGATCAGTGTTTTCCACGCATCAACCCCGGCAAACCCCGCCATGCGCCGCAAAAACCGCGAGGGAATGCCGGGCTGCCCGCCGCTGCGCGCGGCGCGGGTGAGGGTGAGGTCGGCATGGCCAGCGAGCATCATCAAATCATGCGCGCTCTGGCCGATGCGCCGCTCGGGCGGTTGCAGGCCAAGGCCAACCCGCATCGCACGGTTGAGCAAGGCATCACCCTGCGCTTGCGGCGGAAAGCTGCCCTCGTTCAGCCCGCCGATGATCAGCCGATCCGCATGCAGCAACCGCGCCTCGATCACACCGAGGATCATGGCGCGCGGATGGCCCGTTGCCATTTGCGGAACCACCCGCTCCTGCAGCAGCGGCGTGAGCAGCGCGGCAAGGCTTGCGGGGCCTGCCATCACCCCCGCGCCGAAGCGGGCAATCTCCGTCAGCAGGGTTTCAATCGCATCATCCACGAAAAGGCTTTCCCCCGCCTCATCCTGCGCAAGCGTGGTGAGGCTCGTGAGAAGATCGGGCATCAGGGCGTCAAGCGGGGCCTCCGGCGCATCCGGCCCGAAGGGGGTGAGGGCGGCATCAAGCGCCTTGGCAAAGCTAGGCAAAGCCAGGCGCCGCGCCTCCGAAATACGCCTTGCCGGGCCGGGAAGGTGATGATCCTCACGCGCAAAAGCAGCGAGAACCCGCGCTTCAAGGCTTGATGCCGCGCTGAAATGCCGCCCGCGCAGCACGAGAAGCTCCAGAGCATCCGCGAGCGCGCCTGCATCCTCTGCGCTGAACCCCAGCCGGAACAGGGGGTGGCGCAGCAAGGCCATGAGCGCGATGCTGCTGCGCGTCTGCGCCGCCTCCAGCATGAGGCGCAGGAACACCCCGGCTGCGCTCCCGCCAAGCGGTGTGCCGGCGCTGTCTTCCACCGTGATCTGCCAGCGCAACAGCTCCGCCTTGACCCGCGCCGCCAAAGCGCGATCCGGTGTCACCAAAGCCACCCGCGCCTTCGGGTTTTCCAGCGTCTCACGCATCAGAACCGCGATGGCGAGGGCTTCCTCGCGCTCATCCCGCGCTTCAACCAGCGTGATGCCCGCGAGAGCCTCCTGAAGGGGGAAATGCTTTTGCGCCTCGTGCCAGCCTGCCGTGGTTTCAGCCGGGCGCAGGGCCTCGCTGATGAAGCGGTTGCGGGTGGCAAGGGCGGGGCTGGCCTCGCCCAGAAGTGTTACGTCTTCCCGCGCAATCCCGATTTCCGACAAGGCCCGCTTGAGCATGGCTTGCGGATGCGCAAACCGGGTGGCGAGCGGCGCATCCTCCGCCCCGATTTTTGCGAAGGCCGCGTCATCGAGCGTCAGATCAAGCCCCGGCAACACCACGGCACCATATTCAAGCCGGGCGATGGCGCGCATCAATCCAGCGCTCGCCTTCACCGAACCGGTGGAGCCGATCACCAGCATCGGCGTTTGCGGCGGGGCGGTGGTGAGGCGCTCTGCCTCGCGCTTGAGGGCGGCGATGCGAGACGCGGTTTCATCCTCCGCCTGCAAACGCGCCAGTTTTTCCGGCCAATGCTCCGCCGCAAGGCGCAGAAAATCGCGCGTCAGATTCCAGTATTCATCAAAACGGGCGGGGTCATAATCCTTAGGCGTCACGCTCGCGAGGCGCGCGAGCGGCACGTTCTCGATCGCCATTTCGTCGATCAGCCGCCCCAGAGCATCCCCAAGCGCGAGGCTTTGCGCAAGGCCGGGCGTCAATCCAAGGCTGGCCTGCCAGTTCAGGATATCCGGGCGCAGCAAAAACCGCCGCTCCAGCGCGGAAATGGCGCGGGTAGTGGCGAGAAAAGGCGTCTCCGCCATCTCAAGCCCGTCTTCTGCCTCACCCAGAGGTCTGATCTTCGGCAGAATGACCGGGCCGGGGCCAAAGGCAGCGATGATCGCGGCTTCCAGCAAGCCCTTGGCGCGCTGGTTTGGCACGTAAATCACAAGATCCGCGAGAAGCAGCGGCTGATCAGCGAAGGGAAGCGCGAGAAGCCTGCCATCGCGCAAGGCTTCCGCCACGAGGCGCGGCATATCAAACCCCGGCGCGATGCTCACCACATGGGGCTGGCCCCGTGCCATCAGCGCTCCGCCTGTTGCAGCGCGTTTTCGGCCTCGATCAGGGCCTCTGGCGTGCCGACATGCATGAAAATGCCGTCGAGCCTGAGCCCGAAAAGCCGCCCCTTCGCCGCCGCCGCGTCAAAAATCCGGTTGAGCGAGAATATGGGCGGGTAGCCTTCGAACAAGGCGGGCTTGAGCACGGCAACCCCCGTATAGGCGAAGGGGGCGACGGTGTTTTTATCCGGCCGTGTCAAGCGCCCGTCCTGCGCGAGCAAGAAATCCCCGCGATTGCCCCAGCCGATGGTGGTGACAGCGCTGGCGAGCAACAGCAACACATCCATTGTTTCGGGCTCGAACGCCGCGCGCATGCGGTTCAGGTTGCATTTTGGCCCATCCACCCAGATCGTATCGGCGTTCAGGCTGAAAAACGGCGCATCGCCAAAAGCATCGAGAACCTTGAGAATCCCGCCGCCGGAATCAAGCAGGCCCGCACGCTCGTCTGAAATCGTGATGCGCGGCGCCCTGCGCCCGCCAAGATGGCCGATGATCTGATCCGGCAGGTAATGCACATTGACGATCGCCTCCTCGACCCCGGCGTTTTCCAACTGGTCGAGGTTATGGTCGAGCAGGGTTTTCCCCCCCGCCCGGATCAGCGGCTTGGGTGTTGTCAGCGTCAGCGGGCGCATGCGCGTGCCGAGGCCCGCTGCCAGCACCATCGCCCGGTCGAGCTTGTGTTGCGCCATGCGTGGAAGGCTCCGTTGCGGAAGGGGGGGCAAAACCGGCAAGGTTCGCCTCATACCAGAGTTTGAGCCTCCCGAGCGCGGGATGCGCAAGGCAGCGCTTCAGATAAGCCTCGATGCGCGGCAGATGCGCAAGATAAGCGGGTTTTCCATCCCGCCGATCGAGCCGCACGAAAATGCCGAGGATTTTCGTGGCACGCTGCGCACCCAGAACAGCGTAAGCGCCCGTGAAGGCCTCGATGTCAAAATCCGGGTCACGCGCCCTGCGCAGCTTGACATAAAGCGCAAGGAGCGAAAATTCCAGCGCTTCAGGCACCTCCACCCGCGCATCCTGCAACAGCGAGACGACATCATAAGCCGGATGGCCGATCACCGCGTCCTGAAAATCGATCAACCCCACGCGCTTAAGCCCGTCCCGTTCAGGCAGCCAGATGAGGTTCGGGGAATGAAAATCACGCAGAACCCAGGTTTTCGGGCCGGCAACGACGCGCTCCAGCACAGAAGCCCAGGCCTCGGCAAAACTGAGCCTGATACTGGCATTGGGTGTGCGCTTTGCCGCGTAAGGCACATACCAATCGAGCAGTAATTCCGCCTCGATCCCCAAAGCTTCAAGCCCGTAAGGAGCAAGCCGGTGCATCATCTCGCCCGCCACGGGGATGTGATCCGGAAGAACGCGGGCATGAAGCTCCGCCAGAACCTCGATTGCCGCACGGTAGCGCTCCGCGATCGGGCCCTTTTCATCGACAACGCCATGCTGGCCCAGATCCTCGATGACGAGAAGGCCGGATTCGAAATCGGCGGCATAAATCTCGGGTGCGGAAAACCCCTGCGCCTTGAGGGCGCGCGCCATCGCAACGAAAGCCTCGATGCTTTCCGCCAGATGCACGAGCGTGGAATAGGATTTTCCGAGCCGGATCGCCGGGCCATCGGGCCGCCGGGGCGCGATCATCAACACCGCGCGGCGGCCGGATTTTTCATCGAAAAGCCGCTCATAGGCGCGCACCGAAGCATCGCCCTGCATGAAGGCGCGGCGCGCATCGGCAAAACCCGCCTGCGCGAGAATGCGCTGGATGGCCTTGGCCCGCGCGAGCCTTGGTGCAAAGCGCCCATGCCCGGTGAGGATGAGGCTGCGGCCCTGCCCCTGCCCGCCTGCCATGGAAAGCTGCGCTTCGAGCCGGTCTTCCGCCAGGGTCTCGCCCGCCTTTTCCGCCCATTCCACCAGCACCAGCGCGTTTTCTGCCGCCTCCTCCCAACCGAGCTCCGCAAGTTCGGAAGGGTGGGTGATCCGGTAAAGATCGGCGTGGATGATGGAAAATTCCGGTCCCTCATAGGTTTGCAGCAGGGTATAGGTGGGGCTGGGGACTTCGGTCTGCTCGTTGCGCATCAAGGCGCGGATGATGGCGCGGGCGAGGGTGGTTTTGCCCGCACCAAGATCGCCCCCGAGCGTGACGAGGTCGCCCGCCCGCAATTCATTGGCAAGACGCCGCGCGAGAGCGCGGGTCACTGCTTCATCGGGCAGATCGATCGACCAGCGGAACGGCGCATCGCTCATAAGCGGCCCTCACCTGTTTCCCGCTCACGCATCCGGAATGAGAACGCTGACGAGCGTTCCCCCTTTCGGGTCATCCGATGCTGCGATGCTGCCGCCATGAAGCTGCACCAAAGCCCGCGCCAGTGAAAAGCGCAACCGGTTCTCGCGCTCGATACCGGCGGTTTCATGGCCCTGCTGCGTGCTTTCAACAAGGTTGGGGTTGCGGTTGGCGTCAGAAACCTCGATCAGCGCGCCTGTCCCGGTCTTGCGCGCGGAAAGCCGCACCACATCGCCCTCACCTGAAAACGCGAGCGCATTGGCCAGAAGATTGAAGAGGATATGCCGCAGCCGCCCCGGATCAGCCATGACATGCGTGAGGCCGCCCGATACATTGATGGCGAGCCGGATCTTCGCATCGCTCAGCCTGTCCTTGAGGCCTTCGGTCGCCTCCTCGATCGCCTTGGGCAGGTCAACCGGCTCGCGCTCAAGCTCGATCAGCCCGGTTTCGATGCTGGCAAGGTCGATGATATCCGATGTCAGCGCCAGAACGGCATCCGAGGCGCGGGCGAGGTCTTCGGTATAGGCCTGCTGCCGGGGCGTGAGCGCACCGGCAATGCCGCCCGCCAGAGCCTGCGCCAGCCCCACCACGCTGGTGAGTGGCAGGCGCAGTTCAAACGACACATTGCGAATGAAATCCGTGCGCAGCCGTGCTGCCTGTTTCAAGGCCTCGTTATGCTCGCGCAACCGTCGTTCCGCTTCCACGGTGTCGGTCACATCCGTCACGGTCACGAGCGTTGCGCCTGCGGGGAGGGGCGTTGTTGCCACCGCGAGAACGCGGCCATCCGCCGTTTGCGTTGAAAAATGATGTTCGAGCCTGGCATCGCTCAGGCTGCACACCACTTCGGCGACCTCGCGCCAGATCGGGCCGGGGCAGGCGGCGCAGGCACGGCCCACTTCGCCGACATGCGGCTTGCCCTGCAAAGCCTCGGCGGGCATGCCCCAGAGTGTGGCAAAAGCCGGGTTGGAGAGTTGCAGGCACCCATCCGAGCCAAAAACACCAACGCCTTCGGAAAGCGCCATCAAGGTTTCCCACTGGGTGTTTTTCAAGGCGTCATAGGAGGTGGCGAGCGTCATACGCTCGGTTTCATCCTCGAAGAGATACGTAACCCCCCCTTGCGGGTTGGGGGTGATGACCACGCGCAAGGCGCGCCCGTTGGGCAAGGTCCAGCCCTGTTCGCTGGTTTCGGTTGCGGCATATTGCGCGAGAAGGCGGGCCTTCCATTCCCGATAATCCTGCGCTTCGGGTAAGCGGCCATTGGCGCGCAACCTGTCGAGCATTTCGCCATTGCCGGGCCTTGTCGCAAGATACGCCTGATCCAGCGCGAAAAGGTCGCGAAAAGCCCGGTTTGAATACACAAGCTGCTGGCGTTGATCAAAAATCGCCACGGCGGTGGGCAATTCGTCGAGCGTGCGCACATGCGCATCCATCTGGCGCTCAAGGGCTTGCCGCGTAGCCTCAAGCTCGCTGATATCGAGCGCAAAACCGCCGCCGCCTTCGGGGCCGAGAACCTCCGTGACATCAACCTTGCGCCGCTCCCCCGCAACAATCGCTGTAACGGCCCCCCGATAGCGCCCGCCGCCGGATTGTGCCTGCCGGATGAGAGCGCGATCCTCGCTGTCGAGAAACTCGGCCTGCTGTGCCAGTGCCAGCCGGGCATCTCCCGCGTCCACCGCCTGCGCATAAGCCGAATTGACCCAGCCGAGCCGCCCGCTGCTATCGCGCAGCCAGACAGGTTGCGGAATGGCTTCAAGCACGTTGCGCAACAGGTTTTGCGCCACTTCCAGCGCTTTTTTCTCATCCTGCAACCGGGCCAGGGCCAATCTCTCCCCGGTCGCGCGCCGGATCGCCATCACCGCGCGCCCTGCTATCGGCTGCCCCTCGATTTCAACGCTCTCGCCCTGCAATGTCGTCAAGACCATGGAGAACGCTGTTCCATCGGTGCGAAGCTGCATCACATGCCGGTCAAGACGCCGGGCATCCTCCATATTGAGCCATTCGGAAAAGGAGAGCGTGCGCTGGGGCGAATTGGCTTCCAGCACCAGTCCCGCATCACCTTCGAATTCAGGCTCACCCTCCGGCCCGCCCCAGGCGATGATCAGGCGATGGTCGGCCATCAGAAACAGGCTGGCCCGCTCCAGCTTGGCCTGCGCTTCGCGGATGGTGCGGTTTTGATCCTCGTTCTGCTCGTTCCAGAGGCGGCGTGAGCGGATATACTGGATGGAGATGGAACCGGCATAGAGCAAAACCACCATCAGGATGAAGCCGAGCGGCACGCTGGCATGGGCCATATCAAGCCGGGCAGGTGACAGATCCGGCAATGTGAGATCAATCCCGCCTTGAGCGGCAGAGGCAGGGCCCAGGGAAAGACCCGCAACGCCCGAGGATGAAAACACCGCAGCAGGCCATTTCGAGCGGAACGCTCTTGAGGATGGCCTGCATCGGTGCAGCCGCCGCGCCATTTCAAGGCATGTGAAAGCAGAAAAAGAACGGATCATGTTCCGGCCCCGTTGCACGATATTGTGGCGCAACCTGTTCAGAGCAGGCCAGTTTTTAAAAAAGCCGTGTCCGCCCGCGCTCATCATTCTCGATCAAAATAAAAAACATGAAATACCCGGCGTGGCGTGAACCGCGCGAATCACTTCATCATTATTATTTCAGTTTAAGCAGGCGAGGGCGCGTGCTGGAAGAGGGCAGACCAGAAAAAACGCGCCCGACAATGCCGGACGCGCTGTTTCAATCAAGCCCTCTGATCATAAGTGCACTGATCGCAAGGTGTTAGAGCAATTCCAGCGAAAGCATGCCCCCGCGAAGGCGGGGGTGGGAACCGGTTAATCGCTAAAAATGCGATAAAGCATAAAGCCAGAGCACGGTTTTGATCCATCAAAACCAAACGTGCTCCAGGAAGAAAGGGCATCGCCCGGCTCAATAGCGATAGGCTTCCGGCTTGAAGGGCCCCGCTTCGGGCACACCGATATAGGCGGCCTGCCGCTCCGAGAGCTTGGTGAGCTTCGCGCCCACCTTGTCGAGGTGCAGCGCCGCGACCTTTTCATCGAGATGTTTGGGGAGCGTGTAAACCTTGTTCTCGTATTTTTTATGGTGCAGCCAAAGCTCGATCTGCGCCAGGGTCTGGTTCGAGAAGGAGCAGCTCATCACAAAGCTCGGGTGGCCGGTGGCATTCCCGAGATTGACGAGGCGCCCTTCCGAAAGGAGGATGATGCGCTTCTGGTCCGGGAATTCGATCTCGTCCACCTGCGGCTTCACATTGTCCCATTTGAAGTTTTTCAGCGCCGCGACCTGAATCTCCGAGTCGAAATGGCCGATATTGCACACAATCGCGCGATGCTTCATGGCGCGCATATGGTCGAGCGTGATGACGTCGAGATTGCCGGTGGCGGTGACGAAAATATCCGCACGGGGGGCGGCGTCTTCCATCGTCGTCACTTCATAGCCTTCCATCGCGGCTTGCAGCGCGCAGATCGGGTCCACCTCCGAAACCAGCACCCGGCAGCCCGCCTGTCGCAGCGAGGCGGCGGAGCCTTTGCCGACATCGCCATAGCCGCACACCATGGCAACCTTGCCCGCCATCATCACATCCGTGCCGCGGCGCAACGCATCGACGAGGCTTTCGCGGCAGCCATAGAGATTGTCGAATTTCGATTTCGTCACCGAGTCATTGACGTTGATGGCCGGAAAGGGCAGGCGACCCGCTTTCGCAAGTTCGTAAAGCCGGTGAACGCCGGTGGTGGTCTCCTCCGAAACGCCCTTGATGGCATCGCGGCATTTCGTGAACCAGCCGGGATTGGCCTTCACCTCCCGCTTGATGAGGGCGAAGAAAATCTCCTCCTCCTCATTGCCGGGCTTGTCGAGGAAGGCGGTTTTCCCCGCTTCCGCCTCGGCCCCCAGAATGATGAGCATGGTGAGGTCGCCGCCATCATCGAGGATCATGTTCGGCGTGCCGAAGCTGCCGTTTTCTGCACCCCAGCGCGCGGTTTTCAGCACATATTCCCAATACTCCGTCAGCGTTTCGCCCTTGATGGCGAAAACCGGCGTGCCGCCCGCGGCAATCGCCGCCGCCGCATGGTCCTGCGTTGAATAAATGTTGCAGCTTGACCAGCGCACATCAGCACCCAAAGCCTTCAATGTTTCGATGAGAACAGCGGTCTGGATCGTCATATGCAGGCAGCCGGCGATGCGCGCGCCCTTGAGCGGTTGCTGGCCCGCATATTCCGCGCGAACGGCCATGAGGCCCGGCATTTCCGTTTCAGCCATGTTGAGTTCCTTGCGGCCCCAATCGGCAAGGCTGATGTCTTTGACGATATAATCCATGTCTATCCCCGGTGCTTGAGCGCCCATTGCGCGGTGGAGCATGTTTCGATTAAGTGGTAGCCGGTTAATCGTAAACCATGCGACAAAATTCAACGTATGCGGCAGATAGCAGAGCCTTGGGCGAGGCGCAATAAAGATATAAAGATTTGTTTATGTGGAATGCGTTCATGTTCAAAAGTGTGGACTATGCAAAGCGCAGAACTCTAAAAACCCACACGAGACCGATGTTATTAAGCCGAGAGCATGTTGCGCAAAAGTGGACACCGGTTTTGCGTAACAACATGCGATAAAACAAGAAGATAGAGCACGGTTTTGATTCCATCAAAACCAAACGTGCTCTGTGTTCTCCTCACTGCCTCTGGTAGAGCGTTTCAGGCGCAGATTGAGTCACCTGAAACGCTCTATCTTTTTGTTTTGTCGCAATTCCGGACGCGAAACCGGTGCACACTTTCGCTGGAATTGCTCAAAAAGAGCGGATAAGGTTATCGAAACAGGGGAATTGCTCTCATGCCAACACCACATGCTGTTAGCGTCTCGCTGCCTGCCGACATTGTTCAGATGCTTAAAGACAAGATCTCCACAGGCCAATATGCATCGGAAAGTGATGTGATCCGCGAAGGATTACGCGCCTTGCATGCGCAAAACCAAGCTCAAGACCAGGTGATTGAGAACTGGTTAAGGGATGAGGTGACTAAAAGCATCAATGAGGTTGCCGCTTCACCGGATAGCGTCATACCTGTTGAGGAAGTGCTGATCCGTATCAAAAACAAGAATATGGGTGCCCGGGGGTGAAGCGGTGTATCGTCCTTTCGCCGCGTGCCGAGAAGCATCTGGCTAGAGCATTTTCCGATCAAGTGGTTGCCGGTTGATCGAAGAAAATGCGATAAAAACAAGAAGATAGAGCGGCCGACCTGATTCAATCAGGTCGGAAACCGCTCTAAGATCCACGAATATATTTTGAAGCAGTCAGGTGAAATTCGTGCAGATGCTGTTGTTATGCGATTGCTTGAGGCGTGCACCGCACTTGAGCTATTCCCCATGCGTGGGACAAAACGAGATGATATTCACCAAGGCTTGCGTGTTATGGGGTTTCGCCGCCAGGCAATAATCGCTTTTATTGTTGAGCAGGAGAGAATTGTTATTCACGGCATCCTCACACGTGGACAGGATATTGACCGCTTGTTTGATGAAGAAAGTGCATAATTCAACACAAATTACGCCCCTACTCATCTTCCCCAAACCGGTTCGCCAATAATTCCGCAATGGCCTCCAAAGCCGCTTCTGCCTGCGGGCCTTGCGCGGAGACGGTGATGGTGGTGCCCTGCGCCGCGGCGAGGGTGAGAAGCCCCATGATGGAGGTGCCGCCCACTGTTTCCCCGCAGCGGGTGACGAAAACCTCCGCATCAAACCCCTCGCAGCATTGCACGAATTTCGCCGAAGCGCGGGCATGCAGCCCCTTGCGGTTGATGATGGGCAAAAACCGGCTCAAGGCCCCTTCGATGACGGGCGGCGGCGGGCAGGGCTGATCATTGGCGCTGGTCATCATGAGCCCATTCACCGCCCGGCCAGAACATGGCTGGCGATATTGATATATTTGCGGCCCGCCTCCTGCGCCTGCACCACCGCCTCGATGAGCGTGACATGCTCGCGCACCTTGGCGAGCTTGACGAGCATGGGCAGGTTGATACCCGCGATCACCTCGACCTTTGCGCCATTCATTGCGGAAATGGCAAGGTTGGAGGGCGTTCCGCCGAACATGTCGGTGAGAACCACAACCCCCTCTCCGGTTTCAACGCCATGGATGGCCGCCACGATATCCTGGCGTCGCTGATCCATGTCATCCTCCGGGCCGATGCAGATCACCGCCATCTGCGTTTGCCGCCCCACCACATGCTCCATCGCCAGGCGGAACTCCGTGGCGAGCTGGCCATGCGTGACCAAAACCAGACCGATCATGCAGCATCCTGAAGGTTTGAAACAATCCGGCGCCTCGCCCTGTTGCAGCAACAGACCAGAGCGTTTGCGCCCCTCATGGGCTGTGCATTTTGTCCTGCCTTTTCAATATGGCAAGCGAAACTGCGCTTCCATGATGATTTATTCTGCATTTTGATCATGATTTATGAAAAATGTCGCATCAAAAGCGGCATCACCCATGCTGCATTGCAGCGTTGCGGTAGCATGAGGCGCGGCAGCACAACTTCTGCGATTGTTGTCTGCGTGGTTTCCTGCTCCGGCAGGTGGTCTTGATTGGTCTCAAGATCAAGCACGAGGTGCAAAACCCCCTCTTCCAGAAACGGCATCGGGATGAGGCCGATGCCGCGCCGCTCGATCAGCCCGGCAATGACCGGGTGCGGGCGGGCGGTGAGCTGGCCCGCCTTGGCCTCAACCCCCACCCTGTCATCGCCGATCAGCTTGGCAAACCCGCCTTCAGCCGTAAATTGCATGATCAACCCATAGGCGAGGCTGGATTTCCCTGCCCCCGAAACGCCGCGAATGAGAATGCCGTGCTCCCCCAGAACAAGGGCGGTGGCATGGATGTAAAGCGGCTTTCCGGCTTCACCTGAAGTCATGAGGATACAGGCCTCTGGCCTTGCATCAGAACCGGCAATTCGACGATAAAGCGCGCGCCCAGCACCACGCCTTCTGCATCGAGCCGGTTTTCCGCACGGATGCGCCCGCCTTGCGCCTCGATGATCTGGCGCGAGATCGACAGGCCAAGCCCGGAATTCTGCCCGAAACCCTGTTCCGGGCGATCCGTGTAGAAGCGCTCGAAAATCCGGCTTAAGGCATGGTCGGGAATACCCGGCCCGTCATCCTCCACCACCACCTCCACCATCGCGCCCACCCGGCGGCAGGTGAGGCGCACGCTGCCCCCCTGCGGCGAAAAGGATTGCGCATTGTCGATGAGATTGTCGAAAACCTGCACGAGGCGGCTGTCATGCCCCTCGACGATGAAAGTCTGCGGCGGAGCATCGGGCGGGCTCAGCGCGAAGAGAACCGGCACATTGTTATGCCCCACATCCTTGCGCATACCGGTGATGGTGGAGAGCAGGCCCGGCAGGTCAACCGGCCCGGCCTCCCCGCGCTGCAATTCGGCATCGAGGCGGGAAGCTGCGGAAATATCGGTGATGAGCCGGTCGAGCCGCTTCACATCATGCAGGATGATATCGAGGAGGCGCGCGCGGCTTTCGGGCTTTTTGGCGAGGGGAAGCGTTTCCACCGCGCTTCGGAGCGAGGTGAGCGGGTTTTTCAACTCATGCGCCACATCCGCCGCGAACCGCTCGATCGCCTCGATGCGGGAATAAAGCGCCTCGGTCATGTCGCGCAGGGAGGCGGAAAGCTGGCCGATTTCATCCGGGCGGTTTGAGAAATCCGGGATTTCGAAGCGCTTTCGCGTGCCGCGCCGCACCCTGTCCGCCGCTTCGGAGAGCTTGCGCACGGGTTCGGCAATCGTGCCCGCGAGCAGCACGGAAAGCACCAGCATGACACTGGAGGCCACGAGAAACACCAGCAGGAAATCCGCCCGCTCATTGGCGATGATCCGGTCAACATCGCCTTCCTGCGTCGAAAGGAGCAGGGCACCGCGCACCAACCCGCCACGCTGGATGGGGCTTGCGGCAAAAACGAGCGTCTGCCCATCGGTGGACACCCGCACGAGGGTTCCCGCAGCGCCGGAAAGCGCGCGCTGCACCTCCGGGTATTGGCGCAGGCCGGCGGCCTCCTCGATCGGCACGAGGTCGAACCGCCCGAAGCGCTGCTTCACCGCGTTCCAGCTGCGCGTGAAGAGGGTGATGGTGTCATCCTCCGGGGTTGGTTTGCGCGTCTCGCCGAAATCACCGGGGCTGTAAAAGCTGCTGGTATCGAGCAACAATGTGCCATCCTGATCATAGACACGCGCCCTGGTGCGCGTGGGCGTGACGAGGCGCTTGAGGATGGGGGCGATGCGGGTGGGGTTGATGGAGAATTCAAACCAGTTGGCGGCATTCTCCTCCCGCTGGAGCCCTTCGCTCAATTGCTGCTGGAGCAGTTTTTCGGGGTCAAGCTCCAGCGGATCCACTTCGGCATTCACCGCGCCCGATATCGCCGCCGCGATAATCTCGGCCTGCAGGGAGAGGCTCTGGCTTCGCGCGTCGATCACGCCAAGCCGGGTCTGGTTCAGCCATAAAAACCCGGCGAACAGCGCCGCAAGCCCGATGAGGTTCAAGAACGCGATGCGCCGCGTGAGGCTGGAGGAGAGCCGCCGCAGCAGCACCACGCGCAGATGCTTGCTGATGATGCGCAAGGGCACGCGATAAGGCATCAGGCTTTGCCCTTCGAGCACCGCTTCGCCATGTGCCGTTCCCATCGCGCCATCAAGCCGGTTTACGCCTCCTTGAAGCGATAGCCAACACCATAGAGCGTTTCGATCATCTCGAAATCATCATCCACCAGCTTGAACTTCTTCCTGAGGCGCTTGATGTGGCTGTCGATGGTGCGGTCATCGACATAAACCTGATCATCATAGGCCGCATCCATCAGCGCGTTGCGGCTGCGCACCACGCCGGGGCGCTGCGCCAGACTTTGCAGGATGAGAAATTCCGTGACGGTGAGAACAACCTGCTCGCCCTTCCAGGTGCAGGTATGCCGCTCCGGGTCCATCACGAGAAGGCCGCGTTCCAGCACCTTGGCATCGCTCTCCTTGGCGGCGGGCAGGTCTTTCGCCCCGGCGCGGCGCAAAATCGCCTTCACGCGCTCCACCAGCAGGCGCTGCGAAAACGGCTTCCTGATGAAATCATCCGCCCCCATCTTGAGGCCGAAGAGTTCATCGATCTCCTCATCCTTCGAGGTGAGGAAAATCACCGGCAGATCGGATTTCTGGCGCAGGCGGCGCAAAAGCTCCATCCCGTCCATGCGCGGCATCTTGATGTCGAACACCGCAAGGTCGGGCGGGGTCTGGCGGATACCATCCAGCGCGCTGGCGCCATCCGTGTAGGTGAGCACGCGAAACCCCTCGTTTTCGAGCGCAATCGACACCGAAGCCAGAATATTGCGGTCATCATCCACCAGTGCGATCGTGGGCATGAAACATCCTTTCAAGGTTCAAGACAGTTCTATATCGGCAATTGCGGCCTTTGGGCAGAGATTATGCTGAAAGAGGGAACAAAAACAGGTCAAATTATGGCGGCACCTTTTTCTTGTTTCAAGACGGGATGACAGCGCTCGCACCCCGCGCCATACTCATTCCCATGCCTGATCAATCCTTGCCCCCCATCCAACGGGATCAACGCCAGCCCGCCGATTTCGATCCCGTCAATTTGGGGCGCAGGCTGCTGCGCATGGGGCGCATCGCCTCGCTCGGAACGCTCGATGCCGCGCGCGGCTTTCCCATGACGACTTTGGTCTCCACCACCACGGATTGCGATGGTGCGCCCGTCATCCTGATTTCCGCGCTCTCGAACCATACGAAAAACCTGCTGATGGATGCACGATGCTCCATTTTGTTCGTGCAGGGCGGCAAGGGTGATCCGCTCGCGCATCCGCGCCTCACCTTGCAAGGCCGGGCGGAGAAAACAACGGGCGAGAGCGCGCGGCGGCGCTTTCTCGCGCGCCACCCCAAGGCCGCGCTTTATGCCGATTTCGCGGATTTTTCTTTTCAACGCATCGAACCCGAGATGATGCATCTCAATGGCGGCTTCGCCCGCGCCTTTGACGGAGAGGCCGCCTATATTCTGGCGCAGATACCGGACAGGGCGGCGTTTGACGCGCTGGACGCCTCGGCCATCGCGCATATGAACGCGGATCATTCCGAAGCGCTGCGGCTTTACGCAACCGCGCTTTGTGCCATGCCGGATGGCCCGTGGCGCGCAACCGGGCTCGACCCGCACGGGCTCGACCTTGCCCTGGGCGATGCCACCGCGCGGGTGGCGTTCAGGGAGCCGGTTTTTGACGGCGGTGCCCTGCGCCTTGCCCTCAAAACACTGGCCGATGCCGCGCGCGCAACACCGGCTCCGGAGGCGTGATGCAGGCTTGTGCCTCACTCTGGGGAAAACCCGGCTGATTTTAAGCTTCACGTCATAAATCTGGTGCTCTTCTCCAAACGGCGGATTGCATGGCGGCGGATTCCTGATATGTGCCAACGCCTGTCTGGTGCAGAAAAAAGCGCGCAAATGACGCTTTTTTGATCATGCTGATAAAAGGATGTTCGGGATGGAAACGCAAGGCCGCTTCAATTCAGCCCTTGGTGCCAACAGTTTCGGCTTCGAGGCGCCTTCCCGCATCTTTCTGAATTTTGAAGCGCCCCGGCTTTATGAAGAAGCGCTGCAGCGCCGCGAAGCCATGGTGACAGCGGGCGGCGCTTTATTGGCTGAAACCGGCATCCATACCGGGCGCTCGCCGAAGGACAAATTCATCGTGCGTGATGGTTCCACCGAAGACGCCGTGTGGTGGGAGAATAACGGCGCCATCACGCCGGCGCATTTTGCGACCCTGCTCCAGGATTTCAAAGCCTTCGCCAGGGGGCGCGACCTCTTCGTGCAAGACCTTTATGGCGGCGCAGACCCGGCGAGCCGCGTCAAGGTGCGGGTTTACACCGAATTTGCCTGGCATTCGCTGTTTATCCGCAACCTGCTGATCCGCCCCGAGGCGCATGAACTGGCAAGTTTCCTGCCGGAGATGACGATCGTCGATCTGCCGAATTTCCGCGCCGACCCGGCCCGGCATGGCTGCCGCAGCGAAACCGTGATCGCGGTGGATTTCGCCTCGAAAACCGTGCTGATCGGCGGCTCCTCCTACGCGGGCGAGATGAAAAAATCGGTCTTTACCTATCTCAATCACGCTCTTCCCGAGCTTGGCATCATGCCGATGCATTGCTCGGCCAATGCTGCGCCCGATGGCGCTTCGGCGGTGTTTTTCGGCCTCTCCGGCACGGGTAAAACCACGCTTTCCGCAGACCCGAGCCGCACCCTGATCGGGGATGACGAGCATGGCTGGTCGAAAACCGGCATCTTCAATTTCGAAGGCGGCTGTTACGCCAAAACCATCCGGCTTTCAGCCGAGGCCGAGCCCGAGATTTACGCCACCACCCAGCGCTTCGGCACCGTGCTTGAAAACGTGGTGGTGAACCCGGAAACACGCATCCCCGATTTTGATGACGGCTCAAAAACCGAAAATACGCGCTGCGCCTACCCGCTGCATTTCATCCCCAATGCCTCGGAAACGGGCCGCACCGGGCACCCGAAAAACATCGTCATGCTCACCTGCGATGCGTTCGGCGTTCTCCCGCCCATCGCCAAACTCACCCCGGCGGAGGCGATGTATCACTTCCTTTCCGGCTATACCGCCAAGGTTGCGGGCACGGAAAAGGGCGTGAAAGACCCCGAAGCCGTGTTTTCCACCTGTTTCGGCGCGCCCTTCATGCCGCGCCACCCTGCCGTTTACGGCAACCTGTTGCGTGACCTCATCGCCAAACACCACGTTGATTGCTGGCTGGTGAATACGGGCTGGACGGGCGGGCAATACGGCACGGGTCGCCGCATGCCGATCCGCGTCACGCGGCGGCTTCTGGGCGCGGCGCTCGATGGCTCGCTGGCGAAAGCCGATTTCCGGCGTGACCCCTCTTTCGGCTTTGCCGTTCCCGCTTCGGTGCCGGGGGTTGAGCCGCATATTCTCTACCCGGTCAAAACCTGGCAGGACAAGGCCGCCTTCGCCGCGACCGCGAAAAAGCTCGTCGGCATGTTCGCCGAGAATTTCAAGCGTTTTGAAGCGCATGTCGATGCGGATGTGAAAAGCGCCGCGCCGCAGACCCTGATCGCGGCGTGAGTGTTGCAACGATCATTCCTGCTTCCACTTTGCGTTGCTCCACCCTTGTCATCACCGGGCTTGACCCGGTGATCCAGCATTAGAGCATTTTCCGATCAAGTGGTTGCCGGTTGATCGAAGAAAATGCGATAAAAACAAGAAGATAGAGCGGCCGACCTGATTCAATCAGGTCGGAAACCGCTCTAGAGCAATTCCAGCGAAAGCATGCCCCCGCGAAGGCGGGGGTGGGAACCGGTTTCGCGTCCGGAATTGCGAAAAAACAAGAAGATAGAGCATGGTTTTGATTCCATCAAAACCAAAAAAGCTCTAAAACCCCGCCGCGCGCCTTAAAATATCAAGCGCTATGAGCGTAAGCAGCCCCTTGATCAAAACCTGAAACAGCCGCTCGGGCAAGGCATGCAAAAGCCGTGTTCCCAGAACCGTGCCGAGAAACCCCGAAGCGATCATCGCCGCCGCGAGCCAGAGCCAATCGCGCAAGGCGACGCCGAGAAAGCCGAAGGCCACAACCTTCAGCGCGTGCTGGATGCTCATCATCACCGCATCCGTGGCGATCAGGGTTTTGCGGTCGAGCTTGAAGGCGAGCAGCATCGCCTTGCTGAACACCCCGGTTGCGCCCAGAAACATTGTGAGAATGGACGAGATAACCCCGCCGATAAAGACACCGCCTTGCGCCAGAACCGTGATCTTCGGCAAAGGCGCGTAAATCACCAGCAAGATGAAGCCACCCAACAGCCCCAGCAGAAGCCGCTCCGGCACGCTCGTGACAAGCATCGCCCCCAGGGCCACACCGAGAACCGCACCGGGGATGAACTGCAGGATGAGGCGCTTGTCCGCGTGCTGACGCTGGATGATCGCCCGGCCCATATTCGAGCCGAGCTGAACCACGCCATGAACGGCGATGATGACAGCGGGGTTGAGCGTGCTTGCCATGAGGCCGAGCATGGCAACCCCGCCGCCAATGCCGAAAGCCGCCGTGAGCGCCGAGGTAAAAAACGACGCCAGCACCAGCAGCAGCGCCGTCGTTCCATCAACCCCCTGCGGCAAGAGGCTCGCGAGCATCAGGCCGGGCCGCCCCAGATCATGGTTTCCATCGCCATCCGCATCTCCATCAAGGGCGTATCTTGCGCGAGCATCACCTTGTCGCGCGTGATGAGATCACCCTTGGCAATCGGGGCGATGACCCGCCCGCCATCGATCAACCCCACCGGCCAGCCGCGCGCCACGCGGGCTTCATCCGCCAGCATGGCGAAAGAACGATAGCAGGTTTCACCAATCGCATCGAGCATATCGCCCGGCTTGAGGTCGCGCTTGGCGCGGGCGCACACCTCCGCCATCGGGCGCGGCTGCGGGAACATCTCCGCCTGGCGATAAAGCACCGCGCGCGCGGCGGAAAGCGGCACCTCAAGGCTGGTGAGGTGATGCGGGCGATAAAACGTGTAATAGGGCCCCTTGCCGCCGAGTTTCAGGTCATGCATCCGCTCGCAGAGCCTTGGATGATCGAGCTCCACCACCACGAACACACCGGGCGCGACACCCTTGCCCAATGTATAATCCACCACGCCTTTTTTCGTGAGGATGCCGCCATCCGCCTTGGGGCAGAGCACGCTCGCGAGGGTTTCGAGCGTTGCTGCCGGGCCATGCATGCCCGGCACATCGAGGCTCAACCCGGTGGCATTGGCGATGGTCGCCATCTCGACCATGGTTTTCGAGCCATCGATGAATTCCACCAGCATGCGCGGGTTCATGTTGCGGGATAACGCCTCTTCGCGCACGCCATCCGGCACCGCATCGATGTCGAGCGGGTTGTTCTTGCCCTTGCCAGCGGCGATGACGGGGTAGCCAAGGGCGGTGACAAAATTGATCAGTTCCATGGTGGCGGTGGGTTCATCCCCCGCGCCGACGGTGTAGATGACGCCCGCCTTGTCGGCCTCATGCTTCAAGTAGGGGCCGATGGTGACATCCGCCTCGACATTCATCATGATGAGGTGCTTGCCCTGCCTGATCGTGGCAAGCCCGAGTTCCGCCCCCGCAGCAGGGCGGCCGGTGGCATCGATCACCACCTCGATGAGGGGGGAGCGCAGCAGGGTTTGCGCGTCATCCGTAATGGCGATGCGCTTTGCCTCGATCGCGCGGTTCATCGCGGGAAGCCCGTCCACCATCACGCCGTGGCTCGCCTCATACCCCGCGATGCGGATCGCCTCCCGCGCGCCATGCCCGCGCCGATCCGCGATGGCGGCGATGCGCAGCCCCTTCATGCGCGCAACCTGCGTGACAAGATCGGTTCCCATCTCGCCGCAGCCGATAATGCCGATCAGGATGGGGCGGCCCGCTTCCTCGCGTTTGAGAAGATCAGCGGCAAGGCCCTGTGCAACAATTCTCATGCATCGTCCGGTGTTTTCATGTCCTTTCTGCGAGGGACGAAGTTTCACGCGCGCTGTCAATGGTGCTGTAGCAAAAACCTGACGCCCCGGCTGAAAAACCGTGAATATGACGAAAGCAGGCGCTGTTTTCGCTGCAACGCACAAAATCATGCCTGTTTCATGCGCTTGACAGGGCAGAAGCCCCATGTGAGCTTGCCGGGGCTGCGGCGGCTTGCTGCTGCACGCAACTGACGAAAAACGGGCCATCAGAGCCTGTTATCATCTCTCCATTCCGGCTTTTGCCGGGGTGAGGGCAAAAACGGGGAAAAGCCTTCTCACCAGGGCTTTTCAAAGGAAACGGCCCGTTCGGGAGGAATGAATGGCATCTGTTACCATCCGCGATGTGCGGAAGGCGTTTGGCCCCGTGGAAATCATCCATGGGGTAAATATTGATATCGCCGATGGCGAGTTTGTCATTCTGGTCGGGCCTTCGGGCTGCGGAAAATCCACGCTTTTGCGCATGCTCGCCGGGCTTGAGAATATCTCGGGCGGGGAGGTGATGATCGGCGAGCGCGTCGTCAATCACGTGCCGCCGAAAGAGCGCGATATCGCGATGGTGTTCCAGAATTACGCGCTTTATCCGCATATGACGGTGGCGGATAACATGGCGTTTTCGATGAAGCTGCGCAACGCGCCGAAAGCTGAAATGGCGGCACGGGTGGAGCGCGCAGCGCAAATCCTTGGCCTTACACCCCTTCTCGACCGCTATCCGCGCCAGCTTTCGGGCGGGCAGCGCCAGCGCGTCGCCATGGGCCGCGCGATCGTGCGCGACCCGCAGGTGTTTTTGTTCGATGAGCCGCTCTCGAACCTTGATGCGAAATTGCGCGTGCAAATGCGCACGGAAATCAAGGAACTGCACCAGAGGTTGAAAACCACCACCGTTTACGTGACGCATGACCAGATCGAAGCCATGACCATGGCCGATAAAATCGTGGTGATGCATGACGGGATCGTCGAGCAGATCGGCGCGCCGCTGGAGCTCTATGACAGGCCGGATAATCTCTTCGTTGCCGGGTTTATCGGCTCTCCGGCGATGAATTTCATCAAGGGCACGCTTGATGGTGAGAATTTTGCGGCGGAAGGTGGTTTCACCCTGCCCATCGGCCGCAAGGTGCGGAATGCCGGAGGCAAGCCGCTCGTTTATGGCCTGAGGCCCGAGCATATCCGCATCGACCCGGAAGGCGTGCCCGCCGAGGTGGTGGTGATCGAACCCACAGGCTCGGAGACGCAGGTCGTTCTGCGCGCCGGTGGGCAAGGCGGTATGAAGCAGGAGATCATCGCCGTGTTCCGCGAGCGCATGTCCGCCAAACCGGGCGAGATCATTCCCATAGCGCCAACCCCTGCCGTCGCGCATCTTTTCGACGCCACGACCGGCCAGCGGCTTGTAGCATAGGCTTTATCCAAACGCCCGAGACAGGGTGGCACTCAAACGAAAACCGGAGGAACCCCATGACTGATCTGATCACCCCCCATCGCCGTGGCTTTCTCAAAGGCTCGGCAGCCCTTGGCGCCGGAGCGGCGCTCACCGCATCCGGCCTTGCGGATTTTGCAAAAGCCTTTGCGCAAAGCGCGCCATGGAAGCCGGAAGCCGGAGCAGAGCTTTCCATGCTGCGCTGGAAATATTTCGTGCAGGCGGAAGATGATGCCTTCGTTGCCATGATCAACGCCTTCACCAAGGAAACCGGGGTGAAGGTGAATATCGCACGGGAATCCTATGAGGATGTTCAGCCCAAAGCCTCGGTTGCGGCCAATACCGGCGCGGGGCCGGATCTGTTCTGGGGGCTTTATTCGCTCCCGCATCTTTTCCCCAATAAATGCGTCGATGTCAGCGATGTCGCGGATTACCTCGGAAAAAAATACGGCGGCTGGGTCGAGTCCGCGCAGCAATACGGCAAAAGCGGCGATAAATGGATTTCCGTTCCCGTTTGCTACAGCGGCAACCTGATGAATTACCGCATCTCGCATATGCAGAAGGCGGGGTTCTCGACCTTCCCCAAAACAACCGATGAGTTTCTCGAATACGCGAAAGCCACGAAGAAAAACGGCACCCCCGGCGGGCTCGCGCTCGGCCATGCCTCGGGTGACGGCAATGGCTGGATTTACTGGTGCCTCTGGGCCTTTGGCGGCAACCATGTCGATAAAAACGACAAGGTGACCATCGTCTCGCCGGAAACGGAAAAGGCGCTGAATTACGCCAAGGCGCTTTATGACAACATGATCCCCGGCACGGTGGCCTGGAATGATTCCTTCAACAACAAGGCGTTTCTTGCCGGTGAAATCTCATGGACGAATAACGGCATCTCGATCTACGTCGCGGCGAACAAGGACCCCTCGAAAAAGGAAATCGCCGAGGATATGAACCATGCCTATATGCCGGTCGGCCCGGTGGGCAAACCGACCGAACTGCATCTGATGTATCCGGTTCTGGCGATGAACCACACGAAATTCCCGCAGGCCTGCAAGGCGCTCATCGCCTTCATGCTGGAAGCGCAGAATTTCAACCCCTGGATCGAGGCGGCGCAGGGCTACCTCACGCATTGCCTCAATGCCTATGACGCCAACCCGGTCTGGACGGCAGACCCGAAGCGCACCGTTTACCGCGATGTCGCCAAGCGCTCGCTCACCGCCGGGGGGCAAGGGTCGGTGGGTGAAAAGGCCGCAGCAGCGATCGCGGATTTCGTGATCCTCGACATGTTCGCCGCCGTCTGCACCGGGCGCGAGGATGCGAAAAACGCCATGCGCATCGCCGAGCGGCAATTGCAGCGCATCTATCGCTGAAGCGCCTGTCCTGCGCCATGCCCGCAAGGGCCAATAAAACAGGCCATGCCCATAAGGGCCAAGAATATCACTCAAACAAGCCATGCCCTTATGGGCATGGCCATCTTTCCCCTTCTCCGGCTCTGAGGATGATGATGGCGGATCATGCCATGACAATCGAGCGCAAGGGCGCTGAACGGCGGCCCTTTTCCGCGTGGCAACGCTTGAGCGTGAACAGGAACTGGCTCGGCTTCTGGTTCATGCTGCCAGCCATGACCTTCCTCATCCTGTTTCTCGCTTACCCGCTTGGTCTTGGCGTCTGGCTCTCCTTCACCGATGCGCGGGTGGGGCGTGCGGGCGTTTTCATCGGGCTTGAAAATTACGAATGGCTGATGGGAGACAGCAATTTCTGGCTCGTGGTGTTCAATACGTTGTTTTACACCAGCATTGCCAGCATCGTGAAATTCGCCGTGGGGCTTTACCTCGCGCTGCTTCTGAACGAGCGCCTGCCTTTCAAGGCCATGATCCGCGCGCTTGTTCTCATCCCCTTCATCGTGCCCACGGTGCTTTCCGCCATTGCCTTCTGGTGGATTTATGACAGCCAGTTTTCCATTGTTTCGTGGGCTTTACGCAATCTTGGCCTCATTGAAGGCAACGTCAATTTCCTCGGGGATACGTGGAATGCGCGCTGGTCGGTGATTTTTGCCAATGTCTGGCGCGGCATTCCCTTCATCGCCATCACCCTGCTTGCCGGGTTGCAGACGGTGTCGCCCTCGCTTTACGAGGCGGCGACGATTGACGGCGCGAATAGCTGGCAGCGCTTCCGCTTCATCACCTACCCGCTTCTCACGCCGATCATCGCGGTGGTGATGACGTTTTCCGTGCTTTTCACCTTCACGGATTTCCAGCTCATCTGGGTTTTGACGCGCGGTGGGCCGGTGAATGCGACGCATCTCATGGCGACGCTTTCCTATCAACGCGCGATCCTTGGCGGGAACCTGGGCGAAGGCGCGGCGATTTCAACGGCGATGATCCCGTTCCTCTTCGCCGCCATCATGATTTCATGGTTCGGGTTGCAGCGCCGCGCCTGGCAGCAGGGTGAAAACAATGAGTGAGATCACCCGCACCCGCATCATGGACAGCGCCGGTTCGGTGGGAAAAGCCGATCTGAGCGAGGGGATGAGTTTTCTTGAATCCGTGCCGCGCCGCCTCGTCACGCTTTACCTGCCCCTCGGCATCATCTGCTTCGTGCTCTTGTTTCCGTTTTACTGGATGGCGCTCACCGCCATCAAACCGGATGAGCAATTGCTGGATCTGAACCGCTATAACCCGCTCTGGACGTGGAACCCCACCTTCAGGCATTTTGAAAAACTGCTGTTCGAGACGCAATATCCGCGCTGGCTCTGGAACACGATGATTGTCGCCATGGCCGCGACCACGCTTTCGATCACATCAAGCGTTTTTGCCGCCTATGCCATCGTTCGGCTGCGCTACAAGGGCGCGCAATGGGTGGGCGGGTTGATTTTCATGGCCTATCTCGTGCCGCCCTCGATCCTTTTCATTCCGCTTTCCACCGTGGTGTTTCAATATGGGTTGTTTGATTCGCCCCTCGCGCTCATCCTCACCTATCCCACGATCCTGATCCCGTTTTCGACCTGGCTGCTGATGGGGTATTTCAAGACCATCCCCTTCGAGCTTGAGGAATGCGCTTTGATCGATGGCGCGAGCCGCTGGCAGATCCTGACGAAAATCATCCTGCCGCTGGCGATTCCGGGGCTGATTTCGGCGTTCATCTTCTGCTTCACCTTGTGCTGGAACGAATTTATCTACGCCCTCACCTTCCTCTCCTCCACGCAGCATAAAACCGTGCCGGTGGCGATCGTGAACGAGTTTGTCGATGGCGATATCTACCGCTGGGGGTCGCTCATGGCGGGCGCGCTTGCAGGCTCCTTGCCGCTCGTCATCCTCTATGCGTTTTTTGTCGAGCATTATGTTTCGGCGATGACCGGCGCGGTCAAAGAATAAGCTGAAAGAATAAGGCGAAACAGCATGCAAAAACCGCGCATCGGGTTTATCGGCGTCGGCCTCATGGGGCATGGCATGGCGAAGAACATCCTCGCCGCAGGCTATAGCCTCACCATCATGGGGAATAAAAACCGTGCACCGGTTGAAAGCCTCATCGCCAAAGGCGCGCAGGAGGTGAAAACCCCGGCGGAGGTGGCGGCGGCTTCCGATATCCTCTTTCTTTGCCTGACAGATTCGACCGTGATCGAGAACGTGGTGCGTGCGCCGGACGGCATTCTCAAAGGCGCACATCAGGGTTTGACACTTGTCGATTGTTCAACCGCGAACCCGGTTTCAACCCTCACGCTTGCCGAAGAGCTTGGCGCGCAGGGGGTGAGTTTTGCCGATGCGCCTTTGGGCGGCACGCCGGTTCAGGCAGAGGCGGGCCAGCTTTCCGCCATGGTCGGAGCGGAGGATGCGGTGTTCGCGCGCATCGAACCCGTGATCAAGGTCTGGGCTACGAAAATCACGCATCTCGGGCCGGTTGGTGCGGGGCACAAGATGAAGCTTCTCAACAATTTCCTCTCGCTCGGCTACGCTGCGATCTATGCCGAGGCGCTTGCTTTGGGGCAGAAGGTCGGGATTTCGGTTGAAACCTTCGATCGGGTTATTCGCGGCGGGCGGATGGATTGCGGCTTCTACCAGACCTTCATGGGCTATGCGCTGGAGGGCAACCCGAATGCGCATCAATTCACGCTTCAGAACGCGTTCAAGGATTTGAGCTATATCGACGCCATGGCGAATGCCGCCAGGGTGCCGAACCCGATTTCAGGCGCGGCGAAAAACCTCTTCGGGCAGGCAGTCGGCGCCGGCATGGCGCAGGATTACGTGCCGTTTCTCGCCGATTACGTCGCAAGAACCAGCCGGGTGCCGGGCAAGCTGTAAGGTCGGGGCAGTATCCATCCCGCTTTCATGAGGAGAAGCTGTCATTGCGAGGAGCGGAGCGACGTGGCAATCCAGATAAACATTCCGCTGTTATCCGCAGAGGCGCAAAAAGGCGGAAGAAAGTCTGGATTGCTTCCCGCCACGCTTCGCTCGCGGTCGCAATGACGGGGACAGCAACCGCCTTTTTCAACAGCCTGCTAAATTACATTGCGCTCCAGAAGCGGGGTTTTGCGAAAAATACGCTCATAGCCAAGGTCTGAGAGATCGAGCGTCATCGCCCGGCCATCGACGATCATTTCCGATAAATAGCGCCCCACGGCGGGGGATTGCTGCAAGCCATGGCCGGAAAAACCGCAGGCGAGCCAGCCATTCGCGAGCCCGCCCATGCGGCCGATAATCGCGTTATGATCCAGCAAGTTCATGTCATAATGCCCGGCCCAGGCCCTGCCGGGGCGGATCGCCTCAAAAGCCGGAACCCGATGCGCGAGCGCAGGCCAGATCACCTCCTCGAACAGCGGCCAATCCACCTCGAAATCAGCCGCATGGTCGGTTTCATCGAGGTCATCCGGGGAATAGCCGGTGATGAAACCCTCGCCCTCGGGCCGCCACCAGACGCCGGTTTTGTCAATCAAAAGCGGGTGGTGGATCAGCTTTTCCTTGCAGGAGAACGAAAAGACCGAGCGTTTTTTTGCATAAACCGGCACATCAACACCCGCGAGCATGCAGATCTGCCGCGCACCCGAGGCCCCCGCCGCATTGATGAAATGCCCGCAGGCGATGCGTCGGCCATCCTCCAGCGCAACCCCGGTGATGCGCCCACCCGCCTGATCAAGCCCGGTGATGCGCCCGGTTTCATAGATCACGCCCAACGAACGCGCCTTGGCGCGAAATGCCTGCATCAGGCCATAGCCATCAAACCAGCCTTCACCGCTCCTGCCATAGCTGCCGATGGCGATATCGTCCACGTTGAGCCAGGGGAAACGCGTGGCGAGCGCTGGCGCATCCATCAGCGCGATATCCGCGCCATGTCCGCGCTGCGCCGCATTGTTGAGCGCGAAAACGGGTTCAGCCTCCGGCCCGCCAAGATAAAGATAACCGCCCTCGACAAGCCCGACCTGCGGCTTCTCCCCCTCCACGGCAAGGGTTTCACCAAGCCCGCGCAGAAAGCTGATGCCATAAAGCGAGATGGCGATATTGACGCTCTGGCTGAATTGCTGGCGGATGGAGCCAGCGGAGAGCGCGGAAGCCGATTTCTGGTAGCTCATATCCGGCTCGATGACGCGGATGGTGCCGGAAAACGATGGGTGCATCGCAAGATGGCAGGCAATGGAGGAGCCGATCACCGCGCCGCCCGCAATCACGATCTCTGTTGTCATATCCGCCTGCATTTCATCTCGCTTCGTGCCAAAGGGTAGTTTAAACCACGCTCTTACGAAAACCAGTTCCGTCCATAAAGCGCTTTGAGGAGCCCATGACCAGTTTTCTCGAACAGGAACTCGCCTCCATCCTTTCCAACCCGCAGGAAGGGGCGCGCAGCATCCTCGAAGGCTTCGGCATCAACCCGAGCCTGCTCGAAGGCGGCAGCCGCATCATCCGCTCGCCCATCAACGGCGCGGCGATCGCCGCCCTGCATGAGGCGAGCATGGCGCAAACCGAGGCTGCCATCGCGCGCAGCCACGCGGCGTTTCTCGAATGGCGCATGGTGCCTGCGCCAAAACGCGGCGAATTCGTGCGCCTCATCGGCATGGAACTGCGCGCCGCCAAACAGGCACTCGGGCAATTGGTAACACTTGAAGTGGGTAAAATCACCTCCGAGGGCCTCGGCGAAGTGCAGGAGATGATCGATATCTGCGATTTCGCGGTGGGTTTGTCGCGCCAGCTTCACGGCCTCACCATCGCCACCGAGCGCCCGAACCACCGGATGATGGAAACCTGGCACCCGCTTGGCCCGGTGGGGGTGATTTCGGCCTTCAACTTTCCCGTCGCGGTCTGGAGCTGGAACGCCGCGCTCGCCTTCGTCTGCGGCAATTCGGTTCTCTGGAAGCCATCTGAAAAAACCCCGCTCACCGCGCTTGCGGTGGGTGAAATCGTCAAGCGCGCGGCGCAGCGTTTTTCGGATGACGGCAATGGCTCCATCCCCGCAGGCTTATGCGAAATCCTCATCGGCGGCGCGGAAATCGGCGCGGCTCTGGTTGCGGATCATCGCGTGCCGCTGATTTCCGCGACCGGCTCCACCCATATGGGGCGCAAGGTCGGCCCCGCTGTCGCGAGCCGCTTCGGGCGGGCTTTGCTCGAACTTGGCGGCAACAACGCCGCCATCATCACCCCCAGCGCTGATCTTGATCTTGCTTTACGCGGCATCGCCTTTGCGGCCATGGGCACGGCAGGGCAGCGCTGCACCAGCTTGCGGCGGCTTTTCATCCATGAGAGCCTTTATGACGCGTTTGTGCCGCGCCTCACCAAGGTCTGGGCCTCGGCCAAAATCGGCGACCCGCGCGCTTCAGGCACCCTGATCGGCCCCCTGATCGACGAAGCGGCGCTTGATGGCATGGATGCCGCGCTGGCTGAAGCGCGGGCGATGGGCGCCATTCTCCATGGCGGCGGGCGCGTGTCGCTGAAAGAGGGCGGCAAGGGGTTTTATGCGCGCCCGGCTTTGGTGGAAATGCCGCGCCAGAGCGGGCCGATGCTGCGGGAAACCTTCGCGCCCATTCTCTATGTTGCGCGCTATTCGAGCTTTGATGAGGCGATCGCGCTCAACAACGCGGTGGGGGCGGGGTTATCCTCCTCGGTTTTCACCCGCAACATGCGCGAGGCGGAACTCTTCATGGCGGCCTCCGGCTCGGATTGCGGCATCGCCAATGTCAATATCGGGCCTTCGGGCGCGGAAATCGGCGGCGCATTTGGCGGCGAGAAGGAAACCGGCGGCGGGCGCGAAGCGGGTTCGGATAGCTGGAAAGCCTATATGCGCCGCGCCACCAATACCATCAATTACGGCACCACCCTGCCTTTGGCGCAGGGGGTGAGCTTTGATGTGGAGGGGTAAGGCTGTTCTTGTTCTTTATGAAGCACCAGCTTCACGCACCTCGAAAACATAGGCCGCGAGCGCACCATAAATCACGTGCCCGGCAAAGCTCATGAAGGAGAGTTGCCCGCCTTCGCCAAGGAGGTAGAAGGTCAACCCGCCCAGGGGTGCCATGATGCCGAGCGCGTTGAGCCAGGTAAAGGTGCCCCAGGCGATGGCATCCCGCACGCGGGTGTTCCTGTTGATGAAGCGGGTGGCGATAAACAGCGTGACGATGACCCAGAACCAGACATGCCATGCCGTTGCCGTGCCCATCGCGTAATAAAAGAGCACACCGCCGGTGAAGGTGAGGAACACGATGGCATCGAGCGTGATGCTCCATGGCCGGAGCCCGCGCGAGACGATGTAATACAACACCGGGTAGCCGATGATGCCGATGACATAATGCATCGCCTCACGCACAAGCCACGGCACGGAGAGCCCGAAATTATGCTGCAACAATGCATCGATCAAACCCGCAGGTTCAAGCGGGTAGCCCAGCACCGCCTTGGTGAAAACCCGCGCCCAGACCTCCCAGACGAGAAGGCCCACAAGCCCGCCGAGCATGAGGTTGATGCTGGTGCGCGCGCCGGGAATCGGCGGTATGCGGATCAGGCTGGTGGATGGTGTCATGGTTCCCCCCTTGAAATATGGATTGAGTAGCATCTTCATGCATCAGATTGGCGAAAAGGGCGAAGCACGTTTCATCACGCTTGAGCGAGCAAGGCGTGAAACGAAAAAAAGCAGCGCCTGATCTTGCGAGGCGCAGCGCGTTGTGATCCTTGAAGGCATGAGCATTGTTTCTTCTTCCAAACGCCCGCTTGAAGGGCTCCGCATTCTCGAACTCGCGCGCATTCTCGCCGGGCCATGGGTTGGGCAAACTCTGGCTGACCTTGGCGCGGATGTGGTGAAGGTTGAGCGTAAAGGCGCGGGGGATGATACGCGAAGCTGGGGGCCGCCTTTTGTCGCCAAAGCGGGCGGGGACGATCTCGGCGCGGCGTATTTTCACGCCTGCAATCGCGGCAAACGCTCGCTCGCCGCGGATTTCGAGGACAAGGATGACCTTGAAACCATTCGCGCGCTCGCCATGGCGGCGGATGTGGTGGTGGAGAATTTTAAAGTTCACGGCCTTGTCAAATACGGGCTTGATGCGAAAACCCTGCGCGCGGCAAAACCCGGCCTCATCTATTGCTCCATCACCGGCTTCGGGCAGGATGGGCCTTATGCCGCGCGCGCGGGCTATGATTTTCTCATTCAGGGCATGGCCGGGGCCATGGCGATCACCGGCCAGCCGGAGGGCCAGCCAACCAAGGCAGGTTACGCGACGGCGGATATTTTCACCGGCATGTATGCCAGCGTTGCCATTCTTGCCGCGCTCAACCGCCGCAAGGAAACCGGCGAAGGCGCGACGATTGATTGCGCTTTGCTCGACAGCCAGATCGCGGTTCTCGGCAATCAGGCGATGAATTACCTCGTTTCCGGCACGCCGCCGCAGCGGCTCGGGAATGCCCATCCCAATATCGTGCCCTATGAGGTATTCCCGGTGGCAGATGGGCATATCATCATCGCTTCAGGCAATGACGGGCAATATCAGAAGCTCTGCGCCGCCTTGGATGCGCGTGACCTCGCCGAAAACCCCGATTACAGCACCAATCGCGGGCGGATTGCGCAGCGCGCCGTGCTGGTGCCCGCTTTGTGCAATTATACGATGCGGTTCGCCATGGCGGATATCCTCGGCAAGCTGGAAATGGCCGGCGTTCCTGCCGGGCCGATCAACACGATTGACGCGGTCTTCGCTGATCCGCAGGTGAAGGCGCGCGGCATGCAGATCACGCTTCCCTTGCCGGAAGCCGAAGGCGGCACGGTGCCGGGGGTGCGAAGCCCGATCCTGATCGATGGCGTGCCGCAGGTTTCGCCCCGCTCCTCGCCCGGTCTTGGCCAGCATGGCGCCGAGATTCTCTCCGACCCCTCCTGGAAAGCCTGACATGTCCCGCACCGCCGCGCAAATCCTCGTTGATCAACTCGCCATACAAGGCGTTGAGGATGTGTTCTGCGTGCCGGGCGAGAGTTATCTTGCCGTGCTTGATGCGCTCCATGATGCCAGCTTGCGCGTTACGGTCTGCCGGCAGGAGGGCAGCGCCGCGATGATGGCGGAGGCCGTCGGCAAACTCACCGGGCGGCCCGGCATCGTCATGGTGACGCGCGGGCCGGGGGCGACGAATGCCGCGCATGGCATCCATATCGCGCATCAGGATTCAACGCCGCTGATCATGTTTGTCGGGCAGATCGAGCGCGGCGCGCGCGAACGCGGCGCGTTTCAGGAGCTGGATTACCGCGCGGTCTTCGGCTCCATGACGAAATGGACGACCGAGATTGATGACGCTGCGCGTATCCCCGAAATCCTCTCGCGCGCGTTTCATGTCGCGATGTCCGGGCGGCCCGGCCCGGTGGTGATCGCGCTGCCCGAAGATATGCTGACCGAGACGGCGGAGGTTCAGGATGCACCGCGCGTCGAAGCGGTTGAAACCGCGCCCGGCCTTGCGCAGATGGCGGAATTGCAGAAGCGGCTCCGGGCCGCGAAAAACCCGATTATGCTTCTCGGCGGCACGCGCTGGAATGAAGCAGCGGTTGCCCGCATCGCGCGGTTTTCGGAGCGGTTCGATATGCCCGTGGCGGTGAGCTTTCGCCGCCAGATGCTGTTCCCGGCGGATCATCCGCATTTCGCCGGTGATCTTGGCATCGGCCCCAATCCGGCCTTGCTGAAGCGCTTTTCCGAGGCTGATCTCATCCTCGCCATCGGCGCGCGGCTGGGGGAAATGCCGAGCCAGGGCTATTCCCTCCTCCCCATTCCGGGGGATGGAACCCGGCTCATCCATGTCCATCCCGGCGCGGAGGAATTGGGCCGTGTTTATGCCTCGCGCCTTGCCATTCACGCGGATCCGATCCGGTTTTCGGCAGCGCTTGAGGGGCTGGAGCCGCCGCGTAGCCTCCCATGGGCCGGGGCGGGGATTGCTGCCAAGGCGGCGTATGACCTCTGGTCAAGCCCCAAACCCATTCCCGGCGCGTTGCAGATGGGCGCGGTGATGGATCATCTCAACGCCGTTCTGCCTGAGGACAGCATTCTGACGAATGGCGCGGGGAATTACGCCACCTGGCTCCATCGCTTTTATCGCTTCCGCCGCTTCGGCACGCAGGCCGCCCCCACCTCCGGCTCGATGGGCTATGGCATTCCGGCAGCGGTGGCGGCAAAACGCCTTTTCCCGGAGCGGCAGGTGGTGAGCTTCGCGGGCGATGGGTGTTTTTTGATGAACGGGCAGGATTTCGCCACCGCCGTGCAATATGACCTCCCGATCATCGTGCTGGTGATCGATAACGGCATGTATGGCACCATCCGCATGCATCAGGAGCGCGATTACCCCGGCCGGGTTTCCGCGACCGCGCTGAAAAACCCGGATTTTGCCGCCTATGCCCGCGCCTTTGGCGGGCATGGCGAGACGGTGCGCGAAACGGCGGAATTCGCTCCCGCGTTTGATCGCGCCATGGCTGCGAAAAAGCCTGCGATCCTGCATCTCATCATCGACCCGGAAGCCATCACGCCGATGATGACGCTGAGCGCGATCCGCGAGAAGGCTTTGACGAAAAGCCGAGGGTGAAAAAGCGTCAAGCCAACATTCACCATAGTTTGGCCATGCCTGCGCCGCGCTTTTAGAGCACGACTTGTTCAGTCCCGGCATTTGATGGATAGGATTCAGGATGAACCTTTCGGGTTCGATTGTCCATTGTTTGCAGATGATCCCGCAGGGATTGCGCGAAGCGTGCGTAGGGCGTGAGGCCATTGAGAGTCTTCAATCTTCGCCCGAAGTTGTAGGCGTTGATGAAGTTGGCGAGGTGACTTCGTAACTGTTCGTGGTTATCATAGTGGAAGCGTTTCACGGTCGCTTCCTTGCACGGTCGCTTCCTTGATCTTGCGGTTCCTTGATCGTGCGGTTCATGCGTTCGACCTGACCATTCGTCCAGGGGTGCTTGATCTTGGTCAGCCGGTGCTCAATCTGATGCTCGCGGCAGACCCGATCAAAGATATGCTCGAAGGCATAAACGTGCCGCTCGTGATTGGTGAACTGGATGCCATTATACCAAAGGTCATTAACAATGACTCTTTGGTATTCCGTCCTGAATTTATCAAGCCATTGACTGCATTTGATCAATTCAGGGTCTTCAAAGGCCCCATGCGTCAGCATCCGGGGCCTTTGGTATGAG
>Ga0209398_1000110_pt1 | contig 62390 bp, 63 predicted proteins | sample AshMeaBigSpring_FD_184125 | JGI IMG/M metagenome (GOLD analysis project Ga0209398, IMG submission 184125) | Groundwater microbial communities from Big Spring, Nevada to study Microbial Dark Matter (Phase II) - Ash Meadows Big Spring (SPAdes)... | ecosystem: Environmental > Aquatic > Deep...
CCGCACGGCAGCTTAAACTCAAAGCCACCAATCAGCCGCCTCAATCTAAAAGAGGACAACCTGTTGAGGCTCCACATCTAGAGCGTTTCCAGCGAAAGCATGCCCCCGCGAAGGCGGGGGTGGGAACCGGTTTCGCGTCCGGAATTGCGTCAAAACGTGAGAGTAGAGCGTTTCAGGTGACTCGGTCTTCGCCGGAAACGCTCTAGATTGTATCGCCATACCGAACCAAGGTCAGACGCCCGCTTACCGCCCGCTTGCCTGTGTCATCGCCTCTGTCACCGCTTTGGCCAGTTGCTGTTCATTAAACGGCTTTTGCAGCTGGATGGCGCGGGGCAAGCACGCTTGGTCGCGAATTGCATTGCCCGTGATGAAAATATGGGGGATGAAGGTGCTGGCGAGAATGCGCGTCACCGCGCCTATGCCACTGCCTTCATGGAGGTGCATATCCACCAGCATCAGATCCGGCTTGTAAGTGGATGCGGCAGAAACTGCCTCCTCCTCCGTTGCGGCGATGGCGCATGTGGTATGCCCTAATTCCGTAAGCACCTCGGAATAGAGCATGGCGATTATCGCCTCATCCTCGATGATGAGCACGCGCAAGGGTATCATGGATCCCGGCATCATGGGTCAATATCCCCTCCAGCGCCCCCTTCATTGACCCAGCTTTCAATCTGCTCGCGCAATTGCGCGGCAATCTCATCCGAGGGACGGGGGGCTGGGATTTCAGATTTGCTCATCTCGGCACAGCATGGGATTCAACAAACCATAATTGCCTGTCCATCCCACGGGAGATTTCCGTGAGGAGATCAGCCGTATCCGCATCTCCGAAGGTGGCAGCCTGGGCAGAAGCAGCGCGAACGGATTGGCCAAAGGCCGCGAGCGCTGCTGACACTGCAAAAACATGCTTCTGCTCATCCGCCACATCCAGCGTGTAGGGGAGCAGGAAGGAGCGTTTGGTCGCTGTTTGTATAGTGCCATAAGTCGTTCAGGGTGTGTTATGCTGAACACTTGCGGAGTCGAGGCGACCCTGCTGACCAGAAATGAGCATCCCGTGCCCGATGAGCCGATAGATGGCGAGGCGATGGCGATAGCGCAGAAGCCATCCACATTGGATGAATCGGCAAATCACCCTGATCATCCCAAAGCGCCACGTGCAAATTCAGGATCACTGGTTTCGCTTGTGGCCATCGGCGCATCCTCCGGCGGGCTGGAGGCGTGCCAGAATTTCTTCGATGCGATGCCTCAGGGGCATGGATTGGCATTCATCCTTGTACAACACCTTGATCCTGCGCATCCCAGTCTCATGGTTGATCTGCTGGCCGACCATACAAAGATGGTGGTGGCGCAGGCAGAAGATGGCGCTGTGATCCTGCCGGAACATATCTAGAGCGTTTCCATCGAAGATCGAGTCACCGGAAACGCTCTATCTCTTTGTTTTAAAGCAATTCCGGACGCGAAACCGGTTCCCACTTTCGCTGGAATTGCTCTATGTCATCCCGCCCGGAACCTATCTGTCAGTCAAGGCAGGAGCCTTGCGGCTTTCAGAGCAGAATTCGCACCATGGCGCCCGCCTGCCGTTTGATTTTCTGCTCCATTCGCTTGCGCGAGCTTATGGCGCACGTGCACAGGCGCTCGTCCTCTCCGGCACGGGGGCAGATGGCAGCCTCGGCCTTGTTTCCATCAAGGATCAGGGCGGCTTTGTTATCGCGCAAGACCCTGAGGAAGCCGCATTTGACGGGATGCCACGCAGTGCCATCGCCACAAGGCGCGTTGATCACGTGTTGCGCCTGGTTGATATGCCCGCCGCCCTTCTTGGTCACGCACGTGATGTCAGCGTTGATTTATGGGCACAAGTGGATGCTTCAAAAGGGAGTAGCGCCTCCCAGAAAGCGGATACTCTGCTCGATATAGAAGGCTTTGAGCGGATCATCGCACTTTTACGTCAGGAGACGCCGCATGATTTTACACCTTATAAATCCGGCACGTTACATCGCCGCATCAAACGGAGGATGGCGCTCTCCGGCACGGTGGATGCGAAGGCCTATCTCACGCTTCTTCAGCAAAACCCGGCCGAGTGTCGTCTGCTTGCCAGTGATATGCTGATCAACGTCACCGCGTTTTTCCGGGATAAAAAGGTATTTGACCTTCTGGAAAGCACGGTCATTCCACAAATTATTCAGCAGAATGAAGGGGATGAGGCCATCCGTGTCTGGGTGCCGGGATGCAGCACGGGTGCCCTATCGCGCGGATGATGAGAGTGTGCAGGGTGTTGTGATCACCTTTGCCAATATTTCGGATCGCAAGCAGATTGGCAGGGCGCTCGAAGAGGCAAAAAAACAAGCGGAAATGGCGAGCACGGCAAAATCCCGCTTTCTCGCCGCAGCAAGCCATGATCTGCGCCAGCCTCTGCAATCCCTCGCGCTCATTCAGGGGCTTCTCGCCAAACATGTCGAGAGTGATCGCGCGCGCCAGCTTGTAGCAAGGCTGGAGCAGACATTGGCTACCATCACCGGGATGATGAACACCCTTCTGGATATCAACCAGATCGAGGCAGGCATGGTGGAGGCGAATATGGTTCGCTTCCCCGTCCGGGATGTGCTGGGACGGATGAAAGATGAATTCCAGTTTGTTGCGCAAGCACAAAAGCTGGATCTGCGCGTCGTCCCCTCCTCCCGGATTATCCGCTCCGATCCGCGCTTGCTGGAACAGATGATCCGTAATCTGGTCTCGAACGCGCTCAAATATACCAGGCGCGGCAAGGTGGTGCTGGGCTGCCGCCGCCATGCGAGCGGCCTTTCCATCGAGGTATGGGATACCGGGATCGGCATTGCGGAAAACCAGCTTCAGGCCATTTTCAACGAATATCACCAGATTGACAATCAAGCGCGGGAGCGCAACCGGGGGATGGGGCTTGGCCTTGCCATTGTCCAGCGACTGGGTGATCTTCTAGAGCGTTTCCAGCGAAGATTGAGTCACCTGAAGCGCTCTATCTCTTTGTTTTATCGCAATTCCTAACGCGAAACCGGTTCCCACTTTCGCTGGAAGTGCTCTAGGCCACCATATTGGCGTGCGCTCCCGCATGGGACGAGGTTCCGTCTTTGCGATCGAGATCGCGCTCGACCCGGCGGATGTGACCCCGCTTGAGGAACTCGCAAGTGTCTCAAGTCGCACCAAACCCATTGCGAAGGTGGGAACCCTGCTCGTCATTGAGGATGATGACGATATCAGTGAGTTGCTGAAGCTTCACCTGACGGGAGAGGGGCATCATGTCAGCCTTGCGCGGGACGGGAATGAGGCGCTCGATCTGCTCCGCAGAACCGGCTTGAAGCCGGATGTCGTGCTGGCGGATTACAATCTTCCGCACGGGGTGAGCGGGCTGGCACTGGTCGGAGGCATCCGCACCATATTGGGCATACATCTACCCGCCATCATCCTCACGGGGGATATTTCCTCCGATACGTTGCGCTTGGCGCTGAAGGTGATGGCGACATCCTTCTCGCCCATGCCAAGGAAGCCACCAATGCCAACAACGGCGGCAACCACCCGGCCATCCCCATCAATGATGAGATCCTTCACCTCGCCGATTTTTTCCTTCTGGAGATTATGAACCGAGGTGTCCATCGTGTCTGAAGCAAGCCAGTTCGTGGCAAGCAGCTTGCCACTGTAGAACGTATCCGGCAGCAGCGCGGGGATGATCGGCGGGGTGGGGGTTGAGTTTGGCGCGGGAACCGGCGGCGTGGCGGTTTGTGCCAAAACAGGTGAGAGCGTGCCCAGCGACAGGGCGCTCGCAACAAGGGCGAGACGAAGCGTATTCTTGATCGGGGACATGGGAATTCCTTTGGCAGGCCGAAGCCCGCATGGGCAGAACGCGAGGGCACACCATCATGCCCAGGCTTCAGGCTGGTTCTGCTTGCAGATGAGCGCGCAGAGATCAGCCTGTGCTCCAATAACGGGTGTTACCGGGGATGAGTTCCATCATGAGCCCGGAAAAGAAACGCATATAATGCGGGAACCATAAGCCGCCTCGCGTGTTGGATAAGGCAGTGACCTGCATCAGCCGGGAGAAAAGCCATGCACATCCGATACGGTTATCGCATTGACATCCTTTGCGATATGGAAACCCCGATCATCACAATGCTGGATGTTCACCCCTCCATAAGGGGCGAGATTACAGCACCGGATACCATGATCGCGCGCAGCGTCCTCAACCTGCGCAAGCTCGTTGAAACAACCGAACATATCGACGCGTTCGGCAATATATGCAGGCGGCTGGTTGCCCCGGTGGGCGGGGTGGTTTTGCGCGCCAAGGGCATCATCCATCATTCCGGCTTCCTGGAAGAGCGGGACAGCCTGGCCAGAGCCGCTCCGCCGGATCTGCTGGCGGCAAAACTTCTGCCTTATCTCAGCGGCAGCCGCTATTGCGAGACGGATAAACTCTCGATGGAGGCCTGGCGTCTCTTCGGGCAGATTGATGCAGGCTGGGCGAAGGTCGAGGCAATCTGTGATTTTGTGCACCGGCATATCCGCTTCAATTATCGGCTGGCCCGCTCCACGCGGAGTGCGTTTGAGGTGTTCAATGAGGAGGTGGGCGTCTGCCGTGATTATGCGCATCTCGCCATCACCCTTTGCCGCTGCATGAACATTCCCGCACGCTATTGCACCGGCTACCTGCCGGATATCGGGGTGGAGCCGGATGGCAATCCCGGTGATTTCAGCGCGTGGTTCGAGGTTTTTCTGGGGGAGAGATGGTGGACATTTGATGCACGCCATAATGTGCCGCGCATCGGCCATGTGCTGATCGCGCGTGGGAGGGATGCGGCGGATGTGCCGTTCGTGAATTCCTTCGGCCTGCATCGGCTTGGCACCTTCCGCGTGACGGCGGAGGAGGTGGAGGGCGCACGCTTCCCCGTTACCTCCCATGCGAGACGGGAGCAGAATGAGCGCCAAAGCATCATGGCAAACGCAAACAGTGATAAATTGACCAGCCAATCAGTCTGAAAAGCGCCCGTTCAGGATTTCGTGGTCAAGGCAGGGGTGTAGCCCGCAGCACCGGCAGAGCAGCAGGTTTGCTCACCTCTGCCCGATGCGGCAAGGCAAGCCCCAGCAGATCAGCAAGGCGAACACGCGCGCGGTTGACGCGGCTCTTCATCGTGCCCACAGCCACACCGCAGATGACCGCCGCTTCCTCATAGGATAAACCTGTCGCGCCGATCATGATGAGCGCCTCGCGCTGTTCTTCTGGCAGATGGACAAGTGCCTTGCGAAAATCAACAAGGTCCATATACCCGTCCTGCCCCGCAGAAACAGCGACCTGACTGGCATAAAAACCATCCGTATCCTGAATTTCACGCCCCCGACGGCGATAGATGGAATAATAGGTGTTCCGCAAAATCGTAAAGACCCACGCCTTGAAGTTGGTGCCTTCTGTGAAGCTGCCCGCATGGCGCCACGCTTTGAGCATCGTCTCCTGCACCAAATCATCTGCAAGCTGCATGGAACCGGAGAGGGAGGCCGCAAACGCCCTTAAATGCGGGATTTCCGCAATCAACTGCTCCCGGAAGGCGGCATCGGGCCGTGCGTCGCTCTTCTGTGCGGGCTTCGCACTCAGGATTGGCAGGGGGGGGTCACTCATGGTGCAATTCCCCCGCCTCAAGCGCTGCAAGCAGTTGAAGCAGCCGGTCGGGGATCGGTTCGCGCACAAGCTCGACGTAATGCGCTTCGAGCGCATGGCCGATGACATCCTGCACCTTGCTGCCTGCCTGAAGGCTGATCGGGCTTTCTGGCCGCGCATCCGTGGTGAAAGGGGGGAGCGTGCAGCCTTGTGTCATCGGATGATAGCTTTCCCGGTTCTTGGGTTGGGAGCTTACTCAGGAACAAGAAGCACGAGAGAGCCGTAACGCATGCGATGGGTGAACGCGCAGGCGCGGCGAATGTTCCCCCTGCACAAAGAAATATATCACTTGTCAAATACCGAGGGCAGACCATGCTGACCCTAGAGCAATTCCAGCGAAAGCATGCCCCCGCGAAGGCGGGGGTGGGAACCGGTTTCGCGTCCGGAATTTCGTAAAAACAAAGAGATAAAGCGTTTCAGATGACTCAATCTTCGCCGGAAACGCTCTAGCAGGCTTTTGAAAAAGGCGGTTCCTGTCCCCGTCATTGCGACCGCGAGCGAAGCGTGGCGGCAAGCAATCCAGACTGTCTTCGGCTTTTTTGCCAACTCAGCGGACAGCAGCGGAATTTTATCTGGATTGCCGCGTCGCTGCGCTCCTCGCAATGACAGCCTCAGCGTTTTTCACCAGCTTGCCAGAGCAATTCCAGCGAAAGCATGCCCCCGCGCAGGCGGGGGTGGGAACCGGTTTCGCGTCCGGAATTGCGTAAAAACGTGAGAGTAGAGCGCTTCAGGTGACTCAATCTTCGCTGAAAACGCTCTAAACGTGCCCACGCACAATCCGCCCATCCACCACCTCGATGATGCGATCCGTCTGCCGGGCGAGATCCATATTATGCGTCACAATCAAAAAGGTGGTGCCCTTGGCAAGGTTCACCTCCCGCATCAGGTGCATCACCTTTTCGGCCGATTGAGTATCGAGATTGCCGGTGGGTTCATCGGCGAGAATCAAAGCGGGGTTCATCACCAAAGCGCGTGCAATGGCAACGCGTTGCTGCTGCCCGCCGGAAAGGGCATTGGCCAGATTATCCTTGCGCGCCTCCAGCCCCACACGCTCAAGCAGATGCGCTGCACCTTCCTGGATTGCCGCATCCGGCCAGCCCTTGCTGACAAGCTGCGGCATCATCACATTTTCCAGCGCCGAGAAAGCCGGTATCAGCAGGGCATTCTGGAAGACGAAGCCAATGCTCCGGCTTCTGAGCCGCGTCAACTCCTTATCACCCAGCGTATCCGTATCTTCCCCTGTGATGGAAACCGTGCCCTTCGTTGCACGATCAAGCAGGCCGATAATGTTGAGAAGCGTGCTCTTGCCCGATCCGGAAGGGCCAATCAGGGCGCAGAATTCCCCCTTGCCGATCGCAAGGTCAATATTGTGCAAAATCTCGATCTCGACATCCGTGCCAACCCCGAAGGAGCGACACACCCCCTCAAGTTTCACAACAAGAGGCGGGGGGGCATCAGCCACGGATGGCATCCACAGGGTTGAGGCGCGCCGCACGCATCGCAGGCATGAGGGCGGAGAGCAGACCCGTGAATGTGGCAACCAAAGCTGCGATGAGAAAAAGGCTGGGCATCAGCGCAATCTCGAAAAAGGGCGTGCCATCCGGGTTGCGGGCAAAAACACGCCAGAGCTGCACAAAACCCGCCCCCATCGCCCTCAAGATACCAATCTCTTCCGCGCGTTGCACAACAGAAACCACGAGCACACTCGCAATGCCCAAAGCCACCGCAAGCCCCACAAAGAACTGGATGGCGCGGTTGGCAATCGTCTGCGTTTTAAGGGAGGTGAAGAGCTGATCGAACGTCCTGATCCAGCTATCCGCCTGCAGCCCGGTTTCCGCCGTGAAGGGATCCTGCACATTGATGTCAATCGAATTGGCACCCCCTTGCAGGCCAAGCAGGGTTTGTGCCGCACGCAAGGGCACAAAAACGCTATGCTCATTCGCGCCCCGGTTACCAAGATCAAATATGCCGGTAATGGTGTAGATCTCATCCGTGCCATTTGCACCGCGCAGATGGATTTTCTCCCCCTGCACAACTCCGAGATTGATGGCAAGCTGCGTGCCGATGATCAGATCATTCGCCGCAAGCCGCGCCGTGCCGGCAACGATTTTGCCAGGCAGATCGACAATCCTGTAATAAAACTCGCTCTCGACACCATAAAGCGTGATGGATTTGCTCGCATCCCCCTTGATGGCGAAGACTGCCCCGAAGGCAGAAGGCGAGACGACGATAATCTCCGGCATGGTTTGCAAGGTGATGCGGATTTTCTGCCATTGATCGATGGAGCGCAGCTTCTGCGCCGGGGTTTGAATCGTCGCAATCTCCCCCACGCGCAGAGGATCATGCAGCGGCCTTGCCTCATCCTTCGGCGGTGAGAGGACGATATGTGCCTGTGCACTCAACACGCGGGTAAAAATATTGGTCTGCACCGCGACAAGCAACGCGGACATGAAAATGACGACGGCAACACCAACGGAAGCCCCCACCACCGTGAGCACGGTTTGCGAGCGCCGCTCCAGCAAAAAGCGGGTTGCTGCAATCCATTCAAAAGGCAGGAAAGAGTTCACAAAATCCTCGCACGCACGCTCTGGCCGGATTTTGTGCCAAGGTTCGTTGCCGGAATCACCTGATCCCCCTCAACAAGGCCATCAAGAATCTCAATCAGGGCTACGCCGCGCGCACCGATTTTGATGGGCTTGCGCAATGCCTTGCCATTTCCCACCTTGAGCACCCATGGCGCTGTAGAGAGGCTCTCCCGCACGGCATTGGCGGGCAGCACCAGCAGATCGATGTGGCGCGCCACCTCAATATCGACCGAAACGGTCATATCCTCGCGCAGATAATACCAAAGGTCCTCGCGCAGATAATACCAAAGGCCCCGGATGCTGACGCATGGGGCCTTTGAAGACCCTGAATTTATCAAATGTAGTCAATGGCTTGATAAATTCAGGACGGAATACCAAAGAGTCATTGTTAATGACCTTTGGTATAAGCGGGCGGTTCAGGCACAGAAAACTTGATCTCGACAGAGCCGCGCGCAGGATCAACCGCCGGATTGATGAACACCAGAAGAGCCTTGAACCGCCCGGTCCCATACGCATCAGAGGAGGCGAGCGCCGTTTGCCCCACGGCAATCAGCGCCAGATTGCGCTCATCAATCTGGATCACCAGCCGAGTCTCCCGCGTGGGGGAGACGATCAGCAGCGCCTTGCCCGGCTGCGCGACAGTGCCAAGTTCAACAGCGCGGGTGATGACGATGCCATCCGCCGGGGTAAGGATGGTCATATACCCTAGAGCGTTTTCCGATCAAATGGATACCGGTTGATCGAAAGAAAATGCGATAAAACAAAAAGATAGAGTGGTTGACCTGATTCAATCAGGTCGGAAACCGCTCTAGAGCAATTCCAGCGAAAGCATGCCCCCGCGAAGGCGGGGGTGGGAACCGGTTTCGCGCCCGGAATTGCGTAAAAACGTGAGAGTAGAGCGTTTCAGGCGATTCAACCTTCGCCGGAAACGCTCTAAACTCCGCCAATTGTGTGATCCTCGCTTCCGCCTGCCGGATGCCTGCACGCGCAAGCTCCACGTTGGCAATGGCCTCCCCATCATCCAGCAGGATCAGCACATCTCCGGCTTTGACATTCTGCCCCTCGACCACGCGAATATCTGCCACAATACCACTGATTTGCGTTCCGATCTCGGCGCGATACGGGGTTTCGACGCGCCCTGTGGCCACCACGCTCTGCACCACATCCCGCCGCTCGACGCGGTTGACACGCACCGCCTCGCCGAGCAGGCGCGGCCACACCCACCAGGCAAGGGTTGAGAGCGCCACAAGCGCAAGTGCTGCCGAAATTGCCACACGCCGCACAGCCATAAGCGTCTCCTCTATTCAGAACGGGAAGACGCGCTGATACCGGTTCAACACGCCAGAGAGGAAAAGGTTGCACGAGGCATCACGTTCATAACGGTTGGCGGGGCAACGGGCAGAACCCTGCAAATCGGCTTGATCCCGTAAGACCAACGGTCTTGGATTCTGAACCGCAAGACCATTGAAGTGAATGAAAATATTATATTTTAGAAAGAGATAATATATTTCCGTGACGGATACCAAACAGTCGCTTTCAGTGACATTTGGTATAAGCAATTCAGTTCCCTGAACCGGAGTAAGCGTCCGGTGCTTGCACGTGGTCAGTTTTTTGGCGGCTGTTTGGTCTTCCATTGCCACGGCAAGAGCTCATCGAGGCGGCTTGCGGGATGGCCGGTTGCCATATGGTGAAGGACATCGGTGAGCCATGCCTGCGGCTCGACACCAGTGAGTTTGCAGGTTTCGAGGAGCGAAGTCATGGTGGTCCAGCGCCTGCCGCCACCGTCGGAACCGGCGAAGAGATGGTTCTTGCGCCCGAGCGCGACGGGGCGGATGGCGCGCTCGACGGGGTTGGTATCGAGTTCGATGCTGCCATCGTCGAGGAACCGGCTGAGGCCTTCCCGGCGTATGAGCGCATAGCGGATCGCCTCGGCCAGTTTGCTGCGCGTGGCGAGCTTCGGAAGCTGGTTCTCCAGCCATGCCCGCAATGCAGCGACCAGAGGACGTGATGATGCCTGTCGCAGGGCAAGGCGTTCGGCGGGCAGTTTTCCACGCGCCTGTGCTTCGATTGCATAGAGCAATTCCAGCAAAAGCATGCCCCCGCGAAGGCGGGGGTGGGAACCGGTTTCGCGTCCGGAATTGCGTAAAAACTTGAGAGTAGAGCGTTTCAGATGACTCATACCAAAGCTCCCGGATGCTGACGCATGGGAGCTTTGAAGGAAACCCGATTTTCCAAAATTCTCCCAAAGGGTTGGAAAATCGGGTGCAGAATACCAAAGAGTCGCTTATCGCGATCTTTGGTATCAGCCTCCGCAATCTCGTGGAACTTGCGGCGTGTGTGTGCCCAGCAGGCTGCGAGCCGAACATGACCCTTGGCGGTCAGTTGCTCGAACCCGGCATAGCCATCGACATGCAAGGTGCCGCGGTAGCCGATGAGATGCGATCTGGGCCGTTCGGCCTTGCGATCAGGTTCATAGAAGCAGATGACCGCGGGCGGCTTGGGGCCTGCCCATCCGCGTTGATCACGTGCATGCACCCATAGTCGCCCGGTCTTCGTTCGCCCGCGTCCAGGATCGAGCACCGGAATCGGTGTATCATCCGCGAACAGATGGTCGGACGCGAAGACATGATGGCCAAGCCGCTCATGCAGCATGTCGAGCCACCAGCAGGCACCACCCACCCAGCCATTGTCGAGCGTTCCAGGTCAATGCCAAGGCGGGTCAATATCCCGGACTGCCTGTAGAGCGGGATGTGATCGGCGTATTTGCTCACCAGCACGTGGGCGAGCAGCGCGGGTGAGGCGAGTCCTCCTGCAATAGCCCGCTCCGGCGCAGGAGCCTGCGCTACCGTCTCGCAGGATCGACAGGCATATTTGGGCCGACGGATACGCAGCACACGCAGGCTCGCCGGAACCCAGTCCAGCATCTCGCTGACGCTCTCGCCAATCGGATGAAGGGCACAGCCACAACCGGGACAGGCATCTGTTGCCACATCAACGAGCATGTCCTCACGCGCCAGATATTCGGGCAGGGGCTTGCGGTGGGGGCGTGAATGCGACGTTGGCTTATGGCGGGTCTGATGGCTCTCCTCGACGGCGGCAATGTCAGCACCGAGATCCTCAAGCCCCAACGCCAGCTGATCAGGATCAAGTCGCTCCGAGCGCCGCCCGAGCTGCATACGCTGGAGTTGCCTGATCTTACCATCACGATGCTCGAGCAACGCCGCCATATCGTGCACCAGAGAGTGCAGACGTGCTGGATCCCGAGGCAGGTTGTCGAGGTTGATTTGCATGATGAATCATACTGCAAAACACCGGCAAACTCAACGAAATCAACGCATAAGGCAGCTGTTATCCAGCTTTTGCCGGCCGCCGGACCTGCTCGGCAATCCATGCAGCTCGCAATACTCCCGCTGGTTCAGATGACTCCGAACCCAATCATCGTGATGAAACCGCCAGAAACGTTTCCGTTCCGCGTGCTTCTCCCGGCTTGTCCGTGCCATCGGCTCATCTCCTCCGCAGATTAATCTGCAAAAGAAAGGATCATGCCGATGTGCGAACGAACAAGTGTGTTACCATCGGACGCTTACGAACCGGACTCATATCCCGCTTTCTTTCCCTATTATGGCCAGAACAATTCCCTGTTTACTGACGCAGGAAAAATACCTCTATCTTATTGAATATATGTAAAGATTTCAGTCGTTTTTTCGCAGAAAAGCCCTGATTGCTACATTTTCCCTGTTTTTTCCCTGTTCGTAGCGAAAATACGAGCCAGAGCGGTTCGTGACTGACTGCGTGGGGCACCAGCCACTCTCATAGAAACCGATGATTTTCCGGTTCTGGCGCTTTCCGGGGTCTAGAGCACGTTTGGTTTTGATGGAATCAAAACCGTGCTCTAGCTCTATGTTTTATCGCATGTTCTTGCGATTAACCGCTTCCCACTTAATCGAAACATGCTCTGGTGCGTTCGCCGATCATGTTGGATCATATCCGGCAGCGGTGAAGCCGTTTTGCCATTCCTGTGGCAGAAAGAGATCGAGGAAGCGGCCTCTTGCGTCCCATAGGCCGCGAACACATCCCGCATTCAGGGGTGAACGACAAAAAAACGCAGCATCAAAGCGGTGACGATAACCGCCAGCAGCAACATTGTCAGCCGCAGGATCAGAAGCCGTATATTCAGCGGGCCGGTTGGTTGCTCCACCACAAAGCCCATTCCCGGCCCCCAGGGGAAAATCTTCTGCTTGCGGGTTGTGACGGGCGGTTTTGCCGGTTGAACCTCAACGCCCTCGCGCTGAAGCGCCAGAAGCAGGCTCGCGCGCTCCTTATAATCCTGCTGGCGACGTGCCGTCGCCTCACCCAGAAGAAAGCGGCGCACCTCATCCGGGCCGGGGGAATGGCCCTCGCTCTGCGTAAAAGCCATCGCCCAGTCCAGCACCGCCCGGCGATGAAGCGCGAAAGCGAGCAGCCCTTCCGCATCCTCATCCTGCGGGGCAAGGCTGCGCAGCATCGCGGCTTCCTGCTCGAACAGGGTTGGCGTTTCGGGGGGTGGTGCTGGCTCTGGCATGGATGCTCCGGGATAAAGATCATTTTGCACGAAACCGGGGCGAGGTGAACCTTTTCCTCTCTCCCTTATGCTTGCCTCTCTGCTGCATGCTTGAAGAAAACAGAGCGAACCGGCATGAAGGAGGCATGACGTTCTGGCCACCCCTCCCCCCCTGTTTCAACCAATACCAGCGCCTTGCCGGGCTCGATGAAGTGGGGCGTGGCCCGCTCGCAGGCCCGGTTGTGGCGGCGGCGGTGATTTTGCCACGCGGGTTTTTGCCTGAAGGGCTGGCTGATTCCAAAGCCCTGACCGCCGCGCAGCGCCTGCGCCTTGCTGCACTCATCAAAACCCATGCGGCGGTGGGGATTGGCTTTGTGCCCGCACCCGTGATCGATCGGATCAACATCCGGCAGGCGAGCTTGCTTGCGATGCGGCGGGCATTTTTCGCATTGCACGAGCCAGCAGAGGCGGCGCTGATCGACGGACGCGACGTGCCGGAGGGCCTCGATGTCCCGGCCTTAGCCATTATCAAAGGTGATCAGCGCGTGGCGGCGATCGCGGCGGCTTCCATCATCGCCAAGGTTGCGCGGGATGCGATGATGGCCAAAGCGGCGCAGGATTTTCCGCAATACGGGTTTGATCAGCATGCCGGTTATCCAACCCAGCAGCATCGCGCGGCTTTGCTGGAATTCGGGCTTTCTCCGCTCCATCGACGCAGCTTCGGCCCCTGCAAATGGCTGGAATGACAATCCCGCACCTGAAAGATACGCTAGAGCGTTTTCGACAAAGATCGAGTCACCAGAAACGCTCTATCTTCTTGTTTTATCGCATTTTCTTCACGCGAACCGGTATCCACTTCGCTTGAAAATGCTCTAGAGCATTTTGCGATTAAGCGGAAGCCGGTTAATCGAAACAAAATGCGATAAAACAATAAGATAGAGCGCGTTTTTGATTCCATCAAAAACAAAAGCGCTCCAGAACAAGGGCATGCGTTCGAAAACGGCACAGATGAATTTTCAGCGCATAAACCTCGCCTTCACCCTCCTTGTCCATAGTCCTGCCTGTCTGTTGCGTAACCGGTGCGGTTGTCATGCGTCATCTCCGCTCGGAAGCGAATAGCCTCAGGCCCCGGATCAAGGTCACGCGTACCGGGGGCTCGGCTCTTTGCTCCGAAACCCTTCCTCTGCCGGTGGATCGTATTCTGGCGGGCGAGAGCATTGCCATGTTGCGGCAATTGCCACCCGCCTCGGTCGATCTCGTTTTCGCCGACCCGCCCTATAATCTCCAGCTCTCCGGCAATCTCACCCGCCCGGACCAGAGCATGGTCGATGCGGTGGATGATGACTGGGACCAGTTTTCGAGCTTTGCCGCCTATGATACCTTCACACGCGACTGGCTTTCTGCCTGCCGCGATGTGATGAAGCCGAACGCGACGCTCTTTGTCATCGGCTCCTATCATAATATTTTCCGCGTCGGCGCGATCTTGCAGGATCTCGGCTTCTGGATTCTGAATGACATCATCTGGCGCAAAGCGAACCCGATGCCGAATTTCAAGGGCCGTCGCTTCACCAATGCGCATGAAACGCTGATCTGGGCGGCGCGTGATGAGGCGGCTAAAAAATACACCTTTCATTATGAGGCCCTCAAAGCCGGGAACGAGGATTGTCAGGCCCGATCCGATTGGTATTTGCCGCTCTGCACCGGTGGCGAGCGCCTGAAGGATGAAGCAGGCGCGAAGGTTCACCCGACGCAGAAGCCCGAGGCGCTGCTCCAGCGCGTGCTGCTTTCTGCATCGAACCCCGGCGATCTCGTGCTTGATCCGTTTTTCGGCACGGGCACCACGGGAGCGGTGGCGAAAAAGCTGGGGCGGCATTTTATCGGCATCGAGCGCGATGAAACCTATATCAAGGCGGCGGAAGCGCGCATCGCGGCGGTCGAGCCGCTTGCGCCTGAGCTTCTGGTGCAGCCGGTCTCGAAGCGGGAGGAGCCGCGCGTGGCCTTCGCCTCATTGATCGAGACGGGGTTGATCGCGCCCGGCGCATGGCTTTCAGACGCGAAGGGGCGGCACAAGGCGCAGGTGCGGCCCGACGGGCAGATCAGCGCCAATGGCATCATCGGGTCCATTCATAAAATCGGTGCTCTGGTTCAGGGCCTGCCCGCCTGCAATGGCTGGAGCTTCTGGCACCTTGATCGCGGACAGGGGCTTGAACCCATTGATGCCATCCGCGCCAATATCCGCGCGGCTCAAAAATCCGCCTGAAACGGGCTGCTAAACAGGTTTGCACGTGATATACAGGATTTATCGTCCTGAAAGCACAGCATCATGCCGACTTCACCCGCGCCCCTTTCTCCGCCACGCCCGGCCCGTGACAGGCTGCTGGCGTTGATCGTGCTGGTTGGCCTGTCTGGTTTGGGCCTGGCCTTGTGGATGTCTGAAAGCAGGGCCGTGTTCTTCGCGCTGCTGGATGCGGCATGGGCAGCCTGTTTCTAGAGCGTTTTGTGATTAAAGCCTGTCCCCGCGAAGGCGGGGGTGGGAACCGGTTTCGCGTCCGGAATTGCGTCAAAACTTGAGAGTAGAGCGTTTCATCTGACTCAATCTTCGCTGGAAACGCTCTAGAGCATGTTGCGCAAAAGTGGACACCGGTTTTGCGTAACAACATGCGAAAAAAACAAGAAGATAGAGCACGGTTTTGATTCCATCAAAACCAAACGTGCTCTAGCGGCGGAAGGCCATGTCCTTGATGGCGCGCAGCGGCGTCAGGAGATATTCCGCGACCGTGTAGCGATGGGTCAGGATATCCACATTGGCCATCATTCCAGGAATGATGGGGTGCCTGTTGCCAAGCCGGTTCGCGGCATTGAGACGCACGCGGAAATAGGGGTGACCATCCCGTTCCCTGATCAGATCAGCCGAAATATCAATAACCTGCGCTTCAAGCCCGCCATAAACGGAATAATCATAAGCCGTGATTTTCACGATGGCGCGTGTGCCGGGCCAAATCTCCGCCCGGTCTTGCGGCGAGAGTTGCGCCTCGATCGCGATGGTATCACTCTCCGGCACGATTTCCATGATCGGTGCGCCGGGCGAGATGATGCCGCCAACCGTGGCAACATAAAGTTTGTTGATGATGCCGGCTGCCGGCGAGCGGATATCCGTGCGGGTTGCGCGCTCCTGCAGACTGGCAATCGCTTCATGGAGCTGTGCGGTCTCGACCAGAAGCTTGACCTTCTCCTCGGATGCGGCAGCCTTGAACTTGAAGATCGCACCGTTGCGCTGGCGCAGGGCCTCGCTCAAGGCAGCCTCGGTTTGTGGAATATCATGGTCAAGATCCGTGATCCTTGTATCGAGCTGTTGCAGATTGCTCAGGCTTTGCAGCACATCATTCCGTGGGGCGGCACCGGATTTGTTGAGACGATCGAGGCTTTCCGCACGTTCCGCGCTCAACTCCCGCTCCCGCCTGAGATTGGCGCGACGCGCATGAAGCCCGGCCAGCGAGATTTCATGCTGGCGCATCTTGTCATTCAGAATGAGGATCTGCTCGGCCTGATCACGGCGCCTGCGCATGAAGAGGTCCCGCTCATTGGCGAGGAGGGAGGGATCGGTCAAATCCTCCGGAAAGGTCAGGCCAGGCGCTTCCCCGAGTTCGGCTTCCAGCCGTGCAAGGGTGGCCCGTTTGGCGGCAAGCTGGGTGATGTTCTGCGAGAGGGTCGCCTGGGATTGTGAATCACGGATGCGCACAAGCACCTGCTCTTTTGCCACCTTTTCTCCCTCGCGCACCAGAATTTCGGAAACAATGCCACCCTCGAGATGCTGGATGATCTGGTTCTGGCTGTAGGGGACAACCGTGCCGGCGGATCGGGTCACGGCATCAATCCATGTATTGGACGACCATAATCCGAACGCGATCACACTTACCAGAACGCCAACCACCAGAGAGCGTTTTGCATTCTCCGCAATGCGATCGCAAAGCCAGACAGAGCCTGCCATTTCTGATTGTGTCCTGACACCAGGAATGCCACATCTGGCACGAAATATCCCGATTTTCATCTGAAATCACTCCCCTGTCGTATTGCCACCGATAAAATTCAATCTGAAGTTGAAAACTTAACGCTCCATTAGCCTCGATCCGATATGCCATTCATCGCGCGGGCAGGGCATTTGTTTTTCATGAGCAGTGTAAGCAAAGACAGAATTTCACAGGCAGGGGGGGGAGACCCTTGCCAAGCTTGCGCTATCGCGTCCCGCAAGCCAGGAGGCGGGCAAGGCTGACCATCTCGCGGGAGAGCATATCGTCACCGCTTGGCAGCGGCTGGGATTTGAGCCATCCGGCATGGCCATGCGGGCCCATGCAAAAGAGCATCTGCCCGTTCTGGCGCTGCCCTGCGTTGTCATTCTGGAGAATTACACCGGTGTTGCTCTGGCGCGCATTCTGGAGGATGGGTGTTTTGAAGCCCTCACGGCTGCGGGCCCGGTCATCATCACGGCAGAGGCGCTGGCCAATCGGTTCAGCGGGCATATCATCGCTCGGGCAAAGGGGCATATCGACGAAAAGGCGGCGGCCTTGACGATCATGCAGGCCTCTTCTGCCCCCTTTGGCGCGAAGATGAGCGATCTTGCCTGGCACATTGTTCTGGCGGTTTTGCGCGCGCCCGTGTTCGGTTTGCTGCTGATCCTCGCGATGATCGGCAATCTCTTTGTGTTTGCCCTGCCCGTTTACAGCATGGCGGTTTATGACCGGATCATCCCGCATCATGCGACGGAGACGCTGCTCGCAATCACACTTGGCATCATCATCATTCTCGCGATCGACCTGTTTTCCCGTCTCATGCGCGCGCGCCTGCAGGAGGCTGTGGGCATCCGCATCAGCCTTGATCTGCAATGGATGCTGTTTCAGCGTGTTCTGAAGGCGGATTGCATGCATGCACCGCGCAATGCGGCTTTGCTTCAAAGTGCATTCGGCGCAATCGAGTCCGCATGCCTGCTGGCTCCGGCTCTTCTGATCGGGCTGGCGATCGATCTGCCCTTCCTCATCATCACCCTGGCCTATGTTGCCTATCTGGCCAAATGGGTGGTTGTTGCCCCGCTTCTGACGATTATCGCGATTTTCATCGTCAATATCATCGCGCATGTCCGGGCGCGGAAAGCGCATCTCGCCTCCACCCGCGCGCTGATCGAACGGCAGACCATGCTGGACGAAGCGGTCGAAGGGCTGGCCATGATGAAAACACAGGGCGCGGCACCACAAGCATCTGTAAAATATGGGAAAATTATTGATGATCTTGGCTTCTCAGGCTATGAGGGGCGTCATTCAGCAGCCGTTGCCGGGCATATTGCCAACACAATCATGCAGCTTTGCACCATCATGTCTCTGGTGCTTGGTGCCATGCTCATCAATAACGGGATGATGAGTGTCGGCGCGCTTGTTGCCGCCACCCTGCTGACAGGCCGTGCCATTGCCCCCGTAACCATGCTCGCCGCATTGGCTACACGCGCGGCAAGCCTTTCCGCTTCGCTTCATCATGCCGTTCGCCTCGCGCAGCTGCCGCAGGAGGAGCAAGGCGATACATCCGGAAAACCCCTTGATATAAAAGGAGATATCCGGATTTCCCATGTCACCTTGCGCTATCCGGGGGAACCGCGTCCGGCTTTGCAGGATATCAGCCTGCGCATTGAAGCGGGGGAGCGTGTTGGCCTTATCGGGCGGATCGGGTGCGGAAAAAGCTCGCTCATTCAGATGCTGATGCGCCTCATCGCCCCTGAAACAGGCACGGTGATGCTGGATGAGCATGACATGCGCCAATATGACCCTGCATGGCTGCGCCAGAACATCGCCTATATGCCGCAGGATTGTGAGCTGATGGAAGGCACCATCCGGGACAATATCCTGCTGGGGATGGCAAGGGTCGATGATCTTGCCTTCCGCGAAGCCGCGCGCATCAGCGGCGTGAGGGAGATTGTTGCCACGCATCCCAAAGGCTATGCCCTTGAGGTCGGGCGGCGCACGCGCCAGCTTTCAGGGGGAGAGCGGCAAGCCGTCTGCCTGGCACGGGCGCTTGTGCGCCGGGCACCCGTCCTGATCCTCGATGAACCCACCACCGCGATGGATAACCAGCTCGAAAATGCTGTGGTTGACCGGCTGCGTGATCATGTCGATGGGCGCACGACCATCATCGCAACGCATCGCGCGCCGCTGCTGGTGCTGGTCAACCGCGTGATCTGGCTCGATGGCGGCCGGATTTTGGCAGATGGCCCGCGCGATGAGGTCATCGCACGTGTCGCACGCCAGGCCGCGTGAAAGGGTGACATGTCCAAGCACAAGCCGGAAGACCCATGGGCAGGGTTTGTGGATGTGCTCTCCAGCATCCTGATGGTTGTGATCTTTCTCATCGTCATTCTGGGGGTGGCCATATTCGGCATCTCGCAGCAGATCACCAAGGTGGCGGTTGAAGGGGCGATCAAGGCCGAGCGGGAAAAGCAAGGCGCGCCGCCTTCTCCTCCCCCCCCCCGGCTCCGGCAGATGCTGCTGCACCCTCCGAGCCCATGGCCAGAACTCCGGTCGAGAATGTCGAGGCCAAGAATACGCCCGCTTCACAGAAAGAATCCGGGCCAACACCCCTGAAAATTGATGTGGTGCCAACACGGATCCAACACAAGGAGGCCCCTGGCGCGAGCGTGGTCAAACCAGTCGAAGCGCTGGTGGCTTTGCGCTTCCAGACAGGCTCCTACCGGATTGATCCGGCTGCTGCGGAGCAGATGTGCAGGACCATGGAGGAGGATATCAAAAACGGATCCGTCATCCTGGAGGTGCGCGCCAATGCGTCTTCCGGCAGGGAAGCCTCCAGCGATACACGCCGCATAGCCTACTACCGTGGGATGCAGACGCGGGCAGAGCTTGTCAAATGCGGCATAGCGGAAGCACGCATCGCCCTGAAGTTGCAGGAACCGCAAACCGCACAGGATAGCGACGCGGTTCAAGTCTTTCTTAAGCCATAGCAGATACTGTAAAAATAAATTCTGCGCATGTATTGCGCTTTTCATCTCCTCTTGACGCCGGATATATGGTGCCGATTATGGATATTAAACAAAAAAATTCCATTATGAGGTAAAAAATGAAATAACAAAGCAATTATTTGTTGTTGCTGTGATCATTGCAATTGCAATATGGCAGCATCATTTTTTAATTCAGGCGGCATTGGCTGATATTTATATTTTTTTACTCCTTTCAATTGCCGGAATATACGGAATTGCACATACGGTGATCGGCACGCACAAGCTTGCCAATGAATTTGTTGCTTTGCACGCCATGATAGAAATTTATGCGGATGCGCTTTGGAGAGAGCGTGCTCCCGAGGAGGCGCAGGCCACCCGCCTCGCACGAACAAAGCAACCCGTGCGTGTTTATACAGTGCCTCATTCTCTGGCAACGGCCCATAATCTCATCGTTGAGGAAGCGCAGCGCAATGGCCATTTCCGCATCTCTGCGGGCACGATGCAGGTTCTGGTCGCGGATGTGGAAACCAAGATCGATGATCGTCAGGGCATGGCGCATTATCTGGGTGCCTTGATGGTGTTGCTGGGGCTGCTGGGCACCTTCATCGGCCTTATGCACACGCTGGAATCCGTCGGCGGCATATTGGGAAGCATCGACGTGTCCGGCGCTGGCGGCACGAATGCCATCGGTAAATTGATCGAAAGCCTCAAACGCCCGCTGGAGGGCATGTCAACGGGGTTTGGTGCCTCCTTGCTGGGTCTCGTGGGGTCCTTGATTGTCGGCTTTCTCAGCCGGATTGACGGGGTTGCCGCATCGCGGCTCAAGCATGATTTTGAAACCTGGATCCGCAGCACCGTGCAGCTTGAGGCAGCCAATGCAAGCGCGGCATCTCCCGCACAGGCGGCAGCATCATTCGCGCCAGCGGGGGAAGCTTCGTCGCGCAGCATGCTGAAAGTGGCAAGAATGACGGTTTCGACCATGGCGCAACTCGCCGCGCAGACATCCGCGCTGGCCCGGATGGTGGAGGAAAACCGCTCGGAACTGGCGCATCAGCGTGCAGGGATGACGGCTCTGGCGCAGAATATTGCAGCCTCCCTCATGACCCAGAACCGCATGCTGGAGAGCGTTTCGGGCATTGGTGCCTCGGTCACGGATATGCGCAACACGGTCCAGTCCGCGTCGCAGAACCTCATCCATAGGCTCGATGCACAGATGAGCGCGCAATCCGATGCGTCTCAGGCCCTCGCGCATCAGCTCCGCCATGTATCGGACATGCAGGGCGCGACCCATGCCAGCCTGGGCGCTGCCGACCAGGGGATAAGCCAGCTTGCGCACAAGATCGATAGCCTCAACCAATCCGTTCACCATGCCATCGAGACCGGTGAAACCCGAAGCCAGGCAACAGGGAATGATGAGATTGCCACCCTTCTTGCCGATCTCGATCATCTGATTGCGGTGTCGCGCCTTGGCCCGAACGATATTGCCGCCTTGCGGCATCTCGCCGCCATCATGCAGGGCTCCGCCGGGGAGCAGGGTTTGCAGGCCGCCTTGCGGCAGCATGTTCAGGGTCCAGCCACCGCGCCGGACCCGCAGGATGAGCATCCATTGCCACGGGTTCACGGGAGGTTCGCATGATGACCATGCTCCGATTGCGCCTTGATCGTCTTTTGCAGATGGTAACCGGTGTCTCGAGTTTTCAACGGATACATGAACGATTGCCCTGTGAAGTCTGGGTCAAGCTCAATTTTGTTGACCGTGGCTTTGGCAGCCTTGGCCTTATCGACGAGGTATCGCGCGGGGGGGTGCGGTTCCGCCCTTCGCAGAGCTATATCTGCATGCGTCTGGGGGACGCGGTGCGCATTCATGCCGGCGCGTTCGATCTTGAAGCCACGATCGTGAACACCACGGAATATGGCTATGGGCTGAAATTCAGGAATGCCCTCTCTCCGGCGGAGATCGACGCTTTCGTGACCATGCCGGATCAGGCTGACCTCGCCGCCTGAAATCCGGCAAATCACCCGTTTTGAACCCCTTCGTTCCGCATTCAGCACAACCAGGATAACCCGCCATGCCCGATCCCGTTGCTACACCCGTTGCGGAAACCGTGCCGCCGCTTATCCGGATCGAAAGGCCAGACGCAGGCCAGACATTCATGCGGCATGCTGCCGAAGGGCGTCTTGAAATGGCCTTCCCGCTGGAGGGGGTGAAGGTTGAGCTTCAGGATGTGGATCTCGTCCTCAGATTTCCGGATGGGGCTACGGTCATCCTGCAGGACTTTGGGCTGCAACTGCTGACGGAGAACGCCAGGCCTTTGGTTTTTGATCATAAGCCCCTTGATCCGCAGGCCATTCTTGCCATGGTGCGGGATTATGTCCCCACGCAGATCAGGCCGGAAATTGCCGCTGAAGGGCAGGCCGCCCCCCATATGCTCGCGCAGCGCGCCGCCGGGGAGGCGAGCGCGCAAACGCCTCCCCCTGCGCCGGAAATCGTGGATGTGCAGGCCGAACTGCCACGACCAAAGATCGAACCCATCAAGGAAAGCCGGAACACTCAGGCCGGAGACGGCGAATATGCGTCAGCGCCGATCTTCACACCAGCCAGAACACCGTTGCAGGACAGCACGCCCGGCAGCAGCAGGCCGCTGAATACATTCACCTCGAACAAGACAGGCGATTATTCAATTCCTGTGGCGGATGTGAGCGCCAGGGTGCTTGGCATCACTGAAAGCTTCAGGCAGGCAATCAGCGGGGGAGAGGACGTCAAGGGGGCTCTTGCCGTTTCCCCGGCGGATCGAGACCCGGGCTTTGCGCCCCAATCTGCCACGGAAACCCTGAACGGCAGCAATGGCGATGATGTGATCTATGCCGATAACCCTGTTTATGCCGGCTTGGGAACAACCACGCGCCTGATTGATATCACCACCACGCTTCCCGTTCCCGGCTGGACGATGACCAGCGTGCGCGTATCAGGCCTTCCCGCCGGTTATTCCATCATCGGGGCGGAATTCGTCAATGGGGCCTATGTTCTGCCCTTTGATGCGCAAAGGCCGGATCATGCCATTTTCAACCTGCAATACCTGCTTCCGACGGATGCCACCCCGCGCAATGCGGAGGGGTTTACCGGCTTTTTCAGCCTCAAACTCGATTATGGTATTGTCAATCCAGCCATCAACACGACCAGTGTGGCATCCGGAACGCTCCAGTTTGGCATCAGGGACGTGTCGAGCGATGCGGACCTCACCTATCTTGATCCGGCAAGCAAGCTGCCGGTCACCATCCTCTGGACCCTGCCGCCCGGCACGGTTGTCAATGCCGGCAATGGCGATGATGTCGTTATCGCCGGTGCAGGCCATGATGTGCTCAATGGCGGGAGCGGCCACAACACCCTGTCCTACAGGATGTCGAACGCCGCAGTCGCGGTTGATCTTGCAGCCAATATGGTGAGCGGGGGCTCTGCGAGCGGGGACAGCATCGTGAATTTTTCAAGCGTGGAAGGCTCCCGCTTCAATGATGTTCTGCGCGGCGATGGGGGAAACAACACGCTTGAAGGGGGCGCAGGCGCGGATCATCTGGATGGGAGGGAAGGGGCAGATACCGCAAGCTATGCAAGCTCCATGCAAGGGGTCACGGTCAGCCTCGTCACCGGCCTTGGTTTCGGCGGGGATGCGGAGGGGGACGTGCTGACCTCCATCGAAAACCTGCTCGGCACGAACCATGATGATCGGTTGACCGGAAACGCGGGCGCCAATGTCCTCTCCGCCGGTACGGGCGATGATACGCTGATATCCGGTGGTGGAGCCGATGTGATCGATGGCGGGAGCGGGTTTGATACCCTCGATTATTCCCTCTCTGCTGCGGGCGTGAATGTGGATCTCGCATCAGGATCCGGTGAGGGGGGAGATGCGGAAGGCAACCAGATCACTTCGGTGGAGCGCGTGATCGGCTCCGCCTTGAATGACACCTTGATTGCGGCTCTCACGGGCTCAACATTTCAGGGTGAAGGCGGGGATGATACCCTGCTTGGCAGCGCCGGGCAGGATGTTCTTTATGGCGGCGCGGGAAATGATCTTCTCAGCGGTGGCGCGGGAGATGATGTTCTCGATGGCGGCATCGGCGAGGATATGGTGCGTTACGCCACCTCCGGCGCGGGGGTGGTGATCAACCTGACATCGGGCGCGGGCAGTGGCGGGGATGCGGTTGGCGACCGGCTCCTCAATATCGAGAATATCATGGGCTCCCTTTATGATGATGATCTGACGGGGGATGCCAATGCCAATATCCTGAGCGGGGAGGATGGCGATGATACCCTCTTCGGCGCGGGGGGGGGAATGATACGCTGCTGGGCGGGCATGGCAACGACACCTTGCGGGGCGGCAGCGGGGCCGATCTGCTCGATGGTGGCGCAGGCATCAACAGCGCCGATTATTCGGATTCCGCGCGCGGCGTGACGGTTGATTTGCGCGTCAACGGCCCTCAGACTTCCGAGGGGGATGCCAATGGCGATACCTTGCTCGATATCAGCACCCTTGTTGGCTCCCGTTTTGACGACACGCTCGTTTCTGCCGAAACGGGCAGCACCCTTTCGGGCGGCACGGGTGATGATACGCTCCTTGCCGGAGCGGGGGCAGATACCCTCAACGGCAATGAGGGCAATGATACGGCAAGCTTTGCCAATTCCACCCTTGGCGTGAATGTCGATCTCAGCCTTACCGGGGCGCAGGTCTCTGCGGGCGATGCGAACGGAGACAGCCTCTCCGGCATCGAGAACCTGACGGGTTCAGATTATGATGACCAATTGATCGGGAATACGAGCGCCAATATCCTGCGCGGCGGGGCGGGCGATGACATCCTCTCCGGGGGGGCAGGGGCAGATACGCTGGATGGCGGGGCTGGCCTCAATACGGCGGATTATGCCAGTTCAGCAGCGGGTGTTCTCGTTGATCTTGCCGAAGGCCTCGGGTCAGGCGGAGACGCACAGGGAGACACACTCAGCAATATCCAGAACATGACCGGCTCCGCCTATGACGATACGATCATCGCCAATGCGCAAGCCAACAGGCTCGAGGGTGGCGCAGGCACCAACATGGTCAGCTATATCCGTTCCATGGCGGGCATCACGCTGAACCTGAACCTTACCTCCGCGCAAATCTCGAACGGGGATGCCGATGGGGATATCCTCACCAATATCCAGAGCGTGCGGGGAACAGCCCATGCGGATACGCTCACGGCCCATGTGTTCGGCTCCACCCTGCTGGGAGAAGGCGGGGATGATGTTTTTATCGCGGGGGCAGGCGCAGACACCCTCAATGGCGGTCTGGGTGTTGATACGGTGGATTACAGCCGCTCCATTGCGGCGATAACGGTGAACCTGACCAATGGAACCGCATCCGGGGGCGATGCGCAGGGGGATAGCCTGCTTGGCCTCGAAAACCTCATCGGCTCGGATTACGATGATATACTCACCGCCGGGCTTCTGGGCGGCACGATCTCGGGCGGGCTCGGCAATGATACCCTGATCTCGGGAGTAGGAGCGGATGTGCTGGATGGCGGCGCAGGCACCAATAGTGCCAGCTATATCGGCTCACTGACGGGCGTGAGCGTCGATCTGCGCCTTGCAACCGCTCAGGTTTCGACCGGTGACGCCAATGGCGATATTCTCGCCAATATCCAGAACCTTGTTGGCTCGAACATTGCGGATACCTTGATTGCAGGTATGGGCGAAACACAGATCCGGGGCGCTGGCGGTGATGATATCCTCGTCTCCGGTGTGGAGGCGGATACGCTGGATGGTGGCTCCGGCCTCGATACCGCCAGTTATGCCAATTCCGGCGAAGGGGTCACCGTCAATCTGCAACGCGCCGGTGCGCAAATCTCGGCGGGCGATGCGGATGGCGATACGCTGATCGATATCGAGAATCTCTCCGGCTCCGCCCATGATGATAACCTGACCGCCTCTGCCACGGGCAGCGTGCTGCGCGGGCTGAACGGAAATGATACGCTTGTCGCGGGGCTGGGGCTCGATACTCTGGATGGCGGGGGCGGGATCGACACCGCCTCCTATGCTGCATCCATAGCGGGGGTGACGATTGATCTGCGCCTGAATGGTGCACAAAGCTCTGCCGGTTATGCCAATGGCGATATGCTGACAGGCATCGAGAATATCACAGGCTCGCTTCATGCCGATACGCTCACCGCTGCGGCGAGCGGGGGCACGCTGATGGGCGGGGGCGGGGATGACACGCTCGTGGGCGGCACGGGCCTCGATGTTCTCGATGGCGAGGCAGGGATCAACACCGCGAGCTACGCCAATTCCTCGGCAGCCGTTACCGTGGATTTGCGGCTGGCAACGGCGCAGGTCTCCACGGGAGATGCGAATGGCGACATCCTGAGGAATATCAGAAACCTGACAGGCTCCGGCTCTGCGGATACGCTGACAGCTTCTGCCAGCGGCAGTGTGCTGCGGGGCAATGGCGGCAATGACACGCTGATCGGCGGGGCAGGCGTGGATACGCTGGATGGTGGCACCGGCAACAATATCGCCAGCTATGCCAATTCCGCGTCAGGCGTAACCGTGAACCTGCAGCTTGCAGGGGCGCAGGTTTCAACCGGGGATGCCAGCGGCGACACGCTCACGAATATCCAGCACATCACGGGTTCCAGCTTTGCCGATACACTCACGGCGGCTGCTACGGGCAGCGCTCTGCGCGGCAATGGCGGCAATGACATATTTTTTGCCGGTGCCGGTGCAGATACCTTCGATGGCGGTGCAGGCCTTGACATTGTCAGCTATGCAGCCTCGACGGCAGGTGTCACGGTTGATCTGCGCTCAGGCGGGGCACAAACCTCGGCAGGCCATGCCAGTGGCGACAGGTTTACAGGAATAGAGAATATCACAGGCTCCGCTTACGCAGATACGCTGACCGCTGCGGCGACCGGGGGCACGCTTAACGGGGGCGGCGGGGATGACACGCTGGTGGGCGGGGCAGGCGTGGACACCCTTGATGGTGAAGGCGGCATCAACACGGCAAGCTATGCCAATTCCACGCTTGGCGTGAGCGTCGATCTTCGCCTCGCAACGGCGCAGGTTTCGGCGGGCAATGCCAGCGGCGATATCCTCACCAATATCCAGAACCTGACGGGTTCGAGCTATGATGACATCCTCACCGGCGGGGCAAGCGCGGCTGTTTTGCGTGGCAGCACAGGCAATGACACGCTCGTTTCCGGCGCGGGCAATGATGTTCTGGATGGCGGTGCTGACATGGATACCGCATCCTATGCCAATGCAGGCTCCGCCGTGAGTGTCAATCTCGCGCTGCCTGGCGCGCAGAACACAGGCGGGGCAGGAACGGATACCCTCACCGCGATCGAAAACCTCACCGGTTCCGCCCATCATGATACGCTGATCGGGGATGGGAATGCCAATATTCTGACAGGCGGCGCAGGCAATGACACGCTGGATGGCAGCGGGGGGAAGATACGGCATCTTATGCCAATGCAACCGCCAGCGTCTCCGTCAACCTGTCCCTCACCACGGCGCAGAATACGGGTGGCGCGGGAACCGACACGCTTCTGAATATCGAGAATATCACCGGTTCAGCTTATAACGATACGCTGAGCGGGGATGGAAACATCAATCGTGTCATCGGCGGGGCCGGGGATGACAGCCTCGCGGGCGGTGGGGGTGACGACATCATGGAAGGCGGGGCAGGAAACGACAGTCTCGTCCTTTCCGGCACGCGCGCGGAATATCAGATCAACTGGGATGCGCAGAACAGCCGCCTTTCCGTTCTGGATGAGGTGGCAGGCCGGGACGGGAATGATTCCGCCCGCGATATCGAGGCAATTGAGTTCAGTGATGGCACCTTCAGCATTGTTGACATCCTCAATGTCGCCGCGCCACCGCCAACCATCGAAACCTTTGAAAACGTGCCCCTGTCTGGCTGGGCGGGCGCGGCACTGGCAAACGGGGTGAGCAGCCTCGGCACCTACCTCACCAGCGCCACAACCTATGCCAATGGTGCCATGAATGTGACGCCACCAACGAATATCAGGTCTGGCCAGCAGGATGTTTACAAAACATTTGATTTGAGCGGCACACAGCAAAGCGTAACGGTGAGCTTTACCTTCAACCGGCTGGATTCATGGGACAATGAAAATTTCCGCATATGGGTCAATGATATGGTTTATCTTGACCAGACATATACGTCCAACGCATCGCCAAATTATACAGAGATCATACAGGACAAAAGCATTGCCAATATTTCTGGAGCAGGCACCTATAATGATGCTGTTTATACATATAATTTTACAATTTCAACAAGTGCAGGCAGTCTCAAACTTGGGTTCGGCTCAACATTGAACGAAAATCACCTGAATGAATCATGGGGCATCGACAATCTCGTCATCCGCGAGAATCTGCCGGGCACCAACGCGGCCTTCACCAAGGGCACAACGGGGGATGATACCTTGAACGGCACTTATGCCCCCGATACACTCGCGGGCGGGGTGGGCAATGACACCCTCAATGCCGGATCAGGCAATGATATCCTCACCGGGGGAGACGGAAATGACTCCCTCACGGGCGGGGCAGGAAATGACATCCTGATCGGCGGGGCGGGAACGGACACCGCCATTTTTGCCGGAAACCTTGCCGATCACGTGTTCAGTTACGACAGCGCAACCAGGACCTATACCGTCTCCAGCGCAGCGAATGGCACGGACACCATCACAAATATTGAACGGTTCCAGTTTTCGGATGGCGTTTTCAGCGGTGCCTCCATCCTGAACGGCATCGCCTTCACCGCAAGTGGAACCATTGCGGAAAACAGCGCCGCAGGCTCTGTTGCAGCAACCCTTTCTGCTGCCGGTGACATCGCCCCGACATATACGATTATTGGCGGGCCGGATGCCGCCTTGTTTACGGTTTCAGGGAACACCCTTGTTCTTGCGAGTGGCGCAACGCTGGATTACGAGGCCGGGGCAACGCGGAGCGTTCAGGTGCAGGCAACGGATAGTGTTGGCTCAACCCGTATTCAGACGGTTCTCGTAACCGTCACGAACCAGAACGAGCCACCCGTCATCACCACCGCCAATGCACTATCGGTTTCAGAAAACAGCACGGGCATCGCCACGCTCGCCGCAACGGATCCGGATGCGGGCGCAACGCGGGCATGGTCCATCGAGGGCGGGGCGGATGCGGCGCGCTTTACGATCAATGCAGCCACAGGGGCGCTCAGCTTTGTCAATGCGCCGGATTTCGAAGCAGCGAACAGCGCAGCCGCGTCCAATATCTACGCCGTGACGGTGGGTGTTTCGGATGGCACGCATCTCACGACAAAAGCCATCAGCATAACCGTTGCAGATGTGAATGAATTCGCCATTTCCAGCCTCGCAGATACGCAGGCAGCAGCAAACACCGTTTACGAGGGCGCAGCAAATGGTGCTTTGGTCGGCATCACGGCTTTCGCTTCGGATGCGGACGGCTCGAACAACACGATCACCTACACGCTGGATAACAATGCAGGGGGCCGCTTTGCCATCCATGCCAGCACGGGTGTTGTGACCGTCGCGGATGGCAGCCTGCTTGATTTCGAGGATGCGGCCAGCCATTCCATCATTATCCGCGCGAGTTCGGCGGATGGCTCCTCGATCACGCAAAGCTACACGATTGGTCTGAGCGATGTGAATGAATTCGCCATCACCACCATCAATGACGGGAATGCGGATGCAAATACCGTTTACGAGGGTGCCGCAAATGGTTCTTTGGTGGGCATCACCGCTGTTGCCTCGGATGCGGACGGCTCGAACAACACCATCACCTACACGCTGGATAACAATGCAGGAGGCCGCTTTGCCATCCATGCCAGCACCGGCGTTGTGAGCGTCGCGGATGGCAGCCTGCTTGATTTCGAGGATGCGGCCAGCCATTCCATCACCATCCGGGCAAGCTCGGTGGATGGCTCCTCGATCACCCGGAATTATGCGATCGAGGTGAATGACATCGCGGAAAACCGTGTGCTCACCGCCGGGAATGATACATTCACCGATACGGGGGTGACGGAACTCTCCGTCAATGGTGGTGCGGGGGATGATACCATCACGGGCTCGGCTGGCAATGACACGCTGATCGGGGGTGAGGGGAATGACACCCTCACCGCCGGTATGGGCAATGACACGCTCACCGGCAATGACGGGAATGACATTTTATATGGTGGCGGGCAGGGCGGTTTCCTCTCGGGCGGGGCTGGTGATGATATGATCTTCACCTTCGGGGATGGGCGGGATGTCATTTCCGGCGGTGAGGGGGGTGATGCTGTCGCGTTTACCGGCGGGGGCAGCATGGTGCTGACCGGCTTGACGGGGATGGAAACCCTTGATTTTGCCAATGGGCTGGCCAATGCAGCAACGATTGATTCCCGGACCCTCTCCAGCCTTGCCCCGGAATATGGGGTTTTGACCATCAACCGGGACGCCGGCGACACCATCACGCTCATCGGCGCCACCAACAGCGGAATGCAGGTGACGGAAAACAACATCCTCTATGATGTCTATGCGATGCAGGATGATCATAACAACATCATCGACCTGCATGTGCAGGCCGCATGATGTGAGAGCATGCCGCGCTTGAAAACGCTCTGGAGCATGTTTCGCATATTATACCAACGGCCATCGGCTGTGACTCGCGCGGGATTCCCAAGGGAGCGCTCTGATGGTTCATTGTGGCGCGGAGGATTCGTGCCATGGCATCAGCGATAGAGCTTCGGACAGATTTTTCGGCTCCAGACCTTCGTCGGCTTGCGGCGGCGTCAAAAGACGCGAACCAGAGCAGGCGGCTGTTGTCGCTGGCGGCTGTACGAGACGGCATGAACCGGACGGAGGCGGCGAAGATCGGCGGGATGGATCGCCAGACGCTGCGGGACTGGGTGCACCGGTTCAATGAACGCGGGCCGGACGGGCTCAAGGACAACTGGCGGCGGGATGTTCCCTCGCGGCTGTCGGCGGCGCAGCTGGCGCGGCTCTCCACGCTGGTTGAGACCGGCCCCGACAAGACCGTGCACGGCGTGGTGCGCTGGCGCAGGGTAGACCTCATACCAAAGGCCCCGGATGCTGACGCATGGGGCCTTTGAAGACCCTGAATTTATCAAATGCAGCCAATGGCTTGATAAATTCAGGACGGAATACCAAAGAGTCATTGTTAATGACCTTTGGTATCAAGCGCGTCATCGCGGCAGAGTTCGGCGTCGATTATCACGAACGGAGCGTCGGTAGGCTGCTGAAGCAACTCGGCTTCTCCCACCTGGACACCTCCGGAAAGTAGCGGATTTCTTTTTTTCTGATTCACTGCGCCTTGTTAAGAACGGAGGCGGATGATGGCGGGTCAGAAGGGTTTCTGGGACATAGAGCAATTCCAGCGAAAGCATGCCCCCGCGAAGGCGGGGGTGGACACCGGTTTTGCGTGACAACATGCGAACAGAAGAAGATGAGAGCAGGTTGCCGATGCATTTGAGCGCATCCTGCTCTCATCTTCAAACGCTTCCCGTCAGAAAAAATGCTTTGAAAGCTTGAGGCCCTGCGCCTGATAATTGGATTTGAGGCCCGCGCCGTAAAGCTTTTCCGGCGCTTGTGCCATCCGCTCGTAAATCAGGCGGCCCACCACCTGCCCATCCTCGATGATGAAGGGCACATCGCGCGAGCGCACTTCGAGCACGGCGCGCGCACCCGCCCCGCCCGCTGCGGCATGGCCGAAGCCGGGGTCGAAAAACCCGGCATAATGCACGCGGAATTCGCCCATCATCGCGTCAAACGGCACCATCTCCGCCGCGTGATCGGGCGGGACATGCACCGCTTCCTTGGAGGCGAGGATGTAAAACTCGTTCGGGTCGAGGATGAGATCGCGCCGCCCGGCGAGCGTGATCGGCTCCCAATATTCCGCCATCGGGTAAGCGCCAACCCGGTCGACATCCACCAGCCCGCAATGGCGTTTGCCGCGATAGCCGACGCGCTGGCCCGCGCCAAAACCGGCAAGATCAACCGAGAGCACCACGCCATCCTGAATGAGCGCGGCCTCCCGATCCACCAGCCTTGCGCGCTGATGCAGCGCCAGCAGCGCCTGGTCATTGATGCGCGCTTCCCCGCGCCGGAAGCGCATCTGCGAAAGGCGGCTGCCCATGCGCACGAGAATGGGAAAGGTGCGCGGCGAGATTTCCGCATAGATCGGCCCCGAATAGCCCGGCGCGATCGTATCAAACGCGCTGGCACGGTCGCTGATCAGGCGGGTGAAGACATCGAGCCGCCCGGTGGAGCTTTTCGGGTTGGCGGTGGCGGAAATATCCGGCGGCAAGGCGAGGGTTTCGAGCAATTCCGCCACATAAACGCAGCCGGTTTCCAGAACCGCCCCGGCGCTCAGGTCAATTTCGTGCAGGGAATAGGCGTTGATGCGGTCTTCCACCAGCCCCGCCTCACCGGGCAGAAAGCTCGCGCGCATGCGCCAGCAGCGCTTCCCCAGCCGCATATCAAGGCTTGCTGGCTGCACCTGCCCGGCAACAAAGGGGAACGGCGCGCGGATATGCCCTTCGGCGGCAAGCGCCTCGATCATGCCATCTGAAAAAATCCCGCCAACCCGCATGCTCATCAAGACTTTCCTGCTTTGCATATCCTCTATCCCGCGTGGCAAGGGCAGGCAATGCGCGGGCCGGGACTTTCCCCATGATGTTGGAGCAAATTAACGCTTGCCTCGCCACCCCGCTTGATTTCAAATGTCTTATTCCAGACATGGGGGGGGATCATGCCGGATATCGCAGCGTATCGCGCCATAACCGAAGACATCGAGGTGATTGTCGAGCCGGAATACGCGCCCGAGCGCTCAGACCCCGAGCGCAGCGATTATTTCTGGGTTTACACCGTCGAAATCCGCAATCACGGGCATGAAACCGTGCAGCTTCGCGCGCGGCATTGGGAAATCACCGATGCGATGGGCCATGTCCAGCATGTGCGCGGCGTGGGTGTGGTGGGCGAGCAGCCGGTGCTCAAACCGGGGGAAAGCTTCCGCTATTCCTCCGGCTGCCCCCTGCGCACGGAGCAGGGTGTGATGGTGGGGCGCTATGACATGGTGGGTTCGAACGGGCGGCGTATCGAGGTTGCGATCCCCGCCTTTTCGCTTGATACGCCGTTCGAGCGACGCAGTCTGCATTAGAGCGGCGTGCGGTCTGACTGCATCACAGCGGCCGCTCTAAGCTTTTGTTTTTTCGCATGTTGTTACGCAAAAGTGGGCACCGGTTTTGCGTAACATGCTCTAAGCGTAACGGCATGTGTTCTACGCCGTGAAGCGGCACGGCGTCATCCCCGCTTCAGCGCAAAGCTCGGGAAAGCGGTTTGACTGGAAAAACGCAAATTCATGCGCCCGGCTTTCCACAGCCGGGTCAAGCGCGCGCAATTCCGCATCCACCATGCCGGGGTGGCACATGACGAGATGCCGCGCACCCGGCGCGATGAGGTAGCTTTTGAAATCGCACGCATAATCCGCTTCCGGCGCGAAGCCGGAATAGCCGGAAAACCCGTCATTGAGCGTGAAGCCCAGCGCGCGCATCCGCGCGGCAAAGGGCTGTGTCAAGGCGCTCAGCAGCGCGGCTTTCGCCCCATGGCGTTGTCTTGCAACAATCGCCCCATAAGAATCCGCCGGGTTGCGCAGGTAAGGCGGCCTCACCCAGTAGCGCCGCTTGAGAACGGCGGCAAAAGCCCGCCTTACCCCCGGCAGGGCGTGGATATGCTGGTGCCCGTCGATAAAATCGGGCGCGCGCCCCATGCGCTCTTCATAGGCGGCGATCTGCGCCTCGATCTCGGCTTCAATCTCCGTGAGGGGCAGACGCCCCGTCAGCCCGGCACCAAGCACCGCCTTGAGCTTGGGGAAGGTGCCAGCGGGCGCAAAATGCGGCATGCGCGTGAGGGGCGCGCCGCAGGTCAGGCTGATATGGAGGCCAAGGTCAGCCGCACCGATAAAGGAGCGCAGCGAGCCCGCCGCCGCTGGCCAGAAGGGGCGGTTCGTCATCGCGCCCGTCGCCGTGATGCGCCCGACATCGAGCAGCGCGAGAATTGCATGCGATATGGCGGGCGTCATCGCGTAATCATCCGCGCAAAGAACGAAGCCGATCTGTTTCATTGGCGCAGTATTCATGTGAAATTTCGTAAAAGCATCATAAAAACGCGATGCCGCGCTACACTTTTCCCAAAAAACAGGGCAAACCCTTTCTGCAGGAAACATGAAGATGGCCATTCTGTGGCCTGAAAGACCGGAGTCCCGATGCCCCATTCTGGAAAACCGCGCCCCGAACTTTCCATCGTCATCCCGGTTTACAACGAGGCTGAAACCATCGCGCCCCTGCTCGCAAGGCTCGTTCCGGTTCTTGAAGGCTGCGTTGCCACGTTCGAGATCCTGTTCATCGATGATGGCTCATCGGATGCCACGATGGCGCGCATCCGCCAGGCGGCGGAGCAGGACAAACGCCTGCGCGCCCTCGCCTTCAGCCGCAATTTCGGCAAGGAAATCGCGCTTGCCGCCGGGCTCGATCACGCGCGCGGCGATGCCGTGGTTTTGATCGACGCGGATTTGCAGCACCCGCCGGAACTCATCGCAACCTTCATTGCCAAATGGCGCGAAGGCTATGAGATGGTTTATGGCGAGAGGCAGGACAGGGCGTTGGATGGCCCTTTGCGCCGCTGGGGCACGGAGAAATTCTACGCCTTGTTCAAGCGCTTCGGCGAAACCCCCTTGCCCGAAGGCGCGGGCGATTATCGCCTGATGGATCGCAAGGTGGTGGATGCCCTGCGCCGCCTGGGGGAACGGGCGCGCTTTTCCAAAGGGCTTTACGCCTGGGTCGGGTTCAAATCCATCGGCGTGCCTTTTGCGGTCGAGGCGCGCCATCACGGCAGCTCGAAATGGGATTACGGCACGCTCACCCGCTTCGCCTCGGACGGGCTTTTTTCCTTCTCCACCCTGCCGTTGAAGCTTGCGACCTATATCGGGCTGGCGATTTCGGTCTTCGCCTTCACTTTTGCGCTCACCGTTGTGGCGCGCACCCTGCTTCTGGGGGTGGATGTGCCAGGCTTTCCCTCGCTCATCGTCTCGGTGATGTTTTTTTCCGGGCTTCAGCTCGTGTTTCTCGGCATTATCGGCGAATATATCGGGCGGATTTTCGCCGAGGTGAAGCGCCGCCCGCTTTACATCATCGCGGATGAAATCGGCGGGCAGGGCGCGCGGGATGATCGTCAGCCGCAGGCGATCCGCGCGGTCTCATGATCCGGTCGTTTCTCTCCGTCGGGCTCTGGACCCTCCTCTCGCGCGCCACCGGGTTTTTGCGCGACATCCTGCTGGCGAGCCATCTTGGCGTCGGGCTGTTGATGGACGCGTTCACGATCGCCTTTCGCCTGCCCAACCATTTCCGCGCGATTTTTGCCGAAGGCGCGTTCAACACCGCCTTCGTGCCGGCTTTCGCGCGCATCCGCACGGCCTCTGGTGAAAGAGCCAGCATGGTGTTTCAGGGGCAGGTTCTGGGCATGATGCTCGCCGCCCAGCTTTGCCTGCTGGCTTTGGTTCTGGCCTTCACCCCCGCCTTCGTCGCGCTGCTCGCCCCCGGTTTTTCGGACAGGCCCGAGGCGATGCGGCTCGCGATTGATCTCACGCGCATCACCTTCCCCTATCTCGCGCTTATCACTCTGGTGGTTTTGTGGTCTGGCGTGCTCAACGCCGAAAAGCGCTTTGTGGAAGGCGCAGCCGCGCCGGTTCTCCTCAACCTTGCGATGATCTCAACCCTGCTTCTGGGCAGTTTTTTTGCGACCTATGCCCATGCCGCCGCCTGGGGCGTGCTCCTTGCCGGGTTTTGCGAGGCGGGGCTGCTCGCCTTCGGCGCGTGGCGCGCCGGGCTTCTCACCCTGCCGCGCCGCCCGGCGCTCACCCCGGAAACGCGGGCGTTTTTTGCAGCCTTCGGCCCGGCGGTGATCGGCGCGGCGGGTGTGCAGATCGCGATGCTGGCAGACACCATCATCGTCACCTTCCTGCCGCAGGGCGGCGCTTCGGCGCTCTATTACGCGGATCGCCTGTATCAACTCCCTGTCGGCGTCATCGGCATTGCGGCAGGCACGGTGCTGCTGCCCGAGATGAGCCGCCTCATCGCCAGCGGGCGTGATGCAGCGGCGCATCAGGCGCAGAACCGCGCGCTCGCGCTTTCATGGCTTCTCGCCATGCCCTTCATGGTGGCCTTCCTGCTGGTTCCGGAGATGATCGTCGCGGCCCTTTTCGGCTATGGCGCGTTTTCGAGCGAGGCCGTGCACGCCACTGCCGCCGTGTTGCAGGCCTATGCTTTCGGCCTTTTCGCGGTGGTGGCGATCCGTTCTGTGGTGGCGAGCTTTCACGCGCGGGGCGATACCAGAACCCCGCTTTACGCCTCATTGAGCGCGATTGGCTTGAACCTCGCGCTCAAACTCGTGCTCTGGCGCGATTATGGCGCGGCGGGCCTCGCGGCAGCAACGGCCTTTGGTGCGCTCGTCAATCTCGTGCTGCTGGCTTTTCTGGCGCTGCGTTCCGGCAAGGCGAAGCCGGATCGGGATTTCGCGCTTGTCCTCGCGGTCATCCTCGTCGCGAGCATCTGGATGATCGCGGCCTTGCGCGCGCTGGCCGGATTTTCACTCGTTTCAACCGCCCCGCCCTTGTTCCAGCTTGTGGTTTACGGCGTCGTGGGGCTTGTCAGCTATGGCGGTTTTGCGCTTCTCGGCCTCCGGCTTGCCGGGCTTGGGCTGAACCTCCGGCGCTCCTGATGCAGCCTACCGCGTCGGCACCGGCTTTTCACCGCGATAATCGTAAAAGCCGCGCTTGGTTTTCCGCCCCAGCCACCCGGCTTCGACATATTTCACGAGAAGCGGGCAGGGGCGATATTTTGAATCCGCCAAACCATCATGCAGAACCTGCATGATCGAAAGGCAGGTATCAAGCCCGATGAAATCGGCAAGCTGCAACGGCCCCATCGGGTGGTTGGCACCAAGCTTCATCGCGGTATCAATCGCTTCCACCGAACCGACGCCCTCATAAAGCGTGTAGATCGCTTCATTGATCATGGGCAGCAGAATGCGGTTGACGATGAAGGCGGGGAAATCCTCCGACACCGTCACGGTCTTGTTCAAGGCCGCGCAGAAGGCCCGCGCGCGCTCAAACGTGCGATCATCCGTCGCGATGCCGCGAATGAGTTCGACGAGCTGCATGATCGGCACCGGGTTCATGAAATGAATGCCGATGAACTGCTCCGGCCTGTCCGTTGCCGCACCAAGCCGCGTGATGGAAATCGAGGAAGTGTTCGAGGCGATTATCGCCTCGGGCTTCAAATGTTTGGTGAGGGATTGGAAAATCTTCCGCTTCACCTCTTCCTGCTCAACGGCGGCTTCGATCACGAGGTCGCAATTGGCCAACGCCTCCATGCTCGATGCGCCGCTGATATGGGAAAGCCCGGCCTGCCGCGCCTCATCGGTGATCAAGCCCTTCTGCACCTGCCGCGCGAGGTTGCCGGTGATGGTGGCAAGGCCGGACTGGATCCGCTCCTCCCCCACATCATGGAGCAGCACGTCATAGCCCGCGAGCGCCGCGACATGCGCGATGCCGCTTCCCATCTGCCCGGCGCCGATAATCCCGATGGCGCGAATCTCACCCGTTGTCATGCTCAGCCCAGTTCTTTCGTCAATTCCGGCACGGCCTGAAAAAGATCTGCCACGAGCCCGTAATCCGCCACCTGAAAAATCGGCGCATCGGCATCCTTGTTGATGGCGACGATGACCTTGGAATCCTTCATGCCCGCAAGATGCTGAATGGCGCCTGAAATGCCGCAGGCAATATAAAGCGCCGGGGCAACCACCTTGCCGGTTTGCCCCACCTGCTGGTCATTCGCCGCATAACCGGCATCAACCGCCGCGCGCGAGGCCCCGACCGCCGCGCCCAAAGCGTCCGCCAGAGGCTCGATCACGGCCCTGAACTGCTCGGCAGACCCCAAGGCCCGGCCACCGGAAACGACGATTTTCGCCGAAGCCAGTTCCGGCCTGTCCGATTTCACCACCTCTTCGGAGAGGAAGCGCGAGGGGATGCCCGCTTCTGTCGCCGCCACGCTTTCAATCACCGCGCTCCCGCCCGCGCCTGCCGCCGCAAAGCTCGCGGGCTGGATGGTGAGAACCTTTTTCGCATCGTTCGATTTCACGTGCTGGATGGCGTTTCCGGCGTAAATCGGCCGCTCGAACGTGTCCGGCCCCAGAATCGCGGTGACGCCCGATATCACCTGAACATCGAGCAAGGCGGCAACGCGCGGCGCGATATTCTTGCCATTCGCGGTGGCGGGCGCGATGATCGCGTCATAACCAGGCGCGAGATTGACCAGCAAAGCCGCAACCGGCTCGGCAAGCTGATGCGCAAGAGCAGGGGCTTCCGCCAGCAAGACCTTCGCAACACCATCAAGCTTCGATGCGGCTTCGGCGGCGGCACGCGCGTTCTCGCCCGCAACGAGCACATGCACCGCGCCGCCAAGCCGGGTTGCGGCGAAAACCGCCTTGGCGGTCGCGTCATTGAGCGCGCTGTTGGTATGTTCTGCAAGAACCAAGGTCGCCATCAGATCACCCCTGCTTCGGTTTTGAGTTTCGCCACAAGCTCCTGCACCGAGGCCACCTTCACACCCGCCTTGCGGGTTGCGGGTTCGGCGGTTTTGAGAATGGTGAGGCGGGGGGCGATATCGACCCCCAAAGCCTCGGGGCTCGTTTCATCAAGCGGCTTTTTCTTCGCCTTCATGATGTTGGGCAAGCTCGCATAGCGCGGCTCGTTGAGGCGCAGATCAGTGGTGATGATCGCGGGGATAGCGAGATTGACGGTTTGCAAACCGCCATCGACCTCGCGCGTCACATCCACCGCGCCATCCCCTACCACGACTTTCGAGGCGAAGGTGCCTTGCGGCCAGCCGAGAAGGGCCGCGAGCATCTGCCCCGTGGCGTTCATGTCATCATCGATCGCCTGTTTGCCCATGATGACAAGGCCCGGCGCTTCATTGGCGATGACGGCTTTGAGCAACTTTGCCACGGCGAGCGGCTCGGTTTGCGCGTCGGTTTTGACGTGGATGCCGCGATCCGCCCCCATGGCAAGGCCTGTGCGGATGGTTTCCGCCGCCTGCGCCGGGCCGATGGAGACGATGATGATCTCCTCCGCCTTGCCCGCTTCCTTGATGCGCAACGCCTCTTCGACCGCGATTTCGTCGAACGGGTTCATCGACATCTTGACATTGGCAAGCTCGACTCCCGAGCCATCGGCTTTGACGCGGATTTTGACGTTGTAATCCACCACCCGTTTCACGGGCACAAGAATGTTCATGGGGTAGGCCCTCGTTTACAGCACTTGATGCAGCGTTTCCCGAATTCGTCTCGGCATGATTTATGAAACAGCCTTTCGCGAGATACAAGCGGACAAAAACGCTAAGAGGAGCGAGATTTTACCGCGTCAAGCCCGGCACCCAGAGAACATCGCCCGCGCCATCCTCATTCGCCACGCGTGAGAGCACGAAGAGCAGGTCCGAGAGGCGGTTGATATAGCGCAACGCCGCCCCGCCAACCTTTTCACCGGGAAGCGCGGCAAGCTCCACCATCAGGCGCTCGGCCCGGCGGGAAATGGTGCGCGCGAGGTGAAGATGCGCCGCCGCCGCGCTGCCCCCCGGCAGGATGAAGGATTTCAGGGGTTTCAGCCGCGCATTCATCGCGTCGATCTCGGCTTCGAGCCGCTCGACCTGGCTGTCGACCACGCGCAACGGCTCGTAATCGAGCGGTTTTGCTGAAAGCGGCGTGCAGAGATCGGCACCAAGGTCGAAAAGATCATTCTGCACGCGCGCAAGAATGGCATCGACCTCGGGCATCGCTTTCGTATGCAGCCGCGCGATGCCGATGGCGGCATTGGCTTCATCCACCGTGCCGAAGGCGGAAACGCGTGCGTCATATTTGAGAACGCGCGCGCCATCGCCAAGGCCTGTGGTGCCATCATCGCCGGTTTTTGTGTAGATTCGATTGAGCCTGACCATGAAACCAACATGGCGAAGCAACCCGGCTTTTCAAGCTTAAAATCGCTGGAACGCCTGTGGGGCAGAACGTGAGGATTTTTTGACGGAATCAAAAATCGCGTGCTCTCTCTTTGTTCTGTAATGTTTTTAGAGCAATTCCAGCGAAAGCATGTCCCCGCGAAGGCGGGGGGTGGGAACCGGTTTCTCGCCCGGCCGGCCCGGCGCGCCGTCTAGCAGGGTGCTGTTTTGCGGATATGGCGAGCCTGACCGCAGGCTGCATGCGAACACAAGGGAAGGAAATTTCCTGCGCAGCGCAAACTTTGAAACAGACTGATCGTTTGGGCCCATTGAGACGCGCGTTCATTGGCAATATGATTTTGCTCAATTTCTTGAGCATGTTTCAACGCTGTGGTGATGGAGCGGTTGACCTCGTTCAATCCGGTCAGAAACCGCTCTATTCCGGGGTGGCCGTCTGCGGCATTCCCGCGTATCGGCAATCACGCGCCGTAATTGCCGATACGCCCGACTGAACGGATCATGCCGGAACGGGCGATGCGGTTTTCTAGAGCAATTCCAGCGAAAGTGGGAACCGGTTTCGCGTCCGGAATTGCGTAAAAACAAGGAGATAGAGCGTTTCTGGTGACTCGGTCTTCGCTGGAAACGCTCTAGAGCATGTTGCGCAAAAGTGGACACCGGTTTTACGTAACAACATGCGATAAAACAAGAAGACAGAGCAATTCCAGCGAAAGCATGCCCCCGCGAAGGCGGGGGTGGGAACCGGTTTCGCGTTAGGAATTGCGTCAAAACATGAAAGTAGAGCGCTTCAGGTGACTCGGTCTTCGCCAGAATCTCTCTATCTTATTGTTTTATAACATTTTGTTTCGATTACCTGGCTTCCACTTAATCGCAAAATGCTCTAGAAAACACGGGGCGATGACATGATAAAGTTCGACGAACTGCCAATGACCGAAGCAGGTTCGCGCCTCTCCTGCCGGATGGTGTGGCATGCCACCCTGACGCCCGGTATCGCCGGGGCTGCCTGATGTCCACGCCCCGAAAACCTCCCTTGCCCGCCATCCTGCTCGCCAACCATCTGCTTGATGGCGATGTCGTGTTTTTTACAAGCAAAAGCTGGTCGCCTGATCCTCGCCGTGCGCAGGTTGCGCATGACGAGGCTTCGGCGCTGGTTCTGGAACGGGAAGGCGGGGCGGCCTTTGCCCGGCAGGAGGTTGTTGATGCCTGTCTCGTTGACGTGACGATCGCGCCGGATGGTATGCCTGTCCCCAACCATTTCCGCGAGCGCTTCAAGATCAAGGGGCCCTCCCACCGGCCGGATCTCGGCAAACAGGCCGATTTCGGCGTGAGGTGACCTATGTATCGCTATGACGAATTCGATGAAGCCTTCGTTCGCGACCGTGTGGCGGCGTTCCGTGCGCAGGTGGAACGCCGCCTTTCCGGAAGCCTGACAGAGGACGAGTTCAAACCGCTTCGGCTCAAGAACGGCGTTTATCTTCAACTGCATGCCTATATGCTGCGGATCGCGGTTCCCTATGGCACGCTCGCTTCGCGCCAGCTTCGGCAACTGGCACTGATCGGCGAGAGATATGATCGCGGCTATGGTCATTTCACCACACGGCAGAACCTGCAATTCAACTGGCCGAAGCTGCGCGATATCCCTGATATTCTCGAGCTTCTGGCTGATGTCGAGATGCATTGCATCCAGACCTCCGGCAATTGCATCCGCAACGTCACGGCAGACCCGTTCGCCGGTGTCGCGGCGGATGAGATCGAGGATCCCCGGCCTGTCGCCGAGCTGATCCGTCAATGGTCGAGTGCGCATCCGGAATTCGATTACCTGCCGCGCAAGTTCAAGATCGCGGTGACCGGTGCGAACCATGATCGCGCCGCCATTGCCGCGCATGATATCGGCCTGCAGATCGTGAGAAACGACATCGGCGCGGTGGGCTATCGCCTGCTCGTCGGTGGCGGGCTCGGGCGCACGCCGATGATCGGCAGGGAACTGCGCGCCTTCCTGCCGAAAAACGCGTTGCTCACCTATCTCACGGCGTTGATGCGCGTTTACAATCTCGAGGGGCGGCGCGACAACAAATACAAGGCACGGGTGAAAATCCTCGTGCACGAGATTGGCATCGCGGAATTCCGTGACCGGGTGGAGGCCGAATTCGCTGGCCTTGACAGGGCTGCCCATGATGCAGACCCCGCCGAACTTGCCCGCATCGCCGCGTATTTCGCCCCCCCCGCTTACGAAAAGCTGCCAGCGACGAGCCCGGCCTTCGAATCGGCGCAACGCGCCAACCCCATATTCGCTGCCTGGGTTGAGGCGAATGTGTTTGCGCATCGCCAGCCGGGCTATGCGGCCGTGACGATCTCGCTCAAGGGGATCGGCGATGCGCCGGGGGATGCGACCTCGGCGCAGATGCGTGCGGTGGCAGACCTTGCAGACGCGCATTCCTTCGGCGAAATCCGCGTGACCCATGCGCAGAATCTCGTCCTGCCGAATGTCAAGCAGGCGGATCTCTTCGCTCTCTGGCGCAAGCTCGGCGAGGCGGGGCTTGCCGAGGGCAATGTCGGGCTCATCACCGACATCATCTGCTGCCCCGGCCTTGATTACTGTTCTCTGGCCACCGCACGCTCGATCCCGATTGCCCAAAGCATTGCACGGCGCTTTGCTGCGCCGGAGCGACAGCGCGAGATCGGGCCTGTTTCCATCAAGATCTCGGGTTGCATCAATGCCTGCGGCCACCATCATGTCGGGCATATCGGCATTCTCGGCCTCGAAAAGCGCGGCGAGGAAAGCTACCAGATCACGCTCGGGGGCGATGCGAGCAAGAACGCCGCCATCGGCGAGATCATCGGGCCGGGTATCCCGGCCGATGCAGTGCCCGATGCCGTCGAACGGCTGGTTGCGGTCTATCTGGCAGAGCGACAGGCCGGCGAGGACTTCATCGCCGCCGTGCGGCGCCTGGGTCTTGCCCCGTTCAGGGCGGCCTTCGCACAGGAGGCGCGTCATGCCGCTCCGTAACATCTCCGGCGAGGCAATCGATCCCTATCAGCGCGTGGCGGGCGGCGACATTGCCGGGAGAAGCCATGTGCTCGTGCCGCTCGCAGAGCTTGACGCGGTGCGCGCCGTGGGCGGCAACCGCCTGATCGGCATCGAGGTGGCCAATACGACAAAACCCGGCACGGTCCTGCCGGTTCCCGATCATGTCGCCCTCATCGCCATCGTCTTCCCGTCCTTCTCGGATGGGCGCGGCTTCTCGCTGGCGAAATGCCTGCGCAATGCGGGCTTCACCGGCATCCTGCGCGCCGTGGGGCCGCTGATTGCAGATCAGTTTGGTTATGCATTGGCCTGCGGCTTCGATGAGGTCGACATACCGGCCGAACTTGCCGCCCGCCAGCCCGTGGAAATCTGGCTCGCAGCAGCGCAGGCCTATCGTCTAACCTACCAGGCGAGCCACCAGACAGGCGCGCCGGGCATTCTTGACCGCCGCCGTATGGCGCGCGCCGGAGCCTGCCTGTGATCGAGACCCTGAACCGGGTGCTCCCCGGCCTCGACCTGCCATCACGTATCCGTGCCATTCGCGAGGCGGTGGCAGGCGAGATCGTCTTCACCACCAGTTTCGGGCTCGAGGATCAGGTGCTCGCGCATCTGATCGCAGAAACAGGCGCGGATATCGCAATCGCGACCCTCGATACCGGCCGCCTCTTCCCCGAGACCTACGGCGTCTGGGCCGAAACCGAGGCGCGTTATGGCCTCAAGGTTTCCGCCTATGCCCCCCGCCACGAGGCTGTGGAAACGTATATTGCCAGGAATGGCGTCAACGGCTTCCGGGCTTCGCCCGAAGCGCGCAAGGCCTGCTGCCATCTGCGCAAGGTCGAGCCGCTGGCGCGCTCACTGAAGGGGGCCACTGGCTGGATCACCGGCCTGCGGGCCGACCAGTCCGCCGCGCGCGGCAGCCTTGCTTTTGCCGAGGCACATGCGGAATTCGGGCTGGTGAAATTCAACCCGCTGCTCGATCTTCGTCGCGGGCAGGCGCTTGCCTTCGCGCGAGAGCATGATGTGCCCGTCAACCCGTTGCATGAGCGAGGCTTTCTTTCCATCGGCTGCGCTCCCTGCACGCGGGCCGTTGAACCGGGCGAACCCGAGCGCGCCGGGCGCTGGTGGTGGGAGGACGAGACCAGAAAGGAATGCGGCCTGCATGTCGGGCCGGATGGAACGTTCCTGCGGCCCCAACCGCCCGAGGAAACACTCTCATGACCGTAATGCCCCATCTCCGGCGGCTCGAAGCCGAGGCCATCTTCATCCTGCGCGAAGTGGTGGCGACCGCCGGAAAGCCGGTTCTTCTCTATTCCATCGGCAAGGATTCGGCGGTTCTGCTGCATCTCGCGCTGAAGGCCTTTCATCCCGGCCGGTTACCCTTCCCGCTGCTCCATGTCGATACAGGCTGGAAATTCCGCGAGATGATCACCTTCCGCGACGAGACGGTGCGGCGGCTCGGGCTCGACCTGATCGTGCATGTCAATGAGGAAGGCGTGCGGGCGGGTATAAATCCGGTCGTCTCCGGCTCCCGGCTCCATACCGATGTGATGAAAACACAAGGTTTGAAGCAGGCGCTCGACAAATATGGTTTCGACGCTGCCTTCGGGGGTGCGCGCCGCGACGAGGAAAAATCCCGTGCCAAGGAGCGCATATTCTCCCTGCGCTCGCCCGGCCATCGCTGGGACCCGAAGAACCAGCGGCCCGAGCCCTGGGCCCTGTTCAACACGCGCAAGAAGCCGGGCGAGAGCTTCCGTGTCTTCCCGCTCTCGAACTGGACGGAGGCGGATGTCTGGGCCTATATCGCGCAGGAAGACATCCCCGTCGTGCCGCTCTATTTCGCAAAGACCCGCCCGGTGGTTCGGCGCGGGGGCACGCTGATCATGCGCGACGACGAGCGCCTGCCGCTTCTTCCGGGCGAGGGAGTGGAAAACCGCATGATCCGGTTCCGAACGCTCGGCTGCTATCCGCTCACCGGTGCAATCGAGAGCGAGGCCAGCACCCTGGACGGGATTATCGCCGAGATGAACGCCTCGCGCGCTTCCGAACGGCAAGGCCGCCTTGTCGATCATGACGGCATGGCCTCCATGGAAGCGAAAAAGCAGGAAGGCTATTTCTGATGGATGCCGCCTTCCAGCAGGCCACAATGCCGGATGCCGCGATGCCGGATGCTGCCGCGCATGGGGGGCGGGATGCACGCACGCTGCTGCGCTTCATCACCTGCGGTTCGGTGGATGATGGCAAATCCACGCTCATCGGCAGGCTGCTCTACGAGGCAGGCGCCGTATTCGACGATCAGCTCACCGCGCTCGATTCTGATTCTGCCAGGCTTGGCACCACCGGCGGCGCGCGGGATTTCGCGCTGCTGGTCGACGGGCTCGCCGCTGAGCGTGAGCAAGGCATCACCATCGATGTCGCCTACCGCTATTTCTCGACCCCGCGCCGCAGTTTCATCGTGGCGGATACGCCCGGACATGAGCAATATACGCGGAACATGGCGACGGGTGCTTCGACCGCAGATGCCGCGATCCTGCTGGTGGATGCCCGCAAGGGTCTGCTCGCGCAGACAAGGCGGCATTCCTGTATTGTTGCGGCGATGGGCGTGCGCCAGATCGTGGTTGCCGTGAACAAGATGGATCTCGTCGGTTTCGACGAGGGCGTGTTCCGGGCGATTGAAGCGGAATACGCGCGCATCGCCGCCCCGCTGGGTTTCCTGCGCATCACCGCGATCCCTGTCTGCGCACGCGAGGGTGACAATCTCGCGGCCGGTTCGTCGCGCATGCCTTGGTATCGCGGTGAGGCGCTGCTGCCATTGCTCGACATGATCGAGCCTGGCGCGCGCGGGGCGAGAGACGCCGCTTTTGCCATGCCGGTGCAATGGGTCAACCGGCCGGATGCGGATTTCAGGGGATTTTCCGGAACGATTGCCTCCGGGCAGGTTCGTCGAGGCGATGTCGTTACAGTGCTGCCCTCTGGTCGGGAAAGCTCCATCGCGCGCATCGTCACCCGTGATGGTGACCGCGAGAACGCCCATGCGGACGAGGCCGTCACGCTGGTCCTGGCAGACGAGGTCGATGTGTCCCGGGGTGATGTGCTCACGGCGGCCAGCGCGGTGCGGGCCTCCGCACGGCCCCGGACGCGCGATGTCATCGAGGCGCGTCTGATCGTAACCGGGGAGGCGCCGATGCGGGTTGGTGCCGCCTTTCTCGTCAAGCTCGGCACTGCGATGACCGGTGCCACGCTCACCGCAATCCGGGATATGGTGGATATCGAATCCTATGCGTCCGTTGCAGCCGAAACCCTCGGGATGAACGCCATCGGCCATGTCACCCTGCGCTTCGACAAGCCGCTGGTTCTGACGGATTTTGCCGCCAATGCCGTGCTCGGCGGCTTTATCCTGATTGATCGCGCCACGAACGAGACGCGCGCATTCGGCTTCGTGCTGCCGGATCCGCCGATGCGGATGGCCAGGGAAACGCCGCTCGCGCGGCTCGTGGCGCGCGGCTTCGGCCCGGCGGGCAGTGCGCAGCGCAAGGCACGGCTTGAAGTGGTGACGTGGCGCCTCTTCTCCGCGCTCGCCGTCGCAGGTATTGTCGCCGCGCTGACGGGCATGGCCGCATTCGCCATGATCGCCGGCCTTGCCGACCTTGTTCTGCGCCCGCTCGCCCGCATGCTCCACCATGCGCTCTGGCTCAAGCTTCACGCCCGGCAGGATGCAGAGCTTCTCGACGGGGGCGGCATATGACAGGCACACGACCCGCGCCTCTCCGAATGGAGTTCGGGCCGGCGGTTCTTTGGCGCGTTGTTCCACCGCAACCGGCGACACCGGCCTCAGGGTATCGCCAGTGATTGATCGCCAGCCCCGGCACGAGCGCCCGGCGCGTATCGCACCGCTTGCAACCTTGCCGGTTTTCTTCCGGCTCATGGGCAAGCGGGTGCTTCTGGCGGGCGGGAGCGCGGGCGCATTCTGGAAAGCCGAATTGCTCGCGGCCACGGGGGCGGATCTGCATGTTTTTGCGCAAGCGTTTTCAGAGGATTTCGAACGGCTCGCTGCGGAACCACCCGCCGGGCGCGTCACCCTCCATCATCGTGGCTGGGCGGAAACCGATCTTGCAGGCGCGGCACTCGCCGTAGCGGATCTCGATGACGCGTTCGAGGCTGAGCGCTTCGTTGCAGCCGCAAGGGCAGCCGGGGCCTGTGTCAACGTCATCGACAAGCCGGATTTCTGCGCTTTCCAGTTCGGGAGCATCGTCAACCGCTCGCCGCTGGTGATTGGCATTTCCACCGATGGTGCAGCGCCTGTGTTCGCCCAGGCCATCCGGCAAAAGATCGAGGCCATCCTGCCAGCGGGCCTCGCGGCCTGGGCAGAAGCGGCCCGCGCATGGCGTCCGCTGGTTCAGGCGCGGTCGCTCGGCTATGCCGCGCGGCGTGCATTCTGGGAGCGCTTCACGCAGCACGCGCTTTGTGCCCGCAATCGCCCGCCGACACTGCATGATCGTGATGCCATGCTCTCTGTCATCCCATCACGGGAGGGATCGACGCCGGAGGGGCGGATCACCCTCGTTGGCGCAGGCCCCGGCGACCCCGAGCTTCTCACCATGAAGGCTTTGCGTCTCCTGCAATCCGCCGATGTCATCCTGCATGATGATCTCGTGACGCCGGAAATTCTCGAGCTTGCCCGGCGGGAGGCGACACGCATCCGCGTCGGAAAAAAGGGGCATGGGCCGTCCTGCAAGCAGGACGACATCAACACCATGATGGTCGCGCTGGCACGGGGTGGCGCCCATGTCCTGCGCCTCAAATCGGGCGATCCCGGTATCTTCGGACGCGCGAGCGAAGAAATCGAAGCCGCGCGCGCTGCCGGAATTCCCATATCGATCGTGCCAGGCATCACGGCAGCGCAAGGCGCGGCAGCCGCGCTCGGCCTGTCCCTGACCGAGCGGAAGGCCGCACGCCGCTTGCAGTTTCTCACCGGGCACGAGCAGAACGGCAAGCTGCCGGATGATATCGCGTGGCATTCCATCGCTGACCCATCGGTAACCACCATTCTCTACATGCCGCGCAAGACGCTTGCGGAGTTCAGCACACGCGCCCGGCAGCATGGGCTGCATCCGGCGACACCGGCCATCGCGGTGATGAACGCGACGCGCCCCGATCAGCACCATATCGCAGCGACGCTCGGCACCTTGCCGGCGCTTTTGCGGCAGGTTCCCGTCGATGGTCCCACGCTCGTCATGATCGGCCGACCCTTCGCAGCGGCGCTGCCCGCCCCCCTTGCGCAAGCGCCCTGCCATGGCTGCCTTGCGCCGGGTGGGTAGAGTTGTCGTATCGGGAGGTGAGGACGGCCGCCAGAGCATTTTGTGATTAAAGCCTGTCCCCGCTAAAGCGGGGATGGAAGCCGGTTTTGCGCAACAACATGCGATAAAACAAGAAGATAGAGCACGGTTTTGATTCCATCAAAACCAAACGTGCTCTGGCAGGCTGCTGAAAAACGCTGAGGCTGTCATTGCGAGGAGCGTAGCGACGTGGCAGTCCAGATAAAAATTCCGCCGCAGTCCGCAGAGTTGGCAATAAAGCAGAAGAAAGTCTGGATTGCTTCCCGCCACGCTTCGCTCGCAATGACGGGGACAGGAACCGCCTTTTTCAACAGCATGCTCTAAATTCAGGCTGCTTGCTGCTGCAAACGGCTTGGCGCGGGTTTTTCAACAATTGGCAGGTTGATGAGCGCGGAGGCAACGCCAAGCCCGACCGAGAGCCACCAGACGACGTCATAGCTGCCGGTTTTCTCATACAGCAAGCCGCCAAGCCAGACGCCGAAAAACGCGCCGACCTGATGCGAGAAAAACGCAAAACCATAGAGCATCGCCATATAGCGCGGCCCGAACATGATCGAAACGAGCGCGGCGGTGGGCGGAACGGTTGAAAGCCATAAAAGACCGGTCAAAGCGCCAAAGCTGAGCGCGGAGATCACGCCGATGGTGGTGGAAACGCCGAACACCGTCACTGGCTCGGCGACATAGGGGATGGAGAGCAACAGCCCGATGGTGACAAAAGAGCGGCCAAGGTAAATGATCGCCAGAATGATGCTTTTCGGCATGCGGTTGCCAAGCCAGCCTGCGCTGAGCGAGCCGATGATGTTGAAAATGCCCACCAAAGCCAAAGTCCAGCCGCCGATTTCGGGCGGCATGCCGACATCCTTGAAATAGCTCGGCAAATGCACGGTGATGAAAGCAAGCTGGAAGCCGCAGGTGAAAAACCCCAGAACCAGCAGGACATAGGAGCGATGCCGGAAGGCCTGCGCCAGAGCCTGCCGGATCGTCTGGCTTTGTGCGCTGCCGGGCGCAGTCTCCGGCGTGCCCCTGCCTTGCGGCCGGGTTGCAATCGCCAAAGCCAGCGGCAGAACCAGCAGCATCAAAGCTGCAAAAATCATCAACGTGCTTTGCCAGCCATAATCGCGGATGAGCATGACCCCGATGGGCGAGAACAAAAACTGCCCGAAAGACCCCGCCGCCGTGCCGGCCCCAAAGGCCATGGAGCGCTTTTCAGGCGGCAGGATTTTGCTGAAGGCCGCCAGCACCAGATTGAAGGAGGAGCCGGAGAGCCCGAACCCGATCAAAACCCCCGCCGTGAGGTTGAGGCTCAAAGGGTCACTCGCCATCGTCATCAGATAAAGCCCGGCGGCGTAAAGCAGCGCCCCCACCCAGAGCACGCGCAAGGTGCCGAAGCGATCCGCGATCGCGCCCATGAAAGGCTGGCCAATGCCCCAGAGCAGGTTCTGGATGGCGAGCGCCATGGCGAAAACATCGCGCCCCCAGCCATGCGCGGCAATAATCGGCTGCTGGAAAAACCCCATGCTGGCGCGCGGCCCGAAGGTGAGCATGGCGCATAAGCACCCGCATAAAATCACAAGATCAGGCGGAAGGGCGCGGGGGAAAGCCGGTTTCATGCGAGATGCTCCTGATCGCGATGATGAACCTTTATCGCAGGTTTTTGCATTCCGCGAATGATTTTAAAGCAGGGATTGATCAAATATTCTGATCAATCAGCCGCAGCAAAACGCCTGAAGGCCTGCGCCATGGCCGCATAGCTCACCCGTTTATAGGGCATCACACCCGCAACGGCCTCCTTCAGGCTGGCCCAGCGCCATTCTGAAAATTCCGGCGCAAAGCCCGGCCCCGTGGCGCCAAGGTCGATCATGCGTTCATCCCCCGTGAAGCGGAACGCGACGAAGCGCTGCTGCTGGCCCAAAAACACCTCGAGCCTATGCCCGTGAAGCGCATAGGGCTGCGGGAAATCATAAGCGACCCATGTTTCGGTCACGGCGAGGTAATCGGCGGCTGTGATGCCGGTTTCCTCGTATAATTCCCGGCGCGCGGCAATGATGATATCCTCGCTGGGGTCGATCCCGCCTTGCGGCATCTGCCATTCATGGCCCGGCAGCACATATTCCGGCCCATCCGAAATCGCTTTTCCAAGCCAGACCTGCCCCTCGGTATTGAAGAGGGCGATGCCGACATTGAAGCGGTAACGATAGGTGGCGGGCGGGGTTTGCGTCATTATCCGCCCCTATTTTTCAAGGAACAAGCGATAGCGCCGCGCGCAGAATTCGCAGGTTACGGCCACCGCACCATCCGCCTCATGCATGCCTTCAAGCTCTTCAGCGGAAAACTGCCCCAAAGTCTCGCGGATGCGCGGCTCGGAACAGCGGCATTCATCGCGCATCGGCACGGGGTCCCAGACATGCGCGCCGCGCGCGTTGAAAAGCCGGAACAAAAGCCTGTCGAGCCCCAGAGCGGGGTCAACGAGCTCGATATCCTCGGTGGTCGAAACAAGCGCCTTCGCCTCCAGCCAGGCATCATCCTCCGGCACGGCATGGCGGATGGCACCGGGCGGGGCATCGCCGGGGTCAAGGTCGCTCTGGCGCATGCGCTCGGGCGCGGTTGGCAAAAACTGCGCAAGAATGCCGCCCACCCGCCAGTGATGGCGCGGGCCTTGCGGCGTGATGGTTTCAGCCTCTGCCACCGCGATGCGCAAGGCGGAGGGGATCTGCTCGGATTGCCGGAAATAATCGAGCGCCGCCGCCTCAAGCCCCTGCCCGGAGAGCGCGACAATGCCCTGATAACGCGATTGCAGCGCCGCCTGCTCCACCGTGAAGGCGAGGTGCCCCTCGCCCAGCAAAGCGACGCTTCCCGCATTCTCCCCCAAGGCGGCAACCGCTTCGGCATCAAACCGCGCATAGGCGCGCAAGGCGGAGGGCAGGCTCAAATCCACCACCAGCATCGAAACCGGGCCTTGCCCACGCGTTTGCAACTGAAACCGCCCCTCGAATTTCAGCGATGTGCCCATCAGCGCGGTCAGCGCGATGGCTTCGGCGAGAAGCCGCTCCACCGCGCGGGGATAAGCGTGGCGCGCGAGGATGGCATCGAGCACCGGCCCCAGCCTTATGGCGCGCCCGCGCGTATCGAGCGCTTCCACCCGGAAGGGCAGCACGATATCATCCGCGCCAAGCGACAGGTCGGGTGACTGCATCATGTCAGGCAAAGCTTTCGCCATAAACCCAGGCGAGGATGCTTTTTTGCGCATGAAGCCGGTTTTCCGCCTCGTCGAACACCACCGATTGCGGGCCGTCCATCACGCCATTCGTCACCTCTTCGCCGCGCTTGGCGGGGAGGCAATGCATGAAAAGCGCCTGCGGCCCGGCAATCGTCATCAGGGCTTCATTGACCTGATAGGGTTTCAGAAGGTTATGCCGCCGCCCGGCATCCTTGTCGCCCATGGAAACCCAGGCATCGGCGATGACGCAATCCGCGCCCTCGACCGCCGTGTTGGCATCGCGCATCAATCTCAGATCCGCCTTCTGCGCCCTGGCCCAGGCGACAAGCTCCGGCGCGGGCTGCAACTCGTCTGGCGTTGCAACTTGAATCGTGAAATCGAGCTTCGCCGCCGCCTCGATCCAGGAGCGCAGAACGTTGTTGCTGTCGCCCACCCAGGCGATCTTGCGGCCCGCAATCGGCCCGCGATGCTCCTCGAAGGTGAGGATATCCGCCATCACCTGGCAGGGATGCGCGGTTTTCGTCAAGCCGTTGATGACGGGAACGCTGGCATTGGCCGCGAGTTCCTCAAGCTGCTGATGGCTCAGAATGCGGATCATGATGCCGTCCACGTAGCGCGAGAGCACGCGCGCGGTATCCGCGATGCTTTCCCGCTCGCCAAGCTCGATCTCCCTGCCCGTCACCATGATGCTTTCCCCGCCGAGTTCGCGGATGCCGACATCAAAGGACATGCGGGTGCGCATGGAGGGCTGCTCGAAAATCATCACGATTTTCTTGCCCGCGAGCACCTTGTCGCTTGCCAGCGGTGAGGCGCGGCGGGCCTTGGCGCGGCGCGCGCCATCGAGCATCGCGCGGATATCGCCGGGCGAAATGGCCGCAAGATCGAGAAAATGCCGTATCTGCGGCGCGGAACCGTTTGTCTTTGCCATGGCTGGCTATTCCATAAAACGAGAAAAACCGGCAGCCTCGCGGCCGCAAGCGGGGAAGATCAAGCCGCGTCGGCTTTTCGGTCGAGCGCGCGGCAGGTGGCCTCAAGCTTGTCCACCGCCGCGCTGATATCCGCTTCGGTAATGTTGAGCGGCGGCAAAAGCCGCACCACATTATCGCCTGCGCTCACGCTCAGAAATCCGTTGGTGCGGGCGGCAGCGACGAAATCCGTGTTCAGACCCACGGTCTTGATGCCGATGAGAAGGCCGGAGCCGCGAATATCGGCGATGACATGGGGAAAGCGATCCTTCAGTTCCGCAAGGCGCTGCGTGAGCGTGCGGGTCGAAGCGCGCACGGTTTCGAGAAACTCCGGCGCGGAAACGATATCGAGCACCGCATTCCCCACCGCCATGGCGAGCGGATTGCCGCCGAAGGTCGAGCCATGCGTGCCAAGCGTCATGCCCTTCGCCGCCTCGCGCGTTGCAAGGCAGGCCCCCATGGGAAAACCGCCGCCAATGCCCTTCGCAATCGCCATGATATCGGGCGTTATCCCCGCCCATTCATGCGCGAAAAGCGTGCCGGTGCGGCCAACCCCGCATTGAACCTCGTCGAGCAATAGCAAAAGCCCGTGCTGGTCGCACAGCGCGCGCAGGCCGCGCAGGCATTGCGGCGGCACGGGGCGCACGCCGCCTTCGCCCTGCACCGGCTCGATCAGAATGCCCGCCGTATCCGGCCCGATGGCGGCTTTGAGCGCCTCATGGTCGCCGAACGGCACCTGATCAAACCCCTCGACCGCCGGGCCGAAGCCTTCGAGGTATTTTTTCTGCCCGCCCGCCGCGATGGTGGCGAGCGTTCTGCCATGGAAGGCGCCTTCGAAGGTGATGATGCGGTAGCGGTTCGGCTGGCCATTGGAGGCGTGGAATTTCCGCGCCATCTTGATCGCGCATTCCAGCGCTTCCGCGCCCGAATTGGTGAAAAACGCGACATCGGCAAAGGTAAGCTCGGTGAGCCTCTGCGCCAGCCTCTCGCCATCGCTGATCGAATAGAGGTTCGAGACATGCCAGAGCTTCTGCGCCTGTCTGGTCAAGGCCTCGACGAGATAAGGATGCGCGTGGCCCAGCACGTTGACGGCGATGCCCCCGGCAAAATCGAGGAATGTGCGGCCATCCTCAGTGAAAAGCCACGCGCCCTCACCGCGCTCGAACGAGAAATCGGCACGCGCATAGGTGGGCAGCAAGGCAGAAGCGGGCCTGGCCGCGCGCGGCTCGACGCCCGGAACCGGCGTTTGCGTCTTCATTGCGCTGGTGCTCGTGCTCATGTCTCCCCGCTCCGCCCGTTGGACTGCAAAAAAGAAGGCCGCCCGATCCGGGCGGCTTGAAGGTGATCTATCCCTGATTTTTAACGAAAAGTCAAGAATAGCGGGCAGATGGGCAGGAAAACGACACCATGGCAAGGGGGTGCGCTTGCCTTTGGCAGCGCGATGCGGCACATTTTTATACCATTTGTATTGGAAACCCTCATGTCCCGCCTCGTTTTCATTCTCAACGGCCCCAATCTCAACCTTCTCGGCAAGCGCCAGCCGGAAATCTACGGCCATGAGACCCTCGCTGATATCGAGGCAGCCTGCCATGCGCTGGCACGAAGCGAAGGGCTCGAGATCCGTTTTTTCCAGTCGAACCGTGAATATGAATTGATCGACTGGGTGCATGAGGCGCGGGAAAAGGCGGGCGGCATCATCATCAACCCTGCCGCCTTCACGCATACATCTGTTGCACTGCTCGACGCGCTCAACACCTTTGATGGCCCTGTCATCGAGGTGCATATCAGCCAGATCCACAAGCGCGAGGCCTTCCGCCACCATTCCTATGTGTCGCTGCGGGCGGATGCCGTGATGGCAGGGTTCGGCACGCAGGGCTATACTTTGGCTCTGGCAGGAATGGCGCAGCGCCTCGCCAGGTGAGAATCAACCCGGCACGTTTTTGACCCTGTTCAGCGTTTGATTTACCGTGTTTCTAAGGGGAATGAGAGGGTTTTGCGGCTAAACCTGTCAGAACGGGTTCAATGGTTCAGGCTGGCGTCAACATCATGGCTGCAAAAGCACATCGTAGCGATGCTGCACGTCTTGCGAAGGTCGATGGGCAGGCGATCACGGTTGCCACGATGGGTGAGGCAATAGCCGAAACGATTGCCAGGACGAAAGCCGGGCCGAGCTTCTGCTTTTTCACGCTTAACCTCGACCATCTCGTCAAGCGGCGGGATAATGCCGCGTTTCGCGATGCTTACCGCAAAGCGGACATCGTTTCGGCTGATGGCGCGCCTGTTGCCGTGATTGCGCGTCGGCAATCGCCGCGCATCGAGCGCGTGACGGGTGCCGATCTCGTCAAACCGCTCGTGATTGCGGCAGCGGAGCAGGGGATCCCGATCGGGTTATTCGGCACATCGGGGGCTGTTCTGGCGCTCAGTGCCGCACGGATGAAGGAATGGGCACCCGGTCTCGATGTCGTTTTCTCGGAATCGCCGAAGCTTGGTTTTGACCCAACCGCGCGAGAGGCGGAAGAAGCCGGGCTGCGTATGCAAAAAGCCGGTGCGAAACTGGTTTTCATTGCGCTTGGTGCGCCAAAACAAGAGCTTTTCGCTGCTCATATGGCGGAACGCACCCGTGGGATCGGGTTTATCTGCATTGGCGCTGCGCTGGATTTCATCGCGGGAACACAGCCGCGCTCACCGGTCATTCTCCGCGCGCTGGGCATGGAATGGGCCTGGCGGCTCATCACCAATCCGCGCCGCATGGCCAGACGATATGCTGCATGCGCAATGTTGCTGGTGAGGCTTGCTGCACCACAAAAACGGCACGCACAGGGCATGCCGCGATAAAAGCTTCCCTTGCCAGAGCAATTCCAGCGAAAGCATGCCACCGCGAAGGCGGGGATAAAAGCCGGGCTTTAGGTTACTCCATCTTTTCCGGGCGGCGATCATCATTCAGGAGCCTCGGCTCGTCCTGCGTCCTGACAAATGGCGCATTTGCTGCCGCCTGGCGCAAGCCTCTGGGCGGGTCGGTCAAATAGCGCCGCTCCGGCTCAACGCCCGGCGGGGTTGAGGAGCCGCTCGCCTGCCGGGATTGTTTTGACCATTCCGCCGGGCTGATGCGCACACCTGCCTGATCATTGCGCGGGATGGCCCCTTCGCCCAGCACGGTGCCGGGGGCGACACGGCCCTTGGCCATCTCGGAAAGCGAAAGCCGCCCGCCCTCGCTGGCATCGGCTTTCAGCGGTGTGCGCACAACCTGCCCTTTACGTTCCTGCTCGCGCTTGCGCTCTTCCACATCCGGGTCAACCGGCCATTGGCTGTTGTCAGCATGCGCGCCGGGCTGTTCCGGCTGGCGCAATTTCGAGGTATCCTTCGGCACCACGAGAGCCGGGCGCTCCTTGAACTCGATCGGCTCCTTGTCTTCCGGCAGAAGCCCGATTTTCCCGAAAATATCGCGCATCAACAAGCCATCCTGCGCCATGGCAGGCAGGCTCACCACGCTGAAGGCCAGCGTGACAACAAGAATGGCGAGGGGTGAGCGGTTTAGCTGCGACATCAGAGATACTCCCGAAGAAGAGGCGCTATAGCATGACACAAATCAAAACGCCAGATCAGGGCTTTTCCGGGGCGGAACCGGAATCGGCTGCGGCGGATTTGAAAAAAACCGGCCCCGCCAGCATCAAGACCACGCCCAGAACAATCGCGGCATCGGCGATGTTGAAGACATACCAGCTGAAATCACCCACATGGAAATGAAGAAAATCAAACACCGCGCCATGCATGATCCGGTCAATCGCGTTGCCGATGGCGCCGCCGATGATCATGCCGATGCCCATGGCCTCGACCCGGTTTTCGGTTTTTCGCAGCCAGAAGATGAGAAAAACCGCCGCCGCCAGCATGAAGGCGGTGAGGCCCCAGCGGCCCCCTTCGCCATCCTGCTGGAAAAGCCCATAGGAAATGCCTTTGTTCCACACAACCGTGATATCGAGCCACGAAAACACCGCCCAGGGATAGGTGAGGCGAATATCCGTGCCGTAAATCAGCCCAAGCTTGCTCGCCTGATCAAGCAGCAAGGTGAAAGCCGCGACGAGGAGGCCGGGTTTCAGCCCGTTCACGCGCCTGCCCCGTGTTGCGCCTGCCATTCCTGCATCGCCAAAGCATCACGCGGGGTGATGTCGGGGAAGGCGGGGTTCGCCGTTGCAGGGTCGAAATAGCGCCAGGAGCGCGCGCATTTGACGAGGCCCATATCCGCCGCACGCACCACCACCACGCTCACGCCCGGCACATCCGCGAGGCGAAACGCCTCTTCCGGGCCTTCGCCCGCTTCAAGCGTGAGCACGGAGGTGATGGCGATCTCGGCCATATCCACCCCCGCCACAGCCGCCCGCAGCGCTTGATCGGCGACATAAACCTTCGGCGCGGCTTCAAGGCTGGAGCCGATGGTTTTGGCCGCGCGCGCAAGCTCCAAAGCGCCCGTCACCACGCGGCGAACCGCGCGGATTTTTTCCCATTTCTCCGCCAACGCCGCATCACGCCACGCGGCGGGGATGGCCGGGAAATCCTCGACATGCACGGAGGTTGCCTCCGGGTAGCGCGCGCGCCAGGCTTCCTCCGCCGTGAAGACAAGGATCGGCGCGAGCCAGAGCGTGACGCAGCGGAAAATCGCTTCGATTGCCTCAAGCGCCGAACGCCGCGCTGCGCTCGAAGCCGGGTCGCAATAAAGCGTGTCCTTGCGGATATCGAAGTAGAACGCCGAAAGTTCGGTGTTCATGAAGGCGGATAATTCGGTGATGACCTTGCGGTAATCATAGGTTTCATAGGCCTTGCGGATCACGGGGTCGAGTTCGGCAAGGCGGTGGAGCATCAGGCGCTCAAGCTCGGGCATCGCGGCATAGTCGATGGCGCTGCCGTCATAATGCGCGAGGCTCCCCAGCATCCAGCGCAGGGTATTCCTGAGCTTGCGATAGGTCTCGACAAAGGTTTTGAGAATATCCTTGCCGATGCGCAAATCATCCGAATAATCCGCCGCCGCGACCCAGAGGCGCAGGATATCCGCGCCTGCATCCTTGATGACATCCTGCGGCGCGGTGACATTGCCGAGGGATTTGCTCATCTTCGCGCCCTTTTCATCGAGCACGAAGCCATGCGTGAGCACGACATCGAAAGGTGCACGGCCCCGCGTGCCGCAGCTTTCCAAGAGGCTCGACTGGAACCAGCCGCGATGCTGGTCCGAGCCTTCAAGATACATCACGCGGTCATCCCCGCCATCAACCTTGCGCTTGACATCGGCGAGGCTTGGGAAATGCGCGGGCGTGTTGAGCACATAGGAATGGGTGGAGCCGGAATCAAACCACACATCGAGCACGTCGCGCACCTGCTCGAAATCAGCCGGGTTATGCCCGAAAGGGGTGAGGAAGCGCGCCGCCGCGCCTTCCGCGAACCAGGCATCCGCGCCCTCAAGCTCAAAGGCTGTGGCAATGGCGTCATCGACGCGGGCATCACGCAGCAATTCTTTTGTTTCTTTATGCACGAACACCGCAATCGGCACGCCCCAGGCGCGCTGGCGGCTCATCACCCAATCGGGCTTGTTTTCCACCATGCCGCGGATGCGGTTTTCACCCGTGGCAGGCACCCATTCGGTTGCCTTGATGGCCTCGAAGGCGGTGGTGCGGAGGGTGGTTGCCTCTCCCCTCAGGGGAGAGGGTGGCGCGCTAGCGCCGGGTGAGGGGAGTATTTTCGCAGCTTCACCCCCACCCCCACCACCCCCCTCAAGGGGGATTGTGCTGGAAAGCCCCTCATCCGGCCTCACATCCGTTCGGCCACCTTCTCCCCGGAGGGGCGAAGGAAAAAACGGCTTGTCCATCGCAATGAACCATTGCGGCGTGTTCCTGAAAATCACCGGCTTTTTCGAGCGCCAGGAATGCGGGTATTGGTGCTTCAGGCGCCCACGCGCGACGAGCATGCCCGCCTCGATCAAAGCCGCGATAACAGCCTCATTGGCATCGCCCTTCTCACCATTCTCCTTGATGACGCGCTTGCCCGCAAAACCGGGGGCTTCCTGCGTATAAACGCTGTCATCATCAATGGTGAAGGGGATGCGGGTATTGATGCCGCGCTTGGCAAGGCGCTGTCCGTTCGCCATCCAGATTTCAAAATCCTCACGCCCATGGCCGGGTGCCGTATGCACAAACCCCGTGCCCGCATCATCCGTGACATGATCACCATCCAGCAGCGGAACATCGAAGGCATAGCCCTCTTCTTTCTTCTCCCCTTGGGGGAGAAGGTGGCCTGAAAGGCCGGATGAGGGGTGGTTGGCATCACCCCCTCCCGCGCCTGCGGCGCGACCTCCCCCCTCAAGGGGGAGGTGGGGAAACCGCCCGGCAAGCGGGTGGGAGCAGACCCAATCACTACCAATATCTTTTCCAGGTAGTTCCCGGATCAATTGTCCACGAACTTTTGCCTGTTGGAAAACCGTGTCGGCAAGCGCTTTTGAAATCACAAGCTTTTCACCAACTTTGAGTCCATAGTCGCGCTCTGTCTCGATGATCTTGTAGAGCCCATAAGTAATGTTACGTGAATAGGAGATCGCGCGGTTGCCGGGGAGAGTCCATGGTGTCGTTGTCCAGATCACCACGGAAGCCCGTTCAAAAAGAAAGTATTCTTCTCCTTCCATTAAAGCGCGTGGCGTCGGGCTTCCTTTGAGTGGAAACTTCACCCACACCATATCGCTCTGGTGGTCGTGATATTCGATTTCCGCTTCTGCCAGCGCGGTTTTCTCGACAACGCTCCACATCACGGGCTTCGAGCCGCGATAAAGCAAGCCGTTTTCCTTGAATTTCATGATCTCGCGTGCGATCTGCGCTTCGGCGTGGAACGCCATGGTCGAATAGGGCCGCGCCCAATCCCCCGTCACGCCAAGGCGCTTGAACTCCTCGCGCTGGATCGCGAGCCAGCGTTCCGCATAGGCCCTGCATTCGGCGCGAAAGGCGTTGATCGCCGCGCCCGACGATAAATCCGGCTTCGCCTTGCCCTTGGCGCGATACTCTTCCTCGATTTTCCATTCAATCGGCAGCCCGTGGCAATCCCAGCCGGGGACATAATTGGAATCAAAGCCCAGCATCGACTGGCTGCGCGTGACAAGATCCTTCAAAATCTTGTTGAGCGCATGGCCGATATGGATATTGCCGTTGGCGTAAGGCGGGCCGTCATGCAGCACGAATTTCGGGCGGCCTTTGGCGGCAACCCGGATTTTGCCATAAAGATCAATAGCCTCCCAGCGCGCGAGAATCTCCGGCTCGCGCTGCGGCAGCCCCGCGCGCATGGGAAAATCGGTTTCCGGCAAAAACAGGGTTTTGGCGTAATCAAACGGGGGCGTTTCAGCGCTCATCGGGCAGCAACCATCACGGACGGGAAAAAGGGGCGCACAAAACCGGTGGGCGTTCAGATGCCTACCGGGGTGATCATTCGATTCAAATTTCGCACTGCGCGCATTATGCTTTTATAGCAAGGCGCGCGCCGCGCTGCAATCCAACTCCATTTGCTCAATGAGTGCGGGAATGCCGTCGAATTTCAGTTCCGGGCGCAGGAAGGCTTCAAAGCGCACTTCCATGCTTTTGCCGTAAAGATCGCCGGAAAAATCGAAAAGATGCACCTCAAGCAAGGGCGCGCCATCATCAAAAGTGGGGCGGCGGCCAAAGCTCGCAACGCCTGTGAGCATCGCGCCCTCCACCAGCACGCGAACGGCGTAGATGCCGAATTTCAGGCCGTTTTCAACATCAAGCTTCAGGTTCGCCGTGCGAAACCCGAGGTCACGCCCGCGTTTTTCGCCATGAATCACCACGCCTCGCACGGAATAAGGCGCGCCGAGCATGCGGTTGGCGCGCGGAACATCGCCCGCGCTCAAGGCCGCCCGAATGGCGCTGGAGGAGATGATGGTGCCATCCTCACCCCGGAGCGGGGGCACAAGCGCTACTGCGAACCCGTGTTTTTTGCCGCTTTCCATCAGAAAATCCGGCGTGCCCTGCCGGTTTTTACCGAAATGGAAATCCTCGCCCACAACCACGCCCTTGGCGTGAAGCTGGCCGAGCAGAATATCCGTGATGAAAGCCTCCGCACCCATGCCCGAAAGCTGGGCATCAAAGGGCAGAACCACCACGTGCTCGAACCCGATGGCTTTCAGCCTCTCTTCGCGCTCGTCCTCTGGCGTGAGGCGGAAATGCGGCACGTTCGGCTGGAAAAACCGCCTCGGATGCGGCTCGAAGGTGAGAGCTGTTGTAACGGCATCCTGATCTTGCGCGCATCGCCGCGCCGCCAGTGCGACGGCTCCATGACCCAGATGCGCCCCGTCAAAATTGCCGATTGCAACCACTGAATGCGTTTTTTTCGTCATCGTCCGAATCGGCATCCTGCCTGCATTGCCCATGCTGTTCCATTGCCTTGTTTGTTTCCTATTCGGAAATTGTCAACCACAAGCGCAACTTCATAAGCATCAAAGGGCGAGGGAATCACAGGAAAGTCATTCACGCATCACGTGCATTAACATTATCGCAAGGGCATGGGCCTATTGTGGCAGGATCAAAATTTACAACTCAAGCGTGAGTTTTTGGAGCATTCATCCCCTCATCATCCGGGCAAGGAGGCGTGGGGCAGAACAGCGGTCTTGTTGGAGTTAACCATGACGTTTGACAGTTCGGTTTCTATTCTTGTTGTCGATGATTATCAAACCATGGTGCGGATCATCCGTAACCTGCTCAAGCAGCTTGGTTTTGAGAATGTGGACGAAGCCTCGGACGGCTCCGAGGCGCTCGCGAAAATGAAGGAGCGCAAATACGGGCTCATCATCTCAGACTGGAACATGCAGCCCATGACGGGCTATGAACTTTTGAAGCAGGTGCGGGCCGACCGTGAGTTGCATGCAACCCCCTTCATCATGGTAACGGCGGAATCCAAAACCGAGAACGTGATCGCGGCCAAGCGCGCGGGCGTCAACAACTACATCGTGAAGCCCTTCAACGCGCAGACGCTGAAATCCAAGATCGACGCGGTGTGCCAGAGCCTCTGAAGGCCTTTCGACATAAAACCCCTTTGGAGCATGTCGCGCAAAATAGAGCATTTTGTGATTAGGGCAATTCCAGCGAAAGCATGTCCCCGCGAAGGCGGGGACGGAAATCGGCTTATCGCAAAAAAACATGCGAACAGAAGATGATGAGAGCAGGATGCGATTCCATGCGAGCGCATCCTGCTCTGGGGCACCGGTTTTGCGCAACATGCGATCAAACAAGACGATAGAGCGCTCGACCTCGTTCAGTCAGGTCGAAAACCGCTCTCATCATCACTCTCATAAAAAACGATACCCCGCTTCATCGGGGATGATACTCTCATATGCTGACTGGTGCAGATCCCGGTTCTTGTCGCCGGTGGGTATCATCCTCGCATTCATGTAAGCGAGCCTCGCCGGAAAATGCGCTGAATTGAAACATTATCTAAAACTCTTCGCGCTTTAATGGTCGGGTCGTGTTGTTTCATGGAGGCGAATGATGGTTGATCCGCAATTCAGACGTCAGATTGAAGGCTATGGGCTGACAACCGCCGATATCCTGTATCACATGCCAGACCACCCGCATGTTCTGCAAAATTTCATCTGGCAGGATTATGATCTTTTTCCGAATTTTCCGGCCTTGAAGGCATTTCTCAACTTCTGGCGCGTCGAAATCGAAGGGGCATTGCATTCCATTCGCGTAGCGCATGCGCGGCTCATCACCCCGGCGGAAATCCGCGCGGTGGATGTGGAGTTTCCTCTGCACTAGAGCACTTTCTATGAACGCCGAGTCGGTTTTGGGATTCCCGCAATGAGGTTTGTCTTTTTCACTGCTCCTGGTGATTTGCATGGAGAAGATGATGACGAGGAGCCTGAGCGCCGACCTTCGTGGGCGTGTGATTGCAGCGATTGAAGATGGTGTTTCGACACGGGAGGCAGCGCGGC
>Ga0209398_1000111_pt1 | contig 62299 bp, 40 predicted proteins | sample AshMeaBigSpring_FD_184125 | JGI IMG/M metagenome (GOLD analysis project Ga0209398, IMG submission 184125) | Groundwater microbial communities from Big Spring, Nevada to study Microbial Dark Matter (Phase II) - Ash Meadows Big Spring (SPAdes)... | ecosystem: Environmental > Aquatic > Deep...
ATCCAAGACGACCGCCATTAAAGAGGAGAAAAACCATTTTTCCAACGCGGCGTGAAGTAGCCACAACACCTTGTACATCGAACGACGCTAGCACAACAACATCCAGTGTTCGCTAGCAACGATAGCAAAAGGACTCGCAACAACTGATCTTGAAACCCGAAGTTGCAAAACTTCAGATTCAACTTGGACAAGGCACTACCGTCCACGTTCACCCAGGGTGTGAACGGTTACGGCGACGCCTCCGCCGAGCGACGCCATCAGATGATGCCGGCCAGTTCCTGCAGGAGCCGCCAGTTCTCCAGCCGGTCCTGCCGGGCGGTCAGGAGCAACTCGGACGGATTTCCTTCCCGGTCGAAGTGCTTGGCAAAGCGGCCTTCGCTGCGGCAGAAGTCGATGAAGTCGACGACTTCCCCGGTCTTCGGGTTCGTCCACCAGTCCTCTTTCACGGCCGGGTTGCCCTGCAGGGAGAGGCGCTTCTTGATCGTGTCGCCTGCGCGGGGATCGTAGATCAGCAGGGGGAAGGCCCGGGTATCGACGGCCAGCCGCGCCTGGTCGGCGGCCATGTTATCGGCCACGCCATGTTCCGGCTGGCAGGTGGTGTAGCAGCTGATCACGGCGGGTCCGTCGAATTCCAGGGCGGCGAGCACCGCCTTGTAGAAGTGGTTCGTGTGCGCGGCGGTGGTCTGGGCCACGAAGGTCCGCGGGTGCATCATGGCGATCTGCGCGATCTCCTTCCGCCGCTCCTGCTTGCCGCCGTACTTCGTCCCGTGGACCGACATCTTCGTGTTCTGCCCCGTGTAGGTGCTGGTCGAGGCCTGGCCGCCGGTATTCGAGTAGACCTGGGTATCCAGCACGAACACCTTGATGTTCATGCCGCTGGCCAGCATTCGCGAGAGCGATTGGAAGCCGATGTCGTACATTGCCCCGTCGCCGCCGATGCACCAGAGGGGCCGGTCCTGCCAGCCGATCTGGTCCCAGCGGGCGCGGACGCCCATCGCGTCGGCCGGGGCGTTTTCGAAGAGCGAGTTGGTCCACGGCACGAGGTACGGGTTGTAGGGGTAGGTCGAGGTATAGACCGTGTTGCAGCCGGTGGCGGCCACGATCCCCCAGCGATCGCCGTAGCGGGCCCCGGTGGCGGCGCACATCATCCGCAGGGCCGTGCCTTCCCCGCAGCCGGCGCAGGAACCGGCGCCGCCGACGTAGATATGCGTCTGCTCCTTGAGCATCATGTCGATCAGCAGGCTCTCGTTAATATACGTCTCGTCCGAAGGCCCCATCTGTTTGAAGAAGCGGTGGTGCTTGCGAATCTGCTCCATCACCGCCTCGGACTTGGGAATCATCCGCAGGGCCTGGTCGTCGCAGACCGTGACACACTCGGCGCAGCCCTTGCACTTGCTGGGGTCGATGATGATCGCGAACCGGCCGCCGGGCTTGCCCTTTTTCTGCGGGCCCTCGAAGTACTTGCGCGTCCGCGACCACTGGTGGCCAAAGGCCGCGCGGTCGTCGTCGCTGGGCAGCTCCGTCAGCTTCCGTTCCAGGTCCGGTTCCGCCAGCACCTTACCCAGGATCGCCGTATCGGGGCATTCCGTGACGCAATCCATGCAGCCCGTGCAGTTCTCGGGAACGTACTCGGGAATCTCCGGGGCCACGTAGCTGAAATCGCGCAAGGTGGCCGTTCCCGCCGGGACCAGCGAGCGGGCCACCGAGAGATCGGCCGGCAACTCCTTCTCGCCCGTCCCGTCCTCGTAGGCGCGGATCACGCGGTCGTTGAAGTCCTGTACGTCGAGGATCGGCAGGTTGACGTTGATGTAGGGCCGGTCGACCAGCGTACCGTAGCTGTTGTTGTTGTACGGGTCGCGGGGGCTGGCCTCGTTCATCGAGCTGGGGAGGTTGTCGACAGACGCCATGGAAAAACCCTTTCGAGGGAGGAGTCAACCTTGCTGCCGCGCCCCAGGCCCCCGGCCTGACAGGCGGAACGAACACCACGCAGGGCGGGACGGGGTCGGGCACCGCTTGCGGCGGTGCGGCCGATCCGGTGCCAGCGCTCTGCGCTCCGAACCGGGTGCCGGACCTCGGAACCTCCCCGGATCGTGCCGGCCAGGTCAGGCAGCCGGCTTCCCGTTGGACTCGTCGATCAGCGACCGCGGGATTTCCCGCATCTCGCTGTGGCCACGCTTGACACACGTCAAATTGTCCTGCACCACCCGGTCGCCGCGCTTGCCGAAGTAACGCCGCAAGGCCTGTTCGACACCGGCGTAGACCTGGTCGTCGGTCATTCCGCTGGAGCGGGCGTAGGGGGTCAGCTTGAGGAACCCGCCCAGGAGCACGATCCCCTGCATCCGCATCTCCAGGTCGGCCACGGAGGCGACCTCGCGGGCGATCCGCACCATGTCGATGTAGAGCACGCGCAGCTTCTTCTCGCGGATCGTGCGCTGGTGCGGGGGCGGAATCCGCTGCCAGACGTCGGCGGGATCGGGGAAATGGCTCTGCAGGAAGATCGCGCCCCCCGGGACCATGCCCTTCAGCGGGTTGCCGCTGAACAAGGCGTTCGTATCGTTCAGCACCACCAGGTCGACGTGCTCCAGCTCGGAGTGCGTGTAGATGTGCGAGTCGGCGATCGTCAGATAGTACGTGGTGGGCAGCCCCTTCTTCTCCGAACCGTACTTGGGGTAGGCCTGCACGTCCTTGCCGAAGACCTGTCCCGCGATCGTGGCGATCACCTTGTTGGTGGTGACCGAACCGAACCCGCCCACCGAATGGCCCCGCATGGAAAAAGCGCCGCTGGGCCGGAGGTCGACATCGTCTTTCGCTTCCAGGGCCAGCGCGTGCCTGATGCCCACGCAGAAGAACTCGGGTCCTTCCTGGATCATGTTGGCGAAAATGGCGTTGATGTCGCCGGGGCGCACGTCGCGGCTGCCCAGGCCCGCCGTCCCCGAGTAGATGCGGGGAATCCGCGCGATCTGTTCCAGGCCACCCTGGCCGTTGGCCGCATCGCAGAACGCCGCCTTGATCTCCCGCGTCAGGTGGTTCCCGGTCGTGGACAAGGGATCGTCCATCCGCTCGACCACGGTGAACGCCCGGCAGTTCTGCAGGGCCTCGACAATCTGTCGCAGCGGGAAGGGGCGGAAGCAGTAGACGTTCAGGCATCCGGCCCGGATGCCCTTCTGCTCACGCAGGTAGTCGATCGTCGCCTGCGCCGTTTCCATTGTGCAGCCCATGCCGACCAGGATGTATTGGGCGTCCTCGCAGCGGTAGGCGTCGACAAACCCGTAGCGGCGTCCCGTCTTGCGGCGGAACAGCTCGAACGCCTCCTCCAGGGCCGGTGCGACCTGATCGTAGTACCAGCGCTGGGCCATCTTGCCCTTCATGTACGAGTCCTGGTTCTGCACCACGCCCGACATCAGCGGATTGTCGGGGTCCATCAGGTTGACCAGTTTCTCCTCCGGCCGCCCCACGAACTCCTTCATGAAGTCCGGCTCCAGCAGCCGCACCGTTTCCACGGTGTGGGTCGTGAGGAATCCGTCCTGCACGTTCAGGAACGGAGTCTTCGAGGCCTCGGCCGCTCGCCGGGAAATCAGGCACAAGTCGCCCGCCTCCTGCGCGTTGCGGGCGAAGAGAATCCCCCAGCCGCAGTCGGCGACGCTCATCACATCGTCGTGGCCGGCGTGCACGTTCAGCGATTGGCTGGTCAGCGCCCGCGCGCCGATGTTGAAGACCATCGGCAGCCGCTTGCCGGAGATCGTGTAGAGCACCTCCTTCATCAGGACCAGGCCCTGGCCGGAGGTGAAATTCGTCACCCGCCCGCCGGCCGCGGCAAATCCCTCGCAGAACGTGGCCGCCGAGTGCTCGCTTTCCGGCTCGACGAATACCAGCTGGTCGCCCCAGAGGTTGGGCACGCCGTTCATCATGGCCGTGTTGAACCCGCTGCCCATCGTCGTGGAACTGGTGATCGGGAACGCCCCCGAGCCCTGGCTGATACGGGTCTCGACCCAGACCACGGTCTCCGCCCCGTCGCAAGTGGCAGGGATGCCGGGGTACTCATACTTCTCCTCGACCGCCTCCCACGCAGGCGTCGGTGTGGTCCGCTCCAGAGAGCTTGTCGCCATCGGTTTCCCCTTCCCCCAACGGTCCCAGCGCAAGCGCACCCCGCACCCGGGGCGGGCGAAAACGCCGCGCTCAAGAAGTGGATCTCCCAAATACCCGCAAGAAGCGGATCTCCCAATTACCTGAAATGCGCCTTCGATGATACACCATTTTCGACTTCGGCGACATTCCGCCGCGCCCCCGGCCGGTGCCGGCGTCCGTTCCCGGCGGGACATGACGGTGCCGGCACTGCCGGCAACCACGTCAGGGGCGACGCCCCGCGGGAGCCGCGTTGCGGCCGAGGTCATGCCACGTCACCGGGGCCCGACCGGGCGGTTGACCGGGCCTTTGTCCGCCGGGCAAGGCGCCTGGCCACCCCTGACCATGCTTTCGCGCAAGTTGCCGGACGCCCTTGCATGCCCACCTTTCCATCGCGCCAGGACGGCAGGTCGCATGGCCGGGCACCGAGGCCGTCGCCCCGCGGGGGAACCGCCGCGCGATCGACGGTTCTCTTGCCCGCGCCAGGGACCGAAACGATAATGCCCCAGGCCGGCCTGCACAGGGCAACCGCCATCGCGTCGCGAAACGCAGGCCGACAGGCAAGGTTTACCGATGCAGACGATCGCGGGCGACGGGAATACGAGCCGGTTCCCGGGACCTGGTCGATTGGATGGCAAGCGCTGAGCGTGGCCCTGCTCATCGGCGCGACGAGGGTCCACCGCCCGTGATCACCATCGACGTGCTCCTGGAGCGCACGGGACTTTCCGTGCGGGAACTGGCCGAGCGGGCCCGGCTGTCGCACCTGCGTGCCGAGGCGATTGCCGACGGACGGTGGACGCCCAGCCCCGAGGAGCGGCAGCGCATCGCCGAGGTCTTCTCCCTGCCCGCGGAGGAGATCAGCTGGGGGCACACGCTCAATCCGCGAAATCTCCGCTATCGGCGGTTCGGGCATCCGGAGGTCTACGAGGCATGGCCACATCCGTCGCGGAATGGTGCCGACAAAAAGGGTGGGACGTCGGACAGCTGACCGAGCGGAGCGGACTGGACGCCGCCCGCGTGCAGGCGATCGTCCTGGGACGCTGGACCCCCAGCCCCGCCGAGCGAACCACGATCGCCGCCGCGCTGGACGTCCCCGTGGAAGAGATCGCCTGGGGGCACAAGACGCCGATCCAGCATCTGTACGGTCACGGCCCGTCCTGACCCCAACCTGTCGCGCGGGGACGCTTCCACGGTTCGGCCGAAGGTCGCAGCAGGGCGGCGTGCGGCTGGGAGGGCGAGGCTCCTGCCGAGCCGCGATGCGGCCGTGCCCAGGGCTCCGCCGGAGCTTCGCCCTTCCCTGCTCGCGCGAGTCGGCTCAGCCGGCGACCCACTCCTGGTAGCACTGCTGGCAGTAGCGATCGGTCATGCCGGCCACGTACTCGGCCGCGCTCCGCGGCAGGCCGTGCTGCTGGGCACGCTGCTGGAAGTCCGCCGGCATCAGGCAGGGATTATCGACCAGGGTGGCCCACAGTTGTCGCAGCTTCTCCTGGGCGTGGCCGCGGACGGCGACCAGCCGTTCATGGCGGTAGACGTGGGCGTAGAGGAACTCCTCCAGCTGGCGTTTTTCCGCCGTCAGGGCGGGGTCGGGGCCGATGCGGAACGCCGACTGCCGCGGCGCGGAGGTGTCGGACCAGTTGCAGCGGGCCAGGAACTCCCCGCTGGCCTCGAGTACATTCCCCACCTGGACGTCAATCAACTCGTGCACGATCGCCTTGCGGAGCCGCTCGCCCGACAGATCACCGGCACGCTGACGCACCGTCTGGAAGCAGCGATCGATGAGCGGGAGGGCCAGTAATTCCTCGATCCGCACCAGGCCCAGCTTCACGGCGTCGTCCGTATCGTGGGCGTCGTAGGTGATGCTGTCGGCAGCATCCACGACCTGGGTCTCCAGCAGCGGTCCCGGACCGAGCGGGTCGAGCCCCGCGCGGCTGGCCTGGCCGGCCAGCACTTCGGCGGTGAGGTTCAGCCCCGGGAACGACTCGTGGCGGTGTTCGATCTCTTCTACCAGGGTCAGGGCATGGCGATTGTGCGAGAAGCCGCCCTCGGCGGCGAGGCAGGCGTTCAGCGCATCCTCGCCGGCGTGCCCGAACGGCGGATGGCCGATATCATGCAGCAGGGCGAGGGCCTCGATCAGGTCTTCGTTCAGCCGCAGGGCGCGGCCGATGGTCCGCGCGAGCGAGGCCACCTCCAGGGTGTGCGTCAGCCGCGTGCGGTGGTAATCGCCCATCTCGCCCGTGAAGACCTGCGTCTTGCCGCTCAGCCGCCGGTAGGCCGCGCTGTGCAGGATGCGATCCCGGTCACGCTGGTACGATCCCCGATAGGGGTGTTCGGGCTCGGGATAGCGGCGGCCGGCCGAGTCGGCGCTGTGCATGGCGTAGGGGGCCAGCAGCCCCCGTTCGCGTTCGGCGGGCGAGAGCAGCCCGGACCAGGGGCAGGGGTCGCTTGGGGTCGCCATGCGGTGCTTCTGCAGCGACCGCGGCGGGGCGGTCATGGGTGCGGGACGACTGTGAGTCTATCGCGGCGGGTCGGGCGCCGACAGGCGGCTGGCCGCGCGCCTTGTCGCCCGCGAGGGGCTGTGATAGGGTCCAGGCGTTCCTTTTCGTTCCGCCTCGAGGTCAGTCCCCCGTGTCGATCTCCTCTGCCTTGCCAGGAACCGGGATCGCCTCGGCCGCGGTCCCTGCGGGCGGCGCGCCGGTGATCTGGGTCCGCGGGGCCCGGGTCCACAACCTGCGCGACCTGGACGTGGACATCCCCCGCAATCGGCTGGTCGTGATCACCGGGCCGAGCGGATCGGGCAAGAGTTCGCTCGCCTTCGACACGCTCTATGCCGAAGGGCAGCGGCAGTACATCGAGAGTCTCTCGGTCTACGCCCGCCAGTTCCTGCACCAGTTGCAGCGGCCCGACGTCGACCTGGTCGGCGGACTGCAGCCGACGATCTGCATCGACCAGCGGCCCGACAATCAGAACCCGCGAAGCACGGTGGCGACGGTCACGGAGATCTACGACCACCTGCGGCTGCTGCTGGCTCGCCTGGGACGGCCCTTCTGTTACCGCTGCGGGGCGGAGATCCGCCAGCAGTCTCCCGAGCAGATCCAGGACCGCCTGATGCAGCTGCCCGAAGGGACCAAGGTGATGATCCTGGCGCCGCTCGTGCGAGGGCGGAAGGGCGCGCATCGCGACGTGCTGCTGCGGATTCGCCGGGCGGGGTTGGTGCGGGCACGGGTCGACGGCGCGGTGCGGGAGCTGGACGAAGTCCCGGAGCTGGCCCCGCGGCGGACACACCAGATCGAGGCGGTCGTCGATCGGGTGGTCATCCGTCCCGGCGTGCGGGCCCGCGTGGGCGAGTCGATTCGGACGGCGACGCAGCTGGGCGAGGGACTGGTCGCCGCCTGTTATCTGCACGCGCCGGCGGACGGCGGCCCCGAGCGTCACGCGGGGGAGGACGACTGGCGGGACGAGCTGTTCAGCACGCGGCATGCCTGCCCGCAGTGCTCGGTCAGCTACGAGGAACTCGAGCCGCGCACGTTCAGTTTCAACAGCGCCTACGGAGCCTGCCCGGTGTGCGAGGGGCTGGGAAGGCTCGAGGAGTTCGACCCGGAACTGGTGCTGCCCGACCTGGAACGCAGCCTGGACAGCGGCGCGATCGCCCCCTGGAGGGGACTGGCGCCCGCCGCCCACCGCAAGCAGCGCCAGATGCTGGCGGAGTTCCTGGCGGCCCAGGGCTTCGACACGACAACGCCGCTGTCCCGGCTGCGCCCGCAGGTCCGGCACCAGCTGCTGTACGGCGACGAAAAGCGGTTCACCGGCATCCTGATGCTGCTGGAGAAGGAGTACGCCACCACCACGCGCCGGGGGCGCACCGCGCAGCTGGATGCGTTCCGCGGCCAGGTGACCTGCCAGGCCTGCGGCGGATCGCGCCTGCGGCCCGAGGCGACCAGCGTCCGGCTGGGCGGCCGCGCGGTGCACGAGATGACCACGCTGTCCGTCTCCCAAGCCCGGCAGTTTTTCCGGGAGCTGACGTTCGACCAGGCGGACCAGCTGATCGCGCAGCCGCTGCTCGCTGAGATCGACAAGCGCCTGGCGTTTCTGGCGAAAGTCGGCCTGGACTACCTGACCCTCGACCGCGCCGCCGACACGCTGAGCGGCGGCGAACTGCAGCGGGTGCGGCTGGCGACGGGCATCGGCTCCGGGCTGGTCGGCATCTGCTACATCCTGGACGAGCCGACAATCGGACTGCACGCACGGGACAATGCCCGGCTGATCCAGGCCCTGCGCGAGCTGCAGCAGCAGGGGAACAGCGTGTTGATCGTCGAGCATGACGCGGCCGTGATGCGGGCCGCCGACCAGTTGATCGACATCGGACCTGGCGCGGGCTCGCGTGGCGGGCAACTGATCGCCCAGGCGGCGCCGCAGGAACTGGCGGCGGACGAGCGGTCGCTGACGGGCCAGTACCTGGCGGGCCGGCGGGAGATCCCCGTTCCGCCGCGGCGACGGCGGATCGCCAAGTCCCGCTCGATCCTGCTGGAAGGCGTCACCACGAACAACCTGCAGAACGTCCAGGCCCGCTTTCCGCTGGGAACCCTCGTCTGCGTGACCGGCGTGAGCGGGTCCGGCAAGAGTTCCCTGGTCAACGAGACCTTGGCGCCCGCCCTGCTCCGCCGCCTGGGCGGCACCGCGCCGAAACCGGGTCCGCACCAGAGCCTGCGGGGGGCCAGCCTGATCGATAAGGTTGTCTTGATCGACCAGGCGCCGATCGGAAGGACGCCCCGCAGCAACCCCGCGACGTACACCGGGTTGTTTGACGAGATCCGGCGGGTGTTTGCCGGCACGCGCGAATCCCGCCAGCGGGGTTACGGCGCGAGCCGCTTCAGCTTCAACGTCAAGGGAGGACGCTGCGAGGCCTGCCAGGGCCAGGGCGTGCAGCGGATTGAAATGTCGTTCCTCCCCGACCTGTACGTGGTTTGTGACCAGTGCCAGGGAGCACGCTTCAACCCACAGACGCTGCAGGTCCGCTACCGCGGCCGGTCGATCGCCGATGTGCTGGGCATGGCCGTCGACGAGGCGGTGGAATTCTTTGAAAATTTCGCAGCCATCACGCGGCTGCTCGATACCCTGCACCGCGTCGGCCTGGGCTATCTCCCGCTGGGCCAACCCTCCACCACGCTCTCCGGCGGCGAGGCCCAACGGATCAAGCTTGCCACGGAGCTGGCCCGCGTAGATACCGGTAAGACCCTCTACCTGCTGGACGAGCCGACCACCGGACTGCACTTCGACGATATCCAGCGCCTGCTGCAGGTGCTCAGCCAGCTGGTGGACAAAGGCAACACGGTGCTGGTGATCGAACACAACCTGGAGGTGATCAAGTGCGCCGACTGGATCATTGACCTGGGTCCCGAGGGCGGCCAGGCCGGGGGACGGATCGTGGCGACGGGAACGCCCGAGCAGGTGGCTGCCCTGCCGGACAATCTCACCGGGCGCTATCTCCGCCCGCTGCTCCGCGGGCAGCACGCGGCGGCGCCCTAAGGCGCTGCACGACAATTACCTACCGGTTTTGTGGATCAGCCGCGGGGCGCTAGCCCGCGGTCTTTCGCGGATGAACCGCGGGCTAGCGCCCGGCGGCTGATGAGTGATTTCGGTAACTTATTGTTGAACAGCGCCTAACCCGGATTATTCATCAACGTAACGAGTGAAGTTGCCAGGTGAAACAGAGAACCAGGTTGTGGCTGTCTTCCCAACAACACCGCGCACATCAGCCGGCACGCGCTAGCGTCCGGTTCTCCCCAAATTCCACGAAACCCGGACGCTCACGCGTGCCGGCTCACGAATAAGCCGGCCTCGAGGCCTTGCGCGATTCTGGGCAACAAGGCAGACGAGCGAACCCGAGTTACGATCCATGCTCCCGCCGTGGTGGGCACGAACAAGGCCCGGCTTGGCGCCGGGTCGGGCGGGATGGAAAGAAATGCCCCGTCGCGTCGCCGCAGTGCGGCCGGATGGTGCGTCAATGGCGCGTCGGCGCGAAGCTCGGCGGGATGGAACGGTTACTCACCATACGGGGGCCTGTACGGATTCTTGTGTCAATGGCTCTGCCGAAGGGGACAGTCCCATTTTTCTGGCATCCATGCCACAAAAATCGGGACAGTCCCCCATACGGTTCCTGTCGGTATCGCCGCGTTTCCGCTACGAAGGGGCACCAATATCACAGCCCAGGGCAGAGCGCAGTCCGCCGCAGGCGGACGGAGCGCCGCCCTGGGTAACGGTAACCGTTCACGGGCCGGGGTCTGGCTCATTTTTCGGCGGGAAGACGCCCGCGCTCGGCACGAACGTGTCCGCCGAAAAATGTGCCTGACCCCCTCAGGTGCAGCGATCAGGCGTCCACCCCGTGAACGGTTACTAATGACCGAACAACGTGTCGGTTTCGGTTTGATCGACGAACAACTTGTGCCCGCTTTTTCAGGGCTTCGGTTCCCTGAAAGCCTTGTTACCCGGGGCGGCGCTTCGTCCGCTCGGCGCGGACTTCGCTTTGCCCCGGGCTGACTGAAACCATGGCGTGCACCGGAGCCGCCGATCGGGTCGGACTCCCATGGCTGCGTCCGTGGTGGCGGCCCGGTGACGCCGATCGTCGCTCCCGGAACCACGAAACCCTATTAAGAAGATCTCGGCTCGGCAGGCGCCTCGCCCTCCCGGAACGTAACCGTTCCCAGGGCGGGGTCTGGTCCATTTTTCGGCTGTAAAGCTCTGCCAGACCCAAACGCGCAGGCCGAAAACATGGACCTGACCCCCTGGAATCGCCCACCCGGGGTGTGAACGGTTACCCCGGAACCACGAAACCGTCTTGAGGAGACGACGATGACGCGGTCACGAGGCGTTTCGAACTTCAGGCTGCTTGGCCTGGCCGCCCGCCGCGGCGGGGCGGCCGTCGCGATCCAGGTGGGGCTGTTGATGGCGGCCGCCGCTGCGCCGGTGTGCGCCCGGGAGGCGACCGAGCTGCCGAACGTGGTGATTGTGTTCACGGACGATCAGGGCTACGCCGACGTGGGCGTGTTCGGCGCCGAGGGCTTCGAAACGCCGCATCTGGATCGGATGGCGGCCGAGGGGATGCGGTTCACCGACTGGTATGTGACGCAAGCCGTCTGCAGCGCCTCGCGGGCCGGATTGTTGACCGGCTGTTACCCGAACCGGGTTGGCATCCTGGGGGCCCTGGGTCCCAGTAGCACGCACGGCATTCATGCGGACGAGGTGACGCTGGCCGAGCTGTTGCGCTCGCGGGGGTACGCCACGGCGATCTTCGGCAAGTGGCATCTGGGGCACCACCGCCAGTTCCTGCCGCTGCAGCACGGATTTGACGAGTATTTCGGACTGCCCTATTCGAACGACATGTGGCCGCTGCACCCCGCCTTCGCCGACCTGCCCAGCGCGGTCGCGCAGCGGAAGCAAGGATTTCCGGACCTGCCGCTGCTGGAGGGAAACAGGATCCTCAAGCCGGCGGTCACGGGCGAGGACCAGGCTCAACTGACCACCTGGTACACGCAGCGCGCGGTCGACTTCATCCAGCGGCAGCGGGATCGGCCGTTCTTCCTGTACCTGCCCCATTCCATGCCCCACGTGCCGCTGTTCGTATCCGACAAGTTCAAGGGGCGCAGCGAGCAAGGGCTGTACGGCGACGTGATGATGGAAATCGACTGGTCCCTGGGCCAGATTCTGCAGGCGCTCCAGGACCAGGGACTGGACGAGAAGACGCTCGTCATTTTCACCACGGACAACGGTCCCTGGCTCAGCTACGGCGACCATGCCGGCTCGGCCCTGCCGCTCCGCGAGGGCAAGGGAACCATGTTCGACGGCGGTTGCCGGACGCCCTGTATCATGCGCTGGCCCGGCAAGATCCCCGCGGGCGCCGTCTGTCGGGAAGTGGCAGCCACGATCGACATCCTGCCCACGCTGGCCCGGTTGACAGGCGCCGAGTTGCCCGCGCACAAGATCGATGGCCAGGACATCGGGCCGTTGATGACGGCTCAGCCCGGTGCCCAATCGCCGCACGAGGCCTACTACGGTTATTGGGGCGATGCGCTGCAGACGGTCCGCAGCGGCCGCTGGAAGCTGCATTTCCCGCATCCTTACCAGACACTGGGGCGACGGCCTGGGGGCAAGGGAGGCCGACCGGCGGCGTACCAGCAGGCGCGGATCGAGCTGAGCCTGTTCGATCTGGAGGGCGACATCGGCGAGACGACCGACGTGAAGGACCAGCACCCGGAGGTGGTCCGCCGCCTGCAGCAGCTGGCCGAACGGGCCCGCGAGGACCTGGGAGACGGGTCGCGGCGCGGATCCGGGAGGCGCTCTCCCGGGCGACTGCGTGACGAGGCCGGCAACGCGAAGAGCCAGCCCTGAGTTGACGGGAGCCAGGGTGCCCGCTCGGCGGAGGCCGACCGCGCCCGGCCGCCATGCGGGCGATCATGGGTTCCACCCGTTGCATGGTGGTCGAACATCCCCCGACCGCGCCGTGGGAAGCCCCTGTGCCGCGCGGTAAAATAGGACGTCCAGCGAGGCGCCCGCGCACGGCAGGTGCCCCTGAGTCCACCTTCGCTGTTCCCTGTCACCTGTGCCCCTGCCAAGAAGGAGAGCCCTGATGTCCCGAATTGTCCTGACGGGTCTTTTTTTGTGTTGGCTGCCCGTCGCCGTCCAGGCCGGTCCGCTCGTGCCGGGACATGTCGCCGCCGACGCCAAGTGGCTGATCCACGTGAACCTGGAGGCGATCAAGTCGAGCGACCTGGCCGGGCTCTGCCCCGTCGAGTGGAAGGAGCACGCCGCGTCCGGGGAAAAGGTCAAGCGGATGACCGAGAAGCTGGGTTTGAATCCGCTGCAGGACCTCCTGGGCGTGACCATCTACGACACGCTTTACAAACGTCACAGCGGGGTGATGCTGGTCCATGTCCGCAACCTGGACCAGGCGCGGATGCTCGAGTCGTTCAAGAAATCGAAGCCCGACCATACCACCCGCGAGCATGCGGGTCGGACGCTGTACTCGTGGACCGAGAAGCACCACGGGCACGGGGAGCACCCGGTGACGGGATGCTTTGCCAGCGAGCATACGATCCTGTTCAGCAGCAGCCCGGAACAGGCCCAGGCCGCGCTGGATGTACTGGATGGCAAGCAAGAGGCCCTGGCCGGGGATGCGGCGCTGCTCAAGGGTTTCCCCCGCCGGGCAATGATCGCATCCCGCGCCGTCGACGTCTCCGACGAATACCAGACGGTCACGCGCTGCCCGGTGCTGAAGCATACCCGCGCGGCCTCGTCCTCGTTCCTCGAAAAGGACGGGCAGCTGATCGTCCGCTATGTCCTGGAGGCCAACTCGGAGGAGCAGGCCAAGAATTTCGTGGCCATCGTGGATGGACTCAAGGCCCTGGGTGCCATGCACCTCGGCCGGCACAAGGCGATGGCCCCGCTCGTGGACAGCCTGAAGGCCAGGGCCAAGGGCACCACCGTAACGATTAACTGGCAGGCCTCGCACGAGGCGATTGCCCATGCGGTGAAGGAAGGGGTCGAGCGGCGCAAGGAAATGCGCGAGCGGTGGAAGAAGCTGCACGAGCAGCGCCAGAAGACCAAGGCGGCCGAGGAGACGAAGGCAGCCGAGGAGACGAAGGCAGCCAAGGAAGAATAGCAGACGCCGAGGCTGCCAGTGGCCGGCGGGGAGAAGCGCGGAACGCGTAACCGCCTTCCCCCGTCCGGCGGACGAGCGGCTGCGCGGCGGTGCTCTATTTAAACGGATCGTCTGCAAACGGATCCGTCGCTTCGTCCTGCGCCGCGTCGGCATCTTCCTTCGGCGGCGCGACTGCCTGATCGCCGGGTCCGGCCTTCTCCACCATCGGCGGGTCGGCCGGGGCGATCGGCAAACCTGGAGCAGCGCCAGCGTCAGGCTGCCCGCCCTCGTCGCCGCTGCCGGCCACGGCGCGGCCCAGTGCCCCGAAGACGGAACCGAGAGCACTGCCCTTGCCGGTCCCGCCGGCTGCTGGGGGCCCGGCCTGCGGCCCCGCGGCCGCTGGCGGAGCGCCGAACGGATCGTCGCCGCCACCTGCGGGCGGGGCCGGCGTGGCGCCAAACGGGTCTGCCTCATCGGCCGGTGGAGCCGGGGCAGCGCCGCCAAACGGATCGGCCGCATCGCCGGCGGGTGGAGTTGGCGTGGCGCCAAGCGGGTCTGCCTCATCGGCGGGTGGAGCCGGGGCAGCGCCGCCAAACGGATCGGCCTCATCGCCGGCGGGTGGAGTTGGCGTGGCGTCAAACGGGTCCGCCTCATCGCCGCCCGCCGCCGCCTCGATTTCTGCCCGCGGCTGCGGTGCCACGCCCGTACCGATCGCGCCCGCCTGGTCGCCGCGAAACGGATCGGGAGCCTGATCGGGCAACGGCGGGGGCACGCTGGGAGCCGCGCCTCCGGCCGGCAGGATGTCGCCGGGCAATCCGCCACCGCCCGTTCTCGCGGTACCGGCCGCGCGCTGCGACTGCCGATCCTCTGCCCGGCGGCGCAGTTCGAATCGTGCCTGTTGCCGGTGCTGCTCGAGTTGCATCCGCTCGTATCCCTGGACGCGTTCGAGCGACCGGCCAATCAGTCGGCCCGCGCCCTCCGCTTCCAGCTGCGCCCCCTGTTGAAAATCGCCCGCTGCCTCGTCCGGGCGCCCCAGCTTCAGGTTCACCAGCCCGCGGAAGTAGAAACACCGCGGATCCCGCGCTCCCTGCTCGATCGCCTGGGTCAGGCTTTCGTGCGCCTGGTCGTATTGGGACGCGAAGTACGCATGAACGCCCAGGCCATACAACTCAGCCAGCGGCGCCTCCTGGGCCTGCGCCCGGCCAGGCATGATCAGCAGGCTGCTCAGGGCACAGACAGCAGCCGCACAGGCAAGTCGACTGGTGAACATCGATACTCTCCCTGGATTGTGTGACATCAGCACGGCGTCCGTCGCAACAGCGGCGGACGTCGCAATCCGGAGCGAAGTGACTCCCTCGTCCGGACGTGGCGGCGGGCAGGCGGGCGGGGCGCCCAGGCCGCGCACGGCACGGGCGAAAAATTATGATAATTCCCGTGGCGCTTGCTGACAAGCAGCCGAGCCGCCCGAACGCCGCCGGCACGCTCCCCGCAACCGGCGAGCACCCGTAACCGTTCACAGCCCGGTGGAGGATTTTGCCTGATTCCAGGGGGTCAGGTCCATGTTTTCGGCCAGCGCGCATCTGTAAGGTCGAGTTTGTCGGCCGAAAAATGGACCAGACCCCGACCCGTGAACGGTTACGAGCACCCAATGGGCAGTTCCCCGCCAGGTAGTGCGTCGTCACGCGGGTCGCCGGCAAGATCAGCCACGAACCCGAGGCGGAACGGACTTGTCGACCCAGGCGGACAGCTGGCCGGGAAAAGCTCGTGTTCTGTCCATTTCAGAAGTTCGGGTTCGGCAAGTTAGCCGGAGGGCGCTTGCCCCCGGTTTTTCCCGGATGAACCGTGGATTCTGGGAGAACCAGAAGAAACAGGAAAGACAGGACTTGCGCCTGGCGGGTCGGCACCCCGCATCGACCGGGCGGAACAGATCGGCGGTCAAGCGGCCAGAGGGCCGGCACCCAGTCAGCCACGAGGGAAGCGAATCCTCGCTGCCTGCCGGCCGCCTGAGCGGCGCCGATCTGTTCCGTTACCGAATTGGATGGGTCGGCCGATCGATGCGACCACTGCTCACGAGCGGGCGGACTTCCGGCGCGCTGGCTAGTGCGTTGTCCAAGTTGAATTTTCGGATCAGCCGCGGGGCGCCGGGCGGCGGCCTGTTCCGGGGAAAACCGGGGGCTAGCGCCCTCCGGCTGAGGCGCTGCAAGACAATTACCTGCCGGTTTTGTGGATCAGCCGCCGGGCGCTGGCCCGCGGTTCTCGTGCTCCAACCGTGGGCTAGCGCCCGGCGGCCGATGAGTGATTTCGGCAACTTATTGTTTAACAGCGCCAAATTTCCTTCGGCTAATTTCCTCCGGCCAATTGACCGCACCCGAACGTTTGACATGGACAGAACACGAGTGCTTTGTCAGAGCTGAATTTTCGGGTTGGACCGGACGGCTCGCGCCGTTGCGCGAGGGATTTGACGGCTGGGGGCGAGGTAACCGTTCACGGGCCGGGGACTGGCTCATTTTTTGGGCGGAAAGACAGCTCGGCGTCGTGCGACGTTGCCGCCGAAAAATGTTCCTGACCCCTTGGGATGCAGCCGGCGTCCACCCCGTGAACGGTTACTTGTGATGATCGAAAGGCAATGGGCCGGTTCTTCTGTCGAATGGGTCCATCGGCGGCGAAATCGGTCAGGACCTGTTAGCCGGGTCGGTTGTAGCGGTTTTGTGACTGGCGCGGCGGATTCCCGCCGGGCTTTTCCGCGAAGCGGTCCCAGGCCCGGCATGGATGCCGGGTGGGAACAGGGAACCTCATCCACCGAATCAGCCCCGTTTCACGGGGCTTCTCGCGGTCGGGGCTTGCCTGATTCCAGCGGGTCAGGTCCATGTTTTCGGCCGGCGCGTATCCGCGAGGTCGATTTTGTCGGCCGAAAAATGGACCAGACCCCGACCCGTGAACGCTTACCGGTCTCCCGACCGCCCCCCACTCAGAGATTCTGTTCTAAACGGGTCTTCGTGATTCTGGGAGGGCGAGGCTCCCGCCGAGCCGAGAACCGGCTGCACGCGCCGGCTCGGCAGGAGCCTCGCCCTCCCACGATGGTGCAGCTCTGGTTAGCGCGTCCCGTATCTCCCAGGATCACGCTAGGCTATTTGGCGTCTCAATCCAAATTCAACTGCCAGTTGCCAAATCCTCTTCCCTGACTTGAAATGCTATCGTCTACAAATACAAACCGCAGGCTGCACCCCGGCCGCGCCCCTGCCGGCCAGGCAGCGCGGGCGGCCTGGGGGCTCAGAATCGGGTCCCGCGCTGTCTTGGGTACGGTGGCGTCCGATGGGGTATATTGGACCCATTGACCATGCGATCCGTACGCAAATGGGTGCTGGTGCTGTCGCCGGGGAAGCGCCTGAGGGAAAAGATCGTAACCGTTCACGGGTCAGGGTCTGGTCCATTTTTCGGCCGGCAAACTCGACCTCGCAGATACGCGTTGGCCGAAAACATGGACCTGACCCCCTGGAAGCAGGCAAAATCCTCCACCGGGCTGTGAACGGTTACGAAATGATCGCCCTGCTTGGTGCCGCCCGCTCGGCATACCTGGCTGTCGGTTGATTCCAAGGGGGGTCAGCTCGATCTTTTCGGCCTGTGCGTTGGGAGCCTGGCCGAGCCCGCTGGCCGAAGATTCGACCAGGCCCCGATCCGTGAACGGTTACCCTGTGAGCCTGCCAGCCCCGACCCGGAGGCTGCTCCGTTGACCGCGCAGCGGTGAGTTATTGACTAAGGCGCTGCACGACAATTACCTACTGGTTTTGTGGATCAGCCGCGGGGCGCTAGCCCGCGGTCTTTCGTGGATGAACCGCGGGCTAGCGCCCGGCGGCTGATGAGTGATTTCGGTAACTTATTGCTGAACAGCGCCTAAAGCCCGCTCCTGGTCCGGGAAGGCCTGCCGTCCGCGCCACGGCTGCCACCTATGCGATTTCGGCTTATCACCTACAACATCCACAAGGGGATTGGCGGAGTCGATCGCCGCTACCGCCCGCAGCGGATCGTGGAGACACTCGAGCACTATGCCCCGGACATCGTGCTGATGCAGGAAGTGGACGATGGCGTGCCCCGGTCCCACCGCGATCCGCAGGTCGAGTTGCTGGGCGACGCCCTGGGGCTGAAGTACCGGGCGTTTCAGCCCAATGTCCGCCTGCGTCAGGGTCGCTACGGCAACGCCATCCTCAGCCGTTTCCCGCTGTCGGACATCACCGACATCGAGCTGACGATCCCGCTGAAGAAGCGCCGCCGCGCGTTGGCGGCCCGCTGCCACGTCCCGGTGAACGGGCATGCCCGCACGCTGGTCCTGTTCAACATGCACCTGGGCCTGGCGGGCTTTGAACGGATCATGCAGTTGCGTCGCTTCCTGGCCAACGAGATGTTTACCCACACGCATCGCGGCACGGCGCTAATTGCCGGCGGCGACCTGAACGACGTCTGGGGGACGCTGGGCCGCCGGATTCTCGAGCCGGCGGGGCTGGCCGCCGCGTCCGGCCTGTTGCACACTTTCCCCGCGATTCGTCCCTTGCGGCCGCTGGATCGGCTCTACTTTCGGGGCAGTCTCGCGGTGCGCCACTGTTTTCCCTCGCGCATCAAGATTGCCCGCCGGGCCTCCGACCACCTGCCGGTGATCGCGGAATTCGAGATGCTCTCCTGAACGACGGAGGCGCGATCGATCTTCCGCGGGTCATTTGACGGTGGCCACGATCAGAAGCACCGGCAGCTGGCTGAGACCGTGCACCTGGTCGCCCATCCAACCGGCCAACGACCGGGTCACCGGGCGGGCGCGAGTGACGATCCCCTTCAAAACCGGCTCGTTCGTCCGCTCCGGGCGACTCATGTTCGTCCGTTTCCCGTGTTGGGCTCATACGCGTACTCGCACGAGAGACGATCGACATCGAGTCGTTCATGGTCGAAGGTTGCTTCTGCCATCACGCTTCTTTCGCGTACGAGTACCGTTGCACTGAGTACGAGTACGATGCTCCTGACGACCCCCGTGTTCTGCATGGCTCCCGCCAGGGACAATCCGCCGCCGAAGGGCAAGAGGACGCCCCAAGGGACCTTCGTGGCCGTCGCCCCATCGAGGGCATGAGAGCTGCCAACCACCGAGTGGCTCCGGCGGGCACGCCGGCGGTTTGCTAGCAGGCGGGCGAGCGATGTTGTTCGGCGGCCCGGATTCGCTATAGTAGACACCTGTTTAGCCCGGATGATTCATCAACCTGACGAGTAGAGCTGCAAGGTGAAGCAGAGAAACAGGTTGTGGCTATCTTCCCAGAAACACCGCGCAAAACAGCCGGCACGCGCTGGCGTCCGGTTCTCCCCAACTCCACCAAAACCGGACGCTAGCGCGCTTGCGGCTCATGAATCATCCGAGTTAGTGTCGGGCCGATGCTGCAGGGAGGGACGCACGCGACTCCGAGGGGAATGTCCAGGGGGTAGGCATGGATGTCGACGCGTTTCTGGAGCGGATCAGGCGGCACCCGCAGTATGCGGGCCAGCTGGTGCACGTCCGCGAGTTGCCCGCGCGGGGCGGGCGGTTTGCCGATCCCGGGCGGCCGTTGCCGGCGCCGCTGGCGCGGGTGCTGGCGGCGGGGGGCATCGAGCGGCTCTATGCCCACCAGGTGGAGGCCCTCGAGTCGGCGCGCAGCGGGCAGGACCTGGTGGTGGTCACCGGCACAGCCAGCGGCAAGACGCTGTGCTACAACCTGCCGATCTTCGAGGCGTGCCTGGAAGATCCTGAGGCGCGGGCCCTGTACCTGTTCCCCACCAAGGCGCTCGCGCAGGACCAGTTGAAAGGCCAGTTGGAACTGCTCGCCGCGGATGCCGAGCTGGCCGCGCGGATCAAGGCGGGCGTCTACGACGGCGACACGCCCCCGGCCCAGCGGCGGCGGATCAAGGCCGAGGCCAACCTGGTTCTCTCGAACCCGGACATGCTGCACGCCTCGCTGCTGCCGTACCATCCCAGGTGGGCGCGGCTGCTGAGCACGCTGAAGTTCGTCGTGCTGGACGAGGTCCACACCTACCGCGGCATCCTGGGGGCACACGTGGCCTGCGTCCTGCGGCGGCTGGACGCCGTCTGCCGGCACTACGGTGCGCGACCGGTGTACCTGGCGGCCAGCGCGACGATTGCCAATCCGGGCGAGCTGACCGCGCGGCTGCTGAACCGCGAAGTGCGGGTGATCGAGCGGGATGCCGCCCCGCACGGTCGCAAGCTGTTCGCGCTCTGGAACCCGGTCCCGCTGGGCCGCGACCAACTGGCGCGCCGCAGCGCCGGCGACGACGCCGTGTGGCTGATGGTCGAGGCGCTGGAGGCGGGCGGTCAGTCGCTGGCCTTTACCCGCACCCGCCAGGCCGCCGAGCTGGTGCAACGCTACGCGCAGGACGAGCTGCGGCGGCGCCATTCGCCGCTGGCCCACCAGGTGCGGGCCTACCGCGGCGGGTACCTGCCGGGGGAGCGGCGGCAGATCGAACAGGACTTGAGCAGCGGCCGGCTGCGGGGCGTGGCGGCGACCAACGCCCTGGAGCTGGGGATCGACATCGGCTCGCTCGACGTCACGCTCCTGATCCAGTATCCCGGCACGATCGCCAGCACGTGGCAGCAGGCCGGGCGCAGCGGGCGCCGCGCGGGTGACAGCCTGACGGTGCTGCTGGCCGGCAACGATCCGGTCGACCAGTACCTGCTGCGGCATCCGGCCTACTTCTTCGCCCAGTCGCCCGAGCACGCGGTGGTCGACCCCGAGAATCCATACGTGCTGGCGCGGCACCTGCAAGCGGCCGCCTTCGAGCTGCCGCTGGACGAGACGGCCACGGCCCGCTTCGGCTCGACCGCCGCCCAGGTCGCCCAGGTGCTGGGCGACAGCGGCCAGCTGGCGCAGGTCGCGGGCAAGCTCTACTTTGCCGGCGGGCAGAACCCGGCACAGAAGATCAGCCTGCGGCACATGAGTGACGAGACGTTCAGCATCGTGCTCCGCACGGAGAAGGACCGCGTGCAGGAGCCCGTGCGGGTCGAACCGGGCAGCGGGCGACACCAGCTGCCACAGGGCTTCGAGGTGCTGGCCAACGTCGATGCAATCAGCGCCCCGGAGTTGATCTACCCCGAGGCAGTCTACCTGCATCACGGCGAGACATACTTCATTCGCCAGCTCGACCTGGAGGGCAAGGTGGCCTACGCCGAGCGGCACGAAATGAGCTACTACACGCAGGCTGTGCTGGAGAGCAGCGTACAGATCACGCGGACGCGGGAGACCCGTCACGATCTGCCGCGGGCCCGCCTCCACTACGGCGACGTCGACGTCCGTTGGCAGACGGTGGCCTTCAAGAAGATCAAGTTTGGCACGCGTGAAAACGTCGGCTACGGACAGGTCGAGATCCCGGCCCAGAACCTGGTCACGACGGCCTTGTGGCTGGTGCCGGCGGACGCGGTGTGCGGCGAGTTGCCGCGGGCTGGGGCGCGGATCGGCGAGGCCCTCTGCGGGTTGCGCAACCTGGCGGTCGTGGCCTTGCCGCTGGTCGCCATGTGCGACAGCCGCGACGTGAGCGGCGTGGTCGACAGCCGTAACCTGGGAACCTGCGCCCTGATTCTGTACGATCGCTACCCCGGCGGACTCGGGTATTGCGAACAGGGTTTTCACCAGATCGACACGCTGCTGAGCATCTGCCTCGATCTGGTGCGGGAGTGTCCCTGCGAAAACGGCTGCCCCAGCTGCGTCGGCCTGCCCAATCTGCGGCCGGCCATCCACAGCGACCCCGACCTGACGCGGGGCTACCCGTTGCCCGACAAGCGGGCCACGCGGCTGCTGCTGGAGGCCCTCGCTGCGGAGCCGGCGGCGCGCGGCACGGCGGCGGCGTGTGGTGTGTGAGGACGATGCTCAGCGAACAAGTCCGCGCCCGCCTGGCGCTCCTGCGCCGCACCCTCCGCCCGGTTCGCATGCCGGCCGCCCTCCCGCGCGACGCGGGACCCGCAAGCGACCCGTACGGCACAGCCGCTTGCCCGCCCGATGCGAGCGGGTTGCCGGAGGGGCGCGAGGTGGTCCGCGCCTCGGGCGGTCACTGGCTGATCGAGCAGACCCTGGAATCGCTCTGGCCGGCGGCCGCGGCGAGCCTCGCGCGGGGAGGGCCGCGCCTGCGGCAGGCGGCCGGGGCGGCCGACGACTTGCCCGATGAGCTGCGCGAGCTGGGCCGCGCCTTCGCGCACCAGGTGATCTTCCTGGACCTCGAGACCTGCGGCCTGAGCGGCGCGATGATCTTCCTGGCCGGCCTGCTGCACGACTCCCCGCGGGGATTGCTGCTCACGCAACTGCTGGCCCGCAACTATGCCGAGGAGCAGCCGCTGCTGGAGAGCCTCTGGGAGTATGTCGCGCAGCGGGACGTGCTGGTCACGTTCAACGGCAAGAGCTTCGACTGGCCGCTGATCGTCGACCGCAGCACGCTGCACCGCTTGATCGCCGTCCCAGATCACCGCCATCGGGCCGCCGGTGCTCCGCCGCGTGATGACGCCTGGCACTGCGACCTGCTGCACCATGCCCGCCGTCGCTGGCGGGGACAACTGCCCAACTGTCGCCTCCAGACCCTGGAACGCTACATCTGCGGGCGGCACCGCGGCGATGACATTCCCGGCAGCGAAATCCCGGCGGCGTACCACGACTTCGTGCGCACCGGCCAGTGCCCAGCCATGCACGCGATCCTCCGGCACAACGCCCTGGACCTGGTGACCCTGCTGCAGCTGGCCCTGTGCATCGTCCCGTGACCGATCCGTACCTCGCCAGCTACCTCAGCTCCGGCGCGAACAGCGGCCTGCGGCCGAGCACCACCCTGCGCCGCCGTACTCGCAAGCAGGTGCAGGAAAGGGCATCGACCTGCACGTCCCGGCTCGCAACCGTCCATCTCAGCTGCTAGACTGCGCGTTCTGCGCGACTCGGCGAAGCTGACCTGGAGGCCGGCGATCGATGGCGGGATCGGATCGATTGACGCTGGTGCAATGGACCGTGTGTGCCATTGCGGCGATCGGCTTCGCGTTCGACATCTATGAACTGCTGATGCTGCCCTTGGTCGTCGGGCCCGCGCTGCAGGAATTGGGCGGTTTGGTCCGGGGCACGCCGGAGTTTGCCCGCTGGTTTGGGCTGTTGTTCTATGTGCCGGCCATCTGCGGCGGCATCTTTGGGCTGTTAGGCGGATACCTCACCGACCGCTTCGGCCGCCGAAGCGTCCTCACTTGGAGCATCTTGCTCTATGCTGGCTCCGCGTTCCTGGCCGGGTTCTCCACCAGTCTGTGGATGCTGCTCTTCTTCCGCACGACGACCTTCATCGGCGTGTGCGTTGAGTTCGTCGCCGCGGTGGCCTGGCTCGCGGAATTGTTCGACAATCCGACCCGGCGCGAAAAGGTGCTGGGCTACACGCAGGCCTTCTCCTCCTTCGGCGGACTGTTGGTCGCGATCGTCAACGGGATGATCGCCCGGCACTCGGGCCAGTTGCCGGCGATTTCCGTGCCGGCCTTCCTGGCGCCGGCGTGGGGTACGATCGAAGCGGCGGGGCAACATGCCGACTGGCGCTACACGCTGATGAGCGGCATCATTCCGGCCATCCCGCTGATCATCATCCGTCCGTTCTTGCCGGAGTCGCCCAAGTGGCTGGCGAAGAAGTCCGCCGGCACGCTCCGCCGGCCGAGCGTCCGGGAACTGTTTTCGCCCGAGTTCCGCCGGGCAACACTCCTGACCACGATCATGTTCGCGGCCAGCTATGGCGTCGCGTTCGGTGCGATTCAGCAATTGCCGCAGATCGTGCCGGCGCTGGACACGGTCCGCGCAAGAGTGGAGACAGCCACAAGCGGCAAACCCGCGGCGCAGGCCCGGGCGATCGCCGGCCGCACGACCCAGGAAATCGTCGCCAACTATACGAAGGCCCAAGAGACGGGCGGCCTGTTTGGCCGGTTCGCGCTGGCGCTCCTGGTGGCCCACGTGGCCAGCCGCCGGCGGCTTCTGCGCATGTTTCTGATTCCGGGACTCGCCCTCGTGCCGCTCATCTTTTGGGGTTTTTCACGCGGCGAGGAAACCGTGTATCTCAGCTTCGACGCCAGCTGGCTGCCCGGCATCCACCACGTGAGTGTCACGAAGTTGGGCCTGGGCATCTTCCTGGCCGGCTTTTTCACCGTGGCCCAATTCAGCTTCTGGGGCAATTATCTGCCGCACCTGTTCCCCATCCACCTGCGGGGGACGGGCGAAAGCTTCGCGGCCAACATCGGCGGCCGGATGTTCGGCACGCCCTTCGCCTATTTCACGCAGCGAATCGCGCTGCTCTCGCTCATTCCCGGTGCCACGCCTTCGGCCAGGACCGCTTTGGTCGCGGCCGGCGTCGCGTTTACGCTGTATCTGCTGAACCTGATTCTCTCACACTACTTGCCGGAACCGAAGCGGGAATCATTGCCCGACTGAATGGGTTTCGTGATTCCGGGAGGGCGAGGCTCCCGCCGAGCCGACCACCCGGTCAACCCACCGGATCGGCAGGAGCCTCGCCCTCCCCATCTTGCGCCTCGCCCTCCCCGAAGGCTCGTGCCTCGCCTTCGACCCTCCCGGAGGGAGGGTGAAGAGGTTGCGAATCGGATTCTTCACCCTCCCTCCGGGAGGGTCGGCCGTGAGGAACGAACGGCCGGGGAGGGGCGGCGCGGTGCGCTGGTCGCCGGCGTCCGCCACGCACCCCCCCCGAAGGCTCGTGCCTCGCCTTCGACCCTCCCGGAGGGAGGGTGAAATGGTTGCAAACATGAGCGAGGATGGGTGTCCCCCGTCGCCTGAGCGAGGATGGGTGTCCCCTGTCGCCCACTACTTGCCTGAACCGAAGCGGGAATCATTGCCTGACTGAATGGGTTTCGTGATTCCGGGAGGGCGAGGCTCCCGCCGAGCCGACCACCCGGTCAACCCACCGGATCGGCAGGAGCCTCGCCCTCCCCATCTTGCGCCTCGCCCTCCCCGAAGGCTCGTGCCTCGCCTTCGACCCTCCCGGAGGGAGGGTGAAATGGTTGCAAACATGAGCGAGGATGGGTGTCCCCTGTCGCCCCCCTGTCGCATGAGCGAGGATGGGTGTCCCCTGTCGCATCCCCTGTCGCATGAGCGAGGATGGGTGTCCCCCGTCGCCATATCTGTTGAACCTGATTCTCTCACACTACTTGCCTGAACCGAAGCGGGAATCATTGCCTGACTGAATGGGTTTCGTGATTCCGGGAGGGCGAGGCTCCTGCCGAGCCGTGAACCCGCGGCACGCGCCGGCTCGGCAGGAGCCTCGCCCTCCCAGGATCGCGCAACTCTGGTCAGCACGTCCCGTATTTCCCAGGATCACGCCAGGCCATTGAGAAGTGGAGAAGCCATGAGCAGCGAGAGCACGCATTGGGCGAGACAACTCACGCCCTATCACTGGTTTGTGTTTATCATTGCCAGTCTGGCGTGGTTCTTCGATTGTCTCGACCAACGGCTATTTTCCCAGGCCCGCGTCGCTGCCCTGACAAGTCTGATGACGACCGGCGATGCACAGGCCACGGGCAAGTATGTCACGGCCCTCTTCTTGCTGGGGTGGGGAGTCGGCGGCTTGGTGTTCGGGCCGCTCGGCGACCGGTTCGGGCGCGCGAAAATGCTCACAGCTACGGTCTTGTTGTATTCGTTCTGTACTGGCGTGACGTACTTCAGCCAGACCTGGTGGGACTTCGCGGCGCTGCGTTTTTTCACAGGAATGGGCGTCGGCGGAGTGTTTGGGCTGGCCGTTGCACTCATCGCGGAAACCTTGCCGGGGGGGGCCCGCGCGGGCGCCCTGGGGTGGCTGCAAATCCTGTCGACCGTGGGCAACATCTCGGCCGTGGGGGTCAAGATGATCATCGACTCCTTGGCGCAGGCGAAGATCATCGAAATGGGCACGCAATGGCGCTGGATGTTTCTGGTCGGGGCGGTCCCGGCACTGTTGGTGGTGTTCATCATGAAGTACCTGCGCGAACCCGAGCCGTGGCTCAAGGCAAAAATGGAAGGCCGATTGCCGAAAGGAGCCATCGTCGGCCCGTATCTCGATCTGCTGCGCGACAAGACGTGGACACGGAACCTGGTGGTGGGTGCGTTGATTTCGTCGGCGGGCGTGGTCGGCTTGTGGGCCATTGGCGAGTACGCCACCGATCTGCAAGACAAGGTGTTCCGGCAGTATTACGCGCCGCAGAACTTGCCCGAGGTGGAGTTGAAGGCCAAGGTCGACCAGGCCAGGAACACGGCGTATCTGCTGCAGATGGTGGGCGCCGCGATCGGAATGTGGTTCATGACCAGGGCCTGCATCATCCTCGGCCGGAAGCCGGCTTTTGCGATCTGGTACGCGGGGGCCCTGGTCGTGACGCTCTATGCGTACTGGACGATGAGCTCGCCTGGGGATGCCTATTGGATGATGCCGCTGATGTGGTTCTTCCAGCTCGGCGTGTTTGCCGGATATTCGATCTATCTGCCGGAGATCTTCCCCAGCCGGCTGCGGAGCACGGGCACGTCGTTCTGCTACAACCTCGGCCGTTTCGCGGCCGCGGTGGGCAGCATCTTCTCCGCCAAGTTGGCCACCGACGTGTTTGCCAGCGAGGTGCCCGGCTTACAGGAGCGCTATGCGGCGATGACGATGTGCGCGATCTTCGTGGTAGGCCTCCTCTCGCTGCCTTTCGCTCTCGAAACGAAAGGCAAGCCACTGCCGGAATGAACTCGACCGTCAAGCGCCCGCTCGGCCTGGGCCGTCGGACGTCCGCGCCGCGTTGCCGCCGGCGTCGAGCTGTCAATCGTTCCCAGTGGATCGGCTTGAGGGGGAGCGGTCCTGGGCTGGCTGTCGAGTGGCCTGGATCAGTAGCGCTTCGTTCTGGTCAGCCAACCGGCGATGCGAAATCGGCTCGGCGACGCGGCCGGCCGTGCTGCACCTGCCATCTTCTTGATGGGCTGGGCGACCGGCGGTTTGTCCGGAGCGGGCGAGGGAGCCGTCGCCGTCGGTGTGCGTGAGTCGGCCCAGGCGGTCGGTGTTGCGCCAGGCGCGGCCCGCCCAATCGTGCTCGGCCTGGGCGGCGATCCCGTCGGCCGAAGGGATCGGCAAGTCGGGCGTCCCCTCCGCCACGGCGGGGATGCCGTGGGCGTCGGCGTCGATGATCGCACGGCTCGCGGCGAAGACGTAGTCGACCGGCCCGTCATCTCGTCCGAAGCTGACCGGATGGTCAATCACTGGAACGGTCCGAGCTGCGTTCCCGGCAAGTTCGCGGAGCCGACCGTCGATCCCGGGCTTGCGGTTCTGCAGGAGGAACTCGGCCTGAGGTGCGGACTTGGTTCAAACACGTCCCATCCACACGCCCCTCGTGCAGGAAATACCACCCGCCGAAGTTGCCGATTCAACCAAAACGGTTCCGGACACCCTTTTCGTACCAGTCTTCATCGAACCGCCGTATGCGGACCCGCAGGTACGGTGGTGTGGGGGCTGGGGCGGGGAAACCCGCCCCAGCTACCCGATTCTGCAGCGCTCGCGGTTCACGGCTCGGCAACTACAGATTCAGTTCGTGGATCGTACAACAACACTATGTGCGTGTGACTTTCATCGTCAGCACGCGTAATGAACACGGTCAGATCATAGGACGGGCAACGGCGAGACAGGCATTTGGCGCGCACAGAGCGTGACTTTTGAGAATCGTTGGCATCATTGACATCATCCCGTAGGTGGTTTGATGCACCATTGGAAGTACCGACACTGGAGACCGCCATTCGACTGTTGGGCACATAGTCCGGTTCATCAAAACCCATCTGCTCCGCGTAGAATCGAGCTATTGTCAAGTGTTGTGGATGGGCTTGTTGATTACCAGGCATGGGCGCACCTTGGCAACCATACCCAGATCGACGAGCCAAACATCACCCCGCGTCGGCGACGTTGCCATTCGATTCCTCCGCATCCAGCGTTTGGAATAGTTCGTCGGCGATCGCTACCAGTTGATCGTCGGAGACAATACTGTCGGGCAGTTCGCCGCAGCGCCGAAGCATAGTTACCAGCAGCTCGTGCTGCTCTTTCGGGGGCAGCGACTGAAACGTTACCAGCAGTTGTGTTGCGGTGTCAGACATTGGGAACACTCGATCGAGGTCGGACGAACGAAGAAGTTCAGCAGCGGGGCCGGCTACAGAGACTTCATGTATTGGAAAGCCATGATGCCGGCCCCGTCTGCTGCAACTGGTGGTTCGGCCTGAACCCCATTCCGACAGTTCGGGCTTTGTATTGCCGCCTCCATGCCGTTCACTCTGGCTGGCTCGGCTTTTTCTCGTCAACTGGAATGGCATCCCAGGCTCGTTTCAATGCTCCGCCAACGAGTAGGCCCATGCCAACGACGCCAACAAAACCACCCAAGACGTAACCAGCCGTTCCGTGGCCCCCTTGCCCTCGATTCACACCATCAGCGATGATACCGGCCGCAATGAGCACGGAGCCGCCAACGATCAGGATTGCTCCGACGATTGCTCGCATCTCTGTGCTCCGTTGGCCGAACTTATGATTGTCCAGAACGGCCTATCCCGAATGCCGGAGCCTGGGAATAGGCCGACCGACACGGCGGGCTATCCCGCCTGCCGCTACTCGGCGGTTATCGCTTCAATCCCTTGCCCGTCAAGCAGTTGAATCGGGACCGAATGCGTGCCGCCCAGCGGAATAGGCCGACCCGGATTTAGCCCGATTGGTGACCGGATAGGCCGACCAGCTGGGTCGGCCTATCGCGGTACCACTTCTGTCGCCATCGAACACTTACAGCATTGGACGCAAATAGGTTGCGCATTTCGATGTCGGCTCCTGCGCCCGGCATAGGCCGACCACTGTGCTCATGCCCGATCCAGGGGGCTCCGAACGCCGCGACCTCCTCGGTTCAGCACGTGCGCGTAGATCATCGTCGTGCTCACGTCCTTGTGGCCGGGCAACTCTTGTACCGTCCGAACGTCGTAGTTGTCCTGTAGAAGATGCGTGGCGAAACTGTGGCGAAACACGTGCCATGCGGCGTGCTTTCGCATGTCGGACTTCCGTGCTGCCTCGCGGACCGCCTGCTGCACCATGGTTTCGTGCACGCGTGCGCCTGGTCGAGCGGATGGGCCGACAAATGTACCAGACCCCGGCCCGTGAACGGTTGCTCGCATTGGGTGGTCGAAGATCTTGTCTGTAGCTGAGGAAAAGGTTCTGCGCCGCAGGGCCTCTAACGTTGTAGCGCCGCCAGTCTTGCCTTCATGCGTGCGGCAATGTCGGGGCGCTCGCGGACGATGTTCCTTGTTTGGTTGGGATCGGCGGCGAGGTTGTAGAGCTGTGCGTCCGGTGCGTCGGGCTTGAAACGTCCGTGCTCCATGTCGCTGTTGGCCTTTCCGGCCAGGTTGCTTGCCGCCGGGCCGCCGAGATGGCGGTCACCGGCCTTGTTGCCGTTGAAGCCGCCACCGCCGCGCGCGGGGATGTAGAACCAGTCGCCTTGGCGGAGCGAGAAGTGGCTCTTGTTGCTCGGCGCGAGGGCAAGTTCTTCGCGCAATGGGTCATTCGTTTCGCCAAGCCAGGCGGGCAGGACGTTCACGCTGTCGGGGGCGGAGTGCTTCACGCCGAGAAGAGCAGCGATGGAGGCGAGGAAATCCAGATGGCAGATGAGCTGGTGCGAAACGGTGCCGGGCGCGATGGTGCCGGGCCAGCGTGCAATGAAGGGCACGCGATGACCGCCTTCCCATGCGTCGAACTTGAACCCTAACAGATTTCCATTCGGTTGGTGGCCGCGCTTCACAGCGTCCTGGCCGCCGAGGTTCAACATGCCGCCGTTGTCGCTGGTCAGAATCACGAGCGTGTGCTCGCGCAAACCAAGTTCGTCGAGCGTGCGCGTCACTTCGCCGACCATCCAGTCGAGTTCCTGGATGAAGTCGCCGTAGCGGCCCGCGCCGCTGCCGCCCTTGAACCGGGCACCTGGCGTGAACGGGTGATGGATGTGCGGCGTGGCGAAGTAGAGAAAGAACGGCTCTTTCGCGTGAGCGCGCATCCATGCCAGCGATTTCTCCGTGAGCGTCGCACCAAGTTCCTCATCACGGTAGAGATCGTGCGCCGCCCTGCCGCCGGAGATCGCGGGCTGCATGACTTTTTCGGGGAACCTTTGCGTCGGTGGATTGCCGCCATACTTGAGCGGGTCGTGCGGATCGAGGCCCACGACGCGATGATCCTCGACCCAGACGAACGGCGGATGGCTGCTCACGACGGGGATGCCGAAGAAATGATCGAAGCCGAGTTCCAGCGGGCCGGGTTTCAAGTCGGCGTTCCAATCCGGTCTCGGATGGGCGCCCCAGCCGAGGTGCCATTTGCCGAAGCACGCGGTCGCGTAACCCTGCGACTTTAGCAGGCTCGCCACGGTCATCCTTGTCACATCCACGACCAGCGGGTCCGGGTTCATCAGCGGCTGCCAGAGCTTGCGGCGAAAGGGATACTCGCCGGTGAGCAGCGCATAGCGCGAAGGCGAGCAAACCGCCGACGCCGAGTGCGCATCCGTGAAGCGCCGTCCCTCGGCGGCGAGCTGATCAATGTGTGGCGTCTTCACTTTCGCGGCGCCGTAACAGCCCACGTCCCCGTAGCCCAAATCATCCGCGAAGATGAGGACGATGTTCGGCTTCTGCCTTGGCGCATCGGCGGCGTGCAGTGCGCCGAGCGGAAGGATGGCAAGCAACAGAACAGCGCACGCCCTGAGCTTACCGGTGACCCAGATGCGGCAGCGGTTCATCCATCGCGAAATGTCCATGTCTCCTCCTGCGGGGCATCCTAAATAGCCTTGCGTGATCCTGGGAGATACGGGACGCGCTAACCAGAGCTGAAAAATCGCGGGAGGGCGAGGCTCCCGCCGAGCCGGCGCGTGCAGGGGGTTCTCGGCTCGGCGGGAGCCTCGCCCTCCCGGAAGGTTGTATTGTGATGGCGCTCGCCCTATACAAGTAGGGGAGGTAATCGGCTGGACACCGCTTACGATGAAACGGCGGAGAGACGCAACCATGAATACCCTCGGACGCATGTTGTTCCTGGCCGTGTTGCTGATGCCGCTGACGGCGCGGGGCGTTTCTCCCGTGGTGCGTCCCAACATCATCTTCATCCTGGCCGACGACCTGGGATACGGCGACCTGGGGGCCTACGGGCAAACGAAGATCAAGACGCCCTCGCTCGACCGGATGGCCGCCGAGGGGATGAGATTGACGGCCCACTACTCGGGCGGCAACGTCTGCGCTCCCTCGCGCTGCGTGCTGCTGACGGGCGTGCATCCGGGGCATGCGTTCGTTCGCGACAATCGCGAGGTTCAGCCGGAGGGCCAACTGCCGCTCCCGGCCGACACCGTGACGCTGCCGAGGCTGCTGCAGAAGGCTGGCTACCTGACCGGGGCGTTTGGCAAATGGGGACTTGGCGCGCCACAATCCACCGGCCGGCCGCTGAACCAGGGCTTTACGCGGTTCGTGGGCTATAACTGCCAGCGCGTGGCCCATAGTTACTATCCCGCTTCGCTGTGGGACGATGAGACGGTCTTTCCGCTGAACAACCATCCGCCCGTGGCCGGCCATGCAAAACTCGAGGCCGCCGCCGACCCGCACGAGCCGGCGAGCTATCGCCGGTTCACGGGGGAGGACTTCGCGCCCGATCATTATGCCGAGGCCGCGTTGGAGTTCGTGCGGCAGGCAAGCGGCAGGCCGTTTCTGCTCTACTATGCGACAATCGTGCCGCACCTGGCGCTGCAAGTCCCCCCCGACTCGCTCGCCGAGTACGCAGGCGCATTTCCCGAGACGCCTTACACCGGCGATCGCGGCTATCTGCCGCATCGCACGCCGCGGGCGGCATACGCCGCGATGATCACCCGCCTGGACCGCGAGGTGGGCCGCCTGATGGCGCTCGTGAAGGAACTGGGACTCGACGAGCGCACGATGTTTGTGTTCACCAGCGACAATGGCCCGCTCTACGATCAACTCGGCGGAACCGATTCCGAATTCTTCAACAGCCACGGTGGGCTGCGCGGGCGCAAAGGTTCCTTCTACGAAGGCGGCTTTCGCGTTCCCTGTCTCGTGCGCTGGACAGGAACAATTCCCGCGGGCGCGGTGAGCGACTGGGTCAGCGGTTTTGAAGATTGGCTGCCGACGCTGACCGAGTTGGCGGGCGTTCCCTGGAAGCACGATCTGGACGGCATCAGCTTCATTCCTACGTTGACTGGGACGCCGCAACCCGAACGTCCGTTTCTCTATCGTGAATCGCCCGGCTATGGCGGCCAGCAGTGCGTGCGCGTCGGCGATTGGAAGGTGATTCGCACGGGACTCATGAAGGCGCAAAGGGCCCGGCCGGGCACGGCCGCAGTTCGCTCCGAGCTCTACAACCTTGCCGCCGACTGCGCCGAGGCGCATGACATCTCCGCCGACCATCCCGACATCGTGCAGCGGCTGGAAGCGATCATGCGGGACGAGCACGTACCCTCGAAGGAATTTCCCATTCCGGCGCTCGACCGCTAATCATCCGCAATGCTTCCACCACAATCCGCCCTGAACTCAACCGCCGCCGTGCATATCACGGCAGGGGTGTTGCCATCTGGAGTCGAAGCGGAGCCCAGGCGCCGAAACCGTGATCCGGCGACGAGGCCTTGGCGCGCTGATCACCGTCGCCGAACGTGGAGCCGCGCTTCCATAAGCCCCCCCGTTTCGCCACCCTCGTGTTGCGGACTTCACTCTCCGCTGCAGCCGCTGCGTTTCGAGCGCGGCTGCCGGCGGCGGAGTCATACCCCGTGCGGGCAGGAAGGATGCGTCTGCCCGTGCCGCCCCAACACCCTCGGCATGGGCGATCGCGTGGTCGCCGCTGCGGCCAGGCGTTTCGCTCCTGACCGCGCGAGGCATCGCAGCCGGCACACCCGGTGTGCCGAATGCCTGGCGGCGGCACCCTCCGCGCGCCTCAAAAAGGCTGCGCAATTCTGGGAGGGCGAGGCTCCTGCCGAGCCGAAACCGCAGTCAACGCATCGGCTCGGCAGGAGCCTCGCCCTCCCCAAAAACGTCTTGCTCCTGGCCGCGCAAGGCATAGGCGCCAGGTAACGGTTCACGGGGTGGACGCCGGTTCCGCCGCACCGCAAGGGGTCAGGCACATTTTTCGGCGGCAGCGTCGCGCGACGACGAGCCGTCTTCCCGCCGAAAAATGAGCCAGACCCCGGCCTGTGAACGGTTCCGAACTGGCCTTGGTCGAAGTGCCGCTCGCGGGCCGGGTGGTCGTGCGCGTGCGAGCGTATCGTGTGGGTGGCGGTCACCTGCCGCAGAAGGGCACTCCTTGGACCGTCCGCGGGCGGGCGCAGGACGAGGAGCCGGTAGTTGGGCACGAGTCGACCGTCAAGGAGCGAGCGCAACCGTTCACACCCCGGTTGCGTATGGACCCGGATGCGAGGAGGTCAGGTACATGTTTTCGGCCTGCGCGTCTTCGCGGGGTGGGGTCGATCGGCCGAAAAATGTACCCGACCCCGGCTTGTGCTGACCTCAGGACGGTTCCTTTTTTGTCCCTGGGTCGGGCACTATTGATCTGGACTGCTCCGCCAAGAACAATGGGATCGTTGGGCACGCCCCGGTGGGAGTCCGCGTCCCAGGGGTCAGGTCCTTGTCACGGCCGCGCGCGGGCGCAGGGTGGGAAAGCCGGCGGACCATGGACCAGGCGCCGACGGGCCAGCGGGATGCCCCGCGGGCGTGGGGGGAGAGGAGCGACTGAAACCGATGCCGCTGACGGTCACCTGCGGATGTGGAAAGCGATTCGCGGCCCCGGATCACCTGGCGGGCCGGACGGTGGCCTGCCCGCAGTGCCGGCAACCGCTGAAGATTGTCGGCGCCGCCTCGGCCCAGGCGACGGCGTCCGCCGTGCCCGCCGCCGCCGTGCCCGCGACGGGGGCTGCTGGACTGATCAAGGTCGCGTGCGGCTGCGGCAAGGCGTTCGCGGCGCCGCCCGGCATGGCAGGCCAACGTGTCGCCTGTCCCGTCTGTGGCCAGGCGCTCCAGATCCCCGCGCCCGGCGCGGCGGGCCAGGCCCCGGCGACCCGGCCGCCAGCTCCCCCGACCGCCGGGGCCCTGGACGACTTGCTCAGCGAGGCGGGTCTGACCGCCTCCAGGACCGGGCGTCGCTGCCCCGAGTGTGGCAGCGACATGGCGGCGGAGGCCATCGTCTGCATCGAGTGCGGCTTCAACGAGAACCTGGGCCGGAAGATGCAGACCAAGCGCTGGACGCGCGGCTTGTGAACCACCTTGCGTGACAAGATTTCGGCATTCACCGCCGGCCGCGCCCCGGCACACGAACACCGGGTATGATCTGGGGGTGCTGGCAGCGACGCGCCGTGAACGCGCCGGCGGAAGCCTGGACGCTTACGCTTCGTTCAGAGAGGAACCCTGGCCGAGATGAGTTCTGCGAACGCTCCTTACCCGCCCGCTCCCGGGGCCGACGCACCGGCCAGGCGGGATTTCCTCCGCGCGTACGGGTTCGTGGGCGACAGCCCCAACTGGGCGCTGAACCTCCTGATGGGTGCGGTCTGTGTCCTCAGCACAATGGTCATTCCGATCATCGGACAACTGGTGTTTCTCGGCTACAACTTTGAGATCATTGAGGCGCTGCACCTCGATCGGCGGCGGCGCGCGTATCCGGATTTCTCGTTCGACCGCTTCACCGAGTACCTCATCCGCGGCGCCTGGCCGTTTCTGGTCTCGCTGATCGTCAGTGTTGTGGCCACGCCGTTGATCATGGTGGTCCTGGCCATTGTGGGCCTGCCGCTGTTGATAATGCTCAACGCGCGGGGCGATAACCCCGGGGGGCTGCTGGTGCTGGCGGCCGGGCTGACGATCAGCGTGGTCACCGTGGCGGGGATGGCGCTCATGGCGCTGGCGATGGTGCCGATGATGCTTCGGGCCGGGCTGGCTCAGGACTTTGGCGAGGGGTTCAACCTGGAGTTCATTAAGGACTTCATCCGCCGCGTCTGGAAGGAAACGATCCTGGCATACCTGTTCCTGGTGGTCTCGGCGCTGGTGGTCAGCCTGGCAGGCCTGGTCCTGCTGTGCGTGGGCATCTTTCCGGCGGCGGCACTGATCATGTTGGCGCAGGCGCACCTGCACCTCCAGCTGTACGAGCTGTACCTCGCGCGGGGCGGGACGCCGATTCCGCTGCCCGCCCGCCTGGCCCCGCCCGCCTGACGGCGTTCCTCCGCGCACGTTCGCGATCGACATCGCCGGGCGTTTGGGGGGACCATGGGGTGAGACCCCAGACCATGGGGTCAGACCCTGTTTACGGTTTACAACGGACGCGTGGTGTGTTGCACTCGCCGCATGGCTCGTCCACTTCGCATGCAATACGCCGGCGCTGGCAACGAGAATCCTGGAAACTACGGATCCAGCGGAAGTTCAAGCCTCTCCAACACCCCGATCAAGTTCGCCAAGCCCGTCGACCAGGCTCGGTGGAGCCCTGGTCCTAATCCAGGCGGTTGCGGAGCATTATGGTGCGGACGTCGACGTCGACCGACAGCGGCGTTCCACGGCGGAAGGTCGCGATCGGGCCGCCTATCTGGCTCATCGACACACGACCGCCACGCTCCGTGACCTGGCCGCTCCGTTTGGCTTGAACCACCCGGACAGCGTGAGCAACCTGATCCGCCGCGCCGGAGCGCATCTGGCCCAGTCTCCCCAAGACAGGAGCTTGGCAGCCAGGATGGTCGAAACGGTCGCTAAGACCGAAAACAGGGTCTGACCCCAAGTTGCTCCAAGTTGCCCCATGGTAGGGTGCCGCTGCTGCGGGGCGCTCCGCGCGGCGGCTCGGCGGGAGCCTCGCCCTCCCGTAATTCGACAAGTCTGTTCAGCCGCCCGGCCCGGGCCGCGGCGACGGCTGGGCGCGCAGTCCTGCCTGCAGCAGTTGCACGATCCGCTCCACGTCGTAGACACAGCCGCCCCACGTGCCGCCACTGGCCTGCTGCAGGGCGGCCCACAGCCGCGTGTCCTCCGGCAGTGCCGGATCGGGATGCAGATCGTCGCGCGGGGGGCGTTCGGCCAGCACGCGGGCACCCTCTTCGGGCGGGAACTGCCGCTGGGCGTCGCCGACCAGGTCGACGCTGCCGGTCAGCTGGTGGCGGTCGATGACGATGCCGATGCGATCACCGTCGCGGACCTTGCCCAGCGGGCCGCCGGCCAGGGCCTCCGGACCAACGTGGCCAATACAGGCCCCGGTGCTCACACCGGAGAATCTCGCGTCGGTGACCACCGCCACCTCGCGGCCCCAGGAGAGGTATTTCAGCGCCGACGTAACCTGGTAGGTTTCCTCCATTCCTGCGCCGAGCGGTCCGCGGCCGATCAGCACCAGCACGTCGCCCGGGCGGACCGGTCGCGCGGACATTCCCTTCACCGCCGCGATGGCATCCCGTTCCGACGTGAAGACGCGGGCCGGACCGGTGTGCCGGTAAACGCCGTCGGGCTGGACGACCGCCGGGTCGATGCTGGTCGCCTTCACGACGGCCCCCTCGGGGCAGAGGTTGCCGGTCGGGAAACAGACGGTGCTGGTCATGCCGCGGCGGCGGGCCTCCTGGGGGCGGAGGATCACGTCACCGGGATCAACGCCGTCGCGCTGCTGCAACAGCGCGCGCAGCCGGCGCCGGCGGGTCGAGTGCTCCCACCAGGTGAGCAGCTCGCCCAACGTCTGCCCGGCGACGGTTGGCACGTCCAGTGTCAGCACGTCCAGGTCGCGGAGGTGCAGCATGATTTCGGGCACGCCTCCGGCCAGGAACAGCTGGACTGTGGGGTGATTCACCGGTCCATTGGGCAGCACGTCGACGAACCGGGGAACGCGGCGGTTGATCTCGATCCAGTCCGCGACCGTGGGTCGCCGCAGGCCGGCGGCGTGCGCGATTGCGGGCACGTGCAGCAGCAGGTTGGTCGATCCGCCGCAGGCGGCGTGGACCACCATGGCATTGCGCACCGAGGCGTCGCTGAGCAGGTCGCGCGTGGTGACGCCGCGGGCCGCGAGGTTCCAGAGCGCCTGGGCGCTGCGGGTGGCTGCGTCGAGCCAGATCGGCTGGCCGCTCGGGGCCAGGGCCGTATGCGGCAGCGCCAGGCCCAGGGCTTCGCCGACCACTTGCGAGGTGGCGGCCGTGCCGAGGAACTGGCAGCCGCCGCCCGGCGAGCCGCAGGCGGCGCAGCCGGCCCGTGCGGCCTGGTCCAGCGTGATTTCGCCCTGCGCGTAGCGCGCACCGATCGTCTGGACCCGGGCCGTGTCCTCGCCCTCGGTCGGTGGCAGCGTCACGCCGCCCGGCACCAGGACGCACGGCAGATCGCGCATCGCGGCCAGGGCCATCATCATGGCCGGCAAGCCCTTGTCGCACGTGGCCACGCCCAGCACGCCGCGCCGCGTCGGCAGCGATCGGATCAAGCGGCGCAGAACGATCGCCGCGTCATTCCGATAGGGCAGGCTGTCCAGCATCCCGAGCGTCCCCTGCGTCCGGCCGTCGCAGGGGTCGGAACAGAAGGCCGCCAGCGGGACGCCGCCAGCGGCCTTCAGTTTCCGCGCGGCCGCCTCGACCAGCAGGCCCACTTCCCAGTGCCCCGTGTGGTAGCCGAGCGCGACCGGAGTTCCGTCGGCCGCTCGCACACCCCCCTGCGTGCTGAGCAGCAGGAACTGCGGCCCCCGCATCGCCTCTGGGGGCCAGCCCATCCCGGCGTTCTGCGTCCAGCCGAACAGGTCGCCGCTGGGCCAATGCCGCAACATTTCGTCGGTCAACGGCAGCGAACCGGCGGGCCCGGACCCGCGGGTACGCACCTCCAGCAATGCCTCGTCGGACGATTCCAGCAGGGCAGCGGTCGGAAAGAGCGTCCCGCGCGGTGGCGACATGTGAAGAATCCCTGCCCCTGGTAGCCGCCACAGGCGCGGCACGACCGTTACCACCCCGTCCAGCTTGACCGTCGATGGCCGCGGCCTAGAGTTGCATGGTCGGATCGGCGGGTGCGGCCATCGATCGGGTTATTGTGGCCCAGTTGGGCCGGTCACCACAAGCGAGTTGAATCATGAGGGGGCTGGTGCGAGGCCTGCTGTTGGCGGGGACGATCCTGGTGGTGGGTGCGGCCGAGAGACCGCGGGAAGTCCCGCCGGGCCAGGCCGCCGTGGACCGCGCGGCGCGGCGGTTCCGCCTGGAGGTCTATCGGACGCTCCACGGAAACCGGCGCGAGTTCGATCGGCGGATCGAGCGGGGCGCACAGCTGCTTGCGCAGTGGCAAGAGCGCGGCGCGCTCGAAGCCGACGCACCCCTGGTCGCGGCGTGGTTTCACGAGGCGGCGCGTCACACCACCGCTGGTTGGCCGAGCGCCTTGCCGCCGCTTCCGGAGTGGCCGCCCGTGGCACCCGGACCGTCCCGTCCGCCGGAGGGCAGCTCGAGTACCGAGATCACCGTCGACGAAGGCCCGCCGGCGCCCGGCCTCGAGCCTCGTCGCACGCGCGGCAAGCTGGGGCTCCAAGGCCCGCGGCAGACGGACGATCCGACCCGCCCGCTCGCCGCGCGGGCGTTGCCCCGGCCCTCGCCGGCGCCCCGCGCAGCGGACATCTCCGCGGCGGACCGCGAGCTGGCAGCGACCGTTCGCCGCGAGACCGAGCCGCATGTCACGCCGGCGCCGGCGCTCCGCATCGACGGCCCCTCCGCGGCCGACGAGCCGCCGGGCCCGCGGATCGACCTGGCCCAGCTCGCGGCCCGCATCGGCGGCTACAACCTGGGATTGCGGGCGATCGAAATACAGCTGAACGAGCCCGGCACATGGTCGGTCGAGCGGCTGGAGCCGCTGTGTGCCGAGTTCCGCGCGCTCGAGGCACGCCGGGAGCTGTCCGACATGTATCTCCAGGTGCTCCAGCCTGGTGAGCGGAAGCAGGTCGCGGAGCATGAGGCCTCCGACGCCGTGCTGACGATGCTGGGCCAGCGCACCTTCGAGGCCCGCGCGCGGGCCCTGGCCCGCGACTTTCCCGGGGACGCGGAGCAGCGTCGGCGGGAGTTGAGCCGGCTGGACGAACTGGCCCGCCAACTGCAGGGCCGTGACCCGCGGCCGTGACCCGCGGCACGTGACCGGCGGCGCGTGGCCCGCTGAGCGGGCAAGAGAGCGGCCATCGCTGCGCCTTGCGTCCCGCCCTGGCGGGCCGCGGCGCGTTCAGCGGAGCAGGCCGAACTTCTTCATCTTGTTGTAGAGCGTCACCCGGCTGATCCCCAATTCCGCCGCCGTCTGCTGGCGGCTGTGCCGGTTGTGGCGCAAGGTCTCCTGGATGATCTGCTTCTCCACGGCGTCGACGCGGTCCGCCAATTTGCCGGGCGTCCCGTTCGCGGCATCGGGGGCGTTGGGGCCGCCGCCAGGCGCCGCGCTCCGCGGGTGTTCGGCCCGCTCCGCGACCGAACCGACCAGTTGCCGGCGGGCCTCGGCCTCGACCACGAAACCCGCGGGCCGGTGCCAGGCCTCGTCCAGCAAGCTCCGCAACTGCTCGGCCGAACTGCAGCGGACCATGTGCAGGGTGTCGCCCAGCGCACAGCGGAATTGCTCCAGGCCGCGATCGTCCAGGTTCAACAACAGCAGATCATGTTTCATCGAGGTAACCGTTCACAGCCCGGTGGAGGATTTTGCCTGATTCCAGGGGGTCAGGTCGATGTTTTCGGCCAGCGCGTATCTGCGAGGTCGAGTTTGTCGGCCGAAAAATGGACCAGACCCCGACCCGTGAACGGTTACTCATCGAGACACCTCGCGTCGCCCCGTCGCCGAGCACACCCTGGGATCGGGCCGGCCACCATTCCAGAAAGCGGTGTCCGCCTGCCCGGTCCGCGCCTGCTCGTCGCCTCTCCGCGATCCGGTCGCCGCGGGATCGTGCTCCGCATCGCGCTTCTTGAACTCGATGGATGCCTGCGAGCGCGCCGGCGCTCTTGGGATCACCTGGGACCGCATCGAGGCACGTTCCGCAGCGAGGATTTCTCCGAGTATCGAGCCGCGTAGCCGTTCACGGCCCGGTGGAAGATTTTCCCTGATTCCAGGGGGTCCGGTCGATGTTTTCGGCCAGCGCGTATCCGCGGGGTCGAGTTGATCGGCCGAAAAATGGACCAGGCCCCGACCCGTGAACGGTTACCCAGTAGCGTTGCACGAAGTACGAGGACGACCCTGCTGAGGCACAAGGGACGCGGCCTCCACCGGGGAACGGTTGCGTCGCCCGGGCCCGCCGGCCGCCAGGCCCTGAAAACTCCAGGCTAGTTGGCCGGGAGCGGATCTCAAGACCTTGCGTTGATCCGCCGGGCCGGGTCTGCCGCCCGGCGGCTGGAAATAACGCTGGTGACGGCGATAACGGCGGGTGCGATCTGGCTGCGTGCCCGGGGATCTGCCAGACTGCTTGGCCCTGTTCGCCCGCGCGTCGGCGCGGATTCGCGCCCGGAGTACCTCCGATGATCCCCGACCGTGTGCTGGCCGCCGCTGTGCAGATGAACTCGACGGTCGACAAGCCGGCCAACCTGGACCGGGCGTTCGGGCTGGTCCAGCAGGCGGCGGACGAGGGCGCGCAGCTGGTCGTGCTGCCGGAGCTGTTCAACTGCCTGGGCAGCCTGGAACAGATCGCGGCGGCCGCGGAGCCGATCCCCGGACCGACCAGCCGCGCGCTCAGCCAGCTGGCCGCGCGGCTGCAGATCACGCTCTGCGCGGGCAGCATCGGGGAGCGGGCGGCCGAGCCCGGCAAGGCGTTCAACACCAGCCTGCTGTTTGGGCCCGACGGCCGGTTGCTGGCACGCTACCGCAAGATTCACCTGTTCGACGCCTGCTTACCCTCGGGGCTGCAGGTGCAGGAATCGCGGTACATGATCCCTGGCGACCGGCTGCTGGCCACCGACACCCCCGCCGGCACGCTGGGCCAGGCAACCTGTTACGACCTGCGGTTCCCGGAGCAGTTCCGCGGCCTGGCCGACGCGCACGTGGACGTGGTCCTGCTGCCGTCCGCGTTCACGCACCAGACCGGCAGGCATCACTGGCACGTGCTGGTGCGGGCCCGGGCGATCGAGAACCAGGTCTACGTGATCGCCGCCAACCAGTGCGGCTATCACAACCACGAGTTGGTCTCGTACGGGCATTCGCTGATTGTCGACGCCTGGGGCCAATTGCTGGCCGAGGCGGGTGGGGAGCGGGAGGAGGTGATCGTCGCCGAGCTGACGGGCGGGCACCTGCACCACGTGCGCGGGCTCTTGCCAGTGCTCGACCACCGCCGCGATGTGGCCTTCTGAATGTGATGTGGCCTTCTGAATGTTGGGAGGGCGAGGCTCCTGCCGAGCCGAGAACCGGCTCAGCGCGCCGGCTCGGCAGGAGCCTCGCCCTCCCGGAAGCACGCTTTTCGCTGGAGCACGGGTCGGCCGGTTTCTGCGCCCACGGTTGCGCAACGCGCTGCTGCCGTTGGCGGCCGCGTAACCGTTCCCAGCCCGGTAGAGGATCTTGCCTGATTCCAGGGGGTCAGGTCCATGTTTTCGGCCAGCGCGTATCCGCGAGGTCGAGTTTGTCGGCCGAAAAATGGACCCGACCCCGACCCGTGAACGGTTACGCGGTCGCGGACCACGCGCTGCTGATAGCGCCGCGGTGACGGTGGCGCGATCGCCTGGTCGGTCTGCGGCGCGTGGCTGATCGTCGGATCACTCGCGCGCGGCGCGGCATGTACCAGACGCGGCGCAGATTGCAAGTGCCGCGGGTCCCGCTGTGCGGAGAACCGGCGGGCCGCGAAAAAGTTTTCTTCAGGACAGCTTGACAAACGCCAGCCGCTTCGCAAAATGCGTGAGTGTTGCGTGAAGAAAACAGGACCTCACGACCCCCAGGCACCAATCGGATTGGTCAGCGGGATGAAACCCAGTACCGGTCGCACACGGCGGGAGACGTCGGACGGCGACCTGGTGATCGGTTTGTAGCCGGGTGATTATTCCGCGCTCGGCGGGCAGCTGCTGCAAGTGTACACCGAGGATCTCCCGGATCGCGGTGCGCGCAGGCTGGGTCGGGTGGGCCTCGGCAACTGGCTGTGAAGCAGATCGCGTGGAGCGGGATGGATCCGCCCAGGACGCGTGAACGTCTGGACGTGGGGGCGACGCCCGAACGGATCGACAGTCGGCAGCCCGAACGCATCGCAGCGACGCGCGTTCGGGTCGGGGAACCGGATGTCCCCCTCGCGTTTTTTCAGCTGGCGGGTGATGTTCGGAGGTTGGGGTTCCCGCCAGCGCGGGTCCCGCGGACGGGCTGCCAATTTCTCCTCTGATTCCTCAACCTCGACGTACGGCGGAAAGAGGCCGAAGTGCTTCCCAAGATCTGACCCCCCTTCGCTTCCGGGTCGCGCGCGGAATGTCGGCGAGTCCGGAATTCGGCGCACCTCGCCCCGGCGTACGCGGTATGGCGGAATGCCTGATCGGACTGGGCTCGAACCTGGGGGATCGGCCCGCGCACCTGGCTGAGGCGGTGCGGCGGCTGGCCGGGCATCCCGCGGTACGCGTGCTGGCGGTTAGCGATTGGCACGAGACCGCGCCGATCGGTGGCCCGGCCGGACAGGACACGTTCCTCAACGGTGCCGCGCGGCTGGAGACTTCCCTGGAGGCGGGACAATTCCTGTCCTTGCTCCGCGAGATCGAACGGCAGCTGGGCCGGCATCCGGGGCCGCGCTGGGGAGCCCGGCCGGTTGATCTGGACCTGTTGCTCTACGCGCAGGAGGTGCGTGACGAGCCGGCGCTCGAGCTGCCTCATCCGCGGATGGCGGTGCGGCGTTTCGTGCTGGTGCCGGCGGCCGAGGTGGGGGGCGACATGCGCCACCCGCGGATCGGCTGGACGGTTGCTCAGCTGCTCCGCCACCTGGAGCAGGCGGTACCCTACTTCGCCCTGGCGGGGGCGGCTGCGACGGGCAAGACGGCCGCAGCGCGGGCGATCGCCGCGCGCGTCCCCGCCGACCTGCTCGAGGAGGTCGAGTGCGATCGGCCCGCGGCGGGCCGTTCGGGTAGGCAGGCCCTGCAGGCAGAGCTAGAATCTCTCGAGCGGCGCGCGGCGCTCCTGGCACTCGGCGACCGTCCGCCCGGCGGGCGACCGGTCGTGAGCGATTTCTGGTTCGACCAGGCGCCGGTCGAGGCGCGACTGGGGTGGACGGCGGAGGATGGAGAGCAGTTCGAGTCCCGGTGGCGGCAGCTGCGGGTCACCGTGACGCCGCCCAAGCTGCTGTTGATGCTCCGCGGGCTGCCCGAGGAGGCGGCGGCCGCCACGGGCGACGAGGCGCGGCAGTTCCAGCTGCTGCTCGACCAGCAATGCGCCGCGACCTTCGCCGGACCGCGGCTGGTGCTGGACGCGGGTCAACCGGAGTTGGTAGTTGAGCAGGCCGCGGCGGCGATCCTGGGAATGTGCGCCAAGTGAAATCGCGCCCGATGAGCAGCGGTGCCCCGACGCGACCGCGTGTGCTGACGACCGCCGCGGAAATCTTTCACGCCGTCGAGGCCCTGCGCAGCGCGGGCCAGACCGTGGGCCTGGTGCCCACGATGGGGGCGCTGCATGCCGGTCACCTCAGCCTGGTCGAGGCGGCGGGGCGGGATTGTGATCGGACGGTGGTGACGATCTTCGTCAACCCGACGCAGTTCGGCCCCGGCGAGGACCTGGCCCGCTATCCGCGGGATCTGGAGGCCGATCTGGAGGTCCTGGCCCAGACCGGGGTCGACCTGGTCTTTGCCCCGGCCGCCGAGGAGATCTACCGGCCGGGGCATTCCACCTTCGTGCTGCCGCCCGACGTGGCCCAACCGCTGGAGGGACGTTGCCGCCCAGGTCATTTCCAGGGCGTGGCGACCGTCGTGCTGAAGTTGCTGCTGTTGGCGCCCGCCCACGCGGCCTACTTTGGCGAAAAGGATTTCCAGCAGCTGCTGGTCATGCGCCGCATGGTCGCCGATCTGAACGTCCCCACGGCGGTGCGCGGCTGTCCGATCGTGCGCGACGCCGACGGGCTGGCAATGAGCTCGCGGAACGCCTACCTGACTCCGGCCGAGCGGCAGCGGGCCCTGGCGATTCCGCGCTGCCTGGAATTGGCGGCCGACCGGTACCGGGCCGGGCAGCGCGACTCCGCGGCGATCGCCGCGGGGATGCGGCAGGTGCTGGCGGACGCCGGCCTCGACCGGATCGACTATGTGGCCCTGGCCGACGCCGAGACGCTGGCGGAAGCGACACAGCTGGGCCCGTCCAGCGTCGCCCTGGTTGCCGCCCACGTGGGCGCCACGCGACTGATCGACAACCGCCGCCTGGGGTGAACCGCGCCCGTGCGCTCGACCCTCTTCCACATCCCGCACGAACTGTTCGGCATTCCGGTCTTCGGCTGGGGTTGGTTGCTGGGCCTTTGGGCGGTGGCCAGCGGCGTGGTGCTCGTCCGGCAGGTGCGGCGTCACGGCTGGGGCAATGAAACGTGGAGCCTGCTGCCCCTGCTCGGCCTGCTCGGCCTGGCGATTGGGATCGTGCTGCCGCGGCTGGAGGAGTTGCAACACGGTGTCACGCTGGGCCTGCCGATCCGCGGTTATGGCGTGATGATGCTCCTGGCGGTGACCGCGGGGATTGCCCTTTCCGTGTGGCGGGCGCAGCGCGTCGGGCTGGACCCCGAGCGGATCTACGCCCTCGCCTTCTGGATGTTTCTGGCGGCGATCACCGGAGCGCGGCTGTTCTACGTGGTGCAGTACTGGCGGCAGTTCCGCCGCGCGGACGGTAAGCTTCTCGCCACCGCCGGCGACGTGCTGAACGTGGCCCAGGGAGGGCTGGTCGTCTACGGCGCACTGGCCGGCGGGTTGATCGCCTGCCTGGTGTTTCTCCGCGCGCGGCGGTTGCCGGTGCTGGCGGTCGGCGACCTGATCGCTCCCGGGATGGCCCTCGGATTGGCGATTGGGCGCCTCGGCTGCCTCTTGAACGGCTGCTGTTTCGGGGGCACCTGTGATGATCCGTGGGCCGTCACCTTTCCCGCCTCCAGCCCGCCGTATGCCTGGCAGCACCGCATGGGGGTGCTGCACGGCTTTCAACTGGGCGAGGACCCACAGGGGCGCCCGGTGGTCGGCACGGTCGATCCCCAGGGGCCGGCCGCCGCGGCCGGCCTGGCCGCGGGTGACGAAATCGCGTCGATTGACGGGATGCGGGTTGCGTCGCTCGACGAGGCGTCCGCGCAGCTCGAACGAGCCGGCACGAGCCTGTCGCTGGACACGGTCGACGGTCAACGCCTGATTGTGCGAATCGGCCAGCTGCCGCCGCGCAGCCGGCCCGTGCATCCCTCCCAGGTGTACAGCTCGATCAGCGCCGGACTGCTTTGCCTGCTGCTGCTGGCCTGGGACCGCTGCCGGCGGCGGGATGGCGAGCTGCTCGCCCTGCTGCTGACGTTGTATCCCCTCGGCCGTTTCGGCCTGGAGCTGCTCCGCACGGATGAGCGGGGGCAGTTTCACACCGGTTTGACGATTGCGCAGCTCATCAGCCTGGGGCTGCTGGTGCTGGCGGCGGGCCTCTGGTTCTACGTCCTGCGGCAAGGGCGGGGCAGCGTCTGGGACGCGCGTGGCGCGACGGCACGACGCCCGCCAGATCACGCTCCGGCCGGCGGGAAGTAGACGCAAGTTGCTGTCGGATAACGGTTTGACAACCAGCCCTGCCGGCGAGGAAAATATCGGGCGGGGATCGTGTGCGTCGGCCCAGACGCCGCCGGGTTCGTGACCGGGGGAACCTGGGTCAAGCCGACCGCGTCGAACGTTATTGGAGCGGCTGTGAAAGACGACGCCCAATTGATCCGCGATGCCCTGGGTGGCGACTCGGCCGCGTTCGGCCAGTTGGTAACCCGGTATCAGGACCGCTTGTTCAACACCCTGGTCCATGTGACGGGCTGCGCCGAGGAAGCCGAGGACGTTGCCCAGGAGACGTTTGTCAAAGCCTATTTGAAACTGGATTCGTTTGCCGGACGCAGCGCGTTTTACACCTGGCTGTATCGGATAGCCTTCAACCTGTCGGTCAGCCGCCAGCGGCGGCGGAGGCGCGAGGTGTCGATCGATCGCATCCGCGAGATGTCGGGCAACGATCTTCCCGATGGGGGCGAGGTGCCGGCAGTGAAGCTGGAGCGGGCCGAACGGGTGGCGCAGGTGCAATCGGCGCTCGGGACGCTCAGCGAGGAGCATCGTACGATCCTGGTCTTGCGCGAGATGGACGGCTGCTGCTACGAGACGATCGCTGACATCCTGGAGATGCCGGTGGGAACTGTGCGCAGCCGGCTGCACCGTGCCCGGCTGCAGCTGCGTCAGCGGCTGCGGGAGTTGGTCGAGGAGAGTTCGTAAATGGCGAGGGACAGGGAGCGCCCGGCCGCACGACGCGGACCACGCTCGTGGTGAGCATGATGGCAGCGGAATTTTCCGATGAACTGATCAGCGCCTACCTGGACGGCGAGCTCACGGCCGACGAGCAGGCCCGGGTGGAGGAGCTGCTGCGCACCAGCCCGGCTTTGCGGCAGGAGCTGGAGGACCTGCGGGCGTTGCGCGAGGACCTGCAGGCGCTGCCCCAGTACCGCCTGGGGGACGACTTCGCGCAGCGTGTCCTGCGGCGTGCCGCGCGCGAGCTGCCGCCGGGCGGGCACGCCTCACTTGGCGCGGCGGATGTGGCGCGGCGGCCCGACGAGCTGCGCGCGTTTCCCTGGCGCGGCGTCCTTTGGGCCGCGCTCGCCGTGGCTGCATCCCTGCTGCTGATGCTCTTCGCCCCTCATTCGTTCGATCCGCCGCGCGTGGCACAACAGGGCGCCGCGCCGAAGGAAGAATCGAGCCAGCCGACGGCGGAGGCGGGCCAGGCGGCCGCCGACCTCAACGGGTTGTCCCCGGCCACCGATCCCGCGGTCGGGCGGTCGGAAGAAAGCCGCGCCGATCGCATGTCGCTTACCAACGAGTCGGGCAAGAAGGAGTTGGATGCCCTGCGCGACCACCCTGCCGCGCCGCCGAGCCCGACAGGGCGCGAAGCGGCCCCGCCCGCAGTGGGCTTCGAAGGCGGCGAGCGTGTGAGATCAGGCCTCGGCCAGGTGGCTGCACCCGCGCCTGAGCCAGCGGGGATGCGGCAGCAGTTGGCCAAGGACGCCCCGCCGGCGTCCGCCCGGCCCGGCGCCGTTCGCCCCGCACCCCAAGGGGCCTTCGCGCCGCGGCCGCGAGAGGGACGGGCCGCGAAAACCAACCAGGAGCTGCTGCGCGGCTCGATCCTGGAAGCCGTGCAGCGCACGGGAACGCACCTGGTCGTCGAACTGGCCATGGCCCCGGAACTGCCCGCGGATCACTTCGACCAGTCGCTGGGCAGGCAGAATATCGCGCTGACCAGCGAGATCCGCGCCTGGCCCGACCGCCTGGCTCGAGTCGCCGCGCCGCCGCGCCGCCCGGAAGACGCTGCAGCGCCGCACGCCGAGAAACCGGCGGCGGCCACCTCGGCCCCGCCTCAGTTGGTCTACGTCGAGGCCACGCCGGAACAGATCGACGCCGCGGTGGCCGAACTCGTGGCGGATCGCAACCAGGTTCAGCTGGTCGCCATCACGCCGCGGGAATTGCTGGGTGAGACGGCCAACCGGCGCAAGGGGGCCGGGCAGGACAAGCGGCAGGAAGAGGGGCGAGAGGAGCCCGGCCAGACTTTCAGGTCGGACGCCGCCCAGTCCGTGGCGGAGGGCGATGTAAAGTCCGACCTTTCGCTCGACCTGGATGCCGTGCCGGAGGCGCCGAGTTACGCCGATCAGGACCGGGCGCTCGACGCCGCCGATCGAAGCTTCTTCCAGCGGGCCGGGAACGATATCGCCCCGACGGCCGGCGGCGTCGCGCCGTTGTTCGATGGCCGCGCCCGCGAGACCGATGAGGCGGGCGGGCAACTGCAGTCGGAGTTGAAGTCCGAACTGAAGCGGTTAGCTCAGCTGCGCCGAACGCTGAGCGATCACGAGACGACTCGGCCCGAGGCGGAGCGGGCGTGGACAGCAGCGGCCGCGCCGCAGGTACCAGCTGAGCCTGTCCAGCCCGCCGAAGCGCCGGGCTCGTTCGACGATTCGCTGGAGCGGGTCCCGGCCGGTCAACAGCGCGGCCTGGCCCGGCGGTTGCCCCTGATCGGCGGTCCTCCCGCCGACGCCCCCTCTTTCGCGGCGCCGGCGGCCGACGATAATGCTCGTGGACGCGACGTCGCCGCCAGCACCCGGGAAACCGGAGCCGCGCCTGCCGACGCCCCGCAGCCGCAACTGGCCCAACAGCCGCTCCCCACGGTGCGGGTCTTGTTTGTGCTTCGCTCCCTGCCGCGCGCGGCGCTGGAGGTCGATGCGGCGGCGGCAACTGTCGAGCCGGCCCGCAAGTGACCGGTCGACGGCGGGGGCGGAGATCGGCGGGCACAAGCCGCCTCTCGTGCGTCCGCGAAACCCGAATAGCCCCGCGTGATCCCGGGAGACACGGGACGAGCTGACCCGAGTTGCACAATACGGGGAGGGCGAGGCCCCCGCCGAGCCGGCGCGATCAGAGGCTTCTCGGCTCGGCGGGAGCCTCGCCCTCCCGGAACCACGAGACCCCACGTCGAACCTCCAACACGATCAAGGAAGCGCCCCGATGACCAACGTGACGATTCGAGTACGCGACAATGGCCCGCTGCTGGTCGAGGGACAAGTGCAGGTCGTGGACGCCGAGGGAAACACGTTTCCGCTGAATCCCGAGAAGCCCGCCTTTGCGCTCTGCCGCTGCGGCCACTCGGCCAACAAACCGTTCTGCGACGGATCGCACCGGGGAGCGACCTTCCAGGCCGCCGACCGAGCGCCGCAGCCCGGCAGCTGAGGCCCCCCGCCCTGGACTGCCGCGTCGATCAGTTGGCGCGCGAACCGGGCCTGCTCCGGCGGGCCGGCTGGACCTGCCCGGCACTCCAGGCGTAGTCGGACGGCGCGGCCATCATCGTCAGCAACTCGTCGGCTCGCCGCATCAACGCGGTGCGCCAGTCCTCGCGCGCCCGTGATCCCCGTCGCGGATCATCGGCCATGAACTCAGCGTGACAATGCTGGCAGGCCAGCTTCTTGCCGGCCAGATCGTGGCGAACGCTCAATCTGCGCCCGCAAGACGGGCAGCCCTGGATGAATTTGCCGCTGTTGCGAGTCATAGCGCACTTCCCTGTGATGTCCCAAGAATGCCCAACTCGAGGCCTCATCCGGCCGGCTGGGCCTGCCGCCATTATAGCGAACGGCGTGCCACGAATTCCCGCACCGCAGTCTAACCGCTTTGGTTGTAGCGAGTTGCGATTTTCTCGTGACCGGATCGGTAGGCGGAGGCCAGGCAAAATCGCCCGAAAATTACACACGGTACTCGCAATTTCTTACAAGCGTAAGCGTTTACGGGTCGGGGTCTGGTCCATTTTTCGGCCGATAAACTCGTCCTCGCGGATACGCGCCGGCCGAAAACATGGACCTGACCCCCTGGAATATCAGGGAAAAACTTCCACCGGGCTGTGATCGGTTACCTTACAAGCACGCTCCTCCACAACGCGGGCAGTCGCCGCTCCAACCCCGGCTGAGCACTTAGGCGCTGCACGACAATTACCTGCCGGTTTTGTGGATCAGCCGCGGGGCGCTAGCCCGCGGTCTTTCGCGGACGAACCGCGGGCTAGCGCCCGGCGGCTGATGAGTGATTTCGGTAACTTATTGTTGAACAGCGCCTTAGCCCGGATGATTCATGAGCCGCAAGCGCGCTAGCGTCCGGTCTTGGTGGAATTGGGGAGAACCGGACGCTAGCGCGCTTGCGGCTGATGTGCGCGGCGATTCTGGGAAGATAGCCACAACCTTTTTCTCTGCTTCACCTTGCGGCTTTACTCGTCAGGTTGATGAATAATCCGCCTTAGCGGGATTCGAGGGGGTCAGGTAGATGTTTTCGGCCTGTGCGTCTTCGCCTGGTCGGGCGGATCGGCCGAAAAATGTACCAGACCCCGGCCCGTGAACGGTTACGTTTTGATGCCCTTCGGACCTGGCACCTCAGCAACTCCGCTCAGTCGCCGTCGCGCGGCGGCAGTCCGTGTCCCGGCCGGCGGGCATAGATCAGCCAATAGGCCGTTGGCACGACCAGCAAAGTGAAGGCGGTCGAGACGAGCAGGCCGAAGATCAACGACCAGGCCAGCCCTGAGAAGACCGGATCGAGCGTGATCGGAAAGGCCCCCAGCATCGACGTGCCGGCCGTCAGGAAGATCGGCCGGAACCGCACGGCGCCGCTCTTGATCAGTGCATCGGTCAGCGGGCTGCCGGCCCGCAGATCGTCGTGGACGAACTCGATCAGCAGGATCGCATTGCGCGTGGCGATCCCCGACAACGCGATCATCCCGATCATGCCGGTGGCGGTGAAGAAGACCGGATTGGGATAGCCGCCGATCTGGACGTTCTTCAGCAGGTTCAGCAGCCAGAACCCGGGCAGGATGCCGATGACGGTCAGCGGGATGGCGACCATCAGCAAGAGCGGCATCCCGTAGCTGTCGGTCTGCCAGAGCAGCAGGATGTAGATGCCCAGACAGGCGGCGCCGAACGCGATCCCCAGATCGCGGAAGACATCCAGCGTGATCTTCCATTCGCCTTCGCCGGCCCACTCGACCCGAATTCCCTCCGGTGGTGGGTGTCGGCGCAGGTGGGCCTGCAGGCTGAGCACCGCCTCGGCGGGTGGGCGGCCTGCCATCTCGCCAAAGACATACGCCACGCGGGCCATGTTCTTGTGGTAGATCGTCTGGTCCTGGGCCCGCTCCTCGAAGCGGCCGAACTCGCCCAGCGGAATGGCCTCCCCGCCGGTGCCTCGCACGGTCAGCCGTTCCAGGGCCACCCGGCTGGAACGGTCGGCCGGGGGCGCCCGCAGGATGATCCGCAGCGGATTCAGCTCGTGGGGACGGTGCAGCACCCCCTGGCCGGCCGTGTCGATCGAGCCGCCGCCCGGCATGCGCCCCTCCAGCGCCAACTGGACTGTGGCGGCGATCTGCTCGGTGCTGATCCCGTGCAGCGATGCCTTCTCCTTGTCCAGCACCAGCACCAGCTTCGCCTGGTCCGCCTCGCCCGTGTCGTCCACGTCGACCACGCCCGGTTCCTGCTCCAGCCACCCGCGCACGTACCGGGCGCCGGCCTGCAGCTGGTCGTAGCCCTGTCCGGGCCGGCCGTAGACCTCGGCCGTCAGCGTGGCGATCACGGGCGGCCCCGGCGGCACCTCGACCAGCTTGAGATTCGCGCCGTGCGCCGCCCCGATCCGGGTCAGCTCCTTGCGCAGCCGGAGGAGAATCTCGTGGCTCTGCTGCGCCCTCCGCTCCTTGGGCAGCAGGTTCACGCGGATGTCGCCCACGTGCGGCCCGCTGCGCAGGTAGTAGTGCCGCACCATGCCGTTGAAGTCGATCGGCGACGCCAGGCCGGCGAAGGTCAGCACGCTGGTCACCTCGGGCACGCCACGCAACTCGTCCGACAGGGCGCGCAGCGCCGCATCGGTCGTTTCGACAGTGGTTCCCTCCGGCATGTCGACCACGATCTGGAACTCGTTCTTGTTGTCGAACGGCAGCATCTTCAGCGGCACCCGCCCCGTGGCGGCCAGCAGCGACGACAACGCGAACAGGCCGGCGACGACCACCAGCAGCAGCCAGGCGGCCAGGCGGCTGCGCACCAGCGGGGCCAGGAGGAAGCGATAGATGCGGTAGGTCCAGGTCCGCTCCAGGACCAGCGGCGCTTCCTCCCGGCCGTGCGCCCCGCGCAACGCGTGATAGCTCAGCCAGGGGGTGACCGTGAACGCCACCACCATCGACATCAACATGGCCACCGGCACGTTCAAGGCCATCGGACGCATGTAGGGGCCCATCATCCCCGTAATGAAGAACATCGGCAGGAACGAGACGATCACGGCCAGCGTGGCCAGGATGATCGGCGGACGCACCTCGTTGACAGCGGCCAGCACCGCGTCCCGCGGCTTCTGCAGCCGCAGCCGGAGGTGGCGGAAGATATTCTCCACGTCCACAATCGGGTCATCGACCACCAGGCCCAGGGAGAGGATCAGAGCAAAGAGCGTGACGCGATTGATCGTGTAGCCGGCCAGGTAGTTGATCAGCAGCGTTAGCGAGAACGTCAGCGGCACGGCGGTGGCGACGACCAGCGCCTCGCGCCAGCCGAGCGTCAGGGCGATCAGGCCCACGACCAGCACCACGGCGCTGGCCAGCTCGCCCACCAGTTCGTTCACCTTCTCGTTGGCCGTTTCGCCGTAGTTCCGCGTGATCAGCACCTCCACGCCCGCCGGGATGACGCCCCCCTGCAGCTCCTCCAGTTTCCGCTCCAGCCCCCGCGCGACGCGGACCGCGTTGGAACCCTTTTGCTTGGCCACGGCGATGGTCACCGCCGGAAAGTCGCGGGCCCGCAACCGCGGATCGCTCCAGGGGGCGTCCGCGGCGGGCCCGAAGGCGATCCGTGCGTACGCGGCCGCCTCCTCCGGGCCGTCCGCCACCTCCGCCACGTCGCGGATGTAGACCGGCCGGCCGTCAAAGACGCCCACCACCAGGCTCTCCAGCTCGCGGGCCGTCTGAAAAAAGGAGCCGCTGTCCACCAGCACCTCGCGATTGTCCCGCGTGAAGCTCCCCGCACGCAGGTTCGCGTTGGCGCCTTCGAGCAGCTGGGACACCTGCAGGGCCGTGACGTTGTGCGCCGCCAGCCGTTCCGGGTCGATCCGCACGGTGATCTGCCGCCGGCGGCCGCCGAAGACCTCGGTGCGGGCCGTCGAGCGGACCGCTTGCAGCTCGATCTCCACCTGCTCGGCCACCCGCCGCAACTGGAAGTCATCGTAGCGCTGACTCCAAAGCGTCACGTTCACGATCGGCACGTCGTCGATCTCGATCGGCTTGACCACCCAGCCCGTGACCCCGGGGGGCACGATGTCGGTGTTCATGGCGATCTTGTTGTACAGCTTGATCAGGCTGTCCTCGCGGTCCTCGCCGACATAGAAGCGGACCGTCACCACCGCCTGGCCGGGCTGGGACATCGAGTAGACATATTCCACGCCGTCGATCTGGGACAGCAGCCGCTCCAGCCGGGCCGCCGCCTGCTGCTCGACCTCCTCGGCGCTGGCCCCCGGCATGCGGATCAGCACGTCGGCCAGCGGCACGACGATCTGCGGCTCCTCCTCGCGGGGCGTTACCAACAGGGCCACACCGCCCGCGACCAGGGAGATCAGGATCAGCAGGATCGACAGGTTGCCGCGCAGGAACGCCTCCACGACCGCGGACATCGCGCCGGGCTTGGGTGGCAGCGGTTCTGGCATCGGCGCGAGGGCCCTGGATCGTGGTGGTGTTCAATGGCCCGGATTATTCATCAACCTGACGAGTCAACTTGCAAGGTGAAACAGAGAACCTGATTGTGGCCATCTTCCCGAAATCGCCGCGCACATCAGCCGGCACGCGCTAGCGTCCGGTTCTCCCCAATTCCACCAACACCGGACGCTCTCGCGCTTGCGGCTCATGAATAATCCGGGCTAGCCAGCCGGTGCGGACCAACGGTCAGCCGCGGGGGACTACCGCGGCGGTTGGGACCGCGCCGCGCCCGCGGCGGACCGCGGGACCGCGGCGCTCGGCGGCAGGGCCACCCGCTCGCCCGCCTCCAGCCCCGAGAGGATCTCCAGGTCGCCGTCCAACCGCTGGCCGGTCCGCACGAAGCGGCGCTCGAGCGTCTCGTCGTCGTCCACGACGTCGACCAGCTCCAACTGGCCGACCGCCTGCACCGCCTCGGCCGGCACGACGATCCGCGGCAGCTGTCCCACCGGGATCTCCAGGCGGCCGAACATGCCGGTGTAGAGGGCCGTGGTGGAGTCCGGCGGCAAGGCGACCTTGACCAGCACCGAGCGCGAAGCGGTCTCCGCCTGCGGCACGATCTCGCGGACCGTGCCCTGCACGTCCAGCCGCGCCGCGTCAACCTTGACCTGCAGCACCTGGTCCAACCGGATATGCGCCGCCAGGCTCTCCCGGACGCTGGCATGCAGTTCCAGCTGGCCTGGATCGTGGATCGACAACAGCGGCTTGCCCGGCACCGCCAGGTTTCCGGGGTCGGCGTAGCGGTCCGAGACGAGTCCCGCCTCCTGCGCCTGGATGCTGCAGTAACTGAGCATCACCTGCGTCCGCTCGACCTGCTGCTGGGCCCGCCGCAGCTGTGCCTCGGTGGCCCGGTACGCCCCTTCCACGCGGTCGTAGTCCTCCTTGGTCACCGCGTTCTCGGCGAACATCCGCTGGTAGCGCGCATAGTCCCGCTCGCGCACCGCCAGGTCGGCCTGCACCCCCGCCGCCGCCGCCTCGACCTCGCGCAGCTGCGCCTGAATCTCGCGGTCGTCCAACCGGACCAGCAACTGGCCGGCCGCGACGGCCTGGCCCGGGCTGACCGGAATCGCCTGGATCGTCGCCAGAACCTGGCTCGCGACCTCGGTCTCCCGCCGCGGCCGGACGGTCCCCACGGCGGCGATCGTCTCGGTGGTCGTCAGCGGTCGCACCGCCACCACGGTCCGCCCGCCCAGCGGTCGCCGCTCGTAGGGCGCCTCGCCCGGCTCCACCCGGCTGTGGAACCCGTACGCCATCCAGAAGATGATCGCCCCCAGCAGGATCAAGCCCAGCAGCGTGGGCAAGAGCCGACGCACGGCCGTGAAGAAGCTCCGACCAGCCATGGACAATTCCCGTGTGTCGGTCTTCCGTGAGCCCTGAACGCGGCGGCTCGGCGGGAGCCTCGCCCTCCCGGAATCACGCGACCCCATGTCGCGCCCTGCGCAGACAATCAACCCGGGCCCGCCCACCTGGCCCTTCACGCCTCCCAGGCGTGGGACATCCGGCCTCCGCCCACCAGGCGCTTGCCGCGCGGTTCGTCCCGTAACCGTTCACACCCCGCCTGAGCACTTAGGCGCTGCTAAACAACAAGTTACCGAAATCACTCATCAGCCGCGGGGCGCTAGCCCACGGTTGGAGCACGAAAACCGCGGGCTAGCGCCCGGCGGCTGATCCACAAAACCGGTAGGCAACTGTCTTGCAGCGCCTGAGCCAGATTCGAGGGGGTCAGGTAGATGTTTTCGGCCTGCGCGTATCCGCGAGGTCGACTTGATTGGCCGAAAAATGTACCAGACCCCGGCCCGTGAACGGTTACGTTCGTCCCCCATCCCAGAATCCTGTCGCGCGAATTCAAGCTCAGGGCAGTTTACTCGCAACCCGTTGCGCAAGCGAGGGTGCCGCCGCCTGCCGCACGCATCGCGGCGCAGCGGCCGGGGCGGCTGTCAGGAATTCTGTGGCATAGGATTCCAGCCTGCATGGAATCACGCTCAAAGTGCGCTGCCAGACAGCCCTTCGACACGAACTTCGGTACAGTCCCCAGCGGCCCCGCCAAATGCGCTGGCATGATCCTGCGAGTCCCGGGCGCCCGGCGCCTTGTGCGGCGCGAACATCGTGCGCATGCGATGGGCCGGGTCGGCGGAATCAGTGCCCGACCGCCTTCCATCCGCGCGCGTGTCGCACGGTCGCGGAGACCGACGGCCCCTCGCGGGCCACTGCCTTGGCAGGTCACCGTTCACGGGTCGGGGTCAGGTCCATGTTTCGGCCGATCAGCTCGATCTCGCCGATACGCGTTGGCCGAAAACATGGACCTGACCCCCTGGAATCCGCGCGGCAGGGTCTGTCACCAGCGCGGGGCGGCCTGGTGACCCAGGCGCCTTGCTCACGGGCCCAGGGCCGCCGTCAGTCGGCCGATCGCCCGCTCCAGGGCCGCCTGGGCGATCTCCACGTCGGCCTGCGCGTTGGTCCGCCGCACGCGGGCATTGGACAGCGCGACCTGGGCATCGACCAACTCGGTGATGGTTGCCGTCTGACCACGGTAGCGCACCTCGATCTCGCGCAGACTCTCGGCGGCCTGCGCGATCGCTTGGGTCGCGACCCGCAGACGCTCCTCGGCGTCCACCATGGCCAGGTGGGCCCGCCGCACATCCAGCTCGATGTCCAGCACCAACCGCCGCGCGCGCGCCTCCAGCTGTCGCACGCGGGCCACCGCCCGGTTGGCCTCGACGCGGGTCCGCCCGCCGTCGAACAGGTTCAGGCGGAAGACGACGCCCGTGAAGAAGCTGTCGTTGGCCTGCTGGAAGTCGCCCGTGTAGACGTCGTAGTCGCCCAGCAGGTCGACGGCCAGCCGCTTGCCGGCCTCGGTCGCCAGGGCGTTTTCCGCCGCCGCCTGCCGCCGGTTGGCCAGGGCGCTCACCTCCGGACGCGCGGCGAGCGCCTCGCTCACCGCCGCCTCGACCAGTGCCGCATGTTCGTTCCAGGGCGCCGCCGGGATCACCGCCGGCAACGGCCGCGGCGCGATGGCCGTACCCGTCACATTGTGCAGCACGGCCCAGGCCAGCTGCAACTGGTTCTCGGCCGAGATCAGCGCCTCGCGCACCTCGGCCAACCGCACCTCGACGGTCAGCACGTCCGACATGACGGCCGTCTCGTTGCGAAATCGCGACTGGACGATCTGCAGATGCTGCTCGACCTGCGACACCGCTTCCCGCCGGACCAGGACCAGGTCGCGGGCCTGCAACAGGCGATAGTAGGCCTCGGCCACGTGGAACACCAGCTGGTTCTGCACCGCCGCCAGGTCACACGTCCAGGCCGACACCTCGGCTTGGGCGGCGTGCAGCTCGTGCTGGCGGCGTTGTCCCGCGTAGAGATTGTGCTCCAGCCGCAACTGCGTGTGGAAATCGTCCAGCGTGGCGGGGTTGTTGAAATCCTGGCCCAGGTCCAGTTGGGCCTGGTTCAGCTGGAACGTAAACGCCGCCACCGGGTTGTTCGTGACCCCATACGCCTCGGAGATACCGAGCCGGGGATAGAATTCGGCCCGGGCCCGCAGCAGCGTCAGTTCGGCGATCGTTAACTGCTCCGCGGCTGCCACCAGGTCGGGGTTCGCGGCCAGGGCCAGGCGAATCGCTTCGTCAAGCGTCAGCTCGTGCTGGTCCACGGCCCGCGGCTGCTCGTACGCCACCGGCCGGACCGGGCCCGCGCGAACCGGACCGCCCTCCCCCTGCGGAACGGCTGCGGCAGCCTCTCCCCCCTCCCATTTCAAGCGAGGGGTCGGGGGCGACGCGGCCACGTCCCCATCCGCGGCGCGGCTTGGGAGCGGATTCTCATCCGCATCCAGTCGGCGCGGCGCACCACGCTGGCTCGTCGAGTCCGCCGCAGCCCCCAGCCCCGCGGCGCCTGGCCCCGAAGCCGCCGGCGCTGGGCTGCCACCCGTGGAACCTGTGCCGCCGAGCAAGCTGCCCACAGGCGCGCGGCACCCGGCCAACAGCCCCGGCAGCAGCAGCGCCAGCGCCAGCAAAGGAACCGCCCCGCACCGCCCGGGCCGCGCGACTCTCCCGCCACACCGCCCCCGCGCACCGGACAGCGCAAACACGGCGCGTCGTTGCGGCATCGGCACCTGAACCCCCCCGGGCGCAGCCTGAGACCACCGGAAAATCCGTCACATCCGTTGGGATCGGCATCGTCGGAAAGGTTCTTGATCGAATATGCCGCGCACGGTCGGCGGCCGGGTGTGGCACGGCGGTGCCCGCGCCCGCCCCGATGGCGTTAAGGATCAGAGGATCAACTGCCCGGCGCGTCCTTCGTGCCCGCCGCCGCTGGGGCATCGTGTTGTCGGGTAGGCATCCTGCCTGCCATCAACGGCCCGGCGCCTCGGTGCTAAGGCGCTCAAACACAATACCCTACCGGTTTTGTGGATCAGCCGCCGGGCGCTAGCCCGCGGTTTTCGTGCTCCAACCGCGGGCTAGCGCCCGGCGGCTGATGAGTGATTTCGGTAACTTGTTGTTTAACAGCGCCTAAACAGGTTTTCGTGATTCCGGTCGGGGCGAGGCTCTCGCCGAGCCGAGAACCCGCTCCACGCGCCGGCTCGGCGGGAGCCTCGCCCTTCCAAGATCGTGCAACTCTGGTGAACTCGTCCCGTACGGCCCAGGATCATGCACGGCTATTTATCCCGGATTATTCATGAGCCGCAGCGCGCGAGCGTCCGGTCTTGGTGGAATTGGGGAGAACCGGACGCTAGCGCGTGCCGGCTGATGTGCGCGGCGATTTTGGGAAGATAGCCACAACCTGTTTCTCTGTTTCACCTTGCAACTCTAATCGTTAGGTTGATGAATAATCCGGGCTATAATACCCCGGCAAGTCCGAAGCATCTGCGGGGCGATCGGCGTGGCGGTTCGGCGGGGCCTTGACCTCCCGGAGACTCGTAACCTTAGGCGCTGCACGACAATTACCTACCGGTTGTGTGGATCAGCCGCGGGGCGCTAGCCCGCGGTCATTCGCGGATGAACCGCGGGCTAGAGCCCGGCGGCTGATGAGTGATTTCGGTAACTTATTGTTGAACAGCGCCTTAGTCAGGGCGGCCGGATGCGAGAAACGTCGGGGATTCTCCGAGAGCCTCGTCCCGAGCGTGTGGCCGAGCGGGAAGGATGCCGCCGCCGCCTGGAGTGGGCGGTGCGCCATCTCGAATCGTTCGGCCATCGGGGATCGGCCAGCGACCATGAGCGGCGGGCCGCCGAGTGGCTGCGCGAGCAGCTGCGACAGATCGGCCTGGAGGCCCGCTGCGAATCGTTCGCCGGCTGCCGTTCCTACGGGGCGCGGATCTTGCTGCACGTCGCGGGCGCGGCCCTCGCCCTGCCGCTGATCTGGTACGCGCCGCTGGCCGCCAGCCTGCTGGCGCTGGTCGTCCTGCTGTCGTTTCTGGCCGAGACCACGACGCGGGCCCGCGTCCTGACGCGCTTGCTGCCCCCCGCGCCGTCCACGAACGTGGTCGGCCGGCTGGCCGGCGACGGTCCGCCGCGGCGGCGGTTGGTGCTGTGCGCACACATCGACACCCAGCGTACGGGCCTGATCTGGGACCCCGCGATCGTGCGGCGGTTTGCCCTCGTCCACAAACGGACCGTGGGACCGGCGCGGGCACCGCTGTTTGGCATGACGCTGGCCTTGACGGCTCAGCTGGCGCTGAGCCTGGTGGCCTGGGCCGGTGTGGTGCCGCCCTGGGCGGTCGGAATCGTGCTCGGCCTGGTCTACCTGGCGGCGGCCGTGCTGCTGGCCGAATGGGCGGTGCGCCAGTACGTGCCGGGGGCCTGCGACAACGCCACGGGCGTGGCGGCCGCGCTGGAACTGGCCCGCCGCTGGTCGGCCCAGCCCGCGGCCGGCGTCGAACTGGTCGTGCTCCTGCCGGGCAGCGAGGAAACGGGCTGCCTGGGCAGCGCCGCCTGGCTGGATGCTCACCGCCACCAGCTGCGCTCCGTGCCGACACAGTTTCTGAACCTCGACACGCTCGGCTACGGCCGGCCCCGCTACTTGCACAGCGAGTGCGGGCTGAGCGGCGTCCTGCGGCGCTATCCCCGCGCCCTGCTCGACGGCTGTGCACGGGTGGCCGCGGCCCTCGACTTGGACGGCGCCGGCCCGCACCGCCTGCCGACGCAGACCGACGGCCTGTCGTTCCTGGCCCGCGGGATTCCGGGAATCACACTGACCACCTTCGAAGATGGCATGCGTCTGCCGCACTATCACTGTTTGAGCGACCGGGCCGAGCATCTCGATTTCGACGTGACCTGCCAGGCGACCGAGTTCGCCTGGCAGCTGCTGCTGGTTCTCACCCGCGACGGGGCCGATCGGCCAACCGCCCGTCGCACCGTCACACCGGCTCGCGACGCCGCGCATTCCGGCTAGTGCATCGTCCAAGTTACGTTCTCGGATCAGCCGCCGGGCGCTAGCCCGCGGTTCGTCCGGGAAAAACCGGGGGCTAGCGCCCTCCGGCTGAATTGCCGAACCCGAACTTTTGAAATGGACTGGACACGAGTACTCTCCGTTAAGTTCTCGGATCAGCCGCGGGGCGCTAGCCCGCGGTTCGTCCGGGAAAAACCGGGGGCTAGCGCCCTCCGGCTGAATTGCCGAACCCGAACTTTTGAAATGGACTGAACACGAGTACTCTCCCCCTCGATCCGTCCACCCGCCCGCAGCGCGCGACCCGCGCCCCCCATCGGTCAGGCGATTTGACGACGGGTTTTCCCCAGGTCTGCAGGCCGGGCCCGGCGGGGCGTGGACGTCGGCAGGCACCGCCAGGTGCCTGAGATCACCGCGTATTTCTTCAGCGGAACGCCTTGCGGCCGGTCCCTGCCGGCGCGGTGGGTGGCCACGCCATCGACCGCTGGCTAGAATCAGCCGCCCAGCCGACCGTCGGAGGCGATCGGCGCCGGGCGCGCAAGCGGCAAGACGCGGCGGCGCGGGCCGGACGAAGGTGTCGTTTGCTGGAACAGGGGTGCTCACCGCGGCCACCGCGGTGGTGAACGCGGCGGCCCCGGCCTCCAGGCAGCAGCTTGCAGGAAGGATACTCACGATGAGTCACGAGGATGGCACGGCGGCGCTGGAGCAGGCATCCGCGGAGTATGTCGGCCGCTGGAATCGGCTGGTCAGCACGACCAACTGGGAGAAGGGCCGCATCATCCACCAGTGGCGAACGGCCCTGGCCGATGACGGGGCGCCGGCCAGTGCCTGCTCCGACGACGCCTGGAGCCGCACGGTGGGCGGCGTTTCCGCCCAGCACGTCGGCCGGCTGCGCCGCGTCTTCGAGCGGTTTGGCCAGACGCACGACCAGTTCACGGGGTTGTACTGGAGCCATTTCTTCGCGGCCCTCGATTGGGACGATGCCGAGATGTGGCTGGAAGGCGCGATCCAGAACGAATGGTCGGTGCCCCAGATGCGGCGCCTGCGCTGGCAGACGCTGGACGGGCTGCCGGACCAGGAGCCGTCGGCGGCGGACACGGTCAGCTGCGAGCTGGACGAGGACGTCGTCCTCGCGGCCGAGCCCGCCGGGCCGGCGCCGCATTCGCCGCCCGCGCGCGATACGACCGAGCGTCCGCTGTCCGGCGGTGTCCGATCGGAGGCGGACGCCGCGCTGCTCGATGCCCCCGAGGCGGAGGCCTGGGATTCGCCGTATCTGGAGCCGACGCCGTCCGACCCCGTGCGTCCGTTTGCCGGGCTCGCGGAGTTGCCGGCCGACTTGAGTGAGGCGTTCGAGGCGTACAAGCTGGCCATCCTGCGGCACAAGGCGGAGGGCTGGCAGGCGATCTCGCGCGACGAGTTGCTGGCCAGCCTGGACGCCCTGAAGGAACTCGCCTTGGCCCCCTCGGTCGACCCGGCTCGGCCGCCCCGCCGGTGACCGGGCCAACGGGGCGTCGTCTCGACCGCCCCGCCGTCGCGGTCGCCCTGTTTCCTGCCGCGACGAGCCGTAGAATGGCCAGCATCCGCGCGGGCGAAATCGTCGCCGCCGGGCGCACAGGCGGGCCAATTCGTGACGCACCGCGACCCCCTCAGCTGGATCGAGGACGAGCTGGAGCAATTGGACGACCGCGGCCTGCGGCGGCAGCTGGCCGAGCGGGGCGGGCCGCAAGCAGCCCGGATCGTGCTGGACGGGCGGCCGCTGATCAACTTCGGGTCGAACGACTACCTGGGGCTGGCCTCGGACAAGCGCGTCTGCCGGGCCGCCGCAAACGTCTGGCAACAGGGTCACGGAGGCAGCGGCGCCAGCCCGCTGGTGACCGGGCGCAGCGAGCTGCACGCGCGGCTGGAGCAGCGGCTGGCCGAGTTCGAGCGGACCGAGGCGGCACTGCTGTTTCCCACGGGCTTCGCCGCCAACCTCGGGACCGTTGCCGCCCTGGTCGGCCGCGGGGACGTCGTGTTCAGCGACGAGCGGAATCACGCCAGCATCATCGACGGATGCCGCCTGTCGCGGGCGGTGGTGGTGGTCTATCCGCACCGGGACGCGAGCGGGCTCCGGCAGCTCTTGGAACAGGCGCGCGGCTATCGCCGCCGGCTGATCGTCACCGACAGCCTGTTCAGCATGGACGGCGACCTGGCCCCGCTGGCGGAACTGGCCGAGTTGGCCGAACGGCACGCCGCGATGCTGATGGTGGACGAGGCACACGCCACGGGGGTCCTTGGCGCGCACGGCCGGGGTGTCGCCGAGCTGTTGGGGGCCGAGCACGGCGTGCACGTGCGCGTCGGCACGCTGAGCAAGGCCCTGGGGACGGCGGGCGGGTTCGTGGCCGGTCGCCGGACGCTGATCCAGTGGCTCTTGAACCGTGCCCGAGGCTACGTCTTCTCGACGGCCGCCCCGGCGGCCCTGGCCGCCGCGACCCTGGCCTCCCTGAATGTCGTGCGCGACGAGCCGCAGCGGCGGGCGACGTTGCTGGCCCGGGCCGCGGAGCTGCGCGAGCGGCTGCGCGCCCAGGCCTGGGACCTGCGAGACTCCCAGAGCCAGATCATCCCGGTGATCGTCGGGGGGGCCGACCGCGTGATGGTCCTGGCGCGGCGGCTGCAGCAGTCCGGCCTGCTGGTGCCGGGAATCCGCCCGCCGACTGTCCCGCCAAACCACGCCCTACTGCGGATCAGCCTTTGCTGGACGCACGCGGACGAGATGGTGGCGAGTTTGCTGGACCAGCTGGCCAGCCTGCGGGCGGCTGACGAGTGACGGCGCGCATCCCCCGGCCGGATTCCGCCG
>Ga0209398_1000112_pt1 | contig 62100 bp, 60 predicted proteins | sample AshMeaBigSpring_FD_184125 | JGI IMG/M metagenome (GOLD analysis project Ga0209398, IMG submission 184125) | Groundwater microbial communities from Big Spring, Nevada to study Microbial Dark Matter (Phase II) - Ash Meadows Big Spring (SPAdes)... | ecosystem: Environmental > Aquatic > Deep...
CGATCGAGAAGGTTGGCGCACAGCTTGTGTTCCTGCCGCCATACTCGCCGGACTTCAACCCCATCGAGATGGCCTTCTCAAAGCTCAAAGCCCTTCTGAGAAAAGCAGCGGCCAGAACCGTCGACGACCTCTGGACCGTCGTAGCCGACTCCCTTGCAGCGTTCACGCCCGAAGAGTGCAGACACTATTTCAAGGCAGCCGGATATGACCCGGTGTAAGTCGAAAACGCTCTAGAGCATTTTGTGATTAAAACCTGTTCCCGCGAAAGCGGGGATGGAAGCCGGTTAATCGAAACATGCTCTAAAAATGCGATAAAAACAAGAAGATAGAGCGTGCGCCATGATCACGAAACATATGTCGTATAACGCGCGCCATAGCCTCTGGCTTCGCCAAGCCCCAATTGATGCGCTACCTGCAACAGATCGCGCAAGCGCACGGCGCGGGTTTTCCTGCGGATATTGAGCCGGTGCGTTTCCACCGTGCGCACGCTCAAATCCAGCAGCCGCGCGACATCCTTGTTGGAATAGCCGCTGCAAATCAGCCCGAGGATTTCCTTCTCCCGCTCCGTAAGCCCGAACAGGGTGGCGGAGGATGGCCTGCGTTGCGGCAAAAACACCGCCGAACGCAATCTGCGCCCCCGCGCCAGCGCCAGCAGCGCCGCGTGATAGGCGCTGGAGCTTGCCATGCGGCTGATGAGGCTGATGCGCCCGGTTTTCTGCATGCCGGGCAATTCTGCATCCTCCCCCGGCGAAACCCCGATGAGGAGGCGCATCAGCGGAGCCTGAACCAGCAGCTGCGAGATGAAATCCGCGTCCATCTGCGCGATCAAACCGGCATCCAGCACCAGAATATCGGGCTGAACATGCCTGAGCATCAGCGTGAGCGCCGCCTCATCCTCCGCTTCGGCGAGAATGAGGATGCCCCCCGCCCGCTCGAAAGCAATGCGCAACCCCTCGCGCATGATCGCCTGACGATCCGCCAGCAAAACCCTGATCGGGCGAATACCAGTTCTCTCCATAGGCATGGCACCCTCATCTGTAGCGCTGTGCCAGTTTCAGGCATTGGACGCGTGATGAGGGTGAGGGTTCAAACGCGGTGCCAAAACCGGGTTTACAGCCTGCTTGAGCAAAAAACCGATGACGCTTGCAAAAACACCCGCCGCTTCAAGAGCAAGACGACGAGACGCAGGCAAGGCAGCGCCGCGCAGCCCCTGTTTCATGCGTGGAATTTCGCAACCCGTGCCGGTTTGGCACAGGGTCAGATGGTCTGGTTATAGGCACCCACTTCCGGGTTTTCGCGCAGGATTGCGTCCACCGCGTGGAACATGGCGCGCATATTTGCCTCCGAAACCGGGCTTTCCACCACCACCACGAGTTCGGGCTTGTTGGATGAGGCGCGCACGAGGCCCCATGTTCCATCCTCCGCCGTCATCCGCACGCCGTTCACGGTTACAAGGTCGCGGATCGGTTGGCCGATGATGGTATCGCCCGCTTTCGCCATCGCCTTGATGCGGGCGATAACCCGCTCCACCACCTGATATTTGGTCTCGTCATCGCAATGCGGCGACATGGTGGGCGAACCCCAGGTTTTCGGCACCGCACGATAAAGCTCGGCCATGGTTTGACCTTCGTTGCGGTCGAGCATGTCGAGCACGGCGATGGCCGTGACGATACCGTCATCATAGCCCCGGCCAACCGGCGTGTTGAAGAAGAAATGCCCGGATTTCTCGAACCCCGCGAGCGCCTTGGTTTCAGACACCCGCTTCTTGATATAGGAATGCCCGGTTTTCCAGAATTCGGTTTTCGCGCCAAGCCTGATCAATTCCGGGTCTGTCATGAAAAGCCCGGTGGATTTCACATCAACCACAAACCTTGCATCGGGGTGGAGTTTTGCGAGATCCCGCGCCAGCATGACGCCGATTTTATCGGCGAAAATCTCATTGCCTTCGTTGTCGATCACACCGCAGCGATCACCATCGCCATCAAAGCCAAGCCCGATATCCGCGCCATGCGTTTTCACCGCCGCCGCGATGGCGTGCAGCATCTCCATGTCTTCCGGGTTGGGGTTATAATTCGGGAAAGTGTAATCGAGCGTGCAATCGAGCGGGATGACCTCGCAGCCAAGCGCTTCGAGAATTTGCGGTGCAAAGGCCCCCGCCGTGCCATTGCCGCAGGCCGCGACCACCTTGAGCTTGCGCTTGAGCTTCGGCCGCGTTGTCAGATCCCTGGCGTAGGTATCGTAGAAATTTTCGACGAAGCGATAGGAACCGCCGGGTTCCAGCGCGAATTTACCTTCAAGCACGATCTCCTTCAGCCGGGTCATTTCCGCCGGGCCGAAGGTCACGGGCCGGTTGCAGCCCATTTTCACGCCCGTCCAGCCATTATCATTATGCGAGGCCGTCACCATCGCAACAGCAGGCACATCAAGCGCGAATTGCGCGAAATACGCCATGGGTGAAAGCGCAAGGCCGATATCCTCGACCTTGCAGCCGGAGGCCATCAGGCCCGCGATGAGCGCGAGCTTGATGGAGGAGGAATAGCCGCGAAAATCATGCCCGGTAACGATATGCCGTTCGACCCCGATTTCCTTCAGATACGTGCCGATGCCCATGCCAAGCGCCTGCACGCCCATCAAATTAAGCTCCGGCGCTTTTTCCGAAGCCGGATGCCCGAACCACCAGCGCGCGTCATATTCCCGAAACCCCGTGGCCTTGACGAGCGGAAGCTGCTCAAAAGGCGCGGTATTGGGCGAAAGATCAGCGCGGGGCTTGGGAAAGGGCATGAAACACTCCGGATGAAAGCTTGAGCAGTGCATAACCACACGCTTATGAATATTCAGCAACCAGCACAAAAACGTTTTCAAGCGCAGCATGCCCTCAGACTTGATCCGGCGGCGGATATCGGTTCGCGTGAAGAACCGCAGGACCGCGAAGCAAAAGCACGACAAAAAATATGGGGGCTATATACGTGTGTGAGCTGTCCGCAAATAGATAGAGCAATACCCTACTCTATTCGTCGATTTCATCAATTTCTGTAGTGTCTTCCTCGTCTCCATCTTGGAGCATTTTCGGAAGTGCGTAGCCGCCTGATTTGAGGCGAATAATGTCGAATGCATTGCGCGTTCTCCATAGCATTGTGGAAAGCACCATCTCAGGGTTGCCCCCATGTAGAGTGATGCCTCGCGATTGTAGGCGCTTGAACAATTCTGCGCGTGAGAGCGGTTTACCTGCGTTTTCAAGGATGTGGATAACTTCCCCCGCTACTTTTTCTTTTTTTGGGTTTTGGTTACTGCTAAGAGAAATCGAAGTGGCGGAAGATCGACTGAAATCCATATTGTTTTGCAATGCGCTAGCATTGATTATCTGGTCTGCTGTCTTGCCGCTGAATTTTTCCCATTGACGAATAAACTTTGTTATTTCAATAATTTGAGACCTAGACCTGCGGATAGCCTCCTCTGCCTTTGCTATCTTACTTTCTAGGTCGGCGCGCCTAGCCAATGCATTTAAAATCGCTTCATCTGACATGGCGTCCTCCACAATCAAGATACAGATTTCAATAATGCATGAATGTGTTTTAAAAGGCAACTGAGGCTTGATTCATTCGTTTGAATCTGAGATATTGCAAATGCTGAGGCCAAGAACAAATAAGCCCGGCAAGGTGGTGAGACACCTTCCGGGCCGGTTCTTGGTTTCCCCCTTGCGTTGCAAGCATGTAGGGGGAAGAAAGGGGCGTGTGCACCCGTGAAGAACGGTTAGATAATAGCGCACGCCCCAAACCGAGGCAATAGGCTGCTCCACAAATAGTGGAGATTGTGATGAAGACGCGACGCGTTTGTCATCGAGTGCGGGCATATGTTCGGCTCCGGTTTGGCCGGACAGAGCATGTGTGCTCGCATTGGCGCTGCTGCGGACAGCTCAGCTTCGCCTTCCTTAAAGCTGCATAAATAGCCTAAGGCTGACGCTTTTTGCGTCCTAGCCGTCGCGGGGCTACGTCCCGCGGCGGTTTTTTCATATTTAACCTCTAAATAAAAATTTATCGTAAAAACGCCGCTGCAAACAGGCTTTTGGTGTAATCCTGCTGCGGGTTGGCGAAAAGCGTGCGCGCCGGGCCTTCCTCGATAATCCGCCCGCCCTGCATCACCAGAACATGGCTCGCCAGCGCTTTGACCACTTTGAGGTCATGGCTGATGAAGAGATAGGCAAGGCCGCGTTTCGCTTGCAAATCGCGAAGGAGATCAACGATCTGCGCCTGAACGCTCATATCGAGCGCCGAGGTCGGCTCATCCAGCACCACGAATTTCGGATCAAGCGCCATGGCGCGGGCAATCGCGATACGCTGGCGCTGCCCGCCGGAAAACTCATGCGGGTAGCGATCCATTGCCTCCGGCGACAGCCCGACATCAATGAGCGCCTGCGCCACCTTTTCCCGTGCCGCAACCTGAGTGAGGCCCGGCTCCTGAATGAAAAGCCCCTCCGCCACGATCTCCGCCACCGACATGCGCGGCGAGAGCGAACCATAAGGGTCCTGAAAGACGATCTGCATCTCTTTACGTAAAGACCGCAACGCCGCATGCCCCTGCCCCTGAACGGCACGGCCCAGAACCATGATCGGCCCTTCGGATTTGATGAGCCGCAAAATCGCCAGCCCGAGCGTGGTTTTCCCCGACCCCGATTCGCCCACAACGCCGAGCGTTTCTCCCGCATGAATGCGTAAGGAAACGCCATCCACCGCCTTGATAGCGCCGGTGACGCGCCGCATGAGGCCGCTCTTGATCGGGAAATGCACCTTGATGTCGCGCGCCTCCACCACCAAGGCCGCATCCTCATGCGGGGTCGGCGCTTCGCCCTTGGGTTCTGCCGCAAGCAAAGCCTTGGTATAAGCATGCTGCGGCGCGCTGAAGACCGTTTCAACCGGCCCGGCCTCGACAATCTCGCCCGCCTGCATCACACAGACGCGATGCGCAAGGCGGCGCACGATGCCAAGATCATGCGTGATGAACAGCATCGCCATGCCGGTTTCCTGCTGCAACTCCCGCAGAAGTGCGAGAATCTGCGCCTGCACCGTCACATCAAGCGCAGTTGTCGGCTCATCGGCGATGAGGAGATCCGGCTCGTTGGCCAGCGCCATGGCGATCATCACCCGCTGGCGCTGCCCGCCCGATAATTGATGCGGATAGGCTGAAAGCCGTGTTTCCGGGTTTCGGATGCCCACCCTGGTGAGAAGTGCGATGATGCGCGCCCGCGCCGCCTCACCCTTGAGGCCGCGATGCAGGCCAAGGATTTCCCCGATCTGCTTTTCGATTGTATGAAGCGGATTGAGCGAGGTCATCGGCTCCTGAAACACCATCGTCATGGCATTGCCGCGCAAGGCGCGCATCACGGCTTCATCCGCGCCAAGAAGCTCGATGGCAGGGGCATCCTTCGGGAAAAGCGTGATGCTGCCGGTGGGGTGCGTGGCGGCGGTTTCGTTCAGCAATCGCGCGATCGAGAGCGCCGTCACGGATTTTCCCGAACCCGATTCCCCCACAAGCGCAAGAGTTTCCCCGCGTTGAACCGTGAAGGACACGCCCCTCACGGCCATCATCACCCGCCCGCCCTGATGGAAGGCGACGGAGAGGTTTTCAACGCTGATGAGGGGAGTGGTCATCTTTGTTGTGCCTGCATTTGAAGAGCGGCCAAAGTTGCAATATCAGGGCGTACAATGTCGATCTCTCTGATATCCCGCATCACTCCATAGCGCATAGGTGCAAGTCTAAAGGCCCCCTTTAGCCTCTGATCAGACGTCAGGAAATGACTGCACCTAAAAAGCATTGCCGTTGCCAGGTGAACAGCATCTGGCAACTTAAGGCCGGGATTATCCGCCCTCAGAACTGCCGCAGTATAAAGGGCGTCTCGATCAACCGGCCCAACCTCAAGAATAGCGTTGGACATCGTCCAATTGTCATAGAGTTAGATAAGAGCTTCATTTTTTTTGCGATATGGGTCGATAATAGTCTCGGCAAAGGTGAGTTCGCTGGTTGTCAAAAACGAATCGAGACCCGGTTTGCAGGCTGCAAAAAGATCAAAGAGAGAATCTCGAACAGGGCCAATTCCTTCAAACATTTGAATAAAAATATTGGTGTCGAGATAAAGGCGCGAAACCGGTTTCATCAATCGTCCCATTCGTCCCGCAACGCACGAATACGCCGCACCGCCTCATCAGGATGAACAGGCTGAAAGTCCCGCGCAGCTTTCATGCTTTCAATTTGATTGCGCAACTCCGCGAACGAGAGGCTCTTTGGCGGCGCCTCCTCCTCGATTGTGACCCGCACGCGCGCACCGGCCGGAAGCGAGCCACGCAGCGAATCCGGCAATGCACTTGCCTCCACATGCTCATAGATGATCTTGTTCATTGCTGACGCTCGCTCCCGAAAAGCCTCATTATCTAGCACATTATCACGAAAATGTGTTTCTCGGGTCGAACGCATCGCGCACCGCTTCGCCAATAAAAATCAAGAGCGAGAGCAGGGCCGCAATCACGATGAAGCCGGAAAGCCCGAGCCATGGCGCCTGCAAATTCGCCTTGCCCTGTTGCAGCAATTCCCCCAGCGAGGGCGAGCCGGGCGGTAAGCCAAAGCCGAGATAATCGAGCGAAGTCAGCGTCGAGATCGAGGAATTGAGCAGAAACGGAATGTAAGTGAGCGTCGCCACCATGGCATTGGGGAGGATGTGCCGCGTCATGATCGCGCGATCCTTGAGGCCAAGCGCGCGCGCGGCATTCACATATTCAAAATTCCGCGCGCGCAGAAATTCCGCCCGCACCACCCCCACCAGAGCCGTCCATTTGAAGAGCAGCAGAATGCCGAGCAAAATGAAAAAACTCGGCGTGATGACGGAGGAAAGGATGATGAGAAGATAAAGCAGCGGCATCGAGGTCCAGATTTCAATGCCGCGCTGGAACAGAAGGTCGGTCATGCCGCCAAAATAGCCCTGCACTGCCCCCGCTGCGACGCCGATCACCGCCGCAGAGCCCGCGAGAACCAGCCCGAACAGCACGGAAATACGAAAGCCGTAAATCAGCCTTGCGACGACATCGCGCCCGCGATCATCCGTGCCGAGCCAGTTCCACTCAAGGTCAGCGCAGGTTTTTCCGCCCGTTTTCGCTGCAACGGGCGCACATTGCGCATCGCTCAGCAGCCAGGTCGGCGGCGAAGGCGCGGGCGCGGGCAAATCGCGGTTGATGCTGCGATAATGAAAGCGGATCGGCGGGAAGAGCATAAATCCATGCGCCCTGATCTCCTCCGCGATCACGGGGTCGCGGTAATCCGTGATGGCGAGAAAACCGCCGAATTTCTCCTCCGGGTAATCAACGAGAACGGGGAAGAGAAACTCGCCCTTGTAGCGCGCGATGATGGGCCGGTCATTGGCGATGAATTCGGCAAAAAGGCTGAGCACAAACAGAACCAGAAACACTTTGAGCGACACCGCGCCGCGCCGGTTGGCCTTGAAATTGGCGAGCCTGCGCTGGTTCAGCGGCGAGAGCCGCAACACGCGGCCGAGGATGCCCCCCGTTTGCGGCAAGGGCGGCGCGAGAATGGCAGCCTCAGACATCGCGGGCCTCAAAATCAATACGCGGATCAATCATCGTATAAAGCAGGTCGGTGATGAGCGTGACAACGAGGCCCAGCAGCGAGAAGATATAAAGCGTTGCAAAAACAACCGGGTAATCCCGATCAACCGTGGCGTTGAAGGCAAGATAGCCCAGCCCGTCGAGCGAGAAAATCTGCTCGATGAGAAGCGCGCCGGTGAAAAACGCATGGATGAAGGCACCGGGAAACCCCGCAATCACGATCAGCATCGCGTTGCGGAACACATGGCCATAAAGCACCGCGCGGGCGCTGAGGCCCTTCATGCGCGCGGTGAGCACGTATTGCTTGCGGATTTCATCGAGGAACGCGTTTTTCGTCAGAAGCGTCAGTGTCGCAAATTGCGAGAGCACCATGGCGATGAGCGGCAGGGTGATATGCCAGAGGTAATCCAGAACCTTCCCCATCACGCTCAATTCGGCAAAATTACTGGAGGTAAGGCCCCTCAGCGGGAAAATCTGCCAGAAGGAGCCGCCCGCGAACAAAACCACCAACAGCACCGCGAAGAGAAACCCCGGCATCGCGTAGCCGATCACCACCAAGGCGCTCGTCCAAAGGTCAAAGCGCGAGCCGTCACGCACCGCTTTGGCGATGCCGAGCGGGATGGAGATGAGATAGGAGATCAGCGTCATCCACAGCCCGAGCGAGATGGAAACGGGGAGTTTTTCACCAATCAGTTGCACCACGCTGGCATCGCGGAAAAAGCTGCGGCCGAAATCGAACCGCGCGTAATCCCCCACCATTTTGATGAAGCGCTCATGCGCGGGCTTGTCAAAACCGAATTGCTTTTCAAGCTCCTTGATGAAGGCGGGGTCGAGCCCCTGCGCGCCGCGATAAGTGGAGCTGGCATCCGCCGCGAGCGCCGCATTCGCCCCCACATCGCCCGCCCCGCCCAGCCGGGAAGTGGCGGAGGCATCCTGCCCCTGCAACTGCGCAATGATCCGCTCCACCGGCCCGCCCGGCGCGAACTGGATCAGCGCAAACGAGAGCGCCATGATGCCCAGAAGCGTCGGCAGCATCAGAAGGAGGCGGCGGAAGATATAAGCCGCCATCAGAGCAACCTCTTGGCTTTTTCGCCATCCTGCCACCAGAGCGCCATCGCCATGCCGGAAGCCGAACCGCCAAGCGCGGGGAACGGCCCCGGCTGGCCGAACATGTCCCAATAGGCGTATTTATGCTCGCCCGGATACCAGGCGGGGATCCAGGTGCGCCCGGCGCGCAGCAGCCGGTCAAGCACGCGGGCGGCGGTGATAACTTCGGCACGCGTTTTTGCGGCGATGATGGTCTCGATCATCGCATCGACCGCCGGGTTGGCGATGCCGGCCATATTGCGCGAGGCGGGGGTTTTCGCCGCTTCCGAACCGAAATAGAGCTTCAATTCATTCCCCGGCGTCAGTGACATACCAAAGCGCTGCATCACGATGTCAAAATCAAACGCCTGCAAGCGGCGCGCGAATTGCGAGGGGTCGATCACGCGCAAGCTCGCTTCGATACCGAGAAGCCGCAGGTTCTTGAGGAAGGATTCGGTGTGCCGGTTGAGGCTGTTATCATATTCGAGGAATTCGATGCTGAGCTTCGTGCCATCCGTGAAGCGAAGCACCCCATCCGCGCCCTTTTTCGCCCCCGCCTGATGAAGAAGCTCGGAAGCACGGCGCAGCAAAGCGCGATCCTGCCCCGTGCCATCGCTGACGGGGGGCGTGAAGGGCGCGCCGAACACCTCCTCCGGCACCGCGCCCTTGAAGGGGGCAAGAAGCGTCAGTTCTTCGGGCGAAGGCGGGCCTTCGGCCTTCAGAATGGAGTTTTCGAAATAGGAGGTGGTGCGCTTGTAAAGCCCATACATCAGGTTTTTATTCGCCCATTCAAAATCAAAGGCGAGGGCGAGGGCTTCACGCACGCGCGGGTCACGAAAAGCGGGGCGACGGGTATTGATAAACCAGCCCTGCGTGCCCGAAGGGCGGGAATCGGGCACGGTGGCGCGCTGCACCCGGCCATCCGTCGCGGCAGGGAAACCATAGCGCGTCGCCCAGATGACCGAGGTAAATTCCTCCCGGAAGCGATAGGCCCCGGCAGAAAACGCCTGAAACGCCGCCTCCCGGTCGCGGAAATATTCATAGCGCAGAAAATCGAAATTCCCCTGCCCCCTTGCAACCGGCAAATCCTTGCCCCAATACCCAGCCACCCTTTGAAAGCGGATCGACTGGCCGGGATTGACGCTCTCCACCTTGTAAGATCCCGAACCCAACGGGCTTTCGAGCGTTGCGGCCTCGAAATCCTGCTTCGCATAATAGGCCTTCGAGAAAATCGGCAAGCCCGCGACCACCAAAGGCAATTCGCGCGAGCGGCCGGGGCTGAAGCGGAATTCAACCATATCCGGCGCAAGCGCCACCGCGCTTTCCACCTGCCTCAGCAGCAGGCGGTAGGTCGCGTAAGCTTTCGCGCTTTTGAGCGTTTCAAGCGAGAACACCACGTCCTCGGCGTTGAGCGGCGTTCCATCATGAAACCGCGCTTCAGGCCGCAGCAAAAACCGGTAGCGCAGACCATCTGGTGTGCGGGAGACGGCTTTCGCCACCAACCCGTAAAGCGAATCGGCTTCATCGAGCGAACCTGCCATCAGGCTGTCGAAAATCACGCCCATGCCCGCCGCGCCTTCGCCCTTCTGGGTGTAGATATTGAGCGTGTTGAAGGTGCTGAAGCTCTGGTTGCCGCTGGTGGAGGAAAGCTGGAGCGAAAATTCCCCGCCCTTCGGCGCGTTGGGGTTCACATAATCGAAATGGGGAAAATCCGGGCCGTATTTCAGATCGCCGAAAATCGAAAGCCCGTGGCGTGGCGCTTCAAACCCGTCGGTATCGAGCGCGCCCTGCGCCAGAGCACGCCCGGCGGGGAGCAAGCAGGAGACGCCATAAAAAGCGCCAAAGCCGAGCACCCCGCGCCGCGTGAGAGCCAATGTGGAGAAAGGTGATAAACCTGCCATGCGAAGCATCCTGCCTGCCCGAATCACCATGCCGGGCCAGGAGAGACTATGGCTTTGTCACCCCGCTTGACCAGAGCCGAGCGTGCTGATCAATCCAAACATGAAAGGGCCGGTTTCCCGGCCCTTTTTATTGGAGTGCAAGACTTTTTCTTACGGCAAGGGCACGGGGCTATCCGCAAGGCTGCGCAGATAGGCGATCAGGTCCGCGCGCTCATCGGGCTTGTTGATCCCGGCAAAAGCCATGGAGGTGCCGCTGATATAGCCCTTGGGGTTGGCGATGAAGGCGTCGAGCGCTTCATAATCCCATTTTTCACCCTTGGCCGCGCGCTCTTTCAAGCCAGCCGAATAATTGAACCCGGCAGCCGCCCCCTTGGCCCGCGCCACAATGCCGTAAAGCAGAGGGCCCTGGCCGTTCTTGCCATCCTTGGTAAACTGGTGGCAGCTCACGCATTTCTTGGCCGCTGTTTCGCCCTTTTTCACATCCGCCGAAGCAAGGCGCTTGGCGATGGGCTCCGCCGCCGCCGCTGCAGCAGGGGCCGCTGCGCTGGCATGGCTCTGAGCCGAGGCATCCGGCAATTCATACCCGGCCTTGAGAACCGGCCTGGGTGAAACCAGCGCGCCGGAGAAAAACCCGATGCCCATGGCGAGCGTGAGAATGCCGAGCAATGCACCGGCGATCTTGTTGACCTCATGCGCGTTCATAACCGACCCCCGACCTCTTCACCTGTGTGATACGACCATGACGGCATCCATGGCGGGGGAGATGAACGCCAAAGGGCGCATCGTCAACCGGTAAATCACCAGAGCCTGACCGTCAGCGTGTGATTAGCCGCTTTCCATCAGGAAAGGCAACCCGTATAAGCACTTCCGCCTTTGCTACTTTTTGCCGCCTTGCCATAAGGAGCGGCATAAACCGTGTCTGATGAGGGTTCATGTCCGATCCACTGGTTGTCATCCCCGCGCGCATGGCGGCGCAGCGCCTGCCCGGCAAGCCCATGGCCGATATTTGCGGCACGCCGATGATCGTTCACGTCTGGCGGCGCGCGATGGAGGCCGCCATCGGCCCGGTGATCGTCGCAACGGACGCGCCGGAAATCATGCGCGCGATTACGGCTGAAGGCGGCGTTGCCATCCTCACGCGCTCCGATCATCCCTCGGGTTCAGACCGGATTTTCGAGGCCATCGAAACCCATGACCCCGATGGCGTTCACGATGTCATCGTCAATCTTCAGGGTGATCTCCCGACGATCGACCCCGCCATCATCATCGCCGCCACCCTGCCGCTCTCAGACCCGATGGTCGATATCGCGACCCTCGCCGTCATCATCACGCGCGAGGAGGAGAAAACCGCGAGCCAGGTGGTCAAGGCCGTCGGCTCACCCATCAACGAAAACCGCCTGCGCGCGCTTTATTTCACGCGCAGCACGGCGCCCTGGGGCGAGGGTGATCTTCTCCATCATATCGGGCTTTATGCCTGGCGGCGCAAGGCTTTGGCGCGCTTCGTGGCGCTGCCGCCCTCCCCGCTCGAAAAGCGCGAAAAGCTCGAACAATTGCGCGCGCTCGAAGCGGGAATGCGCATCGATATCACGCTTGTGAACACCCTTCCGCTCGGCGTTGATACGCCGGATGACCTTGCCCGCGCGCGTGTTTTGCTGGCATGAATGAAAGAACCATCATGAAAAAGATCATTTCCTTTCAGGGTGAGCGCGGCGCGAATTCCGAGATCGCCTGCAACGCCGTTTTCCCGGATTGGCAGGCCATGCCCTGCCCCACCTTTGAAGACGCCTTCGCGGCTCTGGGTGATGGCACGGCGGATCTCGCGATGATCCCCATCGATAATTCGATCGCGGGCCGCGTGGGTGATATCCATCACCTTCTTCCCGTTTCGGGCTTTCACATCATCGGCGAATATTTCCTCCCCATCCATTTTCACCTCATGGCGCCGAAGGGCGCGAGCCTTGGCACCATCAAGGTGGCGCAAAGCCATGTCATGGCGCTTGGCCAATGCCGCCGCATGCTCAAAAAACTTCACCTCAGGGCCGAGGTTGCGGCCGATACGGCAGGTTCCGCCCGCGAGGTCGCGGAAAGGGGCGATATCACCCGCGCCGCCATCGCGCCGAGGTTAGCTGCAAGCGTTTACGGGCTGGAAATTCTGGCTGAAGATATTCAGGACGAGGATCACAACACCACGCGCTTCGTTATCCTCTCGCGCGAGAAGCGGGATGCCGCGCCCGGAACCTTGGTAATGACGAGCTTCGTCTTCCGCGTGCGGAACGTGCCCGCCGCGCTTTACAAGGCTCTGGGCGGGTTTGCCACCAATGGCGTCAATATGACCAAGCTCGAAAGCTATATGATGGACGGGCAATTCTCCGCGACGCAGTTTTATGCCGATGTCGAGGGCCACCCCGAGGATCGCCCGCTCAAACTCGCGCTGGAAGAGCTTGGGTTTTTCACCAAGGAACTGACGATTCTGGGCACCTACCCCGCCGCGCCCTTCCGCGCCAATGTCAAACCCCCGGCGGAATGAGGGTTGCCTATCTCGTTAAAGCATTGCGCTTGCCGTCATCGCGAGGAACCGCGAGCGAAGCGTGGCGGGACGTGGCGATCCAGCCCTTTTTTTCAACAGGTATTCTGGATTGCCGCGTCCCGCCACGCTTCGCTCGCGGTTCCTCGCGATGACAATCAAATATGATAACAGATGCTACAATTGAATATCTTCAACTCTCCACCCAGTGCCGGATCAAGTGATTGGCAATCGCCATGCGCGGGGGGATGAGAAACCCGGCCTCGTGCGTTTTCGCGATCATGCGTTTCACTTCGGCGCGGGAGAACCAGCGGCAATCCTCCAATTCCTCGCGGTCGATAGTGATATCCCGGTTCAACGCCTCGGCATAAGCGCCGATCATCAGCGAGGCCGGGAACGGCCAGGGCTGGTTGGCGATAAGATGAACGCGCCCGGTTCTTATGCCCGCTTCTTCCCAGGTTTCGCGGCGCACGGCGGCTTCGATGGTTTCGCCCGGTTCGACAAACCCGGCAAGGCTCGAATAAACCCCCGGCGGGAAGCGCGGCGAGCGACCGAGAAGGCAGGTGTCGCCATCAAGCGTCAGCATGATGACCACGGGGTCGGTGCGCGGGAAATGCTCGGCGGTGCAAGCGTCACATACCCGCTTCCAGCCGGCCTCCTGCGCCTTGCTCGGCTGGCCGCAGCGCGCGCAGAAGCGATGTGTTCCATGCCAATGGGCGAGCGCCTTGCCGGTTGCCATCGCGCCAAGCGTTTCGGGGGAGAGCACGCGCTCCATGGCCAGCGCGCGCAGGCCAAGCAGCGTAAGGCCGGGCAGCGCCTGCAACGCCGCCTCCGCCTCGGTGCGATAAACCACGGCGAAAACCGGCGCATCCCCCTCAAGCCCGAGGAAAAGCTGCGCCTCGATGCTTTCCGGCATGGGTAAGGCCGCCGCTGCGAAAACCCCGCTGCCATCCTGCGGCAAAACGGCAACATCGCCGCAAAACGCGTGAACGCGCGCATCCGCGCGCGCGAAAAGCGCCGCGATCACCTCCGGCTTGCCGCGCAAGTGCGCCGCGCGATCAAGCGCGCCATGCGCAAAGCCAAGCGCGAGGGGCGGGGTTTCCACCATCAAGGAACACCAGTCTTTCATGCGGAAAACCCCAGGGCGGGCTTGACTTTATCCATCATGAGCCCCGCCATATGCGCGGGGTAAGGCCGCCTCTCCCCAAACCCCCAGACCGGGCCGGGCCAGGCGGGGTCTGAGACAAAGCGCCCGACGATATGGATATGAAGCTGGGGCACCACATTGCCCAAAGCGCCGATATTGAGCTTGTCGGGCTTCGAGATCGCCTGCAACACCTCGGAGGCGCGCATCATCTCGCCGAACAGGGCCTCCCGATCCTCCGGCGCAAGGTCGATGATCTCGCGCATGTTGGCTCGGCGCGGCACCAGCATCAGCCAGGGGAAGCGCGCATCATCCACCAGAAACACGCTGCAAAGCGGCCAGTCCCCCAAGTGATAGCTCGTATCCGCCAAAGCGGGGGCGAGGGTGAAACCGGTTTCAGCCATGGGAAACCGGCCATTGAAAGCAGCAAAGCATCATCATTCAGCGAGCAGTTCCTTGTATTTTTTCACCTCGGCCTCAACAAAGGCCGCGTTTCTGGCTGGAACAAGGTCATCCCCGGCGGGGATGGCGGTGCCAAGTTCGGCAAAGCGCTTCTTCAGTTTCTCGCTGGTCAACGCCTTGCGAATGGCGGCGTTGAGCGCCTCGACAACCGGGGCGGGCGCGCCTTTGGGCAGAAAAATCATGTTCCACCCCTCCTGCAAAAAGGCGGGCAGGCCGGCCTCCATCGCCGTTGGCACATTGGGCAGGATTTCCGGCCTTTGCTGCGCGGAAACAACAAGGCCCCGCACCTGCCCGGAATTGATGGCGCCCGCGATGGAGGTTGCGCTGTCGCACACGCCGTCAATATGCCCGCCCATCGCGTCATTGAGCGCCGGGCCAGCGCCGCGATAGCTGATCAATTCGATTTTGGCCTGCGCTGCCTGCAAAAACAATTTGCAGATGAGGTAATTCGACGAGCCGACCCCCGCATGCCCAAGCGTGATCTTGCCGGGGTTGGCCTTCGCGTAATCCAGAAATGCTGTGAGATTCTGGGCCGGAAACCCGTTTTTGATGGCGATGACGGGCACGGTTTTGGCCACCATCCCCACTGGTGTGAAAGACTCAGGCGTGAATTTCAAATCCTTGCTGGTGGCATAGGTCGCAGCGCTCGTGCCCGCATTGCCGATGGCGATGGTATAACCATCCGGAGCCGCAGCGGCGAGGCGCGTGAACCCTGTCGCGCCGCCCGCACCGGCAACATTCTCGATGACGATGCGTTGCCCCAAAACCTGCCCCATCTCGTCGGAAACAAGCCGGGCGATGATATCGGAGGAGCCGCCCGCCGCAAAGGGCACGAGCATGGTGACGGGGCGATCTGGATATTGCGCATAAGCCGGAAAAACCATGGCAAAAAAGGCCGCACATAAAATGAGATATCGTTGAAGCATTTCTCTCTCCCTGTCGTTTCTGATTATTTTTTCCAAGCTATGGCATAAGCTGCATGGCGCGCAAACCCGCTGCAAGGAAAAATCGAGCCTTGATTCATGCGCGCATCTGTTCGATATAAGCGTTGGGAGGTTGGCGGTGGACGCATCCCTCGCCAACCGGGTCAGGTCCGGAAGGAAGCAGCCCTAACGAGACCGGGCGGGTTACTGTTCAGCCTCCCAACTTTTCCAACTGAGGAGCACGTGTCACTCGATGTCACTCGCGGACACGCCTCAGCTGGATCATCAGCCCTATCGGGTTCTGGCGCGCAAATATCGCCCGCAAAGCTTCGATGACCTCATCGGGCAGGAGGCGATGGTGCGCACCCTGCGCAACGCCTTTACAAGCGGGCGCATTCATCAGGCCTATATTTTCACCGGTGTGCGCGGGGTGGGGAAAACCACCACGGCGCGCATTCTCGCCCGCGCGCTCAATTACGAAACCGGGAGCATCAATACCCCGACAATCGATATGCCCGAGCCTGGCATGCATTGTCAGGCGATTATGGAGAGCCGCCATGTCGACGTGATCGAGATGGATGCGGCCTCGAACACCTCGATCGACAATATCCGCGAGATCATCGAGGCGGCGCGCTACAAGCCGGTTTCGGCGCGCACCAAGGTCTATATCATAGACGAAGTGCATATGCTTTCGAAAGCCGCCTTCAATGGCCTGCTGAAAACCCTCGAAGAGCCGCCCCCGCATGTGAAATTCCTCTTCGCTACCACCGAAATCCGTAAAGTGCCCGTCACCGTGCTTTCGCGCTGCCAGCGCTTTGATTTGCGGCGTATCGAAAGCCCGGCGATGATCGCCTATCTCGATGGCATCACCGGCAAGGAGGGCGTCGCGGTCGAGCCCGAGGCCATGGCGCTGATCGCCCGCGCCTCCGAAGGCTCGATGCGTGATGCGCTCTCCCTGCTCGATCAAGCTATCGCGCATGGCGTCGGCAGCGCTTCGGATGGCAAAACGCTGGTGCGGGCGGATGAGGTGCGCGCCTCGCTCGGCTTGGCTGATCGCGCGCGCATCATCGACCTTTTTGAAGCCGTGATGCGGGGCGATATCGCGCAAGGGCTTAGCCTTTTCGAGGGGCAATATAACGAAGGCGCAGACCCGGCGGCGATCCTGACGGATTTGGCTGACTTCACCCATGTCGTCACGCGGCTCAAACTCGTGCCGGATGCGGCAAAAGATACGGCTTTGAGCGAGAGCGAGCGCCAGCGCGGCCTCGATTTTGCCAAAACCATGCCCATTCGCGCGCTCAGCATGGCCTGGCAGATTCTGCTCAAGGGGCTTGGCGAGGTGCAGGGCGCGGCGCGACCGAAAACCGCCGCCGAAATGGTGCTGGTGCGCCTTGCCTACGCCGCTGATCTGCCCGGCCCCGGCGAGATTATCCGCGATTTGAAGGCAGGCGCTTATTCAGGGGCGCAAGGGCAGGTATCACCAGCCGGGGCCGCACCGGTTGGCACACCGCAAGCCATATCGCCTTCCACCGCGCCACGCCTCGTCTCGGATCGCGGCGCGCAGGCGCAGATGCGGGTGAGCGCGCAGCAATCTGAACCCAACACCCGGCCTGAAGCGCTGCCGCAAACCCCGCTCCCCGCTTCCGCGCCGGAGATTGTGGCTCTGGCGGAGGAAAACCGCGATATTCTTCTTAAAACCGCTTTGGAGCGGAATATCCGCCTCTTGCGCGTCGAGCCGGGGCGCATCGACCTTGCGCTCACCGGCAAGGCGGAGGCAGACCTTGCCAACAAGCTCGCCAAAGCCTTGCAGGACTGGACAGGCCAGCGCTGGGGCATCAGCCTCTCGCCCGATGAAGGCGCGCCGCCCACCCTGCATGAGGCGAGGCTCGCCGAAAAGCAGGAGGAGGAGCGCGGGGTGAAGGCGCTTCCGGCGATGCGCGCGCTTCTGGCGCAGTTTCCGGGGGCGGAGATCGTTGATATCCGCGCGCCGGCCATCGCAACCCTTGTGGATGGCGAGGCCGAGATGATGGACGCGGGCCCCGCCTTCACGGATGATGATTTATAAGGGAGTTAAACCATGCGCGACATCATGAGCATGATGAAGGAAATGGGCGGCCTCAAGGCCAGGATGGAGGCGATGCAGGCGGAGCTTGAGCAAACGCTTGTGGAAGGGCGCGCCGGTGCGGGCATGGTCTCGGTTACGCTGAGCGCCAAGGGCGCTTTGAAAGCGGTGGCGATTGACCCCTCGCTTCTCGTGCCCGCCGAAAAGGATATCCTCGAAGACCTCATCCTCGCCGCCCATGCCGATGCCCGCGCGAAAACCGAGGCGGTGATGGCGGAAAAAATGCAGGCCCTCACAGGCGGCCTGCCTTTGCCGCCCGGCCTCAAGTTATTCTAAAAAACATGGCACAAGCGCTTGCCGGGCCGGAAATCGAACGGCTCATCCAGCTTCTCGCGCGGGTTCCGGGGCTCGGGCCGCGTTCGGCGCGCCGCGCGGTTCTGCATCTGATGAAAAAGCGCGAGGATCTGCTCACCCCCCTGGCGGAGGCGATGCGGATTGCGGCAGAGCGCATCATGACCTGCGAAACCTGTGGCAATCTCGACACCGCAAGCCCCTGCACGCTTTGCCGTGATGCGCGGCGCGATGGTTCCATCATCGTCGTGGTGGAAAGCGTCGGTGACCTCTGGGCGCTGGAGCGGGCGGGCGCGATGCGTGCGCAATACCATGTTCTGGGTGCGACACTCTCACCCTTTGACGGGATCGGCCCGGAAGACCTTGCTTTGCCGAGCCTTCTGGAGCGCGCGATGAACCCTGCCGTGCGAGAGGTGATCCTCGCGCTCAACGCCACGGTGGAGGGGCAGACGACGGCGCATTACATCACCGATCTTCTCACCCCCGCCGGGGTGAAGGTGACGCGGCTTGCCCATGGCGTGCCGGTGGGCGGCGAGCTGGATTACCTCGATGAAGGCACGCTCTCCGCCGCCATGCTGAGCCGCACATGTCTATGATGGGACAGGAGCCCATGATGGAAACAGCCCGATTTTCACACGTCAAAACCTGGATTTTCGACCTCGATAACACGCTCTACCCGCCCCATGCCGATCTCTGGCCGAAGATCGATCATAAAATCACGCTCTACATCGCCCATCTTCTCGGGCTGGACGGCATGAGCGCGCGCGCCTTGCAGAAATATTATTACCTCGCCCATGGCACCAGCCTCAATGGCCTGATGCTCGAATACGGCATTGACCCGCACGCCTTCCTGCGCTTCGTGCATGATATCGACCGCTCCTCGCTGCTGCCGGATGCGCGGCTCGCGGGCGCCATCAAAAAGCTGCCGGGGCGCAAATTCATCTTCACCAATGGCTCGTGCCACCACGCCGAAGCCACGCTTGCGCAGCTTGGCATTTCAGGCCTGTTCGAGGATATTTTTGACATCGTGGCGGCGGATTTCCTGCCCAAACCCGCGCGGAAAACCTATGAGCGGTTTCTCGACAGGCACGGCATCGCGCCCGAAAGCGCGGCGATGCTGGAGGATATTCCGCATAACCTCACCGTGCCGCGCGCCATGGGCATGCGCACCATTCTCGTGGTGCCGGATGCGCGGGGCGACCATAAGGAAGACTGGGAGCGGCTGGAGGAAGGCGGCACCACGCCTTACGACATCATCACGGCTGATCTTCCCGCCGCGCTTGACGCTTTGGCGAGAGCGTTTTCAAGCGAAGCATGCCCCCGGGCTTGATCCGGGGGATGCCGGTTCCCACCCCCGCCTTCGCGGGGGCATGCTTTCGATGGAATTGCTCTATCTCTTTGTTATGTCGCAATTCCGGACGCGAAACCGGTTCCCACCCCCGCCTTCGCGGGGGCATGCTTTCGATGGAATTGCTCTATCTCTTTGTTATGTCGCAATTCCGGACGCGAAACCGGTTCCCACCCCCGCCTTCGCGGGGGCATGCTTTCGCTGGAATTGCTCTATCTCTTTGTTATGTCGCAATTCCGGACGCGAAACCGGTTCCCACTTTCGCTGGAATTGCTCTCTCTTTGTCTTGACGCAATTCCAGACGCGAAACCGGTTCCCACTTTCGCTGGAATTGCTCATCGCATTTTGCGATAAAGCTCTGCAGGCGCTTTTTCTTCCGAACCGGTGATGAATTGCGCCTGCGCGAGCGCGGCAAAGCGCCCGCCTTGTGCGATAAGCGTGTCAAAACTGCCGCTTTCCACCACCCGGCCCTGATCCAGCACCAGAATCCGGTTCGCGTTGCGGATGGTCGCCAGCCGATGCGCGATGACGAAGGTGGTGCGGTTTTTCATCACCTCTTCGAGCGCTTTTTGCAGCTTCTGCTCGGTCGTGGCGTCAAGCGCGCTCGTTGCCTCGTCAAGAATGAGAATGGGCGGATTTTTCAGCAGGGCCCGCGCGATCGAAAGCCTTTGCCGCTCCCCGCCGGAAAGCGAGCGCCCGCGCTCGCCCACCAGCGCATTGAGCCCCTCTGCCTGCCGCCCGATGAATTCCAGCGCCTGCGCCCGTTCCAGCGCATCCATCATCTCGTCGGTTGTGGCATCGGCGCGCCCCACCTCGAGATTTTCGCGGATGGTGCGGGCAAACAGCATCGGCTCCTGAAACACCACGCCGATATTCCGGCGCAGGGATTGCAGCGACACCTCGCGGATATCCTGCCCGTCAATCAGGATACGCCCCTTTTGCGGATCAAAAGCGCGGTGGAGCAAGCCAAGTGTGGTGGATTTGCCGGAACCCGTCGCGCCGACAAGCGCGATGGTCTCGCCCTTTTGCGCAAAAAACGTAAGGTCGATGATCGCCGGGCGCTTGCCATCATAGGAAAAGCTCACATCCTCGAACCGCACCTCGCCCTCGGCCCGGCCCATATCCCGCGCGAAGGGCTTGTCCTGCACCACGGGGGTGGTGTCGAGCACATCGAAAAACTGCGTCAGCTTGGGCGCCTGCATGAAAAGCTGGTTGACGAACCCGACCGCCGCCTCAAGCCGCCCGATCAGCAGGGTCGCATAGCCCATGAAGGTGACGATATCGCCGATCGAGGCCTTGTCCTGCAGGTGAAGATAGGTGCCAAGCAGAAAAATCGCCGTGACGGTGAGGGTGGAGGCGGCGCGCGTCGCCACCGAAACCAGCGCCCACCAGGATAAAACCGGGATCTGCGCCGCGAGCAGACGGTCAATCACCAGCCGCAGATGCGAAATTTCCGCCTGAACGCGGGTGAAGCTCTGGATGACGGGGATATTGCCGATGGCATCCGAGGTATGTTCGGCAAGGGCGGAATTGTAATCCTCCACCCTGTCCTGCATGCGCCCGGTGCGGTTGAGAACGATGCCGGTGAGAACGCCGAAAAGCGCGACGAGCAGCACCAGCAACAGCCCGAGCCGCCAGTTGATCATGAGCGTGAAGGGCAAAAGCACCAGCAGGGACACCAGAGCCGAGCAATGATCGCGCAAAAACCCCAGCCAGAGCCAGAACATGCCATTCGCGCCATCCAGCATCACCTTCAAGGTGCGCCCGGAATGCGTGCTCGCGTGGAAGGAGAGCGGCAGGGTGAGAACATGCTCGAAATACCCCGCGATCACTTGCAGGCGCTGGCGATGCGAGAGCCGATCCGCGTGCAGCGCGATCACCACCCCGGCAAAAATCGTGAAGAGCCCGAAGCCCAGCCAGGCCCCAATCAAGGGCAGCAGGCTCTCGATACCCGGCTTGCCGCCACTCACCTGCGAGCCTGTGAGCAGGTTGATGATGCGCCCGAAAAGATAGGGTTCGGCAAATTGCGCAATGGCAAGCCCGAGATTGGCGATGACGAGCCAGAATGCAAGCCGCGTCTCCGCCCCCAACTGCCCGAGAACGCGCCAATAAAGCCGGAACAGGGCCATTATTTCTCTTTTCCTGCATCTTTATCTGAAGGTGCGGCGCTTATGCGCTGCCCGCGATGAACGGCGGGTGAGTAGAAAAACACCGTTATGCTTAACCCTTCCTTTAACCTGCGGCCATAAACTCGGTTTCGGGGGCTGCATGCATGCATCCTCGCGCAGGATGGAAGAACCATGGATATCACGACCGCCCTCGGGCTTGTTTTCGGTGCAGCGACCGTTGCAACGCTGATCCTCCTTGATGGCAATTTTGGCATGTATCTGGATAAACATGCCTTTATCTGCATTTTCGGAGGCGCGTTCTCGGCAACCCTGCTGCGTTTTCCCTTGTCCTCGATGCTGCACGGCATACCCATGGGCATGCGCTTCGCCTTCAACCTCAGAAAGCTCGACCCACGGTCGCTGATCGAGGAAATCACCAAAATCGCGGAAATCATGCGCAAAAGCGGGCCGATGGCGCTGGAAAACCACGCCATCGAAGACCCCTTTCTCGCGCAGGGCGTTCGCTTCGTGGTGGATGGCTATGACGCGGAATTCATTCGCTCCACGCTGGAACAGGATCGCGATACTTTCCTGATGCATCTGGATGAGGGCCAGAAAATCTACCGCGCGATCGGAGACTGCGCCCCCGCCTGGGGAATGATCGGCACATTGCTCGGCATGGTCAACATGTTCGCCAATATGGAAGACCCCTCCAAGCTTGGCCCCTTCATGGCGGTCGCGCTGCTGGCAACGCTCTATGGCGCGTTGATCGCCAATCTCGTCTGCCTGCCCATCGCCGACAAGCTGCATGTGAAGCTGGAGGAAGAGGATATTTCCCGCACCCTCATCATTGATGGCGTCATCCAGATCCGGCTGGCGAAAAGCCCCGGCATCATCCGCGAAATGCTGCTCTCCTACCTGCCAGACCACCACAAGGCGGAATTCATGGAGGCGGAAGCCGCCGCCTGACCCGTAAGAAGCGCCCGCGCGACACAACATGTGACGCCTCACGATACCGACGAAGGAAAGCATCATGGCACGCAAAAAGGGAGGGCATGCAGCGGGCGGCCATGGCTGGTTCGTGACCTTCGCCGATCTCATGGGCCTGTTGATGAGCTTTTTCGTGATGCTCGTCTCCTTCTCATCACCCAACACCAAGCAGCAGCAGATTGTCGCCGGTTCGATGCGCGACGCCTTCGGCGTGCAGAAAAACAACCGCATGCAGGGCGTGATCGAGGTCGATGGCGTGCCAACCCGCAACCAACTGAAAAACGTGGCGAAAGTCAGCCCCGATTACGCGGCGGACCAGACCGTTCCCTTCAAGGATATCCAGCGCGACACCAGCGGCACAGGCACCTATATGACCGATCGCGGCTTTACCAGCGCCGCCGCCTCGCTGCGCCAGGCGATGCAGGAATTGCCGGAAATCACCGAAGTTTCGCGCAATGTGATGGTGGAGGAAACCAGGGAAGGCCTCAATATCCAGATCGTCGATCAGGAAGGGCGCTCGATGTTCCCGGAAGGCTCGGCCTGGCCTTATGAGCGCACCCGCAAGGTGCTGATGGCCATGGCCCCGACCTTGCGGCGCATGCCGAACCGCCTGCGCATCACCGGGCATACCAGTGCCATGCGCAGCACAACGCGTGACCTTGGCGCGGGCTGGAGGCTTTCGACCGACAGGGCCCTCACCGTGCGCGACATCCTCTCCGGCAATGGCTTGCCCGATGACCGGTTTGAATCCGTGGCAGGGCGCGCCGATACCGACCCCGTTTTCCCGGATGATCCGTTCCTCGCCCCCAATCGCCGTGTGAATATCCTGCTGATGCGTGAAGCCCCGCCCCTGCCGCCGACAAAGTGATCTCAGAGCATGTTTCGATTAAAGCCTGTCCCCGCGAAGGCGGGGATGGAAAGCGGTTGATCACTGAAAATGTGATAAAACAGGAAGATAGAGCGTTGTTCAATGGCGAAGCCGATAAGGGCGAGCCCACTCACTGCGACCATTTCCCATCTGGCGACCATTGTTCTTGCCGCCACCATCCTCGCTCATCCGGGTTTGTGCTGCGCTTTCAGCTGCGCGCCGATTTCATCGAGCACCGCCGGGTCATCGATCGTCGCGGGCATCGACCATGAATCTCCATCGGCGATTTTTTTCATCGTGCCGCGCAAGATCTTGCCCGAACGGGTTTTGGGCAGACGGTTCACCACCAAGGCCGATTTGAACGCCGCGACCGGCCCGATCTGGTCACGCACCAGGGCGACGCATTCCTTCTCGATCGCCTGCGGGCTGGCATTCACCCCGGATTTGAGCACCACGAACCCGAGCGGCACCTCGCCCTTCAGGCTGTCCTTGACGCCGATCACCGCGCATTCGGCAACGGCGGGATGAGCGGAAAGCACCTCCTCCATGCCGCCGGTCGAGAGCCGGTGCCCCGCGACATTGATGATGTCATCCGTGCGGCCCATGATGAAGAGATAGCCGTCCTCGTCCTTATACCCGGCATCCGAGGTGTTGTAATAGCCCGGAAACTCCGTGAGATAGCCGGATCTGAAGCGCTCTTCCGCGTTCCACAAGCTCGGAAGGCAGCCCGGCGGCAGAGGCAGCTTGATGGCAATCGACCCCATCTTGCCGGGCGGAACCGGCTTTCCCGCCTCATCGAGAATATCAACCCTGTGGCCCGGCATCGGCACGGTGGGCGAGCCATGCTTGATGGGAAGAAGGCCAAGCCCCAGCGGGTTGCCTGCTATCGCCCAGCCGGTTTCGGTCTGCCACCAATGGTCGATCACCGGCACCTTCAAAATCGCCTCGGCCCATTTCACGGTATCAGGGTCTGCCCGCTCCCCGGCGAGGAACAAGGCCTTGAAGCCGGAAAGATCGTATTTTGTGATATGCTGCGCCTCCGGGTCTTCCTTTCTGATGGCGCGGAAGGCGGTGGGGGCGGTAAACAGCACCTTGATCCTGTGCTCGGCAATCATGCGCCAGAAGGCACCGGGGTCTGGCGTGCCGACCGGCTTGCCCTCATAGACAATGGTGGTGCAGCCCTTCAGCAAAGGCCCATAAACGATGTAGGAATGCCCAACCACCCAGCCGACATCGGAAGCCGCCCAATAGACATCCCCCGCTTCCACACCGTAAAGCGCGCCCATGCTCCAGTGGAGCGCCACCATATGCCCGCCATGGTCGCGCATAACGCCCTTGGGTTTGCCCGTGGTGCCGGAGGTATAGAGGATGTAAAGCGGGTCTGTCGCCTGCATCGGCTCGGGCGGCAGGGGGCCAGCACCGTTCTCGATGAGGCCTGCGCGCAAAGCCGCCCAGTCATAGTCGCGGCCTTTCACGAGGCTCGCCTCCGCCTGAGGGCGCTGGAACATGATCACCGTTTCGGGTTTGTGATGCGCTTCCGCGATCGCGCGGTCGAGCAACGGCTTATAGGCGACGATGCGCCCCGGCTCGATACCGCAGGAGGCGGCGATGATGGCTTTTGGCTGGCAATCATCGATGCGGGTCGCAAGCTCATGCGCGGCAAAGCCGCCAAACACCACCGAATGCACCGCGCCGATGCGCGCTGAGGCCAGCATCGCCACCAAGGCTTCCGGCACCATCGGCATATAAATGATGACCCTGTCGCCCTTTTTGATGCCGAAGCCCTTGAGCATATGCCCCAGAAGCTCGACCTCGCGCAGGAGTTCCGCATAAGTGAGGCTGCGCTTCTGGTTCGTTACCGGTGAATCATAGATGATCGCCGCCTGCTCGCCGCGCCCGTCGGCGATATGCCGGTCAAGGCAATTGAAACTGGTGTTGCACAGGCCATCCGGAAACCAGCGGCCATAAACGCCGCTTTCGCCGTCGAACACGGTTCTGGGCGGGGTGATCCAGTGGAGCGCTTCGGCGGCCTCGCGCCAGAAGGCTTCCGGGTTTTCCTGCCAGCGGGCATAAACTTGCGAGTAGCGTGATGGCGCGGCATTCTGCATGGCATCCCCCGGATAGCATCTCTTTTGTTCTGATTGTCACCCGAACGGGGTTGGATGCAAGAGCATCACGCTTATCACTTTGAGGGATGACGCAAGGTTACGCCAAGCCAGAGGCTGGCTTTTCATGGCAAAACATGAGAAGAAACGCATCATGCAGGATGAAAACCCCGACAACCCCCTGAGCGCGGCCCTGATGCGGCTTGGCGCAGCGCTCGACAAGCTCGACGCGCTCTCGATCCGGAAGGCGGGTGGTCTTTCCCGCAGCGCCGACCTCGAAATGGAACTGGACGTGATGCGCGAGGATCGGCACAAGCTTGCCCTCCTCATCGACGCCGAGCGCGCGGGCCGGTTGGAGATGGAGGATTGCCTCGCCAGGATCGCACCCCGGATAGACCACGCCATGGGCATCATCAAACAGAGCCTCGATGCGGACGAGGAGGGCGCGGCATGGCGCAATTGAGCGTGCTGATCGATGGCAAACAGTTCCGCATGGCCTGCGAGGACGGGCAGGAGAGCCATCTTGAAACCCTCGCCGCGCATCTGTCAGCCCGCATCGGCATGATGCGGCAATCTTTTGGCGAAATCGGCGATCTGCGCCTCACCGTCATGGCGGCCTTGATGCTGTGCGATGAATTGTTTGAGGAAAAAAACCGCGTCGAAACGCTTTCATCTGCCATGGATGCACAAAAGACCACGCTTCGCCACGCCTATTCCGGCGTTTCCGAACGTGACAGGGAGATAACCGAGGTTCTCGAAGCCTTCAGTCTGCGTATCGAGCGCGCCACGCGGCTTCTGGCGGGCGAAGCGCAGGAATGAGCAGACGCGGAAAATCAGGGACAGGAATAAACCCGCTGCGCCACTGGCCTTCCTGAACGAATGCGCCTACATTCCCTTTGCGGCGCTGCGGGGCGCGACAGGTTATACGCATTCCCCGGGGCCTTAACGATCCTCAGGGAGCTGTTCCTGGCTGAACTCGTGGGTTCGGCCACACGGCGCCCACCTACTCACGTAGGTTCCCGGGATCGACAAACCATCGGCTTTCGCGGCTCCGCACTCTTGATCGTTTTGCACGGGTTTTCGTCATGCGTATTCTGTTTTTGGGCGATGTTGTCGGTAAACCGGGGCGCGAGGCCGTGATGCGCCACCTGCCCGGCCTGCGGGCGGACCTGAAAGCCGATTGCGTGATCGTCAATGGCGAGAATGCCGCTGGCGGCGTGGGCATCACCGAGCCAATTTATCACGAGATTCTCGGCGCGGGGGCGGATGCCGTCACGCTCGGCAACCACGCCTTTGACCAGCGCGAGGCCCTGGTCTTCATCAACCGCGCACCCATGCTGGTGCGCCCGGCCAATCTGCCGCCCGGAACGCCGGGGCGCGGGGCCGCGCTGGTTAAAATCGCCGACGGGCGGCGCGTTCTTGTCATCAATGTGCTCGGGCGCATCGCCATGGATGCGGTGGATTGCCCGTTTCGCGCGGTTGAACACGAAATCGCGCTCTGCCCCCTGCGCGATATGGCGGATGCCATTCTCGTTGATCTTCATGCTGAAGCGACGAGCGAAAAACAGGCCCTCGCCTGGCATTTTGATGGCCGCGTTTCGGTTGGGGTCGGCACACATACCCATGTTCCCACCGCCGATCACCGGATTTTCCCCGGCGGCACCGGCTATATGAGCGATGCCGGCATGTGCGGCGATTATCTCTCCGTCATCGGCTTTGAACGGCACGAGCCAACCCGTCGCCTGATCGAGAAAACCCCCGGTACGCGCTGGGAATCGGCCTCCGGCACCGGCAGCATCGCCGGGCTTCTGATTGAAACCGATGATCAGACGGGGCTCACCAAGCGCCTCGCCCCCGTGCGGCTTGGCCCCAATATCGAGGAAACCCTGCCAATATGGTGAGGCCGCCCTTCCCATCGCAGATATGATTTTATAAAGCACCTAGAGCAATTCCAGCGAAAGTGGAAACCGGTTTCGCGTCCGGAATTGCGTAAAAACTTGAGAGTAGAGCGTTTCAGGCGACAAAATCTTCGCCGGAAACGCTCTGAAAGACGACCATAAAAACGGGGCGCTCATGGCCGGTCACAGCCAGTTCAAAAACATCATGCATCGCAAGGGCAAGCAGGATGCCGTGCGCTCGCGCATGTTCTCCAAGCTCGCGCGCGAAATTACGGTGGCGGCGAAAATGGGCACGCCCGACCCCGCGATGAACCCGCGCCTGCGCATGGCGGTGCTTGCCGCCCGCGCGGAAAACATGCCGAAGGACAATATCGAGCGCGCGATCAAAAAAGCATCCGGCGGGGATGCGGAAACCTATGACGAGGTGCGTTATGAAGGGCGCGGCCCCGGCGGGGTGATGCTGATCATCGAGGCGCTGACGGATAATCGCAACCGCACCTCTGCCGCCGTGCGCAGCTTTTTCACCAAGGCGGGCGGCGAATTGGGCGCAACGGGTTCTGCCACCTTCCTCTTCGACCGGGTGGGCGAAATCACCTACCCCGCGAGCGCGGGCGACGCTGACACAATCATGGAAGCGGCGATCGAGGCGGGCGCGGAGGATGCGATATCCGACGCCAATGGCCATGTCATCCTCTGCGCCTTTGCCGATCTCTCCGAGGTGTCAAAAGCGCTCGAAGCCAGCCTTGGCGCGCCCGCCTCCGCCAAAACCATCTGGAAACCGCAAAACACCGTGCTGCTCGATGAGGAAAAGGCGCAATCCGTGCTGAAACTCATCGACAACCTTGAGAATGACGATGATGTGCAGAATGTGTTTTCCAATTTCGAGGTTTCCGACGAGGTGATGGCGAAATTAACAGCGTAATCTTATGTGACACTGGATTTTCACTTTTTGTTCCTTACAATTCGCGTATGCAAAAACAGACGCGAATCATCGGCATTGATCCCGGCCTGCGCCGCACCGGCTGGGGCATCGTGGAAATTGAAGGCTCGCGGCTCTCCTTCATCGCCTGCGGCGCGGTCGAGCCTTCGACCATGGCGGATCTCGCGGATCGGCTCGCCGCCATCCATGAGGGGTTGCGGGTTGTCATCCATGACCACGCGCCCCATGAAGCGGCGGTGGAGGAAACCTTTGTCAACAAGGATGCGCGCGCAACCTTGAAGCTGGGTGCCGCGCGCGGGGTTGCCATGCTGGTTCCGGCACAGGCGGGTTTGAGGGTGGCGGAATACGCGCCCAACCAGATCAAGAAAACCGTTGTCGGCGCCGGCCACGCGGAAAAGGCGCAAATCCGGCTCATGGTGAAGGTTCTGCTTCCCAAGGCGGAGTTTCGCACCGATGATATGGCCGATGCTCTGGCGATTGCGATTTGCCACGCGCATCATCGGGTTGTGCGGTGAGGGGCTATGCTTCTCCCCGCAGGGGCAACAGAGAAGGCGATGGGGTATGCCTCTCCCCGCAGGGGAGAGGGTGGCGCGAAGCGCCGGGTGAGGGGTTCTAGCGCATGATCGGCAAACTCAAGGGCATCATCGAGAGCTATGGCGAGGATCACGTCATTCTGGATGTGATGGGCGTCGGCTATCTCGTGCATTGCTCTTCGCGCAGCTTGCAGGCCTTGCCAAGACCGGGCGAGGCGGCGACCTTGTTCATCGAAACCGTGGTGCGGGAGGATATGATCCGCCTCTTCGGCTTTGCCAATGAGGGCGAAAAGGCCTGGTTCAATATCTTGCTGGGCGTGCAGGGCGTGGGGCAGAAGGTGGCGCTCGCCATTCTCTCCACCCTGCGCCCGGCGGAGCTCGCCAATGCCATCGCCATGAAGGACAAGGCCGCCATTGCCCGCACCTCCGGCGTCGGGCCGAAGCTCGCCGAGCGTATCTGCGTTGAACTCAAGGACAAGGCCCCGGCCTTTGGTTCGGTTGACCCTGCTGTGGTGAAGCTCGCGGGCGACATGGAGGAAGGCCGCGCCAAAGGCCCGGTGAAGGACGCGATTTCAGCCTTGCAGAACCTTGGTTATGCCGCGCCGCAAGCCAGCGCCGCCATCGCCGCCGCCGCCAAGGCCCTGGGCGAGAATGCCGAAACCGGCGCGCTCATCAGGCAGGGGTTACGGGAGCTTGCGAAGTGACATACGTATCCGTCATTGCGAGCGCAGCGAAGCAATCCAGCCTTGTGTCATTCCCGACGCGGCAAAGCAGCGAACAGGAATCTACACTGAAGAACAGGAAAGATCTGGATTGCCGCGTCGGGGCCAAGGCCCCTCCTCGCAATGACGCTGCGGGAGCGGTGATGCTCATCCGGCAGGGGCTAAGGGAGCTTACGAAGTGAGGCAGGCAACCGTCATCGCGAGGAGGCGCGTAAGCGCTGACGTGGCAATCCAGAAAAAGAAGACTGGATTGCTTCGCTGCGCTCGCAATGACGCTGCGGGAGCGGTTGTGATTGTCATCACCGGGCTTGACCCGGTGATCCACAATCCCTTCTGCTGGATTCCCGGTTCAAGGCCGGAAATGACAAAGCGGCGCCGATCACAAATGACACAGGTGCGCGCATGACCCGCCCCGGCCTTCTCACCCCTGAAAAGCGCGCCGATGATGTGGATGCCTCCATCCGCCCGCTCCAGCTTGGCGAATTCATCGGCCAAGCTCAGGCACAGGAGAACCTGAAAGTATTCATTGCCGCCGCAAAAGCGCGGGGCGAGGCGCTGGATCATGTGCTCTTCGTCGGCCCGCCGGGCCTCGGCAAAACCACGTTGGCGCAGATTGTCGCGCGCGAATTGGGCGTGAATTTCCGCTCCACCTCCGGCCCTGTCATCGCCAAGGCGGGCGATCTCGCGGCGCAGCTCACCAATCTCGATGAGCGCGATGTGTTCTTCATCGACGAAATCCACCGCCTCAACCCGGCGGTCGAGGAAATCCTCTACCCGGCGATGGAGGATTACCAGCTCGATCTTATCATCGGCGAAGGCCCTGCCGCGCGCTCGGTGAAGATCGAATTGCCGAAATTCACGCTTGTGGGGGCCACCACCCGCGCCGGTTTGCTCACCACGCCGCTGCGGGATCGGTTCGGCATTCCCATCCGCCTCAATTTCTACACGGTGGAGGAACTCGAACTCATCGTCACGCGCGGCGCGCGGGTGCTCGGCATCGGCATGAGCGCGGAGGGGGCGAATGAAATCGCCCGCCGCGCGCGCGGCACACCGCGCATTGCCGGGCGCTTGCTGCGCCGCGTGCGCGATGTCGCCATCGTCGAAGGGGTGGAGAAGGTCACCCGCGCCATCGCCGATAAGGCCCTCACCATGCTCGATGTCGATAAAATCGGGCTCGACTTGATGGACAGGCGCTATCTTCTCACCATCGCCGAGAAATTTTCCGGCGGGCCGGTGGGCATCGAAACCATGGCCGCCGCGCTCTCCGAGCCGCGCGATGCGATCGAGGATATTATCGAGCCGTTTCTGCTCCAGCAGGGGTTTTTGCAGCGCACCCCGCGCGGCCGGCTCCTTACCGAAGCCGCCTTCCGCCATCTCGGCCTCACCCCGCCCACGCGTGAAGCGCCGCAATTCGGCCTGTTTGACGGGGAGGGGGAGTGAGCAACACCCTCCCCCTGCGCATTTATTACGAGGATACGGATTTTTCCGGCTTCGTCTATCACGCGCGCTATCTGCATTTTTTCGAGCGCGGGCGCACCGAAACCCTGCGTGCTCTGGGGGTGGATCAACGCAGTTTGCATGAGGCAAAGGGCGGGCCGTTCGGCTTCGTCGTGCGGTGCATGACGGTGGACTACCACGCCCCCGCCCGCATGGATGATGAAGTGGAGGTTGAAACCCGCATCACCGCCGTCAAGGGCGCGCGCATCATGATGGCGCAGCGTTTGCTACGTGAGAGCGTGGTTTTATGCGCGGCGGAGGTCGAGATCGCCTTCCTCGCGCGCGGGCGGGCGCAGCGCTTGCCGGGTGAATTGGTGCGAAAGCTGGCGATTCTAACCAAAGATTAACCCTAAAAGCGGATGGATGGTAAATCATGGGGCTAGCTGCACCGCAGCATGCCCTATCCGTTTTCGTGCCTCGGTTTGGTCGCAAACCGCGTTCATAGAGCATTTTCAAGCGAAGTGGATACCGGTTCGCGTGAAGAAAATGCGATAAAACAAAAGACTAGAGCTTTTTTGGATGAATGGAGATTCATCCAAAAAAAGCTCTGGCGTGAGATGACCTGAATAAAGGACGATAAAATGCCCGGCGCTGAGGCTCAAACCGATCTTTCGCTCATCACGCTGTTTTTGCAGGCGCATTTTGTCGTCAAGCTGGTGATGCTGGGCCTGCTCTCGGCCTCCATCTGGTCCTGGGCGATCATCATCAACAAATGGATCACGCTTTACCGCATCAAACAGCGGATGGATGCGTTCGAGGATACGTTCTGGTCCGGCCAGTCGCTGGATGAGCTTTACCGCGACCTCTCGAACCGGGTGAATCATGGCTTTGCTGCCCTGTTCGTCGCGGCGATGGGGGAATGGCGGCGCGCCTTCGAAGGCTCCGGACGCGGCTTTGCCAGCTTGCAAACCCGTATCGACAAGGTGCTCGATGTCTCGATCACCCGCGAGATCGAGCGGCTTGAATCGAAAATGCTGGTTCTCGCCACCATCGCCTCGGTTGGGCCCTATGTCGGTTTGTTCGGCACGGTGTTCGGCATCATGACGACGTTCCGCTCCATCGCCGCGTCGAAAAATACCTCGCTCGCAGTGGTCGCGCCCGGCATCGCGGAGGCGCTGTTTGCGACGGCGATTGCGCTGGTGGCCGCAATTCCGGCGAATATCTTCTATAATCTTTACGTGAAGGACGTTTCGCGCATTCAGGGGCGGCTTGAGAGCTTCGCGGATGAGTTTTCCGCCATCCTCTCCCGCCAGATCGATGAACGCGCCGGGGCCGAGCGCGCGCGCAATTCATCACAATAAACGGCACCGTAAGGGGCCGTTTTAGGAGCGAACGCGACGCCGAGCTTATGCGAGGGGTTAATATAAAAGAAGGATCAATTTATGGCGATGGTTTCGGCGCAAGGCGGAGGGGGCGGCAAGAGGCGGCGTGGCAAGCGCTCTGCGCCGATGGCTGACCTCAACATGATCCCCTTCATCGATGTGATGCTGGTTCTACTGGTGATTTTCATGGTCGCAGCCCCGCTTCTCACCGTGGGCGTGCCGGTGGATTTACCCAAAACCGGCGCAGCGCAGATCAATATCGAGCAGAAGCCGCTCTCCGTGACGATTGACGAGAAGGGCAGGCTCTTTTTGCAGGAAAAGGAAACCACGCTGGAAAAGCTCGCGGCTGAGATCATCCCGCTCGCAAAACAGGGGTTTGACGAGCGCATTTACGTGCGCGGCGCAACAAAAGTGGAATATGGCCGCGTGGCGGAGGTTCTCGCGGTTCTGAAAACGGCAGGGTTCACCAAAACCGCGCTCGTCAACCAGCCTGCGGATAAAAAGTAACGAGGCGGAGGGATGCGCATCATTTCCGCACCAAAAGGGTTGAACTGGCGGCAACCGGGGCTTTATGTCTCGGCGCTGGGGCATGCCGGCGTGCTGGTTCTGAGCCTTTTTGCCTTTTCGTCCGCCAAGCCTTTTGATCCCGCGACCGAGAGCGTGCCGGTGGATGTCATCACCGAAAAGGATTTCAATGAGCTGACGAAGGGCGAGAAAACCGCAAAGGCGAAATTGCCCGAGCCGCAGCGCCGTATCGATAAGGTCGCGGAAACAAAACAGGACAACGATCCCGGTCAGGCGAAAAAGGACGTTCCAACCCCGCCTGCCAAGGTGGAGGCGGCGAAAGCCGAGCCGAAACCGGAACCAAAGCCCGGGCCGCCTCCCAAACCTGAACCCAAGCCCGAGCCGGAGCAGAAGGTCGCCATCGCCCCGCCCCCGCCGGTGCGCCCGCAGGATCTGCGCGTGAAAACGCCGCCGCCCCCCACCCCGGAAGAGGATGAGGAAGAGGAAAAGGACGCCGAAATCATCAGCCAGAAGCCCCCAAAGCGCCCTGAGGCGAAGAAGGAGGAGCCCAAGCCTGAACCTAAACCGGAACCCAAGCCTGAGCCCAAGGTCGATCCTCTGGCCAGGCTGCTGGATGAAAAAAAACGCGAGGCCGACAAGGCTGCGGCAGAAGCCAGAGCGCTTGACGAGAAAAAGCGCACGGAAGAGAAAAAAGCGGCGGAAGCGAAAAAGATCGAAGCCGATAAAAAGGCCAGCGAGGCGCGCGAAAAACAGGAGCGCGAGGCAGCGGAAACCAAAAAACTCACCGATGCCATTCGCCAGCGCCTGCTGTCCTCGAAGGAAGCGCCCTCATCCTCCGGTTCGACCGGGGCGGTGCCGACAAAACAGGCGAGCCTTGGCGCGGAAAATGCCACCGGCAAGCGGCTCTCCCCGTCAGAGCGCGCGCAGCTCATCGGTATTCTGACCGAGGCGATGAACCGCTGCCTGTCCATTCCACCCGGCGCGATCCCGAAATCACGGCCCGAAGTGCGCCTCACCCTGGGGCGTGATGGCGCGATCACCAGCGGGCCGACATTGACGAACCCGAAATCCGAACCGGGCTACATGCCTTATGCAGAAGCGAATATGCGCGCTTTACGGGCCTGCCAGCCCTTCCGCATCCCGGCGCGCTTCCTTGAAACCTATGATGACTGGAAAAATCTCGTGATCGGGTTCGACCCAAGCGAGATGTAGAAGGACATGATGCTGATGCAAAACGCCCTGCGCTTTTCGAACAGGCTTCCGGCGCGGCCTGCCTCGCGCCGTCTCTTTCCGCCTGGCTTTCTGGCAGCCCTTGGCGCTGCTTTTGTCATGCCCCTTCTGATTGCGGGGCAACTCCACGCGCAGGAACGCGCGTGTCGGCAAGGCGAACTTTGCATCGATCTCAGCCCGAAAAACTTCAAACCCATGCCCATCGCCATTGTCGATTTTGGCGGTGAGCCGGGGCCGGGCCAGCAGATTGCGGGCATCATCACCGCTGATTTGAAGCGTTCCGGTATTTTTGAGCCGATTGATCGCGCGAGCCACCCCGAAAAGGGCTTGAGCATAGACGCGACGCCGAATTTCAGCGCCTGGAGCGGCATTGGCGCGCAGGCTCTGGTCACGGGCCGGGTCGTGCGCGATGGCGCGCGCATGGCAGTGGAATACCGGCTCTGGGATGTGGCCACATCCAGGCAGATCATTGGCCAGAAACACGCGGTGGATGCCGCAAACTGGCGACGGCTCTCGCATCTTGCGGCGGATAGTGTGTTCGAGCGCATCACCGGCGAGACCGGATTTTTCGATACCCGCATCGTCTTTGTCGATGAGACCGGCTCGAAGGAAAAACGCCGCAAGCGGCTTGCCATGATCGATCAGGATGGCGCGAATTTCCGCGCGCTCTCCTCGGGGGATGAGTTGCTCGTCACACCGCGTTATTCGCCACGTGGTGATAAAATCGCCTTCATGGCCTATGGCGCGGGCCAGCCCGGCGTGCAGGTGCTCGATCTTGCCTCCGGCCGCCGCGATGTCATCGGCAAGGAAGGCGCGATGACCTTCGCGCCGCGCTTCGCGCCCGATGGCAGCCAGCTTGTCATGAGCGTGGAGCAGAACGGCAATGCCAGCCTCATCAGCGTCGATATCGGTTCGCGCGCCATCCGCAGCCTCACCGCCAGCAGCGCGATCGATACCTCTCCCTCCTATTCGCCCGATGGCGCGCAGATCGTGTTCGAGAGCGACCGGGGCGGCGGGCAGCAGCTTTACGTGATGGGCGCAAACGGGGGCGAAGCGAAACGCATTTCCTTTGGCGAGGGGCGCTATTCCACGCCGGTCTGGTCGCCGAAAGGGGATTACATCGCCTTCACCCGGCAGAAGGGCAGCACTTTTGCCATCGGGATTCTCAAGCCGGATGGCTCGGGCGAGCGTATCCTCACCGAAGGCTTTCACAATGAAGGGCCAAGCTGGGCACCCAATGGCCGCTATATCGCGTTTTTCCGCGATTCCGGCGCTGGCCCGAAGCTTTTCATGGTGGATACGACCGGGCGGGTGGATGTTGCCATCCCCACGCCAAGCTTCGCCTCAGACCCCGGCTGGTCGCCTTTGCTTTCAGCGCGATGAGGCCGGTTTTCTTTACCCGTTTTTTACCATGCGCCGCATTCTCGCCATCCGGATCGGGCAGGACAACTTTTATGCGTCATATTGGAAGATTTCATTAGAGCATTTTGTGATTAAGTGGAAGCTGGTTAATTACTAAAAATGCGATAAAACAAGAAGATAGAGCGTGTTTTTGATTCCATCAAAAACACGCTCTAATCAAAAGACTTCTTAACTGAATGCAGTTGCATAAAAGTCTCGACTTGCCAGCATGGCAAGGGCGCAGTTCTCTACAAGGAGATGTGGGATGACACCCGGTTTTTTGATCACGCGCAGCTCGCGCATTCTGGTAGCGGTGTTGTGCGCCGGGCTTTTGAGCGCCTGCGCCTCAAAATCCGGGGAAGATGATCCCAACAGCCTCGCAGGCGGGCTTGGCCTTGGCGGCGGCAGCGCCTCCACCCCCGGCTCGATGCAGGATTTCGTCGTCAATGTCGGCGACCGGGTGTTTTTCGACTCCGATTCCTCCGAAATCAACGGTCAGGGCCAGGCAACGCTGGACAAACAGGCGCAATGGCTGAACCGTTATCCGCGCTACAGCTTCACGATGGAAGGCCATGCCGATGAGCGCGGCACCCGCGAATATAACGTTGCGCTGGGTGCACGCCGCGCGGAAGCCGCGAAAAACTACCTGATCGCCAAGGGTGTCGGGGCCAACCGTATCCGCACCATTTCCTATGGCAAGGAGCGCCCGGTGGCCGTGTGCAACGATATTTCCTGCTGGTCGCAGAACCGGCGCGCGCAAACCGTGCTTTCAGGTGCGGGCAGCTGAGGTTTGTGCTAACTTATTATATGGGCTTGGTTCATGCCAGGTCGTATAATGGGTAAGCCTTGCAGAATGAAAGCCGTTCAAGAATGAAAGTCCTTGTCCATTTCAGGCGTCTTTCCGGCCTGCTTCTGGTGTTGGGCCTTTTGCACGCCGCTTTTGCCCCGCTTCATGCGCAGGATATGGGTGAGGTCATCCTGCGGCTCGACCGGATCGAGGCGGAAAACCGCCGCCTGACCGGGCAGGTCGAGGAGATGCGCTTCCAGAACCGCCGCCTTGAGGATCAGCTCAAACGGTTCCAGACCGATAGCGACCTGCGCTTCCGCGACCTTGAAGCGGCGCGCAGCGGGGCGGCGAAGGCACCCCCGCCCGCAAGCCCGGCGCAGCAAACGCCCGCACAAAAGCGCTCCGATGCGTTTGATGCGCAATCAGACGCCGCCGCTCCCGGAACACCCCGCCCGCTCGGCACGGAAACGGCAACCCCCGCGCAGCAGGCCCAGAATACACCGGCTGCGAGCACACGAGCCCCTGCCCCCGGCAACCCCAAGGCGGATTATGAATTTGCCCGCTCGCTCATCGAACGGGGTGATAACGAATTGGCGGAAGGCGCGTTCCGTGATTTTCTCAACCATTACCCCAAGGACAGGCTCGCGCCGGAAGCGACGTTTTTCCTGGGCGAAAGCTACCTTGCGCGCACGCGCTACCGTGAGGCGGCAGAGCATTATCTCACCGTCACCAGCCAATATCCGAATGCAGCCCGCGCACCGGAAGCCATGCTGAAACTCGGCATTGCGCTGCGCGGGCTTGGCGCGAAACAGGAAGCCTGCGGCACCTTTGATCAGGTGCCGAAAAAATACCCCAAAACATCCCCGGCGATCCGCCAGGCGGTGGAGCGTGAAAAAGCACGTGCACAATGCTGAAACCCGGACACCAGCACATGGCCGGTGGTGCAGGCGAAACACCCCTGCCGGAACAGGATTGCCTGCCCCTGACAACGGAAGAAGCTCTGGGCCTCATCCGGAGCGCGCTGGGCAAGGATGATTGCAAGGGCCTGCTGCTGGCTGTTTCCGGCGGGCCGGATTCCATTGCCATGCTGGGATTGCTGGGGGCAGCGAAAGCGCTGCTCCCGCCTCTCGCGGTGGTGACAATAGACCATGGCCTTCGGCCTGAAGCCACGCATGAGGCAAAAACTGTTGCCGAATTTGCAGCTGCGCTGCGGCTTTCGCATAAAACCCTGCGCTGGCATGGCCCGTCTCGCGGCAAGGTCAGCCAGGAAGCTGCGCGCAAGGGCCGTTATGCCTTGCTCTGTGGTGAAGCGCGTTTGATCGGCGCGAGCCATCTTGTCACCGCACATACGCTCGATGATCAAGCCGAAACCGTGTTGATGCGGCTTTCGCGCGGCAGCGGAACCGCCGGGCTCTCCGGCATGAGGATCAATATCGAACGTGGCTCTTTACGGCATCTGCGCCCGTTTCTGGGCGTTCCCAAGGCGCGCATTCTGGCAAGCTGTGTTGAAAATGGCTGGCTTTACGCCAAAGACCCCACAAACCATGACCCGCATTACGCACGAACGCGGCTGCGCACCCTGATGCCGCTTCTCGCCCATGAGGGCCTGACGGCGGAACGGCTCAGCACTTTGGCCGCACGCGCGAGGCGCGGTGAAGAAGCGCTGGAACTGGTTTCAGGTCGCGTCTATGAGGAGGCTCTGTCCTACAGGGCGCCGGATGGTGGTGCCGTGCGACTGAAAGCCGCGAGCCTGGTGAGCGAGCCATTCGAAATCGCGCTGCGTATGTTGCGCATGGCAATTGAAGAGATGAACCCCGGCAACGAGGCGCAGGAAGAAGCGCTGGAGGATAAACCGATCCCGCTTGCAAAGCTTGAAACCGTCCTGCGCAGCCTGCGCATGGCCATTACGGAAGAACGTCCCTTGCGCACAACCCTCGCCTTCGCGATCATCGCCAGCGGCAGAACGGATGTGGAAATTCGCCGTGCCCCGCCGCGCCGCTCACAACCATCATAATCCGCTGCTGCCTGCTTGCGGCCCCTTGCACTCTGGGGCTTGGCAAGAGGCAGTGACGATCCTAAATAGATGATGTGGTATTGAAAGGCAGTGGCTGCACCTGTCTTTTCCTCCTCCCGTCGCAGCACGAGCAGAGGCTCATGAACCCGAACATTCGCAATATCGCTCTCTGGGCCATCATCCTTTTGCTGGTTCTGGCGCTCGTCTCCGTTTTTCAAAGCCCGTCGGGCCGCATCGCCGGGCAGGAACTGCCCTATTCGACCTTCCTTGACGAGGTGGAAAAGGGCCGGGTTGACCGTGTGGTGATCACCGGGCCGGATATTCAGGGCACGTTCCGCGACGGCCAGGGCAGCTTCCAGACCTTTGCGCCGTTTGACGCGCGGCTGGTGGAGCGCCTGCGCGAGAAGGGCGTCACCATCAACGTGCGCTCGCAAACCTCCGAAAGCCCATGGTATATGTCGTTTCTGGTCAATTGGCTGCCCTTGATCGTCTTTGCCGGCATCTGGATTTTCATGTCGCGGCAGATGCAGAATGGCGCAGGCCGCGCCATGGGATTCGGCAAATCGAAAGCGAAGCTCCTCACCGAAGCGCATGGCCGCGTCACCTTCGAGGATGTTGCGGGGATTGATGAAGCCAAGGAGGATTTGCAGGAAATCGTCGAGTTTCTGAAAGACCCGCAGAAATTCCAGCGGCTCGGCGGGCGCATTCCGCGCGGCGTTCTGCTGGTTGGCCCTCCTGGCACGGGTAAAACCCTCACAGCCCGCGCGGTGGCGGGGGAAGCGAATGTGCCGTTCTTCACCATCTCGGGTTCGGATTTCGTTGAAATGTTCGTCGGCGTCGGTGCTTCCCGCGTGCGGGACATGTTCTCGGAAGCGAAGAAAAACGCGCCCTGCATCATCTTCATCGATGAGATCGACGCGGTCGGGCGCCATCGCGGTGCCGGGCTTGGCGGCGGCAATGACGAGCGCGAGCAGACCCTGAACCAGCTTCTGGTCGAGATGGACGGGTTTGAAGCCAATGAGGGCGTCATCATCATCGCCGCGACCAACCGGCCCGATGTTCTCGACCCTGCCTTGCTGCGCCCCGGCCGCTTTGACCGGCAGATCGTGGTGCCCCTGCCGGATGTCAACGGCCGCGAGAAAATCCTGAAGGTACATTGCCGCAAGGTGCCGACCGCGCCGGATGTCGATCTGCGCGTTCTTGCACGCGGAACACCGGGGTTTTCGGGCGCAGACCTCATGAACCTCGTCAATGAGGCGGCGCTGCTGGCCGCCCGCCGCGCCCGCCGCCTTGTCACCATGCTCGAATTCGAGGATGCGAAGGACAAGGTGATGATGGGGGCCGAGCGGAAATCCATGGCCATGTCCGAGGAAGAGAAAAAGCTCACCGCCTATCACGAGGCCGGGCACGCGATTGTCGGCATCACCGTGCCCAAGGGTGTGCCGGTGCACAAGGCGACGATCATTCCGCGTGGCCGGGCGCTCGGCATGGTGAAATTCCTGCCCGAAGGCGACCGCTATTCGATGAAATTCATCGAATACACCTCGCAGCTCGCAGTGGCGATGGGCGGGCGTGTGGCGGAAGAACTCACCTTCGGCAAGGAGAATATCACCTCCGGTGCATCGAGCGATATCGAACAGGCAACCCGCATCGCCCGCGCCATGGTGACGCGCTTCGGCTATTCGGATGAGCTTGGCACGGTGGCTTACGGCGAGAACCAGGAAGAGGTGTTCCTCGGCATGTCGATGGGCCGCCAGCAGAATATCTCGGAATCCACCGCGCAGAAGATCGATCAGGAGGTGCGCCGCCTCGTCAATCAGGGCTATGAGGATGCAACCCGCATCCTGACCGAGCGCAAGGCTGACCTTGAAACCCTCGGGCAGGCTTTGCTCGAATTTGAAACCCTGTCGGGCGATGAAATCCGCGATCTGCTGAACGGCATCCGCCCGAAGCGTGAAGACCCGGATGAGCCGCAAACGCCGCGTGGATCTGCCGTTCCTTCGGCGGGCAAGCCGCGTCCATCTGCACCCGAAGGCGGCATGGAGCCGCAGCCGCAGGTTTAAGCATTAAGCGTGCCGGTTTACCGGTTCCTGAACCCGTGCCGCAAGAATACAAAAGGCCCCTGCCCAAGCGGGGGCCTTTTGTTTATAATGCTGTGAGAAAACATGAAGGGCACGCAGCCCTTGGAATGGGGTGAGATGATGGGGCGCATCTATTTCGGAACAGACGGCATCAGAGGCCGCGCCAATGACAAGATCACCCCGGAACTGGCGCTCAAGGTTGGCCAGGCGGCGGGGCAGGTGTTCCAGCGCGGCGAGCATCGCCACCGCGTGGTGATCGGCAAGGATACGCGCCTCTCCGGCTATATGATCGAAACCGCGCTCACGGCCGGGTTTTTGTCTGTTGGCATGGACGTGCTGCTGCTGGGGCCCATGCCCACCCCCGCCATTGCCATGCTCTCCCGCTCGATGCGCGCTGATCTCGGCGTGATGATTTCCGCCTCGCATAACCCCTATGAGGATAACGGCATCAAGCTGTTCGGGCCGGATGGCTACAAGCTCTCTGACGACATCGAACGCGAGATCGAGGCTTTGCTGAAAAAGGACGGTAACCCGCGCCTTGCCACGGCGCGGGATCTTGGCCGTGCGCGGCGGCTTGAGGGCGTTCATGCCCGCTACATCGAATTTGCCAAGCGCACCCTGCCGCGCGCGCTGGATCTTGACGGGCTTCGCATCGTCGTCGATTGCGCGAATGGCGCGGGCTACAAGGTTGCCCCCGAAGCGCTCTGGGAACTGGGGGCCGAGGTCATTCCGCTGGGTGTGGAGCCGGATGGCTTCAACATCAACCGTGATGTCGGCTCCACCGCCCCGCTTGCCTTGCAGCAGAAGGTGCGGGAAATGCGCGCCGATATCGGCATCGCGCTCGATGGCGATGCGGACCGCGTCATCATCGTCGATGAAAAGGGCCATGTGGTGGATGGCGACCAGTTGATGGCCGTGATCGCGGCGAGCTGGCAGCAGGATGGGCGCCTCACCAAACCCGGCATTGTGGCCACCATCATGTCCAATCTCGGGCTGGAACGGCATCTTGAGGGGCTGGGCCTCTCCCTCATGCGCACGGCGGTGGGGGATCGCTACGTGCTCGAAGCCATGCGCGAACATGGCTATAATGTCGGGGGCGAACAATCCGGCCATATCATCCTCTCGGATTATTCAACGACAGGGGATGGCCTGATCGCCGCCTTGCAGGTTCTCGCGGTTCTGCGGCGCGAGGACAAACCGGTGAGCGAGGTATGCCACCGTTTCGAACCCCTGCCGCAAATCCTGAAAAACGTGAAAACCCAGGGCAATCGCCCCCTGGATCATGAAACCGTTGCCAAGGGTATCGAAAGCCTGCGCCAACAGCTTGGAACCGCCGGGCGGCTGGTGATTCGCCCCTCCGGCACCGAACCCGTCATCCGTGTCATGGCGGAGGGAGATGACCATGTGCTTGTGGAGCGGATTGTTGACGATGTCTGTGCGCTCATAAGAGCATTTTCAAGCGAAGCGGCTTGAATCATCGCCATGCAGTCCTCACGTCTTCCGGCGGCGGCGCGCAACCCGGAATCCCCCCTTCGCGGGCGCGGGGTGACGGCGGTGCTCGGCCCGACCAACACGGGCAAGACGCATCTCGCGATCGAGCGGATGCTGGGGCATGAGAGCGGCATCATCGGCCTGCCCCTGCGGCTTCTTGCGCGCGAGGTTTACCATCGCCTTGTTGAAAAAGCGGGGGTTGAGGCGGTTGCGCTCATTACCGGCGAGGAGAAGATCAAACCGAAATCGCCGCGCTACTGGGTTTCGACCGTGGAGGCGATGCCGCGCGATCTTGATGTCAGCTTTGTGGCGATTGACGAAATCCAGCTCATCGCCGACCCGGATCGCGGCCATGTGTTCACCGATGCCCTGCTGCACCGGCGCGGCCGCGCTGAAACCATGCTGATGGGTTCGGGCACCGCCCGGCCCGTCATCGAGCGGCTCTTGCCGGGGGTGCGGGTTGAAACCCGCCCGCGCCTCTCGCAACTCACCTTTGCCGGGGCGATGAAGATGACGCGGCTGCCGCCGCGTTCCGCCATCATCGCGTTTTCGGCGGAGGAGGTTTACGCCATCGCCGAACTGGTGCGCCGCCAGCGCGGCGGGGCGGCGGTGGTGATGGGCTCGCTCTCGCCCCGCACCCGCAATGCGCAGGTGGCGATGTTTCAGGCGGGGGAGGTGGATCATATCATCGCGACCGACGCGATCGGCATGGGGCTCAACCTCGAAATCCGGCACGTCGCTTTTGCGGCGAGCCGGAAATTCGACGGCCAGCGGCACCGGCGGCTCTTTCCGGTCGAACTGGCGCAGATCGCAGGCCGGGCCGGGCGCGCGCAGGAGGACGGCACCTTCGGGAGCACGGGGCGTTGCCCGGATTTTGACGATGATACCATCGAGGCGCTTGAACAGCACCGGTTCGACCCGCTGATTCTGGCGCAATGGCGCAATTCGGCGCTGGATTTCTCCTCGCTCGCCCGGCTTGAAACCAGCCTTGAGCGTTCACCCGCCGCGCCGGAATTGATCCGCGCGAAAAAGGCGGAGGATGAGCTCACGCTCGAAATCGCACTCACACGGCCGATGATCCGCGATCTTGCGGCGAGTGCGGCAGGCGTGCGGCGCTTGTGGGATCTCTGCCAGTTGCCGGATTATCGCAAGGTCTCGCCGCATATCCACGCTGATCTCGTCATGGCGCTTTATGAGGATATCATGCGCAAGGGCGCGATCAACGCGGAATGGTTCGCGCGCGAGATCGCGCTTTGTGATACGATCACGGGCGATATCGATGCGCTCTCGTGGCGGCTGGCGCAAGTGCGCACCTGGAGCTATTGTGCCAACAGGCCCGATTGGCTTTTTGATCCTGTGCATTGGCAGAACGTTACGCGCGCGCTAGAAGACAGGTTGTCCGATGCGCTGCATGCGCGGTTGATGCAGCGTTTTGTGGATCGGCGCACCTCGGTGCTGATGCGGCGACTGAAAGAGAATGTGATGCTGGACGCTGAAGTAAGCCCCACCGGGGATGTGATGGTTGAGGGCCAACATATTGGTCGGCTTGAAGGATTTCGCTTCACGCCGGACCAGAACGCCGAAGGCCAGGAGGCCAGGGCCCTGCGTGCCGCTGCCACAAAAGCGCTCTCCGGCGAGATCGAAACCCGCGCGACCCGGCTTTCAACCGCTGGCGATGAGCATTTCACGCTTTCACTCGATGGTGTGATCCGCTTCATCGGCGAACCCATCGCGGCGTTGCAGGCGGGGGTTCGCCCCATCGAGCCGCGCTTTATTCTTCTGGCCGATGAGCATCTTGCCGGTTTGCACCGCGAGATGGTGGAAACGCGGCTCACCACCTGGCTTGGTGCGCATGTGAGGAAGCATCTTGGCCCGCTTTTCGCGCTGGAAGGCCATGAAAGCCTCACCGGCATGGCGCGCGGTATCGCGTTTCAGGTCGGTGAGCATCTCGGCATCCTTGACCGCGCCAAGGTGGCACAGGATGTGCGCGGGCTTGATCAGGCGGCGCGGGCGGATTTGCGCAAGCTCGGTTTGCGCTTCGGGGCGCATCATCTTTTTCTGCCTGCCTTGATGAAACCGGGGCCGCGCTCGCTCGCCGCCCAGCTTTTCACCCTGCTCAAGGGGGGTGACCCCGCTGCCTTGCGCGATGTGTCGCATCTTGCGTTTTCGGGTCGCACCTCCATTCCTGTCGATAGCGCGATAAGCCCGGAGCTTTATATCATCGCAGGTTACAAGGTGGCCGGGCCGCGCGCCATTCGCGTCGATATTCTCGAACGCCTTGCCGATCTCATCCGCCCCGCCATCGCCTATCGTCCCGGCATCACGGAGGGTGAGCCGCCCGCAGGCGCAGCGGATGGCGATGGCTTCACCGTCACCGGCGCGATGACCTCGCTCGTGGGCTGCGCGGGCGCGGATTTCGCCGAGATCCTGAAATCTCTCGGCTATCGCATGGAAAGCCGCACCGGCCCTGCCATCACCGTGCCGCTGAAACGGGCTCCCCTTGCCGCCACAACGCCGCTTCAGCCTGCTGCTGCGGAAATCAGCGCCGAGGCGGAGATTGCCGCACCGGAGCCAGAACCCGCAGCACCTGATAGCGCCATCGAAACAGCGCCCCAGCCCGAGGCTGCGCCTGCCGAGGCAGAGGCCGCAGCCTCCGAAGCCCCACCTGTCGAGGAAAGCCTCGAACCTGCTGTGCCCCAGCCCGCTGCTGTCACGCAGATCTGGCGGGTTGCGCGGCCGGAGCGGCAGCGCCATCCTCCTCGCCCTGCCCGCCCGCAAGGGGATGGAGCGGAGCCGGGTGAGCACGCCGCTGGCCCGCGCCCGGAGCGCAAGGGCGCGCGTGGCGAGCGGTTCAAGGCCTTTGCCGGAAAGGCGGGCGATCCTTCGGCAGAGGCATCGCAAAAACCACCCATGGACGGCAAACCCGGTTTTGAAAAGCGGATCGGCGATAAACCGGGCTTTGAAAAAACCCGTTCCGGCAAGCCGCCGCATCGGCATGAGCGCAAGCCCGAGCGTGATGAGGATAACCGCGCCCGGAATCGCGGATTTATCGATAAGAAAACTGCGCCCGACAAGCCGCTCGACCCCGATTCGCCCTTCGCCAAGCTCATGGAACTGAAGGCGCGGATGGACGGCAAGGTGTGAGGGCAATGGCAGCTTGCGTCTTCATCCTCATCGCTCATAGTATTTCCATCCTGCCCGCCTCTTGCCGTTCCGGCGCGGGCTGGCACCATTGTTCGGCTCAACGATCATCAGGAGTTGCGTGATGACCTATGTGGTCACCGAGAATTGCATCAAGTGCAAATATATGGATTGCGTCGAGGTTTGCCCTGTCGATTGCTTTTATGAAGGCGAAAACATGCTCGTCATCCACCCGGATGAATGCATCGATTGCGGGGTTTGCGAGCCGGAATGCCCGGCGGAAGCCATCAAGCCCGATACTGAGCCGGGGCTCGAAACCTGGCTCAAGCTCAACGCGGATTTCGCCAGATCCTGGCCCAACATCACGATCAAGCGCGATGCACCGGCGGATGCCAAAAGTTTTGATGGCAAGCCGGGCAAGTTCGAGGCGTATTTTTCCGAGAAACCCGGCGAAGGCGATTAACCATGCCGCAGCATGGTGAAGGAACGGTATAAGATTCCCGCGCGGAGTTTTTGATTTATCCCCGGAATCGTGCTAGAGATTATCACACAGTCGAAATTGGTGGCTATCATTCCCTCGCGCCGCATCCTTCCTTGATAATCTTTGTAAAAAGCCCCGGCAGATGCCTCGGGTTTTTCAGATTTTTTGGGGTATCGGTATCTTGAGGCGATGGTCCTGCCTTTCATGGGCTGAACGCCGGTTCGGGTTCCGCCCGGATCATTTGCGTGGCTTCACGCAACACATGCTTGTCGCTTCCGGCTGCTTTCCGGGCCGGAGGGGATGGTGAGGGAAAACATGAGCACAAAAAAGATGACACTGCGCGATGGGTTCAAGGCTGGCGAATATATCGTTTACCCCGCCCATGGTGTTGGCCAGGTCACGGCGATTGAAGAGCAGGAGATCGCAGGGTTCAAACTCGAATTGTTTGTTGTCAGTTTTGCCAAGGAAAAAATGACCCTTCGTGTGCCGGTGGCAAAGGCCGCGAGCGTTGGCATGCGCAAATTATGCGATGCGGCGGGCATTACGAGGGCGCTCGATGTGCTCACGGGCCGCGCCAGAATCAAGCGCACCATGTGGAGCCGCCGCGCGCAGGAATATGAAGCGAAGATCAATTCGGGCGACATCATGGCGGTGGCCGAGGTGGTGCGCGACCTTTACCGCTCCGATGCCCAGCCCGAGCAATCCTATTCCGAGCGGCAATTGTTCGAAACCGCGCTTGCCCGCCTGGTGGATGAGGTTGCAGCGGTGGATCAATCCACCGAGACGGAAGGTCTGAAGCGTATTGAAGGCTATCTTGCCAAGGGGCCGCGTCGCAGCAAGCCGGGAGAGGTTGCAGCCGGGCCTGAGGCAGACAATGACGAAAGCAGCGAGGAAGCCGCCTGAGCGGCCTTACGCCCTTGTGACGGATCAAGACCCGCATCTTGCGGGTCTTTTTATGTTACGCTGCATCCAATCCCCGTTCCCTTGCGTAAATCGAGGAGACGGGAAGGAGAGGCGCATGGCTCAGCTTGTCGGAATTCAGCGGTCGTTTGTAAGGGCAGCCATGGATGCTCCCTACCTCACGCGGGAAGAAGAGCATGATCTGGCCATCAAATGGCGGCATCAGGTTGATCATGACGCGCTTCACCAGCTCACCATCGCGCATATGCGGCTCGTGATCGCGGTTGCGGCACGGTTCAAGAATTATGGCCTGCCGGTTTCCGATCTCGTTCAGGAAGGGCATGTCGGGCTGCTGGAGGCGGCGGCGCGGTTTGAGCCCGAGCGTGATGTGCGGTTTTCAACCTATGCCACATGGTGGATCAGGGCTTCGATCCAGGATTTCGTGCTGCGGAATTGGTCCATCGTGCGCGGAGGCACGAGTTCGGCGCAGAAGGCGCTGTTTTTCAACCTGCGTCGTTTGCGCCAGCGTATCCAGCGCAAGGCAGAGGATGATCCCAGAATTGATGTTCATGGCGAGATCGCCGCCGCGATCGGCGTTCACAAGCGCGATGTGATGGCAATGGAGGCGCGGCTTTCCGGGCCGGATCTATCCTTCAATGCGCCGATTTCCGCTGATGATGAGGGGAATGGTGCCAATCGGCTCGATATGGTCATGGATGAAGGCCCCTTGCCGGATGATCTTGTGGGCGAGGCGATTGATTGCGAAAGGCGGCATTCCTGGCTTGAATCCGCACTCAGCGTGTTGTCCGAGCGTGAGTTGCGCATTTTGCGCGAGCGGCGGCTTTCCGAAGAGGGTGAAACGCTCGAAGCGATTGGCAGCAGGCTTGGTATTTCGAAAGAGCGCGTGCGCCAGATTGAAACCCGCGCGCTTGAAAAGCTGAAAAAAGCGCTGATCGAGCAAAATCCGCGCTTTGCTACGGCTTCATTTTAGAGCATGTTTCGATCAAGTGGGAACCGGTTAATCGCAAAACATGCGGCAAAACATAGAGCTAGAGCATTTTCCGATCAAGTGGTTGCCGGTTGATCGAAGAAAATGCGATAAAAACAAGAAGATAGAGCGGCCGACCTGATTCAATCAGGTCGGAAACCGCATTAGAGCAATTCCGGCGAAGACCGAGTCACCTGAAACGCTCTATCTCTTTGTTATGTCGCAATTCCGGACGCGAAGCCGGTTTCCACCCCCGCCTTCGCGGGGGCATGCTTTCGCTGGAATTGCTCTAGGCAGGCACACGAACGCGGGCGCGCAGGCCGCCAAGCGGGGAATCCTCCAGAAAAATCGCCCCGCCATGCCCGCGCGCGATATCCCGTGCAATGGCCAGCCCCAGCCCGGTTCCTGCCTCATCCTGATTGCGCGCGGCATCGAGCCGCAGGAAGGGCTTGAACGCCTCCTCGCGCATCGCTGCGGGAATGCCCGGCCCGTCATCATCCACGATCACGGTCAGGTAGCGCTCGTCATGCACGGCGCGGATTTCGATGCGTTCGCCATAGCGCGCGGCATTGGCGACGAGATTGCCCAGAAGCCGCCGGAACGCTTCCGGCCTTACGCTCACCACCGGGTCGCCTTCGATATCAAGGCTGGTGACATGGCCGCTGCGCTCGGCGTCGAGCCGGAAGGTTTCGAGCAGCGAGCGGATATCGGTCGGTGCAGCGCTTTCCGCCGCCTCGCCGCGCGCAAAAGCGAGATAAGCCTCCAGCATGCGGCTCATCTCCTCGATATCGCGCTTCATATCCTCCACCTCCGGCCCCTGCTCGATCAAGGCGAGGGAGAGCCCGAAGCGGGTGAGAATGGTGCGCAGGTCATGGCTCACCCCGTTCAGCATGGTGGTGCGCTGCTCGATATTGCGCTCGATGCGGTTTTTCATTTCCAGAAAGGCGATGCCTGCCCGCCGCACCTCGCGCGCGCCACGCGGGCGGAATACCACATCGCGCCCCTTGCCGAAGGCCTCCGCCGCATCCGCGAGCCGCAGGATCGGCCTGATCTGGTTGCGCAGCAGCAGCACCGCCACCCCGACCAGAACCAGCGAGGAGCCCGCCATCCAGGCAATGAAAATATGGGTATTGGAGGCATAGGCCTGGCTGCGCCGGGCGGTGACGCGCATCACGGCGCGGTCAAGCTGAACGCGGATTTCGATGATGTTCGAGCGGCCCACCGTATCGAGCCAGAAGGGCCGCTTGATCCTGCTGCGCAATTCGCTGGAGAGATATTGGTCGAGAATATCAAAAAACGGTTTTTCTGCCGGTGGCGGCAATGGCTCGGGGGGCAGAAAATCCACGTCGAGGTTGAGCCTTTGCTCGGCGATGCGGGTGAGGGCGGTGCCTTCCACGTCTTGCGGAAATTGCTCGTAAATATCGATGATGGCGGCGATATCCTGTGTCAAAGCGCCCGAGAGCCGCGCCGTTACCGCCTGCCAATGCCGCTCCATGATGATGTAGCCCGCCACGCCCTGCGCCAGAATAACCGGGGCAACGATGATGAGGAGGGTGCGTGAATAAAGCCCCTTCGGCAAGGCGCGGTTGAGGCTTCTGCCCACCCGCGCCCTGAGCACAAAAAGCGGCGCGAGGATCAACCGAACCGGTTTGAGCCTGAAAAACCGGGCAAGAAGCCATAAGCCAAGCTGCACCAGAAGCGCCAATGCCCGCCAAAGCCAGAGCAGCGGCATGAGAGAAAGCGCCGCAACGCGCCTCAGCCCGGCGGAGAGGCGCTCTCTCATCATCTGTCGATCACGAGGCGATAGCCCAGCCCGCGCACGGTTTGGAGGTAAAGCGGGTTGCCGGGGTCATCCTCGATCTTGCGGCGCAGGCGGTTGATCTGGACATCGATCGTGCGCTCATTCGCGCCGGTGCCGGTTTCGCTCAAGGCCTCGCGCGGCAGGGTTTTGCCCATGGCTGTTGCCAGCAGCCGGAGAATATCGCGCTCCCGCTCGGTGATTTTCACATGATCCTCGCCGCGCTTCATATCGCCCCGCGCAAGGTTGAACTGAAAGGGGCCGAAGGTGACATTGTCTGGCGCATCAAGCGGTTTTTCAGGTGGCGGCAGCGCCACACGGCGCAAAATCGAGCTGATGCGCAACAGCAATTCCCGTGGATCGAAGGGTTTCGTCAGGTAATCATCGATCCCGGTTTGCAGCCCTGCGAGCCTGTCCTCGATTTCGGCGCGTGCCGTCAGCATCAGGATCGGCAGGCTGGATGTTTCCCGCAAGGATCGCGCGAAGCTGAGCCCGCTTTCGCCCGGCATCATCACGTCGAGCACGATGAGGTCGAACATCAGCCCGCCCAGCCGCGCCCGCGCTTCCTGCACGTTGCCGGCAGTTGAAACACGATAACCGTTTTCCTGCAAAAACCGCGAGAGCAGGGTTCTGATGCGATGATCGTCATCCACCACCAGAATATGCGGGCTTTCATCCGTCACGGCCTTGTCTTGCATGATACCCTCGTTTCCCCTTCCCAATATCACGGAAGGTCGGGTTTTGTCGCCTCTGACGGTTGATCGATCAACCCGGCAAGAAACTGCGCGATGATGGCGCGATGGTCAGGGCCAACATGCTCCAGCGCCCGCGCCATGCGCTTGCCCTGCATGCCCGCCAGAGCCTCCGCCAGGGCCATGCCTTGCGGCGTGAGGAACAGCAGGCGCTGCCGCCGATCCTCCGTTCCGGCTTTTTGCAGGACGAAATGAACCGCGATGAGATCCTTCAGAACCCGCGCGAGGGATTGTTTGGTGATTTGCAGGATGTCCAGCAATTCGGCGACGGTCAAACCGGGGTGCCGATTGATGAAATGCAGCACCCGGTGATGCGCCCGGCCGAATCCATGACGCGCGAGCAACCTGTCCGGTTCGCCGACAAAATCGCGATAGGCGAAAAACATGAGCTCGATCAACTCGATATCAGGCTCTTGATCATGCATGGAGGCTTGATAGGGCATGGATGACGATGTGCTTTCAGGCCTGCTGCATCATGCTTTCGCCATCCATGATGGGGATGCATCAAACTACGTCAATGTTATTGACATATTTCAGATGGATTGATACCCGTCAAGACCATTGATCACGCATCAGAAGGGCAAAAACCATGTCTGCCATCCTCCCCTTTGACAAACGCGACGGGTTTATCTGGATGGATGGCGCTGTCATTCCCTGGAACGAGGCGAAAACGCATGTTCTCACGCATGGTTTGCATTATGGCTCCTGCGTTTTCGAGGGCGAGCGCGCCTATAACGGCACAATCTACAAAAGCCTTCAGCATACCGAGCGGTTTTTTGCCTCCGGCCGCCTGATGGATTTTGAAATCCCCTATTCGGCGGCGGTGATCGAGGCGGCCAAGGCGCAGGTTGTCGCACTCAATGGCGGGGGCAACCAATATGTGCGCCCGGTGGCGTTTCGCGGCTCCGAGATGATGGCGGTTGCGGCGCAGAACAGCACCATCCATGTGGCGATTGCCACCTGGGCCTGGCCTTCCATGTTCGATCCGGCGACGAAAATGCAAGGCATCAAGCTGGATATCGCGGAATACCGGCGGCCAGACCCGGCCTGCGCCCCGGTTCATGCCAAGGCGGCGGGGCTTTACATGATCTGCACGCTCTCCAAGCACCGCGCGGAAAAGCGCGGCTATGCCGATGCCATGATGCTGGATTGGCAGGGCCGGGTTGCCGAATGCACCGGCGCGAATATTTTCTTCACGCGTGATGGCGCGATCCACACCCCGCTAGCGGATTGCTTCCTCGATGGCCTCACCCGCCAGAGCGTGATCGCGCTTGCGCGAAAGCGCGGCTTTGAGGTGATCGAACGGCGCATCATGCCGGAGGAATTGTCCACCTTCGTCGAATGCTTCATCACCGGTTCTGCGGCGGAGGTTACACCGGTTGCCGAGATTGGCCCCTATCGCTTCACGCCGGGCAACATCTCGCGCGTTCTGATGGAAGATTACGCGACCGAAATCGGCGCGGTGTAGCGCGTTTCCGGTGAGGGTCGAAAAACCGGTGTCCATCCCCGCCTTCGCGGGGGCAGGCTTTCGCTGGAATTGCCTTATCTCTTTGTTTAGAGCGTTTTTGTTTTTGCCGGAAGCGACGCTGCCTCAAACCATTGCGTTACCCCTGTTGTAAAATGGATTCCCGCTCACCTCTTCGAGGCGTCGGGAATGACAGGTGGAGCCACCCCGTGTCATTCCCGACGCGGCGAAGCATCCTGATGCAAGCCGCGAGCGGGAATCCAGCTTTTCTTTTGAGAAAGTCCATCGATTCCGTCTAGAGCGTTTCCGGCGAAGATTGAGTCACCTGAAGCGCTCTATCTCTTTGTTTTTACGCAATTCCGGACGCGAAACCGGTTCCCACTTTCGCTGGAATTGCTCTAGAGCATGTTACGCAAAACCGGTGTCCACCCCCGCCTTCGCGGGGGCATGCTTTCGCTGGAATTGCTCTAAAAGCATCCTGCTCGAAAGCGTTTTTGTTCTTGATGGAATCAAAACCAGAAATGGTCGGACTTTCAATTCCCGCAGGATAAAACCGAGGCAGGACCAGCTACCGCACCAGCACGTTCCGGAACTGCCAGGGGTCGGTGTAATCCACATCCTCGGGGAACAAAGTCTCGCGATCCTTGGCCGGGTTCCAGTCCGTGTAAAAGCCGCGCACCGGGCCGAGATAGGGCAGTTGCACCTCAAGGCAGCGGCGATAATCCATCTCATCCGCCTCGATGATCCCGGCATTCGGGTTCTCCAGCGCCCAGACCATGCCCGCGAGCACGGCGGAGGTCACCTGCATGCCGGTCGCGTTCTGGTAAGGCGCGAGCGCGCGCGTTTCTTCCACCGAAAGCTGCGAGCCATACCAATAGGCGTTGTTTTTATGCCCGTAGAGCAGAACGCCCAGCTCATCAATGCCATCGGCGATATCCGCCTCGCCCAGAATATGATGCTCGGGCTGGATATGCCCGCCATTACCGAAGAGTTCATGGAGCGAGAGCACCGCGTCATTCGCCGGATGATAGGCATAATGGCAGGTGGGGCGGAACAGAACCTTGCCGCTGGCATCCTTCAGCGTGAAATAATCCGCGATCGAGATCGATTCATTATGCGTCACGAGAAACCCGTATTGCGGGCCGGGCGTGGGGCACCAACTCCGCACACGGGTATTCGCCCCCGGCTGCAACAGGTAAATCGCAGCATCACACCCCGCTTCGTGGCGGCGGGCATTCTCCGGCATCCAGGTTTCATGCGTGCCCCAGCCAAGCTCGGCGGGCTGCATGCCTTCGGATAAAAACCCCTCGACCGACCATGTATTCACAAACACATCGCGCGGTTTGGGCTGTTTCGCGCGCTGCGTATCCCGCTCGGCGATATGGATGCCCTTCACCCCCGCCTGATGCATGAGCTTTGCCCAGCCTTCGCGCGTCGTGGGTTCGGGCGTGGTGATGCCCAAGTCCGCCGCGACATTCAGCAAAGCCTGCTTGACGAACCACGACACCATGCCGGGGTTCGCCCCGCAGCAGGAAACCGCCGTTGTGCCGCCGGGGTTTTTGCGTTTGGCTGCCAGCACGGTTTCGCGCAAGGCGTAATTGGAACGCGCCGCAGCGCCACCCGAATTATCCCAATAAAACCCGAGCCATGGCTCGACCACGGTGTCGATATACAAAACCCCGATCTCGCGGCAGAACTCCATAAGATCAAGCGAGGAGGTATCCACCGAGAGATTGACGCAGAACCCCTGCCCCTCACCCGCCTTGAGCAAGGGCTGGAGGAGATCACGATAATTCTCGCGCGTGACGGAGGCTTGAACATAGCGGATGCCGCGCTCATCAAGGAGCGCGCGGTCGGCATCATCCGGGTCGATCACGACAAAGCGCGCGCGGTCAAACGTGAAATGCCGCTCGATCAGGGGCAAGGTGCCGCGCCCGATCGACCCGAAGCCGATCATCACGATGGGGCCGGAAATCGTGCCGTGCTGAGGCCAGCTTTGTGTCATTTTAGTCGTCTTTCGTAAAAAACAGGAGGTGAGAAAAATGAGCGCGACAAGACGAAAGCGCGCCTTGCTTGCAGGCTCGGCGCGCCATCGTCAAGTGTGTTCAAGCGGCCAAGAATCTTCAAGCAGCATGACGTCGATGGCCGTCTCCGGCCTCGCGTTTGAGCGGGATAGCCCCTGTCGCCCGCACCATGCCTTTGGCGGCTAAGAGCGTGCCCGGCACCAGTTCGAGCGCGAGAAAGCGCGCGCGTTCCACCGGCCCCGGCAAGATCAGCGAAGCCGCAAGCCGCGCCTCGAACCCGAAGCGGGCGTAATAGGGCGCATCCCCCACCAGCAAAACCGCCTTATGGCCAAGGCTGGCGGCCTGCGCGAGGCCAACCTCCATCAAGGCGCGGCCCAGCCCCTGCGCGCGAAACGCCGGATCAACCGCCAAAGGCCCCAGCATCAAAGCCGGAACGCCGCCTGCATCGACATGCCAGAGCCGCACGGTGCCAACCAGCCGGTCGTCGCAGCGCGCGGCAAAGGACAGGCCCTCGGCGGGCAGGCGATCATCGCGCAGGCGCTGGCAGGTTTTGCCAAAGCGCCCCGGCCCGAAGGCGCGATCAAGCAGCGCCTCGCGTGGGGCGATGTCAAACGCCTTCTCGGTGTCGAGAAAGAGCGAAGAAGAGACGCCGGACAAAACGACGTCGGAGATCAGGCTGGAAGCAAGCATCATGGCTCGGTCCTCTCACATATCGGAAGAGAGAACCCTCGCACCTTGAAGGCAGTATGGCCTTCATGCCGAACGGGAAACGGGTTTGAGGAAAGGCGACAACAAATCTTGGTTTTATTTTGACGCATTTTTTAACGCGAACCGGTGTCCACTTCGCTTAAAAATGCTTCATATGACGATTTGTCGGAGCCCCTGCATGCCGTTGAAATTCTGCGAGGAATAGGTGGTGGTGTAAGCCCCCGTGCCCTCGATCAGAACCTTGTCGCCGATCTCGATGCTGAAAGGAAGGAAATAGGGCTCCTTTTCATACATCACATCGGCGGAATCACAGGTCGGCCCGGCCAGAACGCAAGGCACCAGCGCATCGCCGTCACGCGGGGTGCGCACGGGGTAACGGATCGCCTCGTCCATGGTTTCAGCAAGCCCGTGGAACTTGCCGATATCGAGATAAACCCAGCGGATTTCGTTCGGGTCATCCGATTTTTTCGAAACCAGCACCACTTCCGCCTCGATGATCCCGGCATTGCCGACCATGCCGCGACCCGGCTCGATGATGGTTTCGGGAATGCGGTTGCCGAAATGCGCGCGCAACCCGGCAAGAATCGCCTGCCCATAGGCCTGAACGGCGGGGATGTCCTTCAGGTATTTCGTCGGGAAGCCGCCGCCGAGATTGACCATGGCGAGGGGAATGCCGCGCTCCGCCATCTCACGGAAAATCGCCGCCGCAGAGGCAAGCGCGCGGTTCCACATCAAGGGGTTGCGCTGCTGCGAGCCGACATGGAACGACACGCCATGCGCGATCAAACCGGAGCGATGCGCGAGTTCGAGCACGCGCGGCGCCATATCCGGCACGCAGCCGAATTTGCGCGAGAGCGGCCATTCCGCGCCTTCGCCATCGCAGAGGATGCGGCAGAACACCTTGGAACCGGGTGCGACGCGGGCGATTTTCTCGACCTCGGCCTCGCAATCCACCGCGAAAAGCCGCACGCCGCGCTCATAGGCGCGCTGGATATCGCGCTCCTTCTTGATGGTGTTGCCAAAAGAAATGCGATCCGCGCAGGCACCCGCCGCCAGCACCATCTCGATTTCGCCGATCGAGGCAGCGTCAAAACAGGAGCCGAGCTTGACGAGAAGCTCAAGGATTTCCGGCGCGGGATTGGCCTTGACCGCGTAGAACACGCGCGAATCCGGCATGGCTTTCGCAAAAGCGGTGTAATTGCTGCGGACGACCTCAAGGTCGATCACGAGGCGGGGGCCTTCGTCACGGCGCGCGCGCAGAAAATCACGGATACGGTCAGACATAATAGCATCCCCTTCAGCGCGGCCAGCCCTGGCCGCATTGGCGATGAACATCAATGGATGCAGCCCGCTTCTGCCCGCGCGGTGGAGGCGCAAGACAAAACACAAGAGACATCCGTGCCATTCCCCCGGCAGAACCGGAGAGAAAAGGCGGTGACGTTGCGCCGTATGACGTTGATGCTGCACGGCTCTGCGAGGCGCAAAACCGCGAGAAAAAACGCCATCGTTTGGAAGGGAAAACCCGACCGCACGCCCGGCAAGATGGACAAGCCTCTTCAGTTCGCCGGATGTGGAACCCGGCTGAGACCAAAAAAGCCCGCTCCGTCGTTGCTTTGAGCTCGCGTCACCCGCTTCGGGCGGGGCCGCCGGTTCGCCTCCGGCTACTGGTCCGTTCTTTGGGAGGGCACAATGACAAAAGATGTCATCCCGCCTCCCCAACGAGCAGCGTTTTTTCGGCCTCTTGTCCGAAGATCCGCTGACCAGCACGAGAGCCACAGGCACGTGCGAAATTGGGCAAGGGCGTGTATATGGCCATCGCCTTGTGGGTGCAAGGAAATTCTGCGTTTTTTCGCAAAAAATTTCGTCACAATTTTGTTAAGATTTTTCAGGGCTTTTCACGCCAGCGCGAAAGGCGAACCGCGTTCAGAACCACCAGCACGGAGGAGGCCGCCATCGCCGCCCCGGCGAGCGCCGGTGAGAGCTGCCCCGCCATGGCGAGCGGTATCGCGATGCCGTTGAAAACAAAGGCGAGGCCGAGATTTTCGCGGATGGCAAGGCGCGTGCGGCGGCAAAGCTGAATGAAGCGCGGCACCAGCATCAGATCAGGGCGCGCGAGAATGAGCGAGGCCGCGCCTTTCGCTACCTCCGTGCCGCCGCCCATGGCGATGCCGAGCGCAGCCGCGCGCAGGGCCGGGCCGTCATTCAGCCCGTCGCCCACAAAGGCGGTTATTGCTCCGGCTTTGGCGAGAGCGGCGAGCTTGACGAGCTTGTCGCCGGGCTTGAGGCCACCCTCGGCATCCGGAATCCCAAGCGCCTTTGCGGCCTCCGCCACCACTTCCACCCGATCCCCCGAGAGAATGACAGGTGCAAGGCCTTGTGCCTTGAGGGCTGCAATCGCCGCCATCGCCTCCGGGCGCAAAGGGTCGCCAAAGGCAAATACCGCGCGGATCTGCCCGTTTTCGCTTAGAAAGGCTTGCGGCAAGGCTGAATATTCCGCCGCGAGTTGTGCCTGAAGCGCCGCGCCCGCCGCTTTTTCGGCAGCATCGCCCGCGCAAAAATCGCGCGCGCCCAGCCGAAGCTCAATGCCCGCATGCTTCCCTTTAAGCCCGGCCCCCGCAAGCGCGGAAAAATCCGCGATATCGAAATCAACGTCCCCCCGCGCCCGCGCCGCGCGCAAAACAGCGCCATCGAGCGGATGATCCGAGCCCTTGGCGAGCCGTGTCGCAAGAAAAAGCGCCTCCTCTTCCGCGATGCCATCAGTTTTCATCGCCAGCAAGGCGGGCTGGCCCAGGCTCAAGGTGCCGGTTTTATCAAACACCACATGCGTCACCCGCGCGCCGGTTTCGAGCGCCGCGTGGTCTGCCAGCAGCAATCCCTGCCGGGCCGCAGCGCTCGCCCCCGCCACCAGCGCGATGGGGGTCGCGAGCCCCAAAGCGCAGGGGCAGGCCACCACCAGCACGCTCGCCATGATGATCAGCGCCGGCCCAACCCCCACGCCTGCCAGCCACCAGCCGAGCAGGGTGAGAAGCGCAAGCCCGATCACCACCGGCACGAACACCGCCGAAACCCTGTCCACCAGCGAGAGCACCGGCGCATGCATCACCCCGGCATCTTCGATGAGGCGTGAAAGCCGCGCGATGCGGGTTTCATCGGCCACGGCCTGCGCCTCGATTTCAAGCGCGCCGCCACTCACGCTGCTGCCCGCCTGAACAGCCTCCCCCACGCCGCGCGCGATGGGGAGGCTCTCCCCCGTAATGCTGGCTTCATCGAGAAACGCCTGCCCGGCGCGGATCATGCCATCGACCGGCACGATCTGCCCCGGCTTGACGAGAACGCGCATGCCAATTTCAAGCGCGGCACGCGGAATGCGTCGCTCTCCTCCGTCAAGAATGGTGACCTCCTCCGGCAACAAAGCGCCGAGCGCATTGAGCGCCGCACCCGCCTCGTGCCGCGCCCGCCGCTCGATCCATTGCCCGAGGAGAACGAAGGCGAGAACCGCGACGCTGCCCTCGAAATAAAGCGGCGCGCCGTGATGCGCGCTGCCATCGAGCACCGCCACAAGCGAGAGGAGATAGGCGGTGGAGGTGCCGAGCACGACGAGCACATCCATATTGGCGCTGCGGTTCTTCACGCTCGACCAGGCGCTCGCATAAAAGGGATAGCCGCAGAGCGCCTGCACCAGCCCGGCAAGAACCGCCTGCAGCCATGGCGCGATGAGGTGCATGCGCCCGCTCGCCATCTCCGCCATCATCATGGTGAAGAACACCGCCGCGATCAGCAGCGCAAAACCCGCCCGCGCCGCAAGTCGCCGCTGTGCCCCGCGCGCCAGAGCGCCGAGCCTGTCGCGCTGCTCCGCGCGCTCCGCTTCCGAGCCGCCTTGCGCGAAGCCGTGATAGCCCGCAGCCTCGATGGCGCGCAAGGCCGAGGCCAGCCCGGCCTCGGGCGTCGTGCCGGGGAGAAGCGCAACCTGCGCCCGCTCCTGCGCGAAATCCACCTGCACCTCACGCATGCCGGGAGCCTGCTTGAGAACGCGTGTGAGGCGCTGCGCACAGGCAGCGCAGGTCATGCCGGAAATATCGATACGCAGGAGATTCGGGTGAGGGAGGTTTTGCGTCATTGTCATGTCATGAAACCTGCGCGATGCTGATGGCAAGATTTATCGTTTTTTGATGGCGGAAATCTGCTGTCCTGATATCCTGGATATGCTGCGTGAGGCCTGATGAAAAACCCTGCCCGCAAATCCCTCGGCTTTCAGATGATGCTCGCGGCGCGGCTTTACCGCGCACGCATGGCGGCTCTTCTGGGTGGCATCGGCCTGTTCCCCGGCCAGGAACAGGCTTTGCAAAGCCTTGGGGCGGAGGATGGCGCGACCATGGGAGATCTGGCGCGCGTCTTGCGCGTGCGCCCGCCCACCATTTCCAAAACCATCGCCAGATTGAGCCAGCAAGGGCTGGTGGAACGCAGGATGAGCGCGGATGATGCACGCAGCGTGCGCGTATTCCTGACCGATCAAGGCCGCGCAACCCTCAGCCATATTGATGCCGCGATTGAAACGCTTGAAGCGGACATCATCGAAAGCCTTGAGGATAAGGGCGCAAAACGCTTCAAAAAGGCCCTGCGCCGCATCACCAGGGATATGAGCATCCGGCTCGATCCGCAGGGTATTACAGGGCTCGATGCCTTGATCGAGGCGGATGAAGACACCCCCCTCTTCGATGAAGAAGCGTAAAATTCGAAAGAAACCTGGGGCTTAAACCCGTTGCGGATTTACCGGAAACCGGGTTTGATGCGCGCATAAGATGCGCTGTTTATCATCGCGCCCCAAAAAGCCCCGCCAAGGAGAAAACGCCCCGTGTCCGCTTTTACCGTGCTCATCACCGGCCCCGTCATGCCTCTCATCCGTGAGGGGCTGGAAGCGCGCTTTCATGTGCTCGAACTTTACGAGGCGGCGGATAAGGATGCTTTCATCGCAGAACACGCCGCAAACGTCGATGCGCTGGTGAGCGGCACAATGAAAGGGCGGATCGATGCGGCCTTCATGCAGCGCTTTCCGAAGCTGAAAATCATCGGCAATTTCGGCGTCGGCTATGACGGGGTCGATGCAAAATGGGCGGGCGAGCATAGCATCATCGTCACCAATACGCCCGATGTTCTGACCGACGAGGTCGCTGATCTTGCCATCGGGCTCCTCATCGCCACAATGCGTCGCCTGCCGCAGGCGGATCATTACGTGCGGCAGGGCTTATGGGAAAAGACGGGCAATTTCCCGCTCACCGCCTCTTTGCGTGAAAAAACCATGGGGATTCTCGGGTTCGGGCGCATCGGGCAGGCGATTGCGCGGCGCGCGGAGGCTTTTGGCTTGCGCCTTGCCTATCACAGCCGCACAGCAAAGCCGGGCGTGCCCCACCCCTATTACGCTTCCCTCACCGAGATGGCGCGGGATGTCGATATCCTGATGGTGATCGCGCCGGGCGGGGAAGCGACCCGCCAGATCGTCAACAAGGAGGTTCTCGAAGCCCTCGGCCCGGCGGGCACGCTCATCAATGTGGCGCGTGGCACCCTGGTGGATGAGGCGGCGCTCGTGGAGGCGCTGAAGGCTGGCAGGCTCGGCGCAGCGGGGCTCGATGTGTTCGAGAAGGAACCACATGTGCCGGAGGTGCTCTTTAGCATGGAGAATGTGGTGCTGCTGCCGCATGTCGGCTCGGCCTCGCATTATACCCGCAACAAGATGGGGCAATTGGTGGTGGATAACATCACCAGCTTTGCTGAAGGCAAGGGGCCGCTGACACCGGTCGCCGAAACGCCCTGGCACATACAGCGCTGAAATGCCAACCCGATCGGAAACCGTTCTGGCGGGCTGCTGAAAAACTTTGAGGCTGTCATTGCGAGGAGCGGAGCGACGTGGCAATTGAGATAAAATTTCCGTCGCTGTGCGCGGAGTTGGCAAAAATGCGGAAGCAAAAAGCGGAAGACAGTCCGGATTGCCTCCTGCCACGCTTCGCTCACGGTCGCAATGACGGGCACGGGAACCGCCTTTTTCATGCAGCCTGCTGAAGCGTTTCCGGCTGAACCGGTTCCCACTTGCGCTGAAACCGCTCCAACAACCAGAAAAAACGATGGAAATTGATTTTTAATGTCAGGCGCATCCGGGACACCGATTCCAAGGCTCATCTCTCGAAGCATCCGGATTGACCAGAATACGGATTTCGAGACATTGACGGCGGGCCTTGACGCAACCCCGTTTCAAACCGCGTTCTGGCTCAGAACCTGGTTCTCCATCTGGTCGAAGGATGAGGTGCAGGGCTTTTGGGTGAGCGTTCTTGATGATGACGGGCGCGTGCTGATGGCGATGCCGCTGATCCGGTATCGCAGGTTCGGTCTGCGGATTCTCGAAGCGGTTGACAAGGGTGTCAGCGATATGAACGCCCCCTTGCTTGCGCCGGATATGCCAGAAAACCTGAGCTTTGAGACTTTATGGCATTGCTTTGAGCGTGCATTGCCAGATGCGGATGTGCTGCACATCCAGCGCATGCCGGCAATGGTCGGGGCAATGGAAAACCCGCTGATGGTGCATGGCGATAAAACGCAATGCCGCATGCATCACTGGTCTGTGGCGCTGCCGGAGGCCCGGGGGGGCTATGCCGCCAGGATGTCACCCAGCCTGAAGGAAACCCTAGAGAAAAAACGGCGCCGTTTTGAACGACTGGACAATCCTCAAAGCCAGGTTGCGCAAACCGGGGCAGAGGCACTCGACCTCATGTTTCATCTTGAGGCATTGCAGGAGCAGCGCATAAGATCGCAAGGTTTGAAATATAATCTTGCGGATAAAAACATAAAAAACTTCTACCGAAGCCTTGCATACCACGGAGTTGAACAAGGACGTGTGATGATATGCGCCATGCTTCTCGGCGATACGCCGGTTGCACTCAGCTATTCTTATGCCCATTCTGACAGAATGACGTATTTGCGTGTTACAAACAGGATGGGAGAATGGCAGAAATTCCAGCTTGGATTGTTGGTAACCGAATTCGCCATTCAACAGGCTCTTGAAAGAAAAAATAAAGTTTTCGATTTTTCTGTTGGTGATTATGACTACAAGAAACGGTTTGGCGGGCAGCCTGCACCCCTTTACAATCTTGTTGTTCCACTCACCATGCTCGGATCATGCTATAAAATGGCCTGGCAGCTACGATTTTTTCTTTCAAAGGTTGGTTTCCTGAGAAAGATTATGGAACATCTACGCCAGAAGGCATGAGAGAATATCATGATTTGGGGCTGACAGAAACAGGAAGATGCATGCTTGTGGGCTGGAATTGCTCTAGAGCACTTTCTATGAACGCCGAGTCGGTTTTGGGATTCCCGCAATGAGGTTTGTCTTTTTCACTGCTCCTGGTGATTTGCATGGAGAAGATGATGACGAGGAGCCTGAGCGCCGACCTTCGTGGGCGTGTGATACCAAAGGCCCCGGATGCTGACGCATGGGGTCTTTGAAGACCCTGAATTGATCAAATGCAGTCAATGGCTTGATAAATTCAGGACGGAATACCAAAGAGTCATTGTTAATGACCTTTGGTATGATTGCAACGATTGAAGATGGTGTTTCGACACGGGAGGCGGCGCGGCGGTTCCAGATCGGGATTTCGACGGCCGGGAGCTGGTATCGCCGCTACCGCGAGACCGGTGAGGTGGAGGCGCGCAAGCAGGGTCAGCCGTCGCGTTCGAAGCTCGACCCGCACGGCGACTATATTGTCGGCCTCATTGAAGCCACGCCGGACATCACGCTTGCCGAGATCGGTGAACGCCTTGTTGCAGAACGAGGTGTGCGGGCGGCTGCATCGACGGTCTGGTTGTTTCTCGACCGCTGCGGCATCACGTTCAAAAAAAGACGGCGCATGCCGCCGAACAGCAGCGTCCCGATGTCCT